>Ga0187776_10001198_pt1 | contig 12853 bp, 11 predicted proteins | sample 0216_BV02_MP12_2_FD_132426 | JGI IMG/M metagenome (GOLD analysis project Ga0187776, IMG submission 132426) | Tropical peat soil microbial communities from peatlands in Department of Meta, Colombia - 0216_BV02_MP12_20_MG | ecosystem: Environmental > Terrestrial > Soil > Wetlands > Peat | place...
CTTCGGCATCTGCCTCGGCCACCAGATGCTCGGACTCGCGGTCGGCGCCAAGACGAAAAAGATGCATCAGGGCCATCACGGCGCCAACCACCCGGTGAAGGACGAGACCACCGGCAAGGTCGAGATCACCTCGATGAATCACGGCTTCGCTGTGGACAAGGACAGCCTGCCGAAGAACGTCGAGCAGACCCACGTGTCGCTGTTCGACGGCTCCAATTGCGGCATCGCGCTGAAGGACAAGCCGGTATTTTCGGTGCAGTACCATCCCGAGGCCTCGCCGGGACCGCGCGACAGTCATTATCTGTTCACGCGGTTTGTCGAAATGATGCGGCAGGCGAAACGGAAGATTGCCTGAATAGTTGTCATTCCGGAACGCTAGTCGCCTCACCCTGAGGAGCCGCGCGCAGTGCGGCGTCACCGCAAGCCGGCCTTGGCCGGCTTGCGTAGCTTATATGCCGATCTCGGGTAAACCCGAGATCGGTGGATAGGGCCTCATGGTCCGAGACGCATCGCGGCGCGATGCTCCTCACCATGAGGCGCAAAACGGAACGAGCGGAACGCATAGTGGTTTCCCATAATGCTCAATGCACCCCTCACCTTCATGTTCAAGGACGACGGCAAGGTGCCGAACAATCCGGCATTGCCGGTCCTGATCTACAGAGGCGCGGTCGACGCCAGCCAGCACGACCCGGCAAGCGCCATCGAGACAATGTTTTCCGCCAACGGCTGGGGCCATGGCCAATGGCGCAACGGCATTTATCCCTTCGTGCACTATCACGCGATGATCCATGAGGCGCTCGGCATCGCGCGCGGACGCGCGCGCGTACAGCTCGGCGGCCACGCCGGCGAAGTGTTCGAGCTTGCGGCCGGCGATATTGTCGTGCTGCCGGCCGGTACCGGGCATCAGCGGCTTTCAGGCACCGAGGATTTTCTCGTCATCGGCGCTTACCCGCCCGAGGGCACCTATAATCTCTGCCGCGGTGACAATCCGGCCGAGCGCGACAAGGCCTTGACCACGATTTCAAAAGTGCCCGTGCCCAAAAGCGATCCGGTGTCAGGCAAGGACGGGGCCCTGCCGCAGCTCTGGTCGCGGTGACCTGTTGTAGTCATTCCGGGATGGCCAGAAAGGCCGGACCTGGAATCCAGATGCAAGCGTGGATTATCGTTCTGGATTCCGGGTTCGCGCATTCGGCGCGCCCCGGAATGACCATGGGTACTATGCTGGTGCCGCGTGAGTCCGCGCGATAGAACATTTCCATGTCCGACTGGATCGACTTCTACGACTTCAAGCATTCGGTGATCTATGTGAACGCGCGTCATCGCGACGTGCACTATCGCCGCATCGCCGAGGATATCCGCGCCTACATCCCCTCCTCCACCGCACACGTGCTGGACTATGGTTGTGGCGAGGCGACCTCGTCGGATCTTATTGCAGCCGCCTGCGGGCAGCTCGTCCTGGCGGAAGCCGCGCCCAATGTGCGCGCCTCGCTCACCATGCGTTATGCCGGCCACCCGAAGATCAAGGTGGTCACTTCGGAACAGGTGGCAGCACTGCCGAAGAGCTCGTTCGATCTCATCGTCATGCACTCGGTCGCGCAATATCTGAGCACAAAAGATCTGGAACGCTTGCTCGCGATGTTCCGCGCCTTGCTCAGGCCAGACGGACTCCTGATCGTCGGCGATATCGTCCCGCCACATTTTGCCGCGCCGGCCGCCGCACTGGCGTTGCTGCGCTTCGGCGCTGCCAATGGTTTCTTCTGGGCGGCGGTGCACGGGCTGTTGCGGATTTTTGTTTCGGACTATCTCCGGCTGAAAAGGACGCTCGGGCTGTCGCACTATTCCGACGAAGCCATCCGGGAAAAACTCAAGCGCGCGGGTTTTGGGTCCGAACGCGCCGGGCGAAATATCGGCCACAATCAGCGCCGCATGACCTTCCTCGCGAGGCCGATGTAGATCATCGTCATTCCGAGACAGCCTGAAAGCCGGACCCGGAACCCAGACAAGCACGGATTGTCGTTCTGGATTCCAGGTTCGCTCGCGGAGCCTGTCATCGGGCCGCGCTTCGCGCGGACCCGTTGGCTCGCGCCCCCGGAATGACAAGGAATGGGTAAGATTTTGACTGCCACGACATCCCCTTCCCTGCCCGACGAATCTGGTCTAAAGACGCCCCGCGCGCGGGGCTTTGCCCTAGCGCCGAGCCCCCGGGACGCGCGATTTGCGCGCCCCTTTTTTGTGTCTGCCTCTTTCTCCCTCTCCCCTCTGGGGAGAGGGTCGGGGTGAGGGGGATCTAGCGGTTGAGGTTAAGTTCTTGCGCAATTGTCTCGAGCACACTGTCGATGTTCCGCAAGACGTCATTGTTCCAGAAACGAATGACGTGATAGCCAGCGTTTTGAAAAATCGCCATACGAGCGGCATCCGTGTCGACCCGTTCAGCGTGTTGACCGCCGTCGACTTCGATAACCAGCTTGCTTTCGAGCGCGGCAAAATCGACGACGTACCCAAACAGCGGCACCTGCCGCTTGAACTCGACCCCCTCCAATTGTCGCGCGCGAAGTCGCGACCAAAGCAGTTTCTCCGCTTCGGTTGGCCGTCTGCGCAGGTTACGCGCGTAGCCACGCATCATCAGAACCCCCTCACCCAACCCTCTCCCCAATGGGGAGAGGGACATTTTGCATAGATGCCCAAACGCACCGACATCAAGTCGATCCTGATCATCGGCGCCGGCCCGATCGTCATCGGCCAGGCCTGCGAGTTCGATTATTCGGGCACGCAGGCGTGCAAGGCACTGAAAGCCGAGGGCTACCGGATCATTCTGGTGAACTCCAATCCAGCGACGATCATGACCGATCCGGATCTCGCTGACGCCACCTACGTCGAGCCGATCACGCCCGAGATCGTCGCCAAGATCATCGAACGCGAGCGCCCCGACGCGCTGTTGCCGACGATGGGCGGACAGACCGCGCTGAATTGCGCGCTAAGTCTGCGCAAAATGGGCGTACTCGACAAATTCAACGTCAAGATGATCGGCGCCACAGCCGACGCCATCGACAAGGCAGAAGACCGCGAGCTGTTCCGCGAGGCGATGAACAAGATCGGCCTGCCAACGCCACGCTCGCACCAGATCAAGACGCTGCCGCAGGCGCTCGAGGCGCTCGACGACATCGGCTTGCCGGCGATCATCCGGCCTTCCTTCACGCTCGGCGGCACGGGCGGCGGTATCGCCTACAACAAGGCCGAATTCATCGAGATCGTCGAACGCGGCATCGATGCCTCTCCCACCAATGAAGTGCTGATCGAGGAATCGGTGCTGGGGTGGAAAGAGTTCGAAATGGAGGTCGTGCGCGACAAGAAGGATAACTGCATCATCATCTGCTCGATCGAGAACGTCGATCCGATGGGGGTGCATACCGGCGATTCGATCACCATCGCGCCCGCGCTCACGCTCACCGACAAGGAATATCAGATCCTGCGCGACGCCTCGATCGCGGTGCTGCGTGAGATCGGGGTGGAGACCGGCGGCTCCAATGTGCAGTTCGCCATCAATCCGGCGGACGGGCGGTTGGTGGTGATCGAGATGAATCCGCGCGTGTCACGTTCCTCCGCGCTCGCCTCGAAGGCGACCGGCTTCCCGATCGCCAAGGTCGCGGCCAAGCTGGCGGTCGGCTACACACTGGACGAGATCGCCAACGACATCACCGGCGGCGCCACGCCCGCATCGTTCGAGCCGACCATCGACTACGTGGTCACCAAGATCCCGCGCTTTGCCTTCGAGAAATTTCCCGGTGCCGCGCCGGTGCTCACCACCTCGATGAAATCGGTGGGCGAAGCGATGGCGATCGGCCGCACGTTTCAGGAGTCTCTGCAAAAGGCGCTGCGGTCTCTCGAGACCGGACTGGCCGGGCTGGACGAGGTCCCGATCGACGGCTTCGACGCCGCCAAGGGCATCGAGGATACCGACAACAAGGCCGCGATCCGCGCGGCACTCGGCACCCCGACGCCGGACCGGCTGCTCAAGGTGGCGCAGGCCATTCGGCTCGGCGCCACGGATGAGCTGATCCATAATGCCTGCCGCATCGATCCCTGGTTTCTTGCGGAAATCCGTGGCCTGGTGGAGGCGGAGACCGAGATCGCGGCAAAGGGCCTGCCGACATCCGCCGGCCCGTTCCGTCGGCTCAAGGCCATGGGCTTTTCCGACAAGCGGCTGGGCAAGCTGACAGGGACCGACGCCGAAACAGTGACGGCCAAGCGCCGCAAGCTCAATGTGGGCCCGGTTTTCAAACGCATCGACACCTGCGCCGCCGAGTTCGCTTCGCCTACGGCTTACATGTATTCGACTTACGAAGCGCCCTTTGCCGGCGGGGTGGCCGACGAAGCGGCCCCCTCGGATAAAAAGAAGGTCGTCATTCTGGGCGGCGGCCCCAATCGCATCGGCCAGGGCATCGAATTCGACTACTGCTGCTGCCACGCGGCCTTTGCCTTGAAGGAGGTCGGCTTCGAAACCATCATGGTCAACTGCAATCCGGAAACGGTGTCGACCGACTACGACACTTCCGACCGGCTCTATTTCGAACCGCTGACGCCGGAAGATGTGCTGGAGATCATCGATACCGAGCGCTCGCGCGGCACGCTCCACGGAGTTATCGTTCAGTTCGGTGGTCAAACGCCACTTAAGCTGGCCGAGCCGCTGGAGAAAGCGAAAGTGCCGATCCTCGGCACCTCGCCCGACGCCATCGACCTCGCGGAAGACCGCGACCGGTTCAAGAAGCTGCTCGACAAGCTCATGCTGCGTCAACCGCAGAACGGCATTGCCACCTCGCCGAACGCGGCGCGCGCGATCGCCGAAGAGATCGGCTATCCGGTCGTCATCCGCCCTTCCTACGTGCTGGGTGGCCGCGCCATGGAAATCGTGCGCGATGGCGCCCAGCTTGATCGCTACATCACCCGCCTTGCCAGCGATCTCGACCGCCCAGGCGAACTGGCGGTGTCAAAAAAGAGCCCGCTGCTGATCGACCGCTATCTGTCGGATGCCACCGAGGTCGATGTCGACTGCCTCTGCGACGGCAAGGATACGTTCATTGCCGGGATCATGGAGCACATCGAGGAAGCCGGCATCCATTCAGGCGATTCCGCCTGCGCGCTGCCACCGCATTCGCTGAGCGAGAAGACCATCGCCGAACTGGAGCGGCAGACGCGTGCATTGGCGCTCGCGCTCAACGTCGGCGGACTGATGAACGTGCAGTACGCGATCAAGGACGGCGAGATTTACGTGCTTGAAGTCAATCCGCGCGCGTCGCGTACGGTGCCCTTCGTTGCAAAGGTCATCGGTCTGCCGGTCGCCAAAATTGCCGCCCGCGTTATGGCCGGGGAAAAGCTGAAAGATTTCGACCTGAAGACAGCCCGGCCAAAGCATCGGGCGGTCAAGGAGGCGGTGTTCCCGTTCGCCCGCTTCCCCGGCGTCGACACGGTGCTCGGTCCGGAGATGAAGTCAACCGGCGAGGTGATGGGGATCGACGGGTCGTTCGAGATCGCCTTTGCCAAGAGCCAGATTGGCGGCGGTACCAACCTGCCCCGAAGCGGAACGGTATTCGTATCCGTGAAAGACTCCGACAAGCCGCGCATCCTGCCGGCGGTCAAGCTTTTGGCTTCCCTTGGCTTCAAGACCATCGCCACCTCAGGAACCCAGCGTTACCTGGTGGAACAAGGGGTAGAGGCCATTAAGATCAACAAGGTGCTGGAAGGGCGGCCCCACATCGTGGATGCCATCAAAAACGGCGGTGTTCAGCTGGTTTTTAACACAACGGAGGGGGCTGCGGCGCTGGCCGACAGCCGATCCTTACGTCATGCCGCCCTCTTGCATAAAGTCCCGTACTACACCACTCTTTCAGGGGCCGTGGCCGCAGCGCAGGGCATCAAGGCCTATCTCGAGGGCGACCTCGAGGTTCACGCGCTGCAGAGCTATTACAGCGGCCGGGCCTGAGGGCGTTTTTCCGCACGGTTCCGGTTCTCGTGGCGGCACGAGTAAGGTCGGAAGGCTTACGGTCGCGGCATCAGGTGAGGCTGGCCGCGACAGGGCTTTTTTGACCAGTTCTCGATGAGGTGACTCCGGTCTCGCGGGCAAACCGTGGCCGGAGTCGTATTGCGAGTGAATGTGACCCTGATCCCAGGGAAAAAGATCTTGGCGGCGCTGAAATTCGTTCAGTCGGCGCCGGCCGGGAGGAGATGAGAACGATGGATAAGATTCCGATGACCGCCGCCGGCTATGCCGCGCTCGAGTCCGAGCTCAAGCATTGCCAGCAGGTCGAGCGGCCCCGCATTATTCAACAGATCACCGACGCGCGCACGCACGGCGATCTGTCGGAGAACGCCGAATATCACGCCGCCAAGGAGCAGCAATCGATCAACGAGGGACGCATTGCGGAACTCGAGGACAAGCTCGCGCGCGCCGATGTGATCGATGTGTCGAAGCTTTCCGGCGACACCATCACCTTTGGCGCGACCGTCACCTTGGTCGATGAGGATACCGACCAGAAGAAAGTGTGGCAGATCGTCGGTGAACCGGAAGCCGATGCCAAGAAAGGCAAGATCTCGATCACGTCGCCGCTCGCGAAAGCGTTGATCGGCAAGACCAAGGGCACCTCGGTGGAAGTGAACACGCCGGGCGGCGCGAAAGCCTACGAGGTCAAAAAGATCGAGTGGCGGTAGTCGCGTTGCGGCGGAGGGGACCTGCCTAAAGGCGCTATGAACCAAGATATCCGCTTCTGCACGACATCCGACAATGTGAAGCTCGCCTATGCGGTGAGCGGAAATGGGCCGCCGCTTGTGATGCCGGCGACCTGGCTTTCACATCTTGAGCACCAGTGGAAGAGTCTCGCCTGGCAGCCCTGGCTTGAAACGCTGTCGCAAAAATACACCTTGCTGCGTTACGACTCGAGAGGATGCGGATTGTCAGACCGTAACCTGACTGAGTTTACTTTCGACGGCTGGATCAGGGACATCGAAGCTGTCGTCGACGCTGCCGGCTTCCGCCAATTCGATATTCTGGCGACGTGCTGGGGCGGACCGATCGGGATCGAGTACGCCGCGCGACACCCCGACCGCGTGCAAAGACTGGTGCTTTACGGGGCCTACGCGCTGGGACGTTTGCGAGGCGAACAACCCATCGAGGCCGAAACGGCCCGTCTGTTGCTGGAAATGACGCGGGTCGGCTGGGGACAGGAGAGTCACGCTTTTTGCCAGGTCTGGGGTTCGTATTTTCAGCCCGGCGGAACGCTTGCACATTTCCGCTCTTGGTCCGAGCAGCAGACGCTTTCGACTTCTGCCGAGACGGCAGTGCGTCTGCTCCAGGTCGGCTGGCATACCGACGTGCGCGCAGCAGCACGCAAAATCAAATGCCCAACGTTGGTGCTGCACGTTGCGCGCGACACGGTTGTGCCGATCGAGGTCGGCCGCCAGCTTGCGACGCTCATTCCTGATTGCCGCTTTGTGCAATTCGATGGCGAGAACCACATGCCGCTTTTCGACGAGCCGGCTTGGCCGCAAATCGTCGCCGAAATCGACAACTTCCTGAAACAGCCAGTTGAGGATAGCCCGCCGCAGCCCACGTTGCCGTTGGGCAAACTCACCGAGCGCGAGCGCGACGTGCTGGATGCAATCGCCCAGGGGCTCGACAATGCTGAGATTGCCGCCTCGCTCGGCATGTCGGAGAAAACGGTTCGCAACCATATCACTCGCGTGCTCGACAAGATCGGCGTCGAACATCGCTATCAGGCGATTGTGCAGGCGCGCGAAGCGGGCCTCGGCCTGAAGGGCCGGGCCGTGACACCTTAAGCGGGACAGTTGTCCCGCAGAGTTCGCCAAATATTTCTGCAAGCCGGGACTCTCGCCTCAATACGCGTGAGGCCGGGAGATGTAGTTACCGGCTCAGACGTGCACGTCGCATGTCTCCCGCAAAGGAGTAATTTTGATGCCAAAGTTTGTGATCGAACGCGAAATTGCCGGCGCAGGAAAATTGCCCGGTAAAGAGTTGCAGGCGATCTCGCAGAAGTCGTGCAGCGTGCTCAACAGCATGGGGCCCAAAATCCAGTGGCTCCAGAGCTACGTGACCGACGACAAGATCTACTGCGTGTACATTGCGCCTGACGCCGATACGGTCCGGGAGCATGCGAGAAAAGGCGGCTTCCCGGCTAACGTTGTCTCGCGCGTGCGGACAATCATCGACCCGACAACGGCAGAGGCTGCCTGAACACTGGCCGCGCCGCTTGTTGGCGGCGCGGCGGCTCAGTCCATCGGCACCATGGCCGCGTCCTTGGAATTGCGCAACGTGAGCGACGTCTTCACGTTGCGCACATTGGGGCCGGCCGTGAGCTTTTCGACAAAGGTCTGAAACGTCTTCAGGTCCGGCGCCACGCACTTGAGGACGAAATCGATCTCGCCGGATAGCATCCAGCATTCGCGCACCAAGGGCTGGGAACGGACAAAATTCTCGAAGGCCACGAGATCGGCTTCCGCCTGGCTCGACAGGTGAACCATGGCGAACACCGTTACCTCGTAGCCGAGCTTTTTCTCGTCGAGCAGGGCGCGATAGCCCTTGATGTAGCCCGCCTCCTCGAGCGCGCGCACGCGACGCAGGCACGGCGGCGCCGAGATCCCGACGCGGCTTGCTAGCTCCACATTGGTGATGCGGCCATCGTCCTGAAGCTCTTTGAGGATCTTGCGATCAATGACGTCGAGACGGGCGGGCACCGGTGCTCCTTTGGCGAGGCTTTGCCAGCAGGTTCATACCGCGAAACATTATTTCGCGAAACATTATTGCGCGCTCTTGTGATCGTGATCGCCCGAGCGGGCCAAGCCTGTGGGCCGGCGGGTTGCGTATCTTGCATAGCTCGGCCGGAAGCCATAGCTAGAGCAGGCAAAAGAGCCGGCCTGTCCGGCCGTCCGGGCGGCAATGCCCGGTGACGCCCGTCCAGGGGGGCGTGCACATGGCAAAGACTACCCACGCCAAAGTCGTCATCGTCGGCTCGGGTCCGGCCGGTTACACCGCCGCGATCTATGCCGCCCGTGCGATGCTGGAACCGATCCTGATCCAGGGTGTGCAGCCCGGCGGGCAACTCACGATTACCACCGACGTCGAGAACTACCCCGGCTTTGCCGATGTCATCCAGGGACCCTGGCTGATGGAGCAGATGCAGGCTCAGGCCGAGCATGTCGGCACCCGAATCGTCACCGATCATGTGAACAAGGTCGAGCTCAAGCAGCGGCCGTTCCGACTGACCTGCGACTCGGGCGATATCTATCTCGTCGACGCCTTAATCATCGCCACCGGCGCGCAGGCGCGCTGGCTCGAGCTTCCGTCCGAGCAGAAATTTAAAGGCTACGGGGTATCGGCCTGCGCGACTTGTGACGGCTTCTTCTACCGCAACAAGGAAGTCGCCGTGATCGGCGGCGGCAACACCGCGGTCGAGGAAGCATTGTTCCTGACCAATTTTGCCTCGAAGGTCACGGTGGTCCATCGGCGCGATGCGTTCCGGGCCGAAAAGATTTTGCAGGATCGCCTGTTCAAGAATCCCAAGATCGAGGTGATCTGGAACAGCGTGCTCGACGACGTGGTCGGCGGCGACAACCCGCTGAAAGTTACCGGCGTGCGGCTCAAGAACGTCAAGACCGGCGGGATCACCGAGCGCCGTGTTGACGGTGTGTTCATCGCGATCGGCCACCAGCCGGCGTCGGAGCTCTTTGCCGGTCAGGTCCAGATGAAGCCGTCCGGCTACATCATCACATCCGGACATTCGACTGCCACGTCAGTGCCAGGCGTATTCGCTGCCGGCGATGTCACGGACGATATTTACCGGCAGGCGGTGACCGCGGCCGGCCAAGGCTGCATGGCGGCGCTCGAAGCGGAGAAATTCCTGGCCGCGCACGAACATCGGCGCGCGGCGGCGGAATAGACCATGGCCGCAACCAACACCACGATGGACTGGGACAAGCTGAAGGTATTTCACGCCGCAGCGGAAGCGGGCTCGTTCACGCACGCCGGTGAACGACTGGGGCTGTCACAATCGGCGGTCTCACGGCAGGTGTCGGCGCTGGAGAGCGAACTTTCGGTGTCGCTGTTTCACCGGCATGCGCGCGGTCTGATCCTGACCGAACAAGGCGAATTGCTTTACCGTACGGCCCACGAAGTCTTCATGAAGCTGGAGGCGGCACGAACCAAACTCACCGATAGTCGCGAGCGACCGAATGGCGAACTCAAGGTGTCGACCACGCCTGGCATCGGCGTGCACTGGCTAACGCCACGGCTTGGCGAATTCCTCGACCTTTATCCGGACATCTACATCACGCTTATTACCACCGACGAGGAGCTGGATCTGGCGATGCGGGAGGCTGATGTAGCGATCCGCCTGCGCCAGCCGACCCAGCCGGACCTCATTCAGCGCAAGCTATTTTCGGTGCATTTCCACGCCTATGCGTCGCCTGACTATCTCAAGCGATTCGGCACGCCACACGCGCTCGACGAGCTCGACAAACATCGCATTATTCTCCTGGGTGGCGGCGCGGTGCCGGTGCATTTGCAAAACCGGCGCTGGCTGTTGGAAATCAACCGCGACGGCAAGGGGCCGCGCACGCCGCATCTGACAGTCAACAACGTTCTTGGCGTGCTGCGTGCCTGCCAGCGTGGGCTCGGTATCGCCATGCTGCCGGACTATCTCGTTGAAGAGAACGGCGGCCTTGTGCAGCTGTTCGGCGAGGCTGACAAGCTCGCAGTCGACGCCTATTTCGTCTATCCGGAAGAGCTCAAATCAGTCGCACGCATTCAGGTGTTCCGCGACTTTCTGGTGGCCAACGCCCAGCGCTGGCACTTCTAACTTGCCCGTTTCGCATTGTGACAAAGATTTGAGGCCCGGCCAGTAAGATTGGCGAATGCGCATGGCAGTCATGCGGGGATCGGAGTTGTTGCCCATCCGCGCGCTTCGCATACTTAGTGCGTCGCTGTCGTGCCGGAAGATATCCTCCCAGAATCGCCGGTGCGCAGCGTGTTCCCCTCTGGAAGATATTGTCGGCCCCCACGCCGGCAATTCCTGAAGCCGGGCCCCTCATGGGGCCCGGTTTTTTTGACTCTGTGTGAGAGCCGCATCAGCGGAAACGGGCAATGTAGTAGGCCAGTTCGACAATCTGCTGATCGCTCACCGGGGCCAGCACTTCGGCCATCGCGCCGTCGTAACCGTGGCGCGTATTGTTCTTGTATTCGCGCAAGGTTTTTACGAGATAGTCCTCGCGTTGATTTGCGATGCGCGGAATATTGTCGCGACCAGACAGGTCAAGCGTGTGACAGGCGTTGCACCGGTTGTTCTCGATCAAGGCCCGGGCCGCCTGCATGCGCTGCGCGTCACCAGTATCCGGCGGCGGTGGAGGCGGAGGCAACTTGGCGACAAGATCGGAGAACGCGCGCAGGTCATCATCAGAGAAACCTTTGGTCATCTCGTTCATGATTTCGACGGAGCGCTGTTTCTCCCGGAACAGGTAGAGCTGAATCAGCAGATAGGGCGCAGGCTGCCCGCCAAGAGACGGCACTTCCGGATTTTCCGATTGACCCTTCTCACCATGGCATGCGAGGCAAGGCGCGGCGCGTTCGGCCAGTGTCTCCGCACGTAGAGAACCAGCCGCAAAAAAGAACAGCGTCGCAAATGCGACGCTTCGGACCCAATCGACAGCCTGCATATCTTGATGCTGCGACGAAAAACGGCCGGGGGCAAGAAGCCCCCGGCCGCACAATCACGTTACCTATGGGCGACTTTGTTCTTGCCGTAGGTAATGCGGTAGATCGCGCCGTTCCAGTCGTCGGATAGCAGCATCGACCCATCGGCCATAAATTCAACGTCTGCCGGACGGCCGATGTAGTTGTTGTTCTCGAGGAAGCCGGTGATGAACGGTTCGGACGATTTCACCGTGCCATCCTTGTTGAGGAAGATGGCGATGATATCGCCACCGAATTTGTGCGAGCGGTTCCATGACCCGTGGCGCGCGAGGAAGATCGCGTTCTTGTACTTATGCGGAAACATCTTCCCGGTATAGAAACGCATGCCGAGACCGGCCGAGTGCGGACCGGTCAGCATGATCGGCGGCACGAACTCGCTGCACGAGTGACCCCACCCGAATTCCGGATCGAGCATGTTGCCCTGATAACAGTAAGGGGCGCCGAAATCCTGACCAAGCTTGGTGACACGGTTGAGCTCATCCTGCGGCACGTCCTCCGACAGCCAATCGCGGCCATTGTCGGAAAAATAGAGTTGCTTGTTCACCGGATTCCAGTCGAAGCCGACCGTGTTGCGCACGCCGAGTGCAACATCCTCCCGGCCGCTGCCGTCAAGATTGATACGACGGATCTGGCCATGGTCCTTGTCGTGCAGAACATTGTTGCCCGGCTGTCCCACTGGGACGTAAAGCTTCTCATCAGGTCCGATGGCGATGAACTTCCAGCCGTGCGCTTCGTCTTTCGGCAGATCGGTGTAGATCACCGTCGGTTTCTGCGGCTTGTCGAGCTTGTCCTCGACGTTTTCGATCTTGGAGATCTGCGAAAGCTCGGCGATGTAGAGCGTGCCGTTGTGATAGGCTAGTCCGTTCGGACGATAGAGACCTTCAGCGACTGTCTTGATCTCAGTCTTGCCGTTTTTCTTCACGATGGCAGTGACTTTGTTGCCGAAGCGCGTGCCAACAAACACGGTGCCCTTGTCGCCGACGCGCAGCGAACGCGTATTCGCGATGCCGCTCGCATAGACCTCAATGTTAAATCCGGGCGGCAGCTTGAGTTTGGCGGTCGGCAACTTGTCGGCGGACGCCGGAAGTGGCGGAGCCGCGA
>Ga0187776_10001199_pt1 | contig 12850 bp, 10 predicted proteins | sample 0216_BV02_MP12_2_FD_132426 | JGI IMG/M metagenome (GOLD analysis project Ga0187776, IMG submission 132426) | Tropical peat soil microbial communities from peatlands in Department of Meta, Colombia - 0216_BV02_MP12_20_MG | ecosystem: Environmental > Terrestrial > Soil > Wetlands > Peat | place...
CGACAAAGCCGGCGAACATGAGTACCGCTCCGGTGAGCCTCTCTCTTATTTTCTTCTCCCTGAATAGAAAATATCCATAAATAACTCCCACGATCAGGCTTGCCCTCTTAATGGATATCATGTATGCCACTTTAGTCAGACCGAGCGCCAGCATATGGGTGACAATCATTATGGAATAGAAAAGGCCCGGCAAAAAAAGACGCTTATACTGCTCTCCTTTGACAAAACTTTCTATATCTCTACCGGTTACAAGAGCTATGGGACTGAAAAGAACGGTCAATACTATAAAATACGCGGCCCCAAAAAACAAGGGAGATGAGTGTTCAATCGCCATCTTGCCGAGCGGTGAAGTAATGCTGTATATGAAAGCTACCGCTATCATTAAAACCGAGCCTTTCTCCCGCCCGATAGCCCTGAATGGACTAAAGATGCCATTGCGCATCTCATGCAGGTTAAGGACGTAGCTTCCGGCCGCAAGGAGAAGAATGCCGATTCCTCCCCTGAGTGAAACCTTCTCCCCAAGGATCAGATATGAGAAAAAAATCAAAAACACAGGAGTGAGGGAAAGGAACGGCAGCGTCAGGCTGAGAGGTGAAATCCTCAATGCCTTGATGTACAGAACCAGTGCCACTATCTCAAGGGGGAGTGAAAGCGCAAATGCCTTATAAAATACGGCATCAACCGCCGGCACTCGAATGAAGAAAAGTAGTATGAGCAGGAGGGGACAAGCAAAGAGAAGTCTGAACCATGCCACAAGGTATTCATCACCGTCAGCAAGCGCCTTTTTTGTAAGTGCATCACTCGTTGCAAGTGCAAAAGCACAAATAAGCGACAAATAGACCCATGTTTCCACGTTTCTGATATTACCGGAAACGTTTGGCTTTTGAAAATAGAGTGTATCCAATCACCGAAAGATGGGCATTTGAAGAAAGATTCCGGACAAGCCGAAATGACAATCTACTTCTGCTGTCATTCCCGCAATCCCGAACGGGTTCGTGAGGTCGGGAATTTTTCTTGCCTCAACGCTTCGCCATTCACTAAGGGTTACATACGGTTGATTATTTGCTTGACAGACGGCATTACTTATGATATTTATTTGACAAATGTATGAATTGGGTTAATACCGTTCATGATTTTTTGTTCATCACGTAAATCTAATCGCTAACCATAGAGAAAGGGGGACTTATGAGTGTTGTTACGCGCAGAGACTTCCTGAAGGCCTCCGGCGTGACGGCAGCCACGCTGACTCTCAGCCGGCTTGGCTTTGATTTTTTGCCGGTGGAGGTCTACGCTGCTGAACTTCGCAGACAACTGAGGATCAAGGATGCAAAAGAGACGCCCACTATTTGTTGCTACTGCTCTGTGGGATGCGGGATCCTTGTTGCCACGGACAAGAAAGGCAAGGTAATTAACACAGAAGGTGATCCTGATCATCCGATAAGCGAAGGATCTCTCTGTCCCAAAGGCGGATCTACTTACCAAATCGCGGTGAACGATAACAGACTTAAAAGAGTCCGTTATCGTGCTCCCAAGAGTACCACATGGAAAGAGGTGAGCTGGGATTGGGCTCTGAATAAGATTGCATCAAATATCAAGAAGAGCCGTGACAAGAGTTTTGTTGAAAAGAATTCCGATGGCAAAGTCGTCAACCGGTGTAACGGCATCGCCTCGGTCGGAAGCGCGGCCCTTGATAACGAGGAGTGCTGGCTATACCAGAAGATGCTCAGAGCACTCGGGCTGGTATACATTGAACATCAGGCGCGAATATGACATAGCGCGACTGTAGCGGCTCTGGCAGAGTCGTTCGGGCGTGGCGCAATGACAAACCATTATATTGACTTTCGCAATGCCGATGTTATTCTGAACATGGGCAGCAATGTAGCTGAAAACCATCCCGTTTCCTTTAAGTGGGTTCAGGCAGCCCGCAATAAGGGGGCAACCTTCATTCATGTGGATCCGAGATTTACAAGGACATCTGCAAAGGCCGACATCTTTGCGAGACTTCGTTCCGGCACCGACATCGCCTTTCTCGGCGGGATGATCAAATATATCATCGACAACAATTTATATGATGATTTTTACGTTAAGAACTACACCAATGCCTCGTTTATTGTGAACCCAAAATACAATTTTGATGACGGCCTTTTCTCAGGTTATGACCCCACCAAAAGGGCCTATGACATGTCCACCTGGGCATTGGAAAGAGATGAGAAGGGCATTCCCAAGAGAGACATGACACTTCAAGATGAGCGCTGCATTTTCCAACTTCTGAAAAAACATTATTCCCGTTATACCCCAGAAAAGGTGACAACGATTACAGGAACCCCTCAGGACGATCTTGAAAAAGTCTATAAGGCTTATGCCGCCACAGGCAAACCGGACAAGTCTGGTACGGTCCTTTATGCAATGGGCTGGACCCAGCATACGGTGGGTGTCCAAAACATACGTGCCATGTCGATCATTCAGTCATTGCTCGGAAATATGGGAATCGCAGGCGGAGGCATAAACGCCCTTAGAGGCGAATCCAATGTCCAGGGTTCAACCGACCAGGGTCTTCTCTTTCACATCCTCACAGGTTATTTGCCGGCGCCCCGAGCACAATGGGCCACCCGCGAGGATTACAACAAGACGACACCTTCATCAAAAGATCCGAGAAGCGTCAACTGGTGGAAGAACAGACCAAAATATCTGACGAGCCTTCTGAAATCTCATTTCGGCGACAAGGCTACAAAAAACAACGATTTTGGATATGCGTGGTTGCCGAAGCTCGAACCGACGCAGGACGCCTCCTGGCTTAATCTCTTTGACCAGATGTATAAAGGAACCTTTACCGGTTTCTTCGCCTGGGGTATGAACCCCGCTTGCTCCGGAGCAAACGCTGGCAAAGTCCGTCAGGCGCTCGCGAAACTCGACTGGATGGTCAATGTGAATGTCTTTGACAATGAGACCGGAGAATTCTGGAAAGGTCCGGGAATGGATCCGAAGAAGATAAATACCGAAGTCTTCCAGTTGCCCTGCGCCGCCTTCCTGGAAAAAGAAGGCAGCATATCCAATAGCGGAAGATGGATGCAATGGCGATGGAAATGTGCAAATCCTCCGGGAGATGCGAGACCGGACAGTGAAATCATGTACGATCTTTTCGGAAAGGTTCGTGCGCTCTACAAGAAACAGAAAGGCGCCTTCCCGGATCCCATTTTGAATCTCAAGTGGGATTATGAGACGAACGGAAAATTTAATATTCACACGGTAGCCAAGGAAATCAACGGATATTTCCTGGAAGACATTCAGGAACATCCGGTAGATAAAAAGGCTTATAAGAAGGGCACCCTTGTGCCAAGCTTTGTGTATCTCCTTGACGACGGCCGCACATCATGCGGTAACTGGATCTACTCTGCCAGCTATACAGAAGCCGGAAATATGGCGGCGCGGAGAAAGAAGACAGATCCAACGGGACTGGGTATGTATCCGGAATGGTCCTGGGCGTGGCCCGTGAACAGGAGAATCATCTACAACCGCGCTTCCGTCGACCTCCACGGTAGCCCGCGAAACATAAACAGAGCCGTGCTGAAATGGGATCTCCAGAACAAGAAATGGGTTGGCGACATACCGGACGGGCCCGCACCTCCTATGGGGACGGAAGGCGTGTATCCGTTTATCATGAAGCCGGATGGCGTCGCTTCCATATTCGGCCCTGGGCTCAAAGACGGTCCGTTCCCCGAACATTATGAACCGCTGGAATGCCCCATTGAAAAGAACATCATGTCCGCTCAAAGAATCAATCCCGTTATCAAGATATTTGAAGGGGGACCGGATACATTTGCCACCTGCGATCCGAAGTATCCGTTTGTATGTACCACCTACAGAGTGACCGAGCACTGGCAGACCGGTGTTCTCACCCGTTGGCTTCCATGGCTCGTAGAGGCGGAACCCCAGATTTTCTGTGAAATGAGTCAGGAACTCGCTAAACTCAGGGGAATTGAAAACGGTGACAAGGTATATGTTGAAACGTCGCGGGGCAAAATCTGGGCAATCGCCATTGTGACCTTGCGCCTCAAACCTTTCGTTATCGCCGGTCAAACTATCCATCAGATCGGTCTGCCCTGGCATTTCGGTTGGCTGCATCCAAAGGACGGAGGCGAGAGCGCGAACCTGTTGACTCCAACGATTGGGGATCCAAACACGATTATCCCTGAGACAAAGGCATTCATGGCCAATGTGACGAAGATGACCGAACAACCGACCAAAAAGGTCAAGAAAGCTTAGGGGGTGAGATAAATGGCTGACAAATCTTTCTTTGTCGATACAACTAAGTGCACTGCTTGTCGCGGCTGTCAGATAGCCTGCAAGCAGTGGAATATGAATCCCGGCACCAAGACCTTCCAGCACGGAAGCCATCAAAATCCTGATGACCTTTCCTTTTTCACGTATAAACTGGTAAGGTTCAGCGAGATGGAAGAAGATGGAAAGCCGAAATGGTATTTCTTTACGGACCAGTGCAGGCACTGCCTGACGCCTCCTTGCAAGGTCATGGCAGAGTCAATCAATGTGAAAGCCATAACACAGGACGCATCAACGGGTGCGGTCCTTTATGATCCAAAGGTAAAGGTCAAGGAGAAAGATTTCAGACAGATAAGGGGCGCCTGTCCATGGGATATTCCGCGCTGGGATGAGAAAACACAGGGGATGGCTAAATGCACGATGTGCATAGACAGAATCAAAGAAGGAATGCTGCCGGCATGTGTCAAGACCTGTCCGACCGGGACAATGAATTTCGGCGACCGCGATAAAATCCTTGAGATGGCGCAGAAACGGTTGAAAGAGGTTAAACCAGCATATCCGAAGGCGGAACTTCTTAATCCCGATTTTCACCGGACGATATTCCTTGTGATCGATGATCCGAAAAAATATCATAAATTCGCCTCGGCAGAAGATTCCTCCATTGTTGCAACATTGGACCATTTGCTGAATCCGGCGGTACCGATAGGGTAAAGTATGCCGGCTTGTTTCGAATAATATCGAAACAAGCCGGTTCCGTTCCGACATTTCCATATGAGCGAGAAATTAGATAGCACGAGAGAGCAGATCTCGGCGCACAGGAAGATAAATCCTGTTTATAGTAAGATCCTTGGCTTTTATGAGAAGATCATCGAAGCACAGGAGAACATAAGACCTGCCGTTGATATCATTCTGCCCGAAATATCCGACGAATTGAGATCAATACAGATGAGGGAAGGGTTTCCGCTGATCAGTCCGACAGATTTTGTTATCGATCTACCCTCCTCGGTGAAGCTCTTTGAATCGATCTGTCACATAGCAAGGAATGAGACCGAAAAAATGCGGGAAAACGTGCAGGCAATTGAGGAGGCTATCACAATCAATGCACTCAATCTCAAGGAACTGTTAAAGAGACATGCCAACGAATCCTATCTTAAGGCGCTGGCAGAAGAGTTCGCGATAGACGAAACAGTCTTAACATTCCTGGTCCGGATGAGCACCCGTCCGTCCATCCGGATGAGTGCTGAACTGTTGAAGAAGCGTGTTGACCTGAGAAACTGGTTGAGGGGATATTGTCCGATCTGCGGTTCCGCACCGAACATGTCCGGTCTGAAAGAAGAAGGGAAACGGTTCTTTCAATGTTCATTCTGCGGCTTTGATTGGCCGGCTGAACGCTTGGCATGCCCTTTCTGCGAAAACCGAGATCATCAAAAGCTACATTACCTCTATGCAGAGGGACAGGAACAATACAGAGCGGACTTGTGCGATAAGTGTAAGCAATATATCAAGACGGTCGATACCAGAAAAGCAACGGCTGGTCCCGACCTTGATGTTGAGGATATAGCCACCATATATCTCGATATCCTTGCCGCCGAGAAAGGCTTCAAAAGGCCTGCACCGAGCTACTGGGGAGTATGATATCGTCTCGCGTTTCCTGCCTTCTCACCCGCCTTTTGCCTGAAATTCCACTACCTTCGATCCGTCTCTTCTCATAACGGATCTGCCGTCAAACGAACCACCTTCGGCCACCGCCAGCTTGTTAGTACTGATGTCTCCGCAAACCTGCCCTTTTGGCTTTATATCAACTATCTCTTCGGCCTCCAGATTGCCCTCGACCCTGCCACCTACTATAATCCCTCTTGCGGCAACATCTCCTTTTACAAGTGACTTTTCGCCGAGAATGACCCAGTCAGCCTTTATATTTCCCTCCATGGAACCGTCAACTCTCAGTGTACCTTTTGTATCAATATCCCCCCGGAAACGTGAATTTACACCTATGAGCGACTCAAGTTTCTCCGTGTTTTTGTTAAACATCAAGCCCTCCCTTTTATATAGTTTTCAGGATCTACATGTTTTCCATTCTTCCATATCTCGTAATGCACATGAGGTCCTGTGGAACTGCCGGTTGAGCCGGCATAAGAAATCACTTCTCCTCTTTTGACCTTCTGTCCCACCTTCACTACATTTAGCTTGTTGTGAGCATAGAAAGTCGAAAAGCCGTGTCCGTGTTCGAGCACCACAAGGTTCCCGTTGCCCCCCGACCAGCCCGAGAAGCTAACTATTCCATCCGCCGTCGCCCGTACCGGGTTCCCGGGATCCGTAGAAATATCAATGCCGGAGTGAAATTCCCTGTTACCAACGATCGGACTATCCCGTTCGCCGTAATGCGATGAGATATGTCCTCTAACAGGAAGTCCCTTGGGCGTAGAGACATAGATACCTCTCTGTACATGCAAATAATCCCTTATTTCTCCAACTGTTTCGTTTGTAATGTTAATCTGTTTCTTTAGGCTTTCCATGTCTATCGAACCGCTGTCCGAGGTATCCATCTTTTCCAGAACCTTGTCTTTCGAACCGAGGGAAAATAACCGTTTGAACTCAGACTCCGCCTCCTTCAGAGAGAGAATTGTTGATCTCGTTTCCGAAAACTGCTGCGAATAGTAGTCCACCTTGTCCTTCATCCGGTAATATTCAAAGGTGCTTATTGAAATGGAAAGAAGATACACAGCGCCGAGGCAGCACAAGAGTATTGAAATAAATATGCCAATAAAAGGTACCCTGAAATTAAGAGGTCTTGATTTGCTGTGAGGCACCAGCATTATGGTGACCGGTGTGAAAGCCTTCCTGAAAAGTTTCTTTGTCTTATGAATATCGAACACCCTTGCCTCCTTTCTCGGTATTGCCGATTATATAAGCCGGATAACCGGATTTTTTGAGCAAATATACCACATCTTGAGCAGCGCTCTTTGTGACCACCATCACAAATCCTATGCCCATGTTAAACGTCCTTTTCATGTCCTCCGCAGGGACACTGCCTTTGCTTTCAATCAGACCGAAGATCTCCGGTGCCGGCCATGAGCCGTTCCGGATTCTTGCGGAAATACCTTCAGGCAGTATTCTCGGAAGGTTCCCGGGTAGTCCTCCACCTGTTATATGCGCCATGCCCTTTATCTTCAGCTTGTCCTTCAAGAGAGCAAAAGCCTTAACATATATTCTCGTAGGCCTCAGAAGTTCATTACCCAGTTTAGCGCCGAGGCCGTCCACGTAGGTATTCACATCCATGCCTTCCTGCTCAAAAAAAAGTTTCCTCACCAGGGAGTATCCATTGCTGTGGAGACCGTTTGAAGCCAGACCAATTATTGTGTCTCCCGCTCTTATACGGGACCCGTCTATTATATCTTTTCTATCAACTACTCCTACTGCAAAGCCGGAAAGATCATATTCGCCGTCCGCATAAAATCCGGGCATTTCCGCCGTTTCTCCCCCTACAAGCGAACATCCTGCTTCTCTGCATCCTTTTGCTATGCCTTTCACGATATCCAGAGCCTCCCTCGCTCTGAGCTTGCCTGTAGCCAGGTAGTCGAGAAAAAAAAGGGGTTCAGCTCCGCTTGTGAGGATGTCATTCACACACATGGCAACAAGGTCTATACCGACAGTATCATGCCTCTTCATCATAAAGGCGATCTTCAATTTTGTGCCCACCCCGTCCGTACCGCTGACGAGAACAGGTTTTTTGTATTTTCTCAGATCGAGCTTGAAGAGAGCGCTGAAAGAGCCGATATCGGTTATGACTTCGGGACGGAACGTCTTTTTGACCAGCGGAGACAGGAGCTTTACAAACCTCTCCCCTTCATCAATGTCAACACCGGCCCCTTTGTAGGTTAGTGTCTTATTCATTTGCGACCCCGAATGGAAGGCTTACAAAAACGTCTATATTTTGCATAAATCGGAGCAGAACTGCAAGTTTTTTCCAGGATAATCTATGGTCGTTAACACATCACTCTTATTCTGATAAAATACGAGTGATGCCTCTTATTCTTGTTACCAATGACGATGGAGTCCGTTCGCCAGGATTGAAAGCCCTTCTGGATGCCGTAACCGGTATCGGCGATGCTTATATAATTGCCCCTGACAGGGAAAGGAGCGCGGTCAGCCATGCCCTTACGCTGCACAGGCCTCTCAAGGTGGAAGAACTCGCGGACCGTGTCTACAGCATTAACGGGACGCCAACCGACTGCGTCGCAGTGGGCATCAACAAGATCCTCCCCGACAGACCTGTAATGGTGGTATCCGGCATTAATAGAGGCGCAAATCTCGGAGACGATATCACTTATTCCGGGACCGTCTCGGCAGCAATAGAAAGCACAATAATGGGAATCCCGGCTTTTGCGGTCTCTCTGGTGATAACGGATCAAAAAGAGCCTCTGCGCTTCGATACCGCAGCAACAATCGCTGCAGACATCGCAAAATACATCGTCGACCATTCGCTGCCCTATGATACTCTCCTGAACGTAAATGTGCCAAACGTACCCCGGAAGAGGCTTAAAGGGATAAAACTGGCGAGACAGGGCAAGCGCGTATACGACGGAGCGGTCAAAGAAACTTTCGACCCGCACGGCGAAAAACATTACTGGATCGGCGGAGGACAACCTTACTGGGAACACGGCGAAGATACGGACATTCAGGCTGTCCAGGACGGCTACGTTTCTGTTACTCCCATCCACCTCGACCTCACAAATTATGAGGCTTTGACATTCTTGAGAGAAAGGCTGCCCGTGTCGGGCATTAAAGCACAGTAACTTTGGAAAAACACTACGATGTTGCAATAATAGGAGCGGGCCCGGCAGGCATTTTTTCCGCCCTGGAACTCCTCAGATTAAGGAGAGATGCAAAGGCCCTCATTATCGAAAAAGGCAACGATATCGATAAAAGAAAATGTCCCATGAAGATAAAGGAAATTTCCTGCGCCGCCTGCGGCGAATGCGCTCTCCTCAGCGGATGGGGCGGCGCCGGTGCCTTCAGCGACGGAAAACTGAATCTTTCCCCTGAAATAGGAGGCTTTCTTTCCCAGTATCTGGACAGAGATTCCCTCCAGTCTCTCATTGCTTCCGTGGATCAGGATTATGTGAGTTACGGAGCGCCGGACGAAATCTATGGTGAGGATCAGGAAGAGATAAACAGAATAGCTCGTATTGCAAAGGCAAACAACCTCAGACTCATACCCTCAAAGATAAGGCATATAGGGACCGACAGATGCAGGACGGTATTGAGAAATATCAGGCAGTTCCTTAACGGCCGGGTCGAGACGGTCTTCAATTCAGAGGCGGAACGGGTTACCAGAATGAAGAAGAAAGTTACAGGTGTCGTCCTTAAGGACGGCACAAAGATACATTCGGATTTTGTGGTCCTCGCCCCGGGGCGCGAAGGTTCAAGGTGGCTCGAAAGAGAATCGAAAAGGCTCCGCCTCACCCTCCTTAAGAACCCTGTCGACATAGGCGTAAGGGTCGAGATCCCGTCCTCCGTTCTCGAGCCGCTTACCAGAATAACATATGAACCAAAATTGATTTTCCATTCGCCGAAATTTAATGACAAGGTGAGGACTTTCTGCGTAAATCCATATGGCGAAGTGGTTAAAGAGTACCTTAAGGGCATATGGACAGTAAATGGCCACAGCTACGCCAACAGCAGGACCGACAATACGAACTTCGCCCTGCTTGTCAGCACCTTTTTTACGGAACCTTTTGATGAACCTATATTGTATGGCAGCTATATAGCCGGACTTGCGAATCTTCTCGGAAGAGGCGTAATAGTCCAGCGTCTCGGAGACCTGCAACGGGGGAGAAGATCAACCGCGGAGCGGATATCAAACGGGAAAGTGAAGCCAACGCTGAAGGATGTAACACCCGGCGACCTCAGCTTTGTCTTACCATACCGCTATCTGTCCGATATCCTCGAAATGCTCGCAGCGCTGGACAGTATCGCACCGGGTGTGAATTCGGAGAATACTTTACTGTATGGGGCTGAGGTTAAGTTCTATTCGATGCTGCCGAAACTTACCAGATCTCTTGAGACCGAGATAGAGAACTTATTTGCGGTAGGCGACGGGGCAGGCGTCAGCAGAGGGCTCATACAGGCCTCTGTTTCCGGGGTAGTCGCGGCGAGGGAAATCGCAAAGAGAATCTAAAAGGTTATCCTATGGACTTTAAGCAGCTAAGAGAGAACATGGTCAGGACCCAGCTCATACCGAGAGGAATCAAAGATGAACGGGTACTGGAGGCAATGAGAAAGGTGCCCAGGCATCTCTTCGTCGGTGAGGCAATGCAGGACAGAGCTTATGACGACATGGCGCTTTCTATTGGCGAGGGTCAAACGATTTCACAGCCATATATGGTTGCGGTCATGACCGAACTGCTCGAACTGAAAGGAAACGAGAAGGTCCTGGAAGTGGGAACAGGCTCAGGCTATCAGGCGGCGATTCTTGCCGAACTCGCAAAAAAAGTGTATACCATTGAACGCATTGACTCCCTTGCGGCAAAGGCAGAAGAGAAATTCCGCTCTCTCCGCTATGAGAACATATTTGTTAAGGTGGGCGACGGAACCATGGGATATGCCGAGCAGGCGCCCTTCGACAGGATTATCATAACCGCCGGTACACCCAAAATTCCGGATCCGCTGATAGACCAGCTGGCTGAAGGAGGCATCGCCCTCGGTCCGGTTGGAGACCGGTTCTCACAGCAACTCGTAAAGGTCCGGAAGCTTCATGGAAAAACATCAAGAGAATTTTCCACCCCGTGTGTTTTTGTCCCTCTGATAGGAGCATACGGATGGAAAGGTGAAGATCTGGATGCCGACGGGTATATTTAGGCCTGCTAATTGATTTGCTTCCCGATCTCTTTAGTTAGTCTTTTATACTTCATCTTGTCTTCCGCCGACACTTCTCTTCCGCCGAACCTGTGCTCTTCATATATCGCTACGAATTCCCTGATCTTTCCGTTCACGCCGAGATGAACAGCCTCCTTCACGACTTCTGCGGCCGTTGTCGAATCAGTGATTCTGATACCCTTTCTTCCAACCAAATTTCTCACCTTCATATACTGCGCAGTAAAGAAATTGTGTCTTGCAAATCTTAGACGTATGAGAAAAATAACCATCATTACCAGTATTGCCGGCACTGAAAGAAAGATGATCGGAGAGAACAACTTCGGTCTCATCTCGGGCATTTGCGGCAGCCTGAAAGGCAGAGAAAACACCCGCGCTATTTCTTTCTGATCCGAGATGCTGAATGCGACGACGTATCTGTCCCAGTTCATCTTCAACGCATCCACGAAAAGTGAAAGCGACGAAGGCCGTTCAACAGGTACGGAAGGTGTCGGGTCGAACCTCATCCATTTATTGTCGATTGCCGCTTCGACCCATGAATGAGCATCGCTTTCCCTCACTATTATGTAGCCTCCGTAATTATTCAATTCTCCGCCTGAAAATCCGGTAACGACCCTTGAAGGAATACCCAGTGCTCTCAGCATCAGGACCATTGCTGTTGCGTAGTGCTCACAATACCCCTTTTTTGAATTAAATAAAAAATCCTCTATAGCGCTTACGCCCGGTGGGGGATTCGACACAGAAAGAGAATAGGTGTAATTGTTTCTGAGGAAACTTTCTATCCTTGCCGCTTTGGCGAAATTCTTAACCTGCCTTCCTACGACTTCATGAGCAAGGGCCGAAATTCTGCCTGACTCGAAAGGCAACCGGAGGTACTTGTGCATATCTCCGCCCACCGGCTGCGTATCAGGAACGCTGTAAGCGACATAGTGAAACTGCTTCCCCTTTTTTGCCGGGATGAACAAAGACCCCGTCCTATCCCTAAAGAGGCTCATGCCTTCTGCTTCAATTGCAGCAATCTCACTCAATCCGAAAATAACATCCGTATCCATCGGCTCAAGAAAAATACTCTGTACTTCGGCTTCGTCTTTGTTAAACGCTCGCAGCGGAAACTGCCCGTCTTCTTTCAAAATTCTTTCCCGCCTTTCAAACGTAACTGACCAGGAGATGCCGTCAAAAAAATCGAGGCTCATCCCTCTCCAGTAATAAGGCTCTCTTGCATTTCCACTTATCTCAATGCGCATAACGATGGTCGGGTTCAGTTTAATATCACCGAAAGAACCAAAATCAACTCTTTCAGAAAGACCGACAGTTCGGATACTCTTCATATGGCTTTTTCCCCACATCCCTCCGGATATTCGCGGAACCGATACAAAAATCGCTATTGTAACCAGCACGGTGAGAACGGATATTAAAGTTACCGGTTTTCTGATGTTGACACGTGATGTCGTCCCCTCTTTAATAAAATGCGCGAGAACGATCGCGCTCACAAGAGCAACCAGGAAAAGAACAAATATCACTCCAAACGCGATGGAGTGGGTCAGTTCGGACGCTATTATCAGCTGGAGGAGGGACATGAAATAGACCTGCAGATGATCCCACGGTTCTTTAAGATCAAAGCTTTTTATGGCCTGAAATGCCAGGGTTAGGTGTGCAACGGCAAGAAAATAATCGTTAGAGATAGAGAAAGAGTCAA
>Ga0187776_10001200_pt1 | contig 12836 bp, 13 predicted proteins | sample 0216_BV02_MP12_2_FD_132426 | JGI IMG/M metagenome (GOLD analysis project Ga0187776, IMG submission 132426) | Tropical peat soil microbial communities from peatlands in Department of Meta, Colombia - 0216_BV02_MP12_20_MG | ecosystem: Environmental > Terrestrial > Soil > Wetlands > Peat | place...
GAGAGAGCCCTTGTCGGCGATCCTCTCCATAAGGTCCCGCGACCAGAAGCCGCGCTCCTTTGCGACCTTTTCGAAATAGGGATTTACCTCCAGAAGTTTTGTACCCTCCATGACGTTTCTCACAAACGACACCGCAAAGAGAGGCTCTATGCCTGAAGAGCAACCGGCAATGATCGAGAGCGTTCCTGTAGGGGCTATCGTCGTCACCGTAGCGTTTCTCAATCTCACCTTTCCGTCGTATATGCTCCCCTCGTAATTGGGGAAAACGCCCCTTTTTTCTGAAAGGGCGGCAGAGGCGTTTTTGCCTTCTCTCTGAATGAAACCCATCACCTCTTCAGCAAGGCTGATCGCTTGATCGGAGTTGTAGGGCAGCCCCATCTGTATGAGCATGTCAGCCCATCCCATAACACCAAGGCCTATTTTTCTGTTTGACTTCGTGACCTCATCGATCTTCCGTATCGGGTATTTGTTCACGTCTATGACATTGTCGAGGAAGTGTACAGCCTTCCATACAACATCCTTCAGTTTCTGGTAGTCTACACCGCCGTCTCTTACAATCCTCGCGAGGTTTATTGACCCGAGGTTGCAGGACTCATAGGGAAGAAGAGGCTGCTCGCCGCAGGGGTTTGTTGACTCTATATGTCCGGCGAGGGGGGTTGGATTAGAAGAGTTTATCCTGTCGATAAACACAATGCCGGGCTCCCCGTTTTTCCATGCGTGATTTACTATGAGGTCAAAGACTTCCCTTGCCTTCAGGCTCTTTACGACCTTCTTCGTCCTGGGATTAATCAGATCATATTCACTGTCATCTTTAACAGCCTGCATAAAGCTGTCGGTAACTGCGACAGAAATATTAAAGTTATTAAAACGGGTGTTGCTGTCCTTTGCTTTGATGAAATTGAGGATGTCCGGGTGGTCTATACGGAGAATCCCCATATTGGCCCCCCGCCGTGTCCCGCCCTGCTTGACGGCCTCTGTTGCGGTATCGAATACAGTCATGAACGATATCGGTCCCGATGATATACCCTTTGTAGAACCGACAATGTCGCCGCTCGGCCTGAGGTTTGAGAAGCTGAACCCTGTTCCTCCCCCGGATTTATGGATGATCGCCGTATGCTTGACTGCCTCGAAGATCGACTCCATCGAATCCTCCACAGGGAGCACAAAACACGCGCTCAATTGACCAAGCCTTCTTCCTGCGTTCATCAGGGTGGGACTGTTCGGAAGGAAATCGAGGGAAGTAATTATCGAGTAAAATTCTTCCTCTGTCAGAGCGATGTCAGCCGCGGATTTCCCGTATTTGAGATCTGCGGATGCTATCGTCTTCGCTATCCGCCCGAAGAGTTCTTCCGCGGTTTCAACGACTCTTCCTTCTTCGTCTTTTTTCAGATATCTCTTTGCCAGGACCTTGAATGCGTTAGGTGTAAGAGCGATTTTTTTTGTAAAAGCTTCCATGAATCCCCCCATAAAAAATTTGTTTACTATAATCTTAGTAAAAGCATATTTGGAATAAAATCTCACTATAATTTGTATGCTCTCATGATTAAACCACAAGATATAGTGCATGTCAAGTTAAAAATAAAAAAATCGTAACCCTTTGATTCTCAATAAAATTTGATGTGAATTCGTTGTTTGGTGATTGTCAATTATTCTAACTCGATTTTTTTATAATCAGGACGGGGAATATACATGCAGCGTGCAACTGGCCAGAGGGATAGGGAAAATAATAGAGTAGGTGTCTGGAAGAGCGGTTCAGTCGAAGAGTCCGGTGAGAACGTTTGCCCTTTCCTCAATATTCCTGGTTATGTTTTCCTGCGCTTCTTTCAGCTTGTGAAGCTCATCTGCGATATTCAGTGATGTAAGAATCGCTGCCTTCAGAGGCGTTATGCTGGGAGAGGTGCCATAAACTTCCTTCAGTTTTTCATCTACAAAAGAAGCCAGCTTTCTTATATAAACATCATCAGCATCGCCCTTGACTGTGTATTTCTGGCCTAAGATATTGACTTCGGTGCTGCCCATCTCATCCTCAAATTTCGATTGTTTCCAGTTCGCTCAGAAGTTCCTGCAACTGGTTGCCGATCGAGCTTTTCTCTGATCTCAGAGTCTCTATTTCCCGGTTCTTCTCATTTAAGAGGGTTTCGAGGTCCCTTATTTTCCTTTCGAGAAGGTTTTTTTCTTCCTTAAGAGCCTTTACTTTTTCGACTGCAGCGGTGATCTTTTCTTCAAGATTTTTTAGTCTATCCAAGGGCAGAACCTCCTTTTTTATAGTAGAAGAGTCATTATTATTTTCATAAGAAGATTCACCTCTAGACGTATCATCATCAAAAAGGGTCTTCTCCCAGCCCATGGTCATAAAATACCAGATGTAAACATGTAATGTCTACAAGGGCCAGCCTGAGACAGCAATGGTTGTGTCGCGACATTCTTCATGCATAGATTATATCAGCCTTTTCCGGTTTTTTAACTGCCAGGCCCGAGGAGTTCCATGAAGTCGTCAATAGAAGGAAATTCTCCTGAGATTGTCTTTTCCGCCTTCGAGCTCGAGTATGACTTATACAGCACGTACTTGATCCCGAACCGTCTTGCGGTCTTCAAGACCGCTATCGTATCGTCGACAAAAAGGGTCTTTTCTTTGTCGAAGCCGAGTTTTCTATGGATCTTTGCCCAAAACTCTATCATCTCTTTCGGATAACCTATTTCGAAGGAAGTCACAGCAGCGTCGAAGAACTTCCCGATCATAGTTTTTTTAAGCTTCATATCGAGCACTTTGTAGTGAGCGTTTGTTACGAGAAAGACCTTCTTCTTGCGTCGTTTGAGCATGCGAAGAAATTCCTCGACATGGGGATGGACTTCGATGAGATGTTTAATCTGCTCCTTGAGTGCGGGGATATCTATATCCACTTCCCTTGACCAGAAGTCGATATCAGTCCAGTTGAGGCTGCCTTCGTGTGCCTTATATTTCCTGAGCAGTTCCTCTTTTGCCCTGCCGAAGGTGATATTGTTTTTCTCGGCGTATTTCTCTGGCAGGAGGTGTTCCCAGAAAAAATCGTCAAAGTATTTGTCGAGCAGGGTTCCGTCCATGTCAAGTAGGACGCACTGGACTTCTTCCAGAAGTATCTTGGTCTTTAACACTTACCTAAGATGTAGCAAGCAGAATTAATTGGTGATTATAAAAATCCTGGAACACATTTCCTTGCCATCTTGCTATGCATATCTTTTTCTACAGTTTTCCCTTTGTCGAGGGGATACCTCTTACCTTCGGATCGATTTCCACAGCCTGTCTTAACGCCCGCCCGAGAGCCTTATAGACCGCCTCGATTACGTGGTGGGTGTTTCTCCCATAGGGAACTCCGACATGAAGTGTCACGCCGGCATTGCTCACAAAGGCTTGAAGGAAATCCTCGATGAGATCAGGATCGAAGCCTTTGATTTTACTTCTTCTTAGGAAGTCCAGTTTATAGACCAGATAAGGTCTTCCACTTATGTCAAGGCTCACCACTGCGAGCGTTTCGTCCATAGGCACCGAAGCCTGACCATAACGGTTTATTCCTTTCATGTCTCCAAGGGCCTGTTTTACCGCTTTCCCAAGGACTATGCCCGTGTCCTCAACGGTATGATGGTCATCGATATCGATGTCTCCCTTCGCCTTTATAGTCAGGTCAAAAAGTCCGTGCCCGGACATAAGAGAAAGCATATGGTCAAGGAAGGGGATAGAAGTGTGTATCGAGGATCGGCCGATGCCGTCAAGATTGAGTTCTATCTTGATATCAGTCTCTCTTGTTTTTCTCTCGATCCCGACTTTTCTCATGCTCATCTCCCCGTTCCTTCAGCTTCGAATGAAATCTTTTTTATAACTTTCGTCCGTTATCCTACGCCTTCGACATCACAGTGCAACTTTTCCCAGCGCTTTCAGAAAAGCTGTATTCTCGTCAGGCGTTCCCACAGTCACCCTGAGGCAGTCCTTTATAACGTCCTTTATATTCCTCACAAGGATGCCCTGTTTCAGGAGCGCACGATAGACCTTGTCGGCGTCTCTTGCTTTAAATAAAATGAAATTTGCTTCCGATGGGAAAGGCCTTATACCAATGATTTTTTCCATCTCATCCAGAAGTCTTTCCCTTTCTGAAACGATCGCTTTTACGTGAGAATGAAGCTGTCTCTTTTCTTTCAAGGCCGCGACAGCGATCGCCTGGGAGAAAGAATTCACGTTGAAGGGCAGCCTCACCTTGTTGACCTCTTTAATGATCCGAACATCTGCGATGAGGAAGCCCACCCTCAGCGCTGCGAGGCCTATCTTGCTCAACGTCCTCAAGATAATGAGGTTTTCGTAATCTTTGAGGAGAGGCAGGAAACCCTGCCGACTCGAAAAAGGCTGATATGCTTCGTCGAGAATGACGATGCCCCTGGACACCTCGATGATCTTCAGGATTTTATGAGAAGAATAACAGTTGCCTGTGGGGTTGTTCGGACTGCTGAAGAATATGAGCTTCGGCTTTTCTCTTTTTATGACGCATAAGACCCTGTCCAGATCGAGGTCGAACTCTTCATCGAGCCGGATTTCTATCTTTTTTTCGCTGAGCGCCTGCGAGATGATCCCGTACATCGAAAAAGTTGGAACCGGATAGCAGACGGGCCCGCCGAATGTGGTAATCAGATAATAGATGAGTTCATCGGAACCATTGCCATGAAGGACATTTTCCGGCTTGACCCCCAGCTCTTCAGAGATAAGATTCCGGAATTCTTTCGCTTCGGCATCAGGATACCTGTTGGTAGGGATACTCGTTGCAACCTTAAGCGAGGAGGAAAAACCATAAGGGCTTTCGTTTGCGTCGAGTTTGATCCTGCAAGGGATCTCCTTTGCATTGTAGGCGGTTAAACGGGGAATGCCATTTTTTACAAGTTTTTTTACGTCCATAACTTCGGATTATATCATATAAAAGCATTTTTTCCCTTAGTCGCAGAAGAGAGATTATTCGAGATAAAAATGGCGGATAAAATAAAATTGTTATAAAATATAAAAATATTAAAACTTTATGGAGGATGGAAGATGAAGATACCTGTTGTCGATTACGACGCCTGTGAAGGATGCGGCACTTGTGAGGCTATATGTCCCGAGGTTTTCAAAGTGGAGGAAGATGGTAAAGCGAAGGTTACCAATCCAAAGGGCTGCGGCACATGCAATTGTCAGGAAGCGATAGATTCCTGTCCCGTGGAATGTATTAAGTGGGAAGAGGAATAACTCCTTCAGCAGGCGAGAGGCAGAATATTCCGGATAACCCCTGCCGTGAGGGAGGGGTTATTTTGGCAGACATTTTTGAAACCCAGCAGCTTTGATTACAGTACGTTCCACTGCTGCGGGAGGAAAATCTTTTCGTATGTCATCAGGGCGAATCTGTCTGTCATTCCTGCGATGAAATCGCATACCATCCGGTGCTTGCTTAATTTTTTTTCAGTTGGAATATCTATGAATACTTCTGCTAAGTGGTCAAGGTAGTATCCGTATAGGTCTTTAAGTATCTTTTTTGCCTTTATGAACTCACTTCGGATGACCTGGCTTTCGTAAACATTTGTGTAAAGGAAGTCTCGCAGACCATATGCGGCTTCCGATACATGCTCGCCCATCTTCAGCTCATCGAGGTCGGTTTTTCGGGAGTTGTAAATAAAATCCTTTACCATGGCGTCTATCCTTTTCGCATGGCCGTCTCCCAATGTTTTGATGACCTTCCGGGGGATATCGGATTCTCTTATAACCTCAGCGCGGAGGGCGTCGTCAAGGTCGTGGTTGACATACGCTATCAGATCTGAAACACGTACAACCTGCCCCTCGAGCGTCTCTGCACGGTCCTTTTTCTCGTCCGGGATGATTAGCCCCTTGCCTTTCGAGTGCTTAACGATGCCGTTTCTCACCTCGTGCGTAAGATTCAACCCTTGACCATCGCGTTCGAGAAAATCGACCACCCGCAGACTCTGCTTGTAATGATCAAATCCCCCGGGATGAATCTCTCTCAGAATCATCTCGCCTGCATGTCCGAAGGGGGTATGACCGAGGTCATGCCCAAGTGCTATAGCTTCCGTCAGGTCCTCGTTGAGTCTCAAGGCCCTTGATATGGTCCTTGCGATCTGAGAGACTTCGAGCACATGCGTCAGGCGGGTCCTGTAATGGTCACCCCGCGGAGCAAGAAATACCTGGGTCTTATGCTTCAGTCTGCGAAAAGACTTCGAATGAATGATCCTGTCTCTATCCCGCTGAAATGCGGTACGGATCTCGCCTTCCTTTTCCTTTATTGCGCGACCCTTGCTCGATGAACTAAGACAGGCCTTCTTATGAAGCGTTTTTGCTTCGAGTTCCTCGGTCTCTTCTCGAATTGTCATAGCCGTATTGTATACAAATCCGTATCTCTTCGCTATCAATTATGTATGCTCGCCCCTTATCGATTTCAGCCACCCTTCGATCTCTTGTTTCGCCGTCTTTGCGTTAAACCCGTACCAGAGTTTTCTCTCTTGTGGATAGTGCTCAAGCGCATCTTTAAACCTCCTGAAAGCGCCTTTCCCGTCAAGTATACTTGTGAGCTTAGCCTTAAGTTCGACATTTTCGAGAGCTCTCGTAAATTCTATCATCGCGGCGAAGCAATGTCGGGGGTTTCTCTCCGGTATCCGCATATAGCGCTCCTTTTCGGAGATAAAAATATTCAGCGCTAATTCGATCTCATCTTCCATCCATTCAGGGATGTCGGCGACTTCATCAAATTCGACCTCTTCATAATCGGCCATATCATCATCAACGCTCTCCCGAAGAATCTGCCATGCCCTGTTTATTATCTCTTGCGACAGGATTATAACGCGCCCAGATTCGATGTCAAGAAAGTATTCGAAGGCATCCCTCACGGTGTCTTCCATCGCCTTTTGTATTTCGTCAAAATCAATATCCGGTTTTTTCATGTAATCTTCTCAAAACCTTGTACAAAGCAGGATAGCTGCTCCTCACAAGTTCCATTTCTTCCGCGAGATATCGAAGGGCAAGAGGGATGTGCTTCAGGAAAAAGCTCTTGCCTTTCACCTTCGCAAGAAAACCGTACGCCCCGAGAGCCTGCATATGCCTTTGAAGCCTGCACGGGAGGATCGTCCTGCTGAACACATCTTTGTCAAAATAACCAACGGCACAGTCTTTCATCTTATCAAGGTAATAACCCAGCAGCCGCTCACGCATGTCGTTGTCAAGGCAAAAATAGGGATCCCATAAGACAGAGGCAACGTCATAAGCAGGAGGCCCCATCCTTGCCCCCTGGAAGTCTATTATCCTCGGGATGTCACCTTTTGTGATCATAATATTTTGGGACTGGAAATCTCTGTGCACTATCGCTTTTTCAAAAGAATCGACTTCCGTGGCGAGACGCGCGAATTCTCTAAAGAGAGCCTGACTCTCTTCCCTGATATCGATCCCTTCTAACCCGCCGACAAATCTTTGAACAAAATAGTCCGTCTCCCATCTGAGATGGTCATAGTCGAATATCCTCGATTTCAGGAGATGGCATTCTGAAACATTTCTCGTTGCGGCAGTATGTAGATTAACCAGAATGTCAAGAACACATCTATAGAGATTCTCTTTTCTCTCAGGATCTCTTACGCATTTGAGCAAGGAATACAAAGAAAGGTCTCCAAGGTCCTCGAACACGGCATATCTAAAACCTTGTGTTGCGGATGTGGGGTATCCGGAATTATAGGTGTTGGTGTCGGCCCAGAGCAATTCCGGCACAGGGACGTAGTATTTTCTGAAGAAGCGCGTGTAGATGACGTGTCTCTCATAATCGGGGTCTTTTTCAGAGCACTCCATCATGACCGCGGTTTTCTCACCAGCTGTTAGACGATAATAGGTCCTGTCAGATCCGCAGGCTCCGATGAGGCTCATTCTTACATTCTCCGAAGGGAATAGCGATAGCCGTGACATCAAAGAAGACAGATGAGGATGAGGCTCTCCCGGGGCTTCCCGGATCCCGACCGAATACGCCGGTCCAATGATAGCATTCTCGTTGTGCACATCCCCGGCCACCTTGGCTCCGGGCAAAAAGATACAATTTCTGGCCGACGCCCGTCCTTCAAAGACACAGCCTCTTTCGATCACGGTATTTACACCCATGTCAACCTTCCCGCAGCCGACAGAGGGATCGACATAAACCGTCTCACCTTCCTCTTTCAATGTCTGAAATACTTTGGAAGAGTATGAATCAGGAGTTCCGATATCGCTCCACAGGGAGCCTGTGAAATCTTCTGTGCCTACTTTATATCCGGAGGACACCACCTTGAGCCACGAATCAACGACGTTTGATTTTCCCTTCGGGAGAAATGCGAGAAACCCAGGAGAATAAACGGCTATCCCCATAAAAGCGACTGCATGGAAACCTTTGTCTCCACCCGGGGAAGTCTTCCCGACGGACTTCATAAGTCCCTTCTGATCGATCCATACGTTATTGAATTGCTGGCAGTCATGTACCGCAAGGGTAGCAGTATTTCCTGACCGGATGTGCCTGCGGACCAGATCGTTCAGGTTCAGGTCGGAAATGATATCAGAATTGTATACGAGGAAAAAAGATCCCTTCAGCAGAGGTTCTGCATTTTTTAAAGCCCCACCGGTGCCGAGTATCGGGTCTTCAAAGAAAAGTTGAATCTTGTCAACATATCGGGACCCCAGCACCCATTCATGGAGCAACTCCTGTTTGTAATGGATGTTGATTCCGATGTTTTTGAGGGGAAGGGATGAGATCCTTTCGAGGACCGTCTCAATTACAGGCCTTCCAAGGATCGGAAGAAGCGGTTTCGGAATATGATCTGTAATCGGCCTGAGCCTTTCGCCAAATCCGGCAGCTAAGATAAACGCATTGATCTTGTCCACTAATATAAGAGATATTTTCGTCTGGACTTTTTATCAAAATCTTTTGATTCAGCTGACCACCACGATTCCATTTTTCTCAAATCAATCCCGTTTTCGATATCTTCTCTCAATCTATTGGTGCCGGCTAGTATGTCTATGGGGAGAAGCACCTCTTCATATTCATACGGAGGTTTTTTCCAGGCGAAGTTGCCAGGACAGAGTTCGCGAACAGCCTTGATTACCGCGACAGCTGTTTTGAAGGGGCTATACTTTTCTCTATCTGCGACATGAATTTGCGCGCCGCCACAAATTTTTCCGGCATACTTCTGAAAAGTCGGGAGAAAATACATCGGTCGGAAAAAAACTCCCCGCAGCCTGAACTCGCAGAGCCTTTTTATGAGGGTCTCGGGATCGACAAAGGGAGCTCCGAATACCTCAAAAGGTCTTGTGGTCCCCCGTCCTTCACTGAGATTTGTTCCTTCAAGGAGACACATGCCTGGATAAACGATTGCAGTATCGATCGTCGGCATGTTCGGCGACGGGTATACCCATGGGAGTTTTGTATCGTCAAACCACATATTTCTTTTCCAGCCGCGAATGGGCACAACATGGAGATCAAGGTCCTGATAAAAAATATCCTTCAGATAATGGGAGATCTCTCCCATAGTCATTCCATGGCGGACAGGGAGTTCGTGTAATCCAACAAATGATTTGAACTTGGGATTAAGAACAGGGCCTTCGACCATATGTCCTCCGATCGGATTTGGTCTGTCAAGGACGACAACAGCTGCAGCCAAGTCCTTGCAGGCTTCCATAACAAGGGACAACGTCCAGATGAATGTGTAGTAGCGTGAGCCTACGTCCTGCACATCAATCATCATGACGTCAATATCTCGAAGCATCGAGGGGGCTGGCTTTCGAGTCTTTCCGTAAAGGCTGTAGACCGCCAGTCCTGTCTTTTTGTCGCGGAAGCCTTCCCATTCTATCATGTTATCCTGTGTTTCCCCCCTTATGCCATGCTGGGGACCGAACAAAGCCTTCAGGACGAATTTTCGTGATCTTCGACAGATATCAACGGCGTGTTCGAAGCGACTATTTATTGATGCCGGATGAACCAGTAGCCCGACACGTGCATCGGCAAGATGTCTCGGCCATGCCTTTTCAAGAAAATCCAGCCCTGTTCCCACGGTAGGAGACATTTCCAGCAATATCCTCGATCCGGTTCTTACTCCAATAAGAGGTCCCTGATCTCCATTGTCAGTTCTTTTAGCTTCAGATCCCGGTTCTGGGGGGTTATCTCGATTAGCTTAACATCATCCCTTTTCTTTATTTCACTTATAATACCAGTCCCCTTGTCAGCGATAGTGGCGACGAGCGGCTTTTCCGAAACAAGGAGGTCTATGATAAGTCTACAGAATTTCTTAGACTGACATTCCATTTTGCCTATTTCATCGATAAAAAAAAGACCTGTCCTCTTATCTTTTGAGAAAGTATTCTCGATGAGGTTTTCAAATCCTTTCAGGTCTAAATTATACTTCCCTACGCTGTATTTGCTTTTCAGATTGATATGGGAAAAAATTCTACTGTCCCCGTAAAGAGTGGCTATCAGAAAGCCGGTCCTGGCGCCTTCTTCCACGATCTCGGAGGTATAAAAACCTGCGGGATTAAACTCCTTGAAAATCTCGGAGAGCTTTCTTATAAGCATAGTCTTGCCGACTCCAGGCTGTCCTGTTATTAAGATGTTCTTCATCCCATCAAGATCTCTAAAAGCCTGTCTAATTCATCGAGAGAGTAGTATTCTATTTCTATCTTTCCGCCTTTTTTACTCTTGTGAGTAATGCGAACTTTTGTACCCAACTGTTTGATAAGTTTTTCCTCCAGAGCAGATATTTGAGGATCCTTATTCTTCCTCGCCCTGGAGGGCCTCGATAGTTTTCTCGTCAACGATTCTGCCTCTCTCACACTCAGCCCGCTCCGAACGATTTTTCGCGCCGCTTCGATCTGATTCGCCCGTCCTTCTATAGACAGTATCGCCCGTGCATGGCCCATGCTCAGCTGGCCAGTGTACAGCATAGCCTTGATCTCTTCTGATAATCTCAATAGCCTGAGATAATTCGAAACTGTTGCCCTCTCCTTTCCTACTCTCTCGGAGAGTTCTTCCTGGGTAAGGTTAAAATCTTTAATAAGGCGGTTGAACGCTTCTGCTGTTTCAATAGGATTGAGATCTTCTCGCTGAATATTTTCGATAAGGGCTATTTCGAGGGCATCCTTCGATGCAACGTTTTTGACTAAAGCCGGAATTTTCTTGAGGCCTGCGAGGATAGCCGCCCTCCATCTGCGCTCTCCGGCTATGAGGTTAAAGGAGCCGTCACCTGTTCGAGAAACGATAATAGGCTGCAACACGCCCTTTTCTCTGATGGAGGAGGAGAGTTCTTTCAGGGCATCCTCATTAAAAGATTTGCGCGGCTGTTCCTTACCCGGCACTATCCTGTCTATATCAAGGTTGAGGACTTCTTCGCCCTTTTCAGGGATAAGTGCATTAAGCCCCTTGCCTAATGCCGTTTTCATGCAATATCTCCTTTGCTAAAGAAAGATAACTCTGTGCTCCGCGGGACCGGATATCGTAGAGAAGAACCGGCTTCCCGTGGCTAGGCGCCTCACACAGCGAGACATTCCGAGGTATGATCGTCTGATATACCTTATCTCCAAAATGTTTTCTAATCTCAGCCACAACTTGGTGGGAAAGAGAGTTTCTTGTGTCGAACATCGTCAGCAAAATGCCCTCTATATCTATGCCGGGGTTGAGAGACCCCCTCACAAGACGCAGGGTTCGTGTGAGGAGCCCGAGTCCTTCAAGTGCATAGTATTCGCACTGAACAGGGACTATGACAGAGTCGGCAGTCACAAGAGCGTTTAAGGTCAGTATCCCAAGAGACGGTGGACAGTCAATAAAAACATAACGATAACGCTGTCTTATCTTGCCCAGGGAGTCGAAAAGAACGTTTTCGCGACCTTCTTTGCCGGCGAGTTCAACTTCCACCCCGAGAAGATCGATACTCGACGGAACAAGAATGAGGTTTTCGATTGATGTTTCGACTGAAACATCGTCTATACCGCATCCTCCGGAAAGGACTTCATAAAGTGTCTTATCCAGAGCGTCTCTGTTTATTCCGAGACCTGATGTAGAGTTCCCCTGCGGGTCTATATCTATAAGGAGTATTTTTTCGCCGGAAAGTGCAAGCGATGCTGTAAGATTTATAGCTGTGGTAGTCTTGCCCACTCCGCCTTTTTGGTTCACTATAGCTATAATTTTGTTCATCTGCCTCAGGTATTATATCATTTTATAAAAATCTTGAATGAGCAAATCGTACAAGAATTCCCACGCCAATCCAAAAACCATTAAAGAATATATCTCAGTGTTCCACGTGGAACATTTTCTTATCAATGTTCCACGTGGAACACATTCAGATAAGGCATCGACGCCATTCGTGGAAGAATGATCACCGGAAGAGTGCACTTCTTTGCAATTTTGCGAAAGGATTCGTAAGAATGCAGGGGAGCAAAAGATAGTATCCTTTAAAAACGGTGAGATAATCCTGGCATGGTTAATGCTCATATATGAACGAGAAAAGAAGAAGGAGGACACGAAGATGAAAGACACAAGATACTCCAGAAAACTGATGTACATGGGAGCAGGATGCGGGATCGTTCTGTTTGCGATATTCGGTTTACTACCGGGTTCATTCTTAGGGGGGGTAATGGGACTTAATATTGCGGGGACGATTCTTGGGATACCGGTGACATCGGGGGTAGTGGCGAGACTGATAGTGGCAGCCTCGATGGTAGCTGGAGTGATGGTATCGGGGATTATCTTCATAACAGCATCATCTTTGGCAGGGTGGCTAATCGGGACAGCGGTAGATGCGCTGACAGCAGAAAAGAAGGACATGGCAGCGGCAGAGCATAAATA
>Ga0187776_10001201_pt1 | contig 12835 bp, 13 predicted proteins | sample 0216_BV02_MP12_2_FD_132426 | JGI IMG/M metagenome (GOLD analysis project Ga0187776, IMG submission 132426) | Tropical peat soil microbial communities from peatlands in Department of Meta, Colombia - 0216_BV02_MP12_20_MG | ecosystem: Environmental > Terrestrial > Soil > Wetlands > Peat | place...
GACAGTGAGATAGGGGGCTATCGCCGGAGAAACCGAGCGCCTTTCACTTTGGTTCTACCATCACCCGGTCCTCACCGCCTGCCTCCCTCACGTAGACGTTTACCACCTCGTCCAGGGTGGTTGTCACCTTGATGCCCGCGTAATCGGCACAGATGGGGAGCTCCCTGTGGCCCCGATCCACCATAACGGCCAACACGATCCGTTTGGGGCGACCGAAGTCGATGAGAGCGTCCATGGCGGAGCGGACCGTGCGTCCGGTAAATAGTACGTCATCTACCAGGACCACAACCCGGTCATCAATGGGAAAAGAGATCTCGGTGGTCCGGACATTGGGCTGGGGACTGATCCTGGTCCAGTCGTCGCGGTAGAGACCGATATCCAGGATGCCCACGGGAACTTGGCGTCCCATAATCTTGTCGATCTTGTCTCTGAGCCGATTGGCAAGATAAACCCCGCCGGTGCGTATTCCCACCAGCACGAGACTATCCTTGTCGGGAATTTGCTCATAGATCTGCGCAGCCATCTCCTCGAGGATTCTATCCATCTCCTCACCGGTGAGGATCTGCCGTCGAGCCCTGTGTGCCATACGGGAAGCGCCTCCTCGTGGGTCAGCCCAAAAAGCGAAACTGCCAGTTTCCTGGCAGTCACGGAGTGGAAAACAAATATAATATAGCCTAAGGAGCCCCCCTTGTCAATTCTCCTCGCTCCTTCCTTGACTTCGCCGGGTCGATTCCCCAGAATGAAAAGTCAGTGAGAAGAATAGTGAGGAAAGCAATTGGAGGGATAGCGGCGAACCGTGAACACAACACCTTCCCATCTGGATGCCCTCTTAGAGGGTCTCGAAGAGCGACTACAATATCGTTTTCGCGACCGGCAGCTCCTTGTCAACGCGCTGCTGCACCGCTCTTACGTCCATGAGAACCCTCAGCTCCAGTTGAGCGACAACGAACGCCTAGAGTTCCTTGGCGATGCCGCCCTAGATCTTGCCGTGAGCCACCTGCTCATTCACCGTTTTCCCCATTACCAGGAGGGTGAACTCTCCCGGCTCCGAGCAGAGCTGGTGAATGAAAGACAACTCGCCTTGCTGGCTGAGGAGTTCTGGTTGGGCGAGGCGTTGCACCTAGGACGGGGTGAGGAGCGGAGCGGCGGCCGCCAGAAGACCTCGCTCCTTGCAGACGCCTATGAAGCACTCCTCGCGGCCGTCTATCTGGACGGGGGTCTTGAGCCTCTGCTGCATGTGGTGGAAAGACACTTTGCTCGGCTTCTTTCGGAGGATGAGGAGGTGCCCTACGACAAGGATGCGAAGACCCGCCTCCAGGAACTCGTCCAGGCAAGACAGAAGGTCACGCCTCACTACCGACTGGAAAAGGAAGAGGGGCCAGACCACAGCAAGGTCTTTCAGGTCAGCGTCTGGGTGACGGAAAGGCTTCTTGCCTACGGTTCCGGTCCCACCAAGAAAGCCGCCCAGCAGCAAGCAGCGGAGAGAGCGCTCCACCTCCTTGAGGCGGAGTGGGACAAGGTGGAGGCGTGAAGCAAGGCCCCCTTGTCATTCCGGTATTCATTCCCCAGGAGGGCTGCCCCCACCGCTGCGTGTACTGTGACCAGGGGAGCATCACGGGGGTTACCCGGCCGGACTGGAGTCCGGCCGCCCTACGCCGATATGTGGAGGGATTCCTGGCCAGAAACCGTCACCCCTCCGTAGAGGTTGCCTTCTACGGCGGCTCGTTTACCCTGCTGCCGGAGGCGCGGCAAGCCCTCTACCTGGAGGCGGTCCAGGCCCTGCTCCACGAGGGCCGCGTCCACTCCTTGCGCCTTTCCACGAGGCCGGATGCCATTAGCGAGGTGAACCTCCGGGCTCTCCGTCCGATGGGGGTAAAGACCGTCGAGCTCGGGGCGCAGAGCCTGAGCGACCGGGTGCTTGCCGCCTCGGGACGGGGACACTCAAGCGAGGACATCCGCGGGGCAGGCGCGCGTCTCCGTGATCACGGGTTCCGGATCGGTCTGCAGCTCATGCCGGGCCTTCCCGCTGATGACCGCTCCGCCTTCCTGAAGACTGTGGAAGGGAGCATCGCCCTCCGGCCTGATTTCGTTCGGCTTTACCCCACCGTGGTCCTGGCCGGCACGTCCCTTGAGCGCCTCTATCGCCGGGGCGCCTACCGCCCACTCCCGTTGACGGACGCGGTGGACTGGTGCAAGGAGGCCGCCCTAAGGTTCACCCGCGCCGGCATCCCCCTCGTCCGCATGGGACTTCAGACAAGCCCGAGCCTGGAGCGGCCGGGAGTGATCGTCGCCGGCCCCCATCATCCCGCTTTCGGGCAACTGGTAAAGTCCGCCCTCTGGTACGATCGCATCTCTCCCGAGTTGGCCAAGGTGAGTTCCATCTCCTCACCACCGGTTATCTACCTTCATCCCTACAGCTTGGCGGATGCCCGCGGTCATCGGAACGGCAATATCGAGCGCTGGCTCGAGGAGTTCAGGTTCGCATCCTTAAGAACCGTTGCCGATCCAGAAGTGCCGCTAGGCGAGTTCAGGTTGGCGCCGGGGTAGGGCGGCTGGTGGTAAGACTCTGTGCTCACCCCATCAAGATCAGGCCGGCCTCATGAGGCGCTTCCTGGGGACGGGGCTGAGATCTAGACCAACCGTGGTTCCTGTCCTCATTTCTCACTCGTGGTCTTGCTGTTTCTTCGCCTTCGCCTTCGCCTCATCGAGTTTCTGGCCGAGAAGACGCAAGTGGTCCCCCATCTGCTTGGCTTGCTGATAGCGCTTTTCCAGCTTCTTGTCGAGGGCTCGATCGAGGATGGCCACGGCCGCCTTGTAGACTTTGGGGTTATGCTTGGTGGGCGGATCATGGGGCACCGAGGTGATCTGGTACATAATGGCGGCCAGGTTCTCGCCGCCGAACGGGAGCTCACCGGTGAGGAGTTGGTAAAAGACAACGCCAAGGGAGAATATGTCGGAACGACCGTCCACCTTCATGCCCGAGATCTGCTCAGGCGACATGTAATAGGGCGTGCCCTTGATGACTCCCGTCCGGGTCTTGGAGGTGGCTGTTGCTCGGGCAATGCCGAAATCAGTTACCTTCACGATCCCATTCTTCAGGATCATAATATTAGCCGGTTTGATGTCCCGATGAACGATGCCCCGACTGTGGGCATAATATAAGGCATCGCAGACTTGGCCCACGACATCGATGCACTTCCTGATGGTAAGGAGGCTGCCGTGCTCCGCATACTTCTCTAGGCTCTCACCCTCAAGGTACTCCATGGCGAGATAAGAAAGATCCAGGTCTTCACCCACGTCGTAAATGGTGACGATGTTGGGATGAGAAAGCTTGGCGACCACCTCGGCCTCTCGGTAGAATTGTTCCTTGATTTTCTCCACCTGGTCCTCGTCGAAATCATCGGTGAAGCGGATGGTCTTGATGGCGGTGAGTCGGCCCAGTTTGGGATCAAGACCCTTATATACGATGCCCATGGCGCCCCGCCCCAGCTCTTCCAGAATCTCGTACCTACCGAGCTTAGGCTTTACTTGAGGGAGCTCCTGCACGACGAGGGTCGCATCGCCGCGCATATCGGCAAGAGGCGGGATAGCTGAAACCGCCGGAGCTGGGGGCGGAGACACACCAGCTTGTACGTCCGCCTTTATGAGAGAGTCGAAGTCCTCAACGCCGGTGTCGCCTATTGCCGCGGGCGCGGCTGTAGGTAACCCCTGGGTGAGGGTATCTGTCGTCGGCTTGCTCACGAAGAAGCGCAACCCCCCGAAGGCGAGGACGCTGATGGCAATCATTCGGAAAAGGATCTTGAAGCTAAATCTTGTGTCGTCGCCGATTGGCAGCAGCGTGCTGAGAAAGTAGTCCACGTAGTCGGCTAGAAAGAGAAAGGCCACAAAGACCATAATAAGGTTGATGGCGGCCCCGATTTTCCCGCCTACGTACTCCTTCTTCGCCCGGTTGTACACCATCAGGGTACTCACGTAGAGAACGAGGATGAATGCCTGTGCGATCCAATAATGCTTGCTGGTGTCCATAAGATCTTTTCTCCTGTCGTCGCCCTGAGCCAAACGCGTCAACGACGGTTCTGAGATGACCCGGACTATGCACCCCCCTCGACGTTTGCGGAGAGTGCCGACTTCAACTTGGACCAACCCGTTTTGTCGCGAGCAAGCCCGACAGGTGATCGGTTAAGGGTTTGTGTTTCAGGTCGCTTCTTGTTATCGCCTCCCTCAGGCGGGCGGTTGTCTGCTGAGCGGCTCTAAAGCCCAACAGCCTTTCTTGCTCCCGCAGGAGCATGACGAGCACTTCTTGAAAGGCCTGAACCAGCTCCTGTTTGCTCAGCTTGAGTTCTCGCGTCTTCAGGTATTCCCGGATGCGAACCACATTGGCGCTGCCGTTGCTCTGGACACTGAATTGAGACAGGAAGTTGCTGTAGTATTTCGAGCTTCTCAAGATCCCGTGGAAGAGATCCCGGGCTTTCGCTCCGAGGACCTTCTCCAGGTCGGATATGATTACCTGAATCATTTCGTTAAAGAAGGTGACAATGGCAGATCCCCCCACGGTCTCCAGGTTGATTTCCAGGGTGCTCTTCAGCGCCCCCGCCGTTTCCGTACCCCCGACTTCCGTCAGGGACGTGGGCGCAGGTCCGACCGAGAGCTTACTCTCGTACTGGGCGAGAGACCGTCTCATCGCCTTGGCGAGAACCTCCTCATGCTTCGGGGCATCTTGCAGGGATTGCGTGAGGAACCTTAGCGTGCTCATGGTGGCCTTGGGGCCGAGGAGTCGATTCTCTTCGCCGAGGAGAGCAAGCATGGCCTGATTCAGACCCTTTAGGAGGTCCCTGCCGGAGACGCCTTCCCTCTGGAGCGCCGCTTGGATTCTGCGAAGACCCTCCGTCGAATCCTGGTCCGCCCCGAGCGCCAGAAGGGTCTCTTCGCGCGCCTTCAGATGCCGCAAGCTAGCCTCAAGGGACGCCGTTGCTCTCCTCGCTCCCACCTCGCCACCAAGGTCAGCCGTGATCGCTCGGAGGAGCTTGAGGTAGAAGCCAAGAATGTTGGCAGTCGGCAACGGGTCGGGCTCGGTCTTCTGGTGCTCCTCCATCGGTCTGGTGATGGCGTCGGCCGCGGCCAGACTGGCAAGGGCACGATAGACGGCCAGGCGCGAGTAACCCGTCTCCGCAATGATCTGAGACACCGTCCGTTTCCCGTCGATGAGGAGCAAGACTCGCAACGCTGCTCCCGAATAGACGGACTTCGATCTCAGGGCGCCTGGCCTGATCTGGAAGACCACGTCATCATTGGGAATAATTCTCCGATACTTGCCCCAATGCTCTGCCTCATTCACCAGCCGAATGGGGTCAACCTCGAACTGGATGTCCTCAACGTACCCGTCCAAACCCTCCGCGTACACAAACTCAGCGTCGTCCCAGGTCAACAGTTCGCTGACCGATTCTTTCACTTGATATGAGAGAATGCGGACCAGGTTCTCCTTCGACACATACCCCCGCTCCAGGAGAATCCTACCCAGACGCTTCTCCACCACCTTCGCGATCTTGAGCATCTCCTGGAGCTTCTCCTCGCTGATGAGGTTGTTCGCCTTGAGGAGCGCCCCCAGCCGCACATCCTGGGCCCGATGCCCGCTCGTGGAAATGATCTTCCCAGACTTGAAGTAGATGAGACTCTGCCTGCCGTCCCCGCTGACCTTCAACACACCCGTCTTGGTCTCGGCGTGGATCATCCGGACGATTGCAGGCAGCGAAAACGTTCTTACGTCGCCATGGAGGGGCATCTACAAATCCGCGCTCAGTCCTTGAAGTAGAATTGAAACACGACCGCGCCTACCTCGACGGTATCGAAGTCCCGCAGCCGGTGTCCGCCTTCAACCGGCTCACCGTTCACCCTCACCTTCACCCGCCCGGTCATGGGGGTCAAATAATACCCGCTGGGGCGCTTGCTGATGGTGGCCGCAACTTTGGGGGTAAGAAACCCGCCCACCTGGATATCGGCGTCCTCCCCCTTGCCCAACTTCACCAGCTTTTTAGTCAGTTCGTAGTCACCCTTCCCTCCGGAAAGATAGGTCAGGACACCCAGAGGCTCGGCTGGGGCCGGCCCGGTGACTACGCCAGCCGTAGGTTGAGCCTGCCCTCCAGGTGAAGCCGGTGCCACAGGAGCAGCCGGCACGAACATGGTCGCTTCGACCGCGGCCTCGCCGAGGGTGTCTCCCTGGGAAGCATCCACCTCAAACACCAAGGTGTGCTTGCCGATGAGAATCTGATCACCGTGCTTGAGCTTCACGCTGGTGACTCGGGTCCCGTTGACATAGGTACCGTTCTTACTCTGGAGATCGGTGAGCACGTAATCTTGTCCGGCCTGATCGATTCGGGCATGGTGTGCCGACACCAGCAGGTTCTCGAGAACGATGTCATTGGCGGCCGCCCGTCCGACCGTCTTGCCACCGTCTTGGAGGGAATAATCTTTCAGTACGAGTTCTCTGAACTTAAGGATGACACGTGCCATATCCAATTCACCCCTGGCACTGGTTCAACACTCTTGCCGCGGTCATGACTTAGACTTGAACAGTTTCTGAAAAAAGGTCTTTTCCTCCCTTTGGAGCAGAATCAAGACTACGGTGATATTGTCTACACCTCCGTGTTCATTGGCCTGGGATACCAGGCGGTGACAGATCTCTTCCGGAGTTCCTCCGTGAACCACGGCCTGGAGCACCTCGTCATCAGAGAGCATATCGGTCAGGCCGTCGCTGCACATGAGCACCCTGTCATCATGGAGAGGCTGCGTTTCGTACGTGTCCATCTGGACGCTTTCTTGGATCCCTACAGCCCGCATAAGGATGTGCTTCATGGGCATAGAGGATACGTGAGGATCAAAATCGGGGTTCTTCCGCATCTGTTCGGCTAGGAGCGTATGATCCCGGGTCAACTGCTCGATCTCCCCTTGGCGGATGAGGTAAATGCGGCTGTCACCAACATTGGCGGTCACCAGCGTATCGCCGTGGAGAAACGCTACCGCCGCGGTGGAGCCCATGCCCTTGTAGGACCCCTGATCCTTGGAGAGCTGATACACGACCCGGTTGGCAAGCTCGATGCTGTGACACACGGCGGCCGCCGCCGGAGAGAGCTCACCAGTTCCCATGTGTTGGGCCTCTTCCGAGCCATAGAAGGCGTCCATGTAGTCCCTGATGCTGCTTACCACCGTCCTACTGGCCACTTCTCCAGCCCGGTGACCCCCCATGCCGTCGGCGACGATGTAGAGGCCGACCTTATCGTTCACGTAGAACGTATCCTCGTTGTTATCACGTTTTCTGCCGATGTGGGTGAGTCCAGCCGAAACAGCCTTCATACAAAACTCGTACCCCGCCTGTTTACCGGCGACACCTTGCCGGCCCGTGGCAAGCTCGCAAAAAACCTTGTTCTCGCATCACCAGGACCATGGGAGCACTACGGGGTCCTTCCTCTCTTTAACCTGCTGCATCGTGGTAGCCGAGTGGGCACCCTACTCAGGCTGGTTGTGCGTCTCGACCGCCTGGAAATTCAGATAGAGTCCGTAGGCATCGTCTACGACCTTCTCCATCTTGTCCGGGGTGAACGGGAGACAAGCGCTCAGAGCCTCTCTGACACACTCCATCATCAGGTCAAACTCTGCGGTGTTCGGCATAAGGCGCCGCGTGTCTAGATAGATGCGCTGCACCTGTTCCCGCACCTTGTTGACCAGCTCTCTCGTAATGAGCCGCTGTACCTGTTGTTCGTTCATAACACGAAACAGCGACGCCCTCCAGGGAGAGCACCGACCCCTGAGTGGGAGCTCGAAGCTACCCGGCCGAGCTCGGAGACGAAGAAGGGCTGCACACTCTCCGAGGGTCTCAATCCCCGGGAGCATACTCTCGAGAGATCCTCTCCACGACCCACGGTCTCAAATCTCCTACTTCATCATAGAACTCATGAAAACGAGCGAGTACTCTCCTGGCGCGTTCCACCGCCTGTGGTCGCAACCCCATATTGAGGCCAATGCGCAAGAATTCTCGGGGCGTGATAAAAGGGGCAAGGACATTGTAGCCGTGCCGGTCACAGCCCATATGGACGCACTTGGCATGGAGCGCATGGTTGCTGCTGTACTCGGTCCCGGTGAGGCTGGTGTAGGACTTGAATACCCGGCAGTTGTTGCAGCCATCGAGTCGTATGAAGTATGGGATTTGATTATGCCTCGTCGTCTCACTCATCATGGCGCTAGCCCTTCGGCGTCGTCCCTCCAAACCTCGTGCTTCCGGTCCCTTGATACCGGTCCGACGCCCCGTGTGCTCCATTGCCGTCCATCACACCTGATCCACAAAAATGTCCGCCCCAATGCGCACATCGGCCTTTGGTCGCCCCCATTGAAATTTCTCCCCCAATGACGCCTTCTACTTAGACCAAAGCGGCGATATTTTCAAGCCCGTGCTGCACATTACGTGCCAGAGGCCGAGAGGGGTCGGAACCGCCTCATGGCTTCGGGGACGCCTGCTTGCCGAGGTCCCCGGAGGAAGGCCCCGTCTTCCGTTTGCCCGGTAAGCGCGGCGCTGCTAGAATGGGACCTGACTCAGTCTGTCCGCCATCCAGGGGACAACAACCAGGCATTGCCCCACCAGCGCATGGTAAGGAACCGTGAGCGAGGTCTCGTTCAAATCAGGCTTTGTCTCGATCATCGGCGCTCCCAATGTGGGAAAGTCCACACTACTCAACCACCTCGTCGGCCAGAAGATCGCCATCGTCTCCCCGAGGCCTCAGACCACCAGAAACCGCATCCTCGGCATCAAGACCGCGGTTGATCACCAGATCATCTTCCTCGATACCCCAGGAATTCACCAGGCGCAGGGCGACCTCAACCTGGCCATGGTGCGCACCGCCCTTGCAACCCTCGATACTGTAGATCTCATTCTCTTCCTGATGGAGGCTCGGGAGCCTGAGAACGTGAATAACGACTGCGTCCTGAAGGCGCTCCGCCAGGTGGCGACAAATGTCCTCCTCGTGATCAACAAGACCGATCGCGTGCGGCCGCAAGCGCTCAGTCGAGTCATGGCCTCTTATGAAGGCCGGCACCCGTTCAAGGGCTCCGTTCCCATCTCGGCCCTCTATGGTTCGGGCGTAGATGATCTCCTCGCCCGAATCGTTGACCTCCTTCCCCCAGGGCCGGCCTACTACCCCCACGACGTCGTCACCGACCTTTCCGAGCGTTTCATCTGTGCGGAGATCGTCAGAGAAAAGATCCTACACCTCACCTCGGAGGAGGTCCCCTATGCGGTGGCAGTGACCGTCGCTTCCTTCAAGGAGGATCCCGAGCGAAACCTCATCCACATCCAAGCCGACATCCACGTGGAGCGCCAGTCACAGAAGGCCATCCTCATCGGCAAGGGAGGGGCGATGCTCCGCCAGATCGGGCAGCAGGCACGTCTGGACATGGAGAACCTCTTGGGCACCCGGGTCTTTCTGGAACTCTGGGTCCGCGTCCAAGAGAAGTGGCGAAAGGATCCGCGCGCTCTCCGGGAATTCGGCTACCAGTAACGCGAGGGAAGGTGTGGCGTGTTTTTCCCGTTAAAAGAGACCGATCTCAGGCTGAGCGAGAGTGCCCCGCAGGTGGAAGGGGAGCGGTCTATGTTGCTGGAGGAGCGCCTGCGCCTGCGCAGTTATAGAAGGATCGAGGTTGATGAGCGTCCCCTCCACCTGCCCTTCCCCCGCCAAGTCAAGAACGCTCTCCGACCACGCGGGAGCGAGGTCCACCGTGCCCTTGAGTGAACCCTGGATTCCCGCGGCCTTGAAGTCGCAGCCTTCCACCATCAGTTTCCCCTCAGCGAGCTTCACCGTGGCATTCAGTTCCACCTCGTCGAGACTCTTCACCTTGAGGTAGGGCGAGTTGACCGGCCAACTTCCCTCATGGACCTCGATCCTTCCACCCCCCGCGGATCCACCCCTCCTGCCCATCGCGCCTCCAATCCGAAGCTCACCCGAAAGAGTCCCCTTCATCCGACGACCGATGATCTGGGGAATCCCCTGGTTTTCTTCGAGGCGAACGGACCGGAGGATTGCCGCAAGCTGGTACGGATGCTCCCGACCGAGGCCGACTGAGAGGTCGCCGCCCAGGGCACCACCATACGCCGAGGCGTGGAGGACTACTCCCACAGTCCCACGGAAGAGAGGCAGGATTCGGAACCGGAGAGAACCCTGGGTCATCTCGAATACGGGCTCTTTTTCTGCGTCCCAGGGCCGAACCACACACCGGCTCATCCTGACGCCCGGAGGGAAGGTTGGGGCGAGGTCGGAGATCTCCACCTTCATTCCCAGGTGTCTACTCACTACCGCCTCGATCCTTCGCTCGAGGCTCTGGTACGGGAACTTCCAGATCAGCAAGACCCCCCCGAGCAGAAGGGCATAGAGAAGATAGGCCGCCACCCGGGGCAGTCTTCCCCGGATGGCCAGGGGAGGGAGCGTTGGCAACTTGGGGATGCGAGCGGCGAGGTTACCCACCCGCAGCCCGAGGTTTTTCACGAAGTCCACGGGTCACCATCACAAGGTTTACTTCGAGGAGTGAGGGATTTCTTTGCTGCGGCCGCATGGTCAACCGCTTCACCCGAACCCGCTCCGGCGCACTTTCGACATGGTAAAGGTAGGGGATGAGGCTCCTCATGCTCACCCCGTTCAAACGCATCTCCACCTGCTCTTCCTGGAACGTCTCATTGAGCGCCTTGACCGAAGGCCGCATGAACTCAATCTGGCCCCTGAGCCCATCACGGTTTGCCAAGGCTTCCAGGAACCCGAAGAGGGTGAAGTCATGCCGCCGCTTGCCGAGGGCATCCTTCAGGCCGGAGTTTTCCGCGCTCAACCGCCGGTAAGCCTCTTCCAACTCCAAGAGTTCCTGGAGCCGGCGTTCGTTGGTGGCGATGCTGAGATCCAAACGGTGCCGCGCCCCAAGCAGAGGGCGAACTCCACCCAGACCTACCGCGAGGAGGAGCGTCACCGCCGCCGCCCCCACGAGGAGCTGCTTCTGCTGGAGCTGACCGACCCATGCCAGGTAGCGTCTCACGGCGAGGCCCTGCGCTCAAGGTCCATGCTGAACTGTACTCCTTTGCCGTCGGCGGCAGCCTTGGCGTCGGTGATGGTCACCTTGGCAAAGTACTGGGATTCCCCCAGCACATTCTTGAGACCATCCACCGTGTTGAAGGCATCCGCCTTGCCACTCAGCCGCACCTGCGGCCCGTCCATGCTTAAAAGGGTGACCGACACATCCAGGTTCTTGGGCACGGCCGCACTCACGGTGCGAAGGAGATCCACCGCCGAGTGCTGTTCGCTCTCCGAGAGAAAGGTCGCCGCCTGGCCGAGTTCCTTGACCCTCGCTTTGAGGGTGCTCCCGTATTGGGCCGGCTGGAGCCCGCCTTTCACATCGGGCAAGGCCCGGTGAAAAACGGTCTCGATGTTACGGTCCAGGTTGACGAGCCGTCGCTTCTTCATGTAGGCATCCAGACCCAGCGAGCCCAGCCAGACCAGGGCAAGTGCAGTCCCGACCACGCCAGCGTAGGTGACCTCTCGGCGCCACCTCACGACGAAATCCAGGGCCGTTGTCCCTTCCCGTTGAAAGTTAAACCCGCCGCGGCGGGTGAGCCGCCCAAGGACCAGACCACCGGCAACGGCGTAGACCGGTGCGTCCTTGGCGGCCTCGCCGATCTGGCCGAGCAACCCCCCCGGCTGCAGGTCGACCAGCGAGCGCACTGGGAGCCCGAGAGCCTGCTCCAGCGCTGGCGCGAATCCCGTTACCAAGGAACCGCCTCCGGTGAGGACGACCAGTTCCGCCCTTTCCTGGCGCTCCTCAACCTGGGCCGCCAGGAGGGAAAGTTCGATCTCCCGGGCCAGCGCCTCGATCTCCTTCGTGATAGCCAGGCGAGCCGCTTTCGCATCCGGCCCTTTGGCCGCACCGTTCATGCCGACGGCGAAAAGGCGTTTCCGGCCCTCTTCCGGGGAGAGGCCGAGGGAGTCGGCCATCACCTGCGCCAGGCGCGCGCACCCCCCCATGAGCGCTCGCAGATACGCCGGCCTTCCGTTTTGCCAGTACATGAACGTGGTCTTCCGCTGGCCGATGTCCAGCACCACGAGACGCTCCGGAGCTTGTCCGCGCAGCTCCTGGGCTACGGCTCCCAGGGCGCCGCCATCCAAGTCAACCGTCGTGGGCTCGATGCCCTGCTCCCGGAGTGCGGCAAGCAGCGGGGTCAGGACCCGCTTCGGGAGGGCGGCGGCGAGCACCCCCTGCTCACCGTTGGCAAGCTGCTCCCGTTTCATGAAATCGACGGCGAGGTCCTCGGCTCCGAGAGGAAGGTCAGACTCCAGGTCAAAGCCGATCACCTGGGCGATCTTCCGGTCCGAGGTGAAGGGAAAGGAGGCTCGGCGGATGAAGGCCTCCTCGGTCCCGACCGCCAGGAGGTACCGGTCGCTTTCCAGGCCATGGTGACCGATGAGATCCTTGAGGAGTTGGGCCACCTGGCCCGGCTCCAACCCCGCCGGCACTCTGGCGCTGGCGTACCCGGTCACGTGCGCCGCCCTGAGGGTGCGACTTACCTGCACCACCTTGATGGCGCTTGAACCGAGATCAATGCCGAGAATTTTTTCTGCCACAGCCCTGCAGAATCTCCCCTAGTGCTTCAATTCGCAAATACGATGACGTATCGTCAACCGATTCAGCGCTCGCATTCGGCCCCAGATCATGGCCGAGGGCAACACTCAGTCCTGAGCGAACCAATTCGTGCGCGAATTTATGAATCGATGGACGCAGGCTCCATCCTCTTCAAAAAACCTGCCAAAAGCGGACGATA
>Ga0187776_10001202_pt1 | contig 12817 bp, 13 predicted proteins | sample 0216_BV02_MP12_2_FD_132426 | JGI IMG/M metagenome (GOLD analysis project Ga0187776, IMG submission 132426) | Tropical peat soil microbial communities from peatlands in Department of Meta, Colombia - 0216_BV02_MP12_20_MG | ecosystem: Environmental > Terrestrial > Soil > Wetlands > Peat | place...
ATGCGTGCTCTTCCCGCCCGGCGCGGCACACGCGTCGAGGAGACGTTCTCCGGGTTTTGGAGCGACGGTAAAACCCACGAGCTGGGCCGCCTCGTCCTGGATGTAGAAATCGCCCCGTTGATAGGCCGGCAACTGCCTCAGATCCGCCACACCCCGCAGCATCAGGCCGGCCGACGAAACCCGGCAGTGCGTTACCTCAATCCCTGCCTCCTTCAACTCGGCCGCCAGCGCCTCGCGCGCGGTTCGAAGCGAATTGACGCGCACGGTCACGGGAGGAATTTCGTTGTTCGCGACGCAAAGCGCTACGGTCCGCTCCGGCCCCAGTCGTCGAAGCCACCGCTTCACGAGCCACTCGGGATAGGAATATTTGACCGAAATATGAAGGACCGGATCGTCGGCCGGATCCGGCAGCGGAATCGCTTCGGCCCGCGTCAGGGCTCGAAGCACCGCGTTGACGAATCCGGCGACCGCTTTTCCGCCGAAGGTTTTGGCCAATCGAACGGATTCATCCACGGCTGCGGAGGCCGGAACGCGATCCAGAAACAGGAGCTGGTAGCCCCCCAACCGCAACAGATTTTTTAGCTTGACGGATTGTCGTTGGCGGGCCCGGGCGGCAAACCGGCCGATCACCCAGTCCAGATATCCGCGGCGTCGCAGGACACCGTAGACGAGCTCGGTGATGAAGGCACGGTCCAGAGGGCTCAGGTCGGTCGCACTCAGCGCCCGCTCCAAAACGAGATCGGACGATTTCGCCGACTCGACCTGACAGAGAATATCCCAGGCTACTCGCCGCGCATCGGGTTTGATGGCGATCCTTTACGCCGCTCGACGGATACCGGCCATCGCCTCCAGGCGCGCGATGCGGGCCTCGATCGGTGGATGGGTTGAAAAGAGAGACAAGATGCCGTTGCCCGTCAACGGACTGACGATGAACAGATGGGCCGTCGAGGGGTTGGCCTGCATGGGAAACCGTTGGACGCCCTGATGCAGTTTCCGCAACGCTTCCGCCAGCCACAAGGGTTGACCGCAGAGCTGCGCCCCGCCCAGATCGGCGTCGTATTCACGCGACCGCGAAACGGCCAGATGGATCAAGGTGGCGGCAATCGGGGCCAGGATCATGACGGCGATCTCGGCCACAAAACTGAGCGGGTGCCGCTCTTCACGGTCTCCCCCGCCAAAGATCATGGCCCACTGTAACATCTGCGCCAGATACGAGATGGCTCCTGCAATCGTGGCGGCCACCGTGCTGATCAAGATGTCCCGATGAGTCACATGGGACAATTCGTGCGCCATTACGCCGGTGAGCTCTTCTTCCGAGAGGATCCGAAGGATCCCCGTGGTGACGGCCACCGCCGCATGCTGGGGATTGCGGCCCGTGGCAAAGGCATTGGGCGTATCGCTCTCGATGAGGTAAACCTTCGGCATCGGCAGCTGTGCACGCGTGGCCAAATTCCGAACGAGCCGGTGCAGGTCCGGGGCCTCGGTTTCCGAAACCTGCTTGGCTCCGTACATCCTCAGCACGATTTTGTCCGAAAACCAGTAGGCACTGAAATTCATGACCAGCGCGATCAGAAACGCGACCGTCGCGCCGGACTGGCCTCCGATCAGGGAGCCCACAACGATGAACAACCCCGTGAGCAAAGCCAGGAAAAAAGTTGTTTTAAGCTTATTCATGTCCTTACCGAACCTCCTATTGCGTTGGATTAGCTTACATTCATTTTACATCAGCCAGAATCCGATATGCAAGATTAGCCCCCCAGCACGACACCGGGGTTGACCGAGTGGCCCGCTAAAAACTCCCCGGTCGACATGCGACGCCGGTTGGCCGGTTGGAGTTCCAGGATTTCAAGGAGGCCTTGACCCGTTGCAACCGAAATCCCCTCCCGACCGGCTTTAAGAATCGTCCCCGGCGGTCCACCTGCGGTAGGGTCACCCAGTTTCGCCTTCCAGATGCTCCAGCGCTCGCCTTGATAAAATGTGTAGGCCCCGGGCCAGGGAGAAAGTCCACGAACCCGGTTCAGGATCTCAACCGCCGGATGGGTCCATTCGATCTTACCCGCTTCTTTTTCCAGGATCGGCGCGATTGTGGCCTGGGAATGATCCTGCGGAACAGGAAGGACCTCCCCGGACTCTAGGCCTTTTAAGGTTCGGATCATCAGATCCGCCCCCCGCTCGGCTAATCGAACCGAGAGACTTCCGGCCGTATCCTCCGGCAATATCGGAATCCGTTCCTGAAGAAGGATATCGCCCGTATCCATGCCCGGATCGAGCCGCATCGTCGTCACACCGGTTTCTTGCTCCCCATTGATGATGGCCCACTGAATCGGGGCCGCGCCGCGATATTTTGGCAGAAGCGAAGCATGGAGATTGATGCAACCGCGGGGCGGAAGGTCAAGAACGGCGGGAGGAAGAATCCGACCGAAGGCCACCACCACAATGACTTCCGGTTCCAATGCCCGGAGGCTGTCAAGGAACGCGGGGTCTTTCATCTTGGTGGGCTGGAGAATCGGAAGCTCGAACCGTTCGGCCATTCCTTTCACGGGGGGAGGGGTAAGACGCCCTCCGCGTCCTTTGGGCCGGTCCGGTTGACACACGACGGCTAAAACGGTGTGGCCCGACTGATGCAACGCATTCAGGCTGGGCAGTGCAAATTCCGGCGTTCCCATGAAGACCAGTTTCATCTATCTCGCTTCAGCCTTCATGCGCTTCTTCAGGCGTTTGAGGTACATCTGTCGTTTGAGACTGCTGAGACGGTCCACGAACAAGGTCCCGTCGAGATGGTCCATTTCGTGCTGAAGCAACCGGGCCATGAGCCCTTCGCCCTCCACAGTGACCTCTTTCCCGTTCCGATCGATCCCCTTGACGGCGACCCTGTTGGCTCGAGTCACCTGGGTCCGATATTCCGAAACGCTCAGACAGCCTTCCTCCCCCGTCTGCGTGCCCGACTTTGAAATAAACTCCGGGTTGATTAGGACGCCGCTGTGGCGCGGCTGACCCTCCTCTTCTTTCAGGTCGTACACGAACAACCGAAGCGACCGACCGATCTGCGGCGCGGCCAGGCCTAAACCCGGCGCGGCATACATCGTCTCAAACATGTCGTCGATCAGTTTCTGCAGTTCTTGATTAAACTCGGTTACCGGCTTGGCCTTCGCTTTCAAGACCGAGTCCGGATATTCATGGATTGGAAGAACCGCCATGATCATTTTCTATCATGATGAGGTCGTGAAATCAAGCCTTGACAGCCTCGCCCCGAATTGTTATGATGGCTTCGCGGGGTGGAGCAGTCCGGTAGCTCGTCGGGCTCATAACCCGAAGGTCAGAGGTTCAAATCCTCTCCCCGCAACCAACTGAATTTTACTATTCATTGTATCGAGGATGCCCGCTACGCGGCCAATGACTTTTGCCCGTAGACGGGCGTTTTCTTGCGGGACCAACTCAATCTTTTCAATCCCCTTACCTACCAGTTCACGTGCCTGGGAAAGTTTATTTTACAGGTTTTCCCACAAGCATAAGATGCTAAGTATCTATGGCGTATTCCAAATAACTCTTCCGTCCTCACCATAGAGAACAAGCGAAGAAATAGGCCGTTTATCGATTATGGCTATCTGTGATGACTCGGGTTCGATACGCCCAAATACGGCACGACGATTACCGTCCTTGTCCCTTAAGGTCAAGTTCGGATCTCCATCGGGCCACAAACCCAGGACAGCACGTGGCCTAGTCCCGTCAGATAAGTTCATTAATGGTCTTCCATCAGCCGATACAGAGAGAAGGACATTCGGCTTGCCCATTCCCAATTTCGATGCTCCTTTGTCATCTACCTCCATGAAAACGGTTTTCTTGCCTTTCTTGTCGTTTAATCCGAAATATAAGGCTCCCTCTGACCCAAAAACCATCGTTAAACGGGGCGTGTGAGCATTATCGTTAATGACCAGATTTGGTTGCCCTGCCTGATCTACATGAAGGGTTGCAAGTTGGGCTCCATTTTTGTCCACGAGTCTGAACTCCTCAGCCACGATAACCTTCTCGTTCCCCGTTGCTTTCTCAGCGAACACAGTCTGACTATTAATTATCCAGCTTATCACTCCTCCGCCCACCCATCCAAAGAACATGGCTATTGTCAGCATTAAAGCATAATCTCTCTTTTTCATCGTGGCCTCCATTTTGGCGTCCCTCCCCTAATGTTCCCTATGGATTGTCCGCATCCTCCGAGCGTTCATCCGACATAATTTCTTGAGCGATCAAATCGGCCAAGCTAAAATGGAAGTTATGCAGATCGGATGCGTGACCCTTTTTTATTTCATGACAATCCGACAAAGGCGTCAAGGGTTTTAAAAATTGACAAAAGCGGATACCGTGTACCCGTACTGGGTTCCTAAATGACCCGCGCCTAAGAATCCCTCTAGATTGATCCCAACCCACTCAAAGGGCGTCATGCTAAGACCGAAAACCCCGCCAACGACCGTATCGGATGACACATCCGTATTCCAGGATAAATACACCTGACGAGGCGCTGAAATGCATGAAATTCCAACGCAAGTAGTCAAAACCCCCTGTCCGGAAAAGGATCCCTTCTCGGTCCTGTCTTGGTACGACACGAGGAGAGCACCGTATGGACGGACATAGGCTATATCCTGAATACTCAAACTCAGCAACCCATCGTATTGAATCAGCCTCAGTTTATCTTTGCCGGTTCCGGAAGCAGCGATATGCCGTGTAATACCTTTGGAATCTGTGTCGAACCCGGTATCAACAGACGTATCAAACCCGTCGTTTTCGCTCGTGGCGTAGAATGCTTGGAACAAGAATCCCATCTTTAAATGTGACGTTTGCGGAGGACTGAAACGGAAACCCAGTCCTCCGGACGGACTGTAATTTCCATCGAATCCGTCCTGGGCTTTAAATTGCCCCACTTTAATAAGAGCATCGAAGGAGCTTCCCAACCCCAAAGTCGCCGTAAGAAAATTTTGTTTCGTCCTGATCGCCACGATGGTATCAGACGCAGTTAAGTTAAATTCTCCCTGGACGGTCGTGACAGAGACGGGTTTGTTATTTATTTTAAGATTCGGATTAACGGTACTGCCTGTCCCCACCTCCAACTTGAACTTACCCCATTGGCCCAATGTCTCTGAAGGATCGCCATATAACCCTTGACTATATCCATAGTGCGGAAGCATTAAAATTGTGCCCAAAAGAATCGCACAACCAATCTTCGTACCCAAGCCGAACCTCGGCCATAATTTGGGGGTACGGAATAAATATTCCTTGAATATTTCCCTCATAATACAACAGATCCAGAGAACCATAGTGGCACGTTGAACGTCAAACGGAAACGGATAATCGGTCTATTTAACACTACTCATGCCGGCCGCGTCAAACCAAATGATCCCGGATGCATTCCGAGCCGGGAGGGCCCGTCCTTCCCTACCCACGGCGGATTTAAAATCCCACGATTGGACAAGGATTTTTTCGGTTTAAACCATGTCGTACTTGATTATACGACCCATCTACCCTAGGATAACCATATCGAAATGACTCGTTCTTCCCTGAAAAAGTCATCCTGGAAAATCTTAAATGGAAGTGACCAACCTGATCGGGATCGTTCTTGCGTTAATCGCCGCCATGGTCGGATTGACGATCCTGGCCAATCGTTCCTCCCTGCCTGCGCCGCTGATCCTTGTCCCGGCCGGAGTCCTCTTGGGTTTTATCCCCTGGTTTCCGCAGATCGAATTAAACCCTGATCTGATCCTTCTCGTCTTCCTGCCGCCATTGGTCTACGCCGGAGGATTTTCCAGCTCCTGGCAGGCATTCCAAAAGAACCTCCGGCCGATCATTCTTTTGTCCTCCGGTTTGGTGATCTTTACGATGGGCGTTGTCGCCGTGGTGGCGCATCGTTTCATTCCCGGTCTGAGTTGGGCCGCGGCCTTCGTATTGGGAGCCATCGTGGCACCGACGGATGACGTCGCCGCGGCGACCATCGCCCGCCGCCTTTCATTGCCTCACCGTATCGTGAGCATACTGGAAGGGGAGGGCTTACTGAACGACGCGACCGCCTTGACCGCATTCCGGTTCGCCACGGCCGCGGTCGTCATCGGCTCCTTCTCGTTCGGAGAGGCCCTTGGGACTTTTCTTGCCGTCGTATTCGGGGAGGTGGGCTACGGACTTTTTTTGGGATGGGCCGTTTCAAAGCTTCGGCAGAAATTAAAAGACCCCGCCCTCGAGATTACCGTGTCGCTGTTAACTCCTTACCTGGCCTATCTCCCGGCGGAGCGGCTGGGCGGGTCCGGTGTGCTGGCCACCGCCATCGCGGGTCTTTATATCGGGCGTAACTTCTCGAACCTTTCTTCACCCGGTGTCCGACTGGCCGTCCTGCCAATTTGGCAAATGCTCGTCTTCATCCTCAACAACGTTCTTTTTCTGGTGACGGGGTTGCAGTTGAAAACGGTGATTGAGAAGACCGCCGATTTTTCGGCTTCCACTCTGCTGTACGACGGGGCATTAATCAGCGTGGTGGTGATCGCGGCCCGGATCCTCTGGGTTTATCCGGCGGCTTTCTTGCCGCGGGCCCTGAGCGCGCGTCTTCGAAAGCGCGATCCGCTTCCGCCTTGGCGGCAGATCTTCATCGTGTCCTGGACCGGGATGAGAGGATCTATCTCTTTAGCAGCGGCTTTTGGCATTCCGGTTGTTACGCTGACCGGGGTCCCATTCCCGGATCGTCACTTGATAATTTTTATTACGTTATGCGTGATCTTGAGTACGCTGGTTCTTCAGGGGATCACGCTTCCGTCGCTGATCCGGTGGCTTGGCGTTGATCGGGACGGCGCGCGGGAAAGGCGTGGGGCCCATTACCAGGAAACAATGGCGCGCATCGAGGCGACCAACGCCGCGCTGGCCGAAATCGATACTTGGGCTGAAAGGGGGGACTGTTCGGACGAGATGGCGCGTCATCTGCGAGGTCTCTACCAAAAACAGATTCAGAACCTGGGCCGCCATCGAGACGAAGAAAGTGACGGTGAATTCGGTCATCTGTCAAAGAAAGAAGTCGAATTGCAGCGGAAGGCCTTGGACACGGAACGATTGAAGATCATGGAACTTCACAGCGCCGGTCGCATCAGCGATTCGGTGCTTCGTTTTATCGAGCTTGATTTGGACCTTCAGGAGATGCGACTGGACCAGAGCTTGCACTCAAATGATCCCGTGTAGCCTTCACCCGATCACGTCGGCATAATTTCCCCTGTCGAGATCCATCCAGACCCCAAGCCAGGCCCGAAGGAGATCATGGCGCGAAACGCTTCCGATAAATTTTCCGTCTTTCAGGACCGGTAATCGGAGCAACCGGTTTTCCTCCATAATCTCGACCGCCCGTTCGAGCGGTGTTTCCGTATTAACCAGCGGCGGGGCTTCCGCCATGATTTCACGCACCGTTGTCTCGTGCAGGTTTTTCCCGGACTTGAGGGCCTTCAGCAAATTTATTTCGGTCACCTTGCCCACGACCTTTCCCGAAGGATCCAGAACCGGCAGGCCCTGAAAACTCTTTGAAAGAAGCTTCATCGCCACGGCGTAGGCCGGGCTTTCTTCCATGGCAAACAATGTATTTGTGATGATAATTTCACCCACGGTTTGAAAATGGGGTTTCATGCCGCGATCCTCCCAGAAGAAATGTCGATTTCTCGTTCACCGTTTCAAAATGGCCGGTATGGCGATAGCCTACCTCCAAAAGCCCTTGGGTCAGCTTTTGAAAATAAATCATCGGAACATCCACCAACACCTGCCATGACCCCTGACGGATACGAACCCGTCCTTGGACCCGATTGACCACCCTGGAAATCTTCAATAGGTCCTGACTGGTCAAATTCAAGGCCTTATCTTCCAAGGAAAGGTAAACCCTTCCCCGGATCTTATGATTCTGTAACGCGGCGTTCATGTTCGTGACCTCCTCCCTTTTCTCTCCCGGTTGCAATCCTATGCTCCTGTGATTCATATATTTATTGAGCAACTATCGTGCCAGAGCAAACGATCATCGATGATGGATCTCGTAACAGCTTATACCGTTAACGGTTTTATGAATTTTGGTGATGCAGAGCATGCAACTTGCCGTTACCGACTTCTATTCGTTTTTGTATGAAGACAACAACTTTGTATGAAAGAACTCGCGTTTAATAGGGCTTCGCATCCCGATTTATAGGGCCCCACGTCCCGCACAGAAAACCGTCTTAATGAAATCTTAACGGCTTTCGGCCGATTTTTAACGACCATTTAACTTTACTCTTATTATCGGCCAATGATATACCTGAAACTTATCTTTACCGTAGGAGGAACGATGAATGTCCTGTATTTAGGCCTGACGGTTCTGTTCTTTCTTGTCTCTGGATGGCTCTTCTATCCTGAGGGTACTTTGGGCCACCGAATCCTAATTTCTCCCTTGGCAATGAAGCCTACTGGGGCGTAAAAGATCCTAAAACAGTTCGATTTGCTTTCTAATCCGCAAAGGAGGATTGAAATGAATAAGTTTCTCGGCTTGATCGTGTTCAGCTTCAGTTTACTACTTATTGAAACAAGTGTTGCCCTGGCAACACCCTCAACAGAATTTTGGACCCCGGCCATCATGGATGTTCAGCCGTACGGCGTCTGGCACTTGGGAATCGATAACTACTTTACCATTGGGGGAAGCCGTATCACGAACGACAAAGGCCAACCCGAAACAGGGAACTTCCCCACGGATGTTGGGTTGACGGTGGGGGTCCTTCCGTTTGAGAAAATAAACCTGGAAGTTGGGGCTGACCTTCTGGAACCGATGAGCACTCTCATCTGTGCCGGGGCCGTTGACAACGGATCCCCAATCGGGACCTGCCCTTCCGTAGCAAATGGCATGTTGTTTAACTTTAAATTTGGTATCCCGGAAGGGGCTCTTTTCGCGGGCTCGCCCGGCATCAACTATGGGATGTTTAATATCGGGACCGTACCCCAGATAACCAATATGAACATTAACGATCTGATTATCGGGAAGACGATGCCCGTACTGGGTCGGATCCATGTGGGGGGCTATTATGGTAATTCCAATTCGGCTCTACTGCATAGGAATGGTGATCTGGCTGGTGATAAACAGAACAGCGGCGTCATGGTGGGGTTTGACCGAGGGTTCTGGAGTGTGAAGGATAAGGAAGGGAACGAGTACAGCAAGTTCACGGCCTTGGCGGATTATGCGAGTGGACAGAACTACATTGGCGGGTGGGGCGTCGGTCTGGGTATCAACTGGACCAAGGATATCGATATCCTAACCGGTCCGGTTTTTTTCAACGACAAAACCATCAACGGCAAGTGGAAGTGGTCTACCCAGCTTGATATCAACTTCTAAAAAATGACAAAAAAGGAGAACTCAGTCATGCGAAAACACCGATTGTTGTCCGGGCTAACAGGTGGCCTGCTGCTTCTGGCTGAGCCCAGAAAGCGGTGCCTACCTCAACGGCCGGAGCGGCAGGGGCCCCCCTCTGAAGCGCCGGCCGTTGCACCTGCGCCACCGCCGGAAATTGAGCAACGCTATTGCCTGAGCAAATGATCGTCGATGATGGTTCTCGTAATAGCTTATTGCGTTAACGGTTTTATGAATTTTGGTGTTGCAGAGCAGGCAAATTACCGGTAACCGCTTATATTCATTTTTGTAAGAGAGATCCTTCATTTTATAGGGCCTCGCGTCCCGAATAGATAACCGTCTTAATGAAATCTTAACGACTTTCAGCCCATTATTAACGGTAGTTTAACTTTACTCTTTTTACCGGCCCATGTTATACATGAAAAGTTATACATGAAGATATCTTTATCGTAGGAGGAACTATGGATGTCCTGTATATAGGCCTTACGGTTCTGTTCTTTCTTGTCTCCGGATGGCTCTTCACCTTTTTGGAAAAACTTTAGGAGGAACGATATGAGTCTATTTTATATCGTTGGCGGAGTTCTGGCGCTGGGGCTCCTGGTTTATTTGTTGATCGCGCTATTGAAGCCGGAGGTGTTCTCATGACGACGAACGGTTTTCTGCAAATCGGGCTTTATCTGATCGCCCTTGTGGCTTTGGCGAAGCCGCTGGGGTGGTACATGGCCCGTGTCTACGAGGGTCAGCCGGTCTGGCTGAATCGCCTCTTGGGTCCGGTGGAGCGTGGAATCTACCGGCTCTGCGGCATCAAAGAAAATGAAGAGATGGGATGGAAAACCTATGGAATAACGATGCTGATGTTTAATGCGGCCGGGGTTCTCCTCCTGTATGCATTACAACGAGTTCAAGGTTATCTGCCGCTGAATCCGCAGAGCTTCGGCGCCGTCTCGCCCGATCTGTCCTTCAACACAGCCACGAGTTTCATCACGAACACGAACTGGCAGGCCTACGGCGGCGAGACGACGATGAGCTACCTGACCCAGATGCTCGGACTGACGGTGCAGAATTTCGCGTCTGCGGCCACGGGGCTGGCCATCGTGATTGCATTCATCCGCGGCCTTGCTCGACGAAGCGCGCAGACGATCGGAAACTTTTGGGTCGATTTGGTCCGGAGCACACTTTATATTTTACTCCCCATTTCGTTCGTCCTTTCGTTAATCCTCGTTTTTCAAGGGGCTGTTCAAACCTTTAGCGATTACCAGAAAGTTAAGTTGCTTCAGCCGGTGACCTATGATAATCCTGTCACGGATGCCAACGGTCAGCCCGTGCTGGATGAAAAGGGCCAACCCAAGACCGAAAAGGTGACGGCGACCGAGCAAGTGCTTGCGGTCGGTCCGGCCGCCTCCCAGGTGGCCATCAAGCACCTGGGCACAAACGGCGGCGGCTTTTTCAATGCCAACGCGGCACATCCCTTTGAAAGTCCCACTCCGCTCACCGACTTCCTTCTCCTCCTGGCCGAAACCATAATTGCGGCCGCTCTGACCTACACCTTCGGGAAAATGGTCGGAGATACCCGACAGGGCTGGGCGGTTTTGGCGGCCATGCTGATCATCCTCGTTGTGTTTATGGTCGGAGCGTACTGGGCCGAGTCGGCGGGAAATCCCCTGATGACGAAGATCGGCGTGGATCAGGTCGCCAGCAATCTGCAGCCCGGTGGGAATATGGAGGGCAAGGAAGTACGCTTGGGCATCGTCCGATCGGTGATGATGGCTACGGCGTCCACGGCCACGTCTACGGGAGCGGTCAACTCCATGCACGATTCCTTCACCCCGCTGGGGGGCCTTGCGCCTCTCTTCCTGATGCAATTCGGCGAGGTCGTCCTGGGCGGCGTCGGCTCCGGCCTCTACGGCATGCTGGTCTTTGCGATCATCGCGGTGTTTGTGGCGGGACTGATGGTCGGCCGCACCCCCGAATATCTCGGCAAGAAGATCGAGTCGTACGAGATGAAGATGGCTTCGCTGGCTATTCTGATCATGCCGATGATCGTCCTGGGATTCACCGCCGTGGCGACGGTGACCGATGCCGGCCGTGCGGGGGCCTTTAATCCCGGGGCCCATGGATTCAGCGAGATCCTATATGCTTATACTTCCCAGGGGAATAATAACGGCAGCGCCTTTGGCGGCTTGGGCGCCAACACGCCTTTTTATAATGTCACGGGCGGCATCGATATGTTGATGGGGCGCTTCTGGTTTGCGATCCCGGTACTGGCACTGGCCGGATCCCTGGCGCGAAAAAAGTTTGTCCCGGCCGGCCTGGGCACGCTTCCCACCCACACACCGCTGTTCATCGTTCTACTGGTCGGAACCGTGGTCCTTGTCGGAGCGCTGACTTTCGTCCCCGCTCTCGCGTTGGGACCCGTCGTGGAACATCTGCTGATGATCGGCCAATGACGATTCTATACGCAAGGAGAACATTCTAATGGCACAAACAAAAAAGCATCGATTATTCGATCCACAGATCGTCCGACAGGCGATCGTGGATTCGTTCCGGAAACTCGGCCCGAAGCACCAATTGCGCAACCCGGTCATGTTTGTGGTCTATGTCGGGAGTATTTTGACCACGATTCTGTTCCTTCAGGCGCTTTTCGGCCAAGGCGAGGCGCCGGCCGGGTTTATTCTCCATATTTCGGTCTGGCTCTGGTTTACGGTTCTGTTTGCCAACTTTGCCGAGGCCATGGCCGAAGGACGCGGCAAGGCACAGGCCGACGCACTGCGGCGGTCGAGGCAGGAGCTTACCGCCAAAAAACTGGTCCACCCAAAGTACGGATCGAACTTCGACATGATTGCCGGAGGCCTTCTTAAGAAAGGGGATGTGATCCTGGTGGAGGCCGGTCATACGATCCCGGCCGACGGGGAGGTGATCGAGGGCGTCGCTTCCGTGAACGAGAGCGCGGTGACCGGGGAAAGCGCGCCGGTGATCCGCGAAAGCGGCGGGGACCGCAGCGCCGTGACCGGGGGCACGACCGTCCTCTCGGACTGGCTTATCATCCGGGTAACGGCCAACCCCGGCGAGATGTTCCTGGACCGGATGATCGCCATGGTGGAAGGGGCCAAACGGCAGAAGACGCCGAACGAGATCGCGCTGAACATCCTGCTGGCCGCCCTGACCGTGATCTTTCTCCTGGCCACCGTCACGCTGCTGCCCTATTCCCTCTACAGCGTGGCCGCCGTCAAACAGGGCGCGCCGGTGACCGTGACGGTGCTGGTGGCGCTGCTGGTCTGCCTGATCCCGACGACGATCGGCGGCCTGCTCTCCGCCATTGGCATTGCCGGCATGGACCGGATGGTCCAGGCCAACGTCATCGCCATGTCCGGCCGGGCGGTGGAGGCCGCGGGCGACGTGGACGTGCTGTTGCTGGACAAAACCGGGACGATCACGCTGGGCAACCGC
>Ga0187776_10001203_pt1 | contig 12815 bp, 9 predicted proteins | sample 0216_BV02_MP12_2_FD_132426 | JGI IMG/M metagenome (GOLD analysis project Ga0187776, IMG submission 132426) | Tropical peat soil microbial communities from peatlands in Department of Meta, Colombia - 0216_BV02_MP12_20_MG | ecosystem: Environmental > Terrestrial > Soil > Wetlands > Peat | place...
CTTTTCTTTCAGTACCGATGCCCTGGAAAAGAAGGCTTCAATTGGTTCTTCGCAATCCTTCAGTTTTTTCACGTGTGTGATGAATCTGCTTCCCTTGAGCGAGAAAATAAAATCATCGGGTGTAGACAGATACCATTTTGCGAAGGTCTCTCTCTCGGGCAGACGGTAGAACGTTACGTTGAGTTCAACTGTCGAAAATTTCTTGCTGTAATATTGAAGCCAGCGGTTTCTCGGAAGGTCATCGGGATAGAAGTTACCTTTCCAATGATCATATAGAAAACCACTACATCCTATCCTCAGATCAGCCATTGTATAAATTATTATAGCATAATAAGGAGTTATCCGTGCTTGAGAGCATTTGCGATCAGAGGAGACCTTGGTTGTGATTCCGGTCTGGACCCGGAATCCAGCGGCTTTGGTCTTATTGAAGCACTTAACGTCACTGAATACCGGCTTTCGCCGGTGTGACATAATGAAAGTCTTTTGGATAGAACACATTAAAGCTTTCGGGACCGAGAATGAGCGAAAATACTCTACCCTCAGGCAGTGTTACTAATTCTTGAGCATAGTCGGGACTAGTGGGTAGCAGACCTGTTCATCTGCTGACCTTCAGGACGCCTTCAATCTGAGCAATCTTCTGTGTCAGCGTGGCAAGCTGACCCTTGTCCCTGACGGCGAGTATGAAGGTTATGTGCGCTTTCTCGTCTTCCGTTGAGCGTGCAGTGATATTGCTTATATTTACGTTTACAGACGATATAAGGGCACTGATGCTTGCGAGTATTCCCGGCTTGTCTATCGTTTCAACCAATAGTTTTACAGGCGATGTAGCTTCCCCCTCCGGTTTCCATTCAACGTCGACAAGTCTCGCATCATCGAAGGCAAGTCTGTCCAGGCTGGGGCAATCTTTCCGATGAATTGTAACGCCCCTTCCCCGTGTCACAAACCCTATAAGATTGTCACCCGGGATAGGGAAACAGCATTTTGCTCTGTGATACAGGACGTTGTCCACTCCTTTGATCGTGATGCCTTTCTGTTCTTTCGCGGGCTTCTCGATCTTTGCCGCAGGGACTTCCTCTACCGGTTTTTCCGGCAACAGTTTGTTCACGATCTGATGGGCAGAAAGTTTTCCATATCCAACGAATGCATGGAGGTCCTCGAGTGACTGCAAGTTGAAGAATTTCAGGACCTTCTCCATTTCATCTGATTTAAGAACAGACATGCTCAGATCATGTCTCCTCAGTTCTCCTTCAAGGAGCTTGATGCCGAGCTCCACGCTTTGTTTCCGTTCTTCAGCCTTTATCCACTGTTTAATCCTGCTTTTTGCCCTCTGGGTAACGACGAATTTGAGCCAGTCCCTGCTCGGACCCTGTGCCCGGGAAGTTATTATTTCTACCGTATCGCCGTTTCTCAGAGCGAACTTGAGAGGCACTATCCTTCCGTTCACCTTAGCACCTACACACTTGTTGCCAACCTGCGTATGTATGCTATAGGCAAAATCAACCGGAGTTGAACCTACAGGCATCTCCTTTATCTCTCCCCTGGGAGTGAAAACATAGATGACCTCGGGAACAACTTCGCCTTTCACCGCTTCAAGAAAGTCCTTTGCATCACTTAGGTCTTTCTGGCTCTGTATAAGTTTCCTGAGCCAAGAGATATACCTGTCGCCCTTTTCATCTATCCTTCCCTTCTCCTTGTATCTCCAGTGAGACGCTATGCCATGCTCTGCTATCATATGCATCTCTGATGTCCTGATTTGAAACTCGACCCTCTCACCGTGCGGCCCTATGATGGTGGTATGCAGGGACTGATACATGTTCGATTTCGGGACACCGATATAATCTTTAAATCTTCCCGGCACAGGCGACCAGAGGGAGTGGATGAGGCCCAGTATCGCGTAACAGTTAGCCTTTGTGTCGGTGATTATCCTGAGGCCGAGTACGTCGTGCACCTGCTCGAATGTGATCTCCTGCGCCTGCATCTTTTGATAAATACCGTAGTAATGTTTTATCCTCCAGGAAACTTTTCCGGGAATCCCCTCCTCTTTAAGCTTGTTCGTCACGATTGCGGTAACTTCTTTCAGATACTCCTCCTGCTCCTCCTTTCTCTTCGCAACTTTCCTGACGAGTTCGTTGTAAAGGTCAGGCATGATAGCCCTGAAACTAAGGTCTTCAAGTTCTGTTCTCATCCAGCCGATACCAAGCCTGTTTGCTATCGGAGCGTAGATTTCAAGAGTTTCTGAGGCAATTCTGTGTTGCTTATTTGCGGGAAGATGCTGCAATGTGCGCATATTATGCAACCTGTCGGCAAATTTAATAAGTATTATTCGCAGGTCCTCGGACATCGCCAAAAGCATCTTTCTGAAATTCTCGGCCTGGGCCTCTTCTCTGGTCATGAACTCCATCTTAGAGAGTTTCGTCAATCCCTCTACGAGAAAGGCGACTTCTTTACCGAAAAGATCTCTTATGTCCTTGACGGTTGTCTCTGTATCTTCCACCGTATCGTGGAGGAGGCCTGCCGCAATGGTTCCGATATCCATTTTCATGTCGGCGAGAACAGAGGCGACTGCAAGGGGATGTTCTATGTAAGGTGAACCTTCTATCCTTTTCTGGCTGCAATGGGCTTCGCTGGAAAAAATATATGCCCGCTCCAGTACGCCGGTATCTGCATCAGGCTGATAGACAAGGACCCTTTCGAGGAGGGCGGCAATTGTCATAAGGGCCTTATTCATGACTGTATTATACATAAGATTGTGAACCATGAAGAGCGGAAACCGTAACTAGTTATTCGTGATTGGTAAAGTCTGAAAGTAAGAGACCACGACATTTCTATTTTCTTCTTTTTTGTCTCTTAACTTCTCACGCTTCACGCCTTACGGACTCACGGCTACTGACTTGGTCTGACTGCCTTGAGATTCAGTTGGAGACACTTGAGTCCCCCCCACTCGTTCACCGCCGGAACAAATACTGCATCAATGATATTTGCGGCACCAAGTTTTTCAAGATCGGGTGCCATAGAAAACCCTATGGCATCAATAGACCGGTTTTTTTGCCTCAGTTTCATTTTCAGGTGATGGTCTTTGACAATCCGGGCGTGGAGAACTTCAAGTCCTTTACAGCCTAAAAGAGGTGCAGGATTCCCAAATCCGAAGGGCTCGAGCATCTCAAATTCCTTTGTGAGATTGAAGGAAATATCCGTCAGGTCGACATCTGCGTCTATTTCCAGCGAAGGGACAAAATCTCCTTCTGTCAGCATCTCTCCGGCAAGCCTGTTCATATGTTTCGCAAAGGCGGAAATGCTCCGGGACTCCAATTCCAGTCCTGCGGCCTGTTTATGACCACCGAAGGCTTTCAGAAATTTCCGGCAGGTCGAAAGGGCCTGATAAAGGTCAAAAGCGGGGATGCTCCTTGCAGAACCCCTGGAAATGGCGCCCTCCGAAGAAAGGATAACCGCAGGCCGGTAAAATTCTTCCGCGATCCTTGATGCTACGATGCCGATGACTCCCCTGTGCCAGCCCTCCGAGGAAAGGACTATCACAGGGTCTATTTTGCGGTGGCTGAGCAAAGAGACGGCCTCCTTATACACCTTTTCTTCTATCTGCTGTCTCTGCGAATTGATGTCGTTAAGCCATACCGCTTTATCGATCGCCTGGTCTTCGGAATCAGCAAGCAGCAGGTCTAGAGCCCTGCCGGAATCGGAGAGCCTGCCGGCTGCATTGATTCTCGGAATAAGCGTAAATAAGACGAGGCCAGACTTCATCTCTTTCCCATCAATTTCCGCCACCTTTTTCAGCGCCCGTAAGCCAGGTCTCGCCCCGCTTTCGATCAGTTGCAACCCCTCTCTGACAATGATCCTGTTTTCGCCCGTCAGCGGTACCACATCGGCCATTGTGCCTATGGCAGCCAAGTCGAAGAAGTCACGAACAGAGAAACGGGACCCGGAGGCCATGGCCAAGGCATGGGCAACCTTAAGTGCGATGCCGGCTCCGGAGAGATTCGAGGCAGGAGACGCAGGATCGGAGATCTTGGGATTTATGATTGCCAGCGCATCGGGAAGCAGGAAATCTTCTTCCCCTGACTCCTTGTTTCCAGCGCCTGACGGCAGATTTCTGAGCGGCTCATGGTGGTCGGTTACGATGACGTCTATGCCTTCCCGTCTGCAAAGACCCGCTGCTTCAGATGAGGTTATACCGCAATCAACGGTCATTATGAGGGAGACGCCCTTCTTCTTGGCAGCCTTGACGGATTGCGGGGTAAAACCGTATCCGTGCTCCATTCTGTTAGGTATAAAAGAGTGACAATCAGCCCCGAGTATTTTAAGTGCCAGGAGCATTATTGCCGCAGCCGACACTCCATCTGCATCATAATCTCCGTGGACAAGTATCCGTTCACCGTTTCTGATTGCCGTCATTATTCTGTCGACGGCTTCTTTCATGCCCCCTATGTCAAAAGGGTCGGATAACTGCGAGATATGAGGATTGAGGAAGGACCTGATTTCTTCTGAGGTTTTTATACCTCTGTTTATGAATATCTGTGCAAGAACCGGAGAGATAGAGGCGGCTCTCGACAAATATCTCACATATTCGGGATTGGTTCTGTTAACAAGCCAGCGCCTGCGCATCTAATAGCCGTGATGCTGTGAAGCGCAAAGTGTGAAGTGCCGAAACTGCCGTAATCCGTGAGGCGTAATTCGTAAAGAGTCAGGTGTTAAGTGTGAAGTGCGAAATGTGAGAAGAAAGAACTTGAATATCCCTATTGCTTTTCTTTTCTCTGTTAACTCCTTACGGCTCACGCTTCACGCTTTACGGTTTCACTTCATGTCTTTGCAAATGGTCTCTTCCCCCCCCAGACGAGTACAATCGGGCTTGCGACAAATATGGAGGAATAGGTTCCGACGATTACACCGAGTATCATGGCGAGCGCAAAGTCGTGAATCACCTCACCGCCAAAGAGAAAGAGCGCGATAGAGGTAATGAGAACTGTTGCCGATGTTATGATCGTCCTCGACAGGACCTCGTTGATACTGCTGTTCATGACCGCCTCAACACTTTCTCTCTGTTTTATCTTTAGGTTTTCTCTTATCCTGTCGAACACGACTACGGTATCCGTCAGAGAATAACCTGCGACTGTAAGAAGCGCCGTGACCAGGATGAGATTGATTTCCTTTCCCATGAGATAAAATAACCCGAGTACGGCGAGCACATCATGGAAAGTGGCGATTGTTGCCCCAACGCCGAACTTGAACTGAAATCTGAAAGCGACGTAGATAAGTATCCCGACCACGGCGAATGCGATGGCTTTTGCCGCATCCGCCTTCAGTCTGCCCCCTACTTTGGGCCCTATTGAAGTCGAAGAGTCAATCACATACTTGTTGTCCGGGAACGCCTGACTTAGAATATTTGTGACGGCATCTGAGACCTTGCCGAGATCAGTCTCTGTATTCTTGACCCTTATAAGCATCTTGTTTACCGCGGGGAACTCCTGCAGGTCAAAATCCTTCAGTCCCCCTTTTTCCAGAGCAAGCCTGACCGCATGCATGGCAACCGGCTTTTCGAACTTGAACTGTATGGCGGTCCCTCCTGCGAAATCGATCCCCAGATTTGCGCGTCCGGTCGCTACCTGCACCATCGCAAAGATGCCGATGGCAACAAGGATGCCCGAAAAAATAAAAGCGATATTCTTCCTGCCGAGGAAATTTATATTAGGATTCTTTATGAGTTCTATCATTCGTTCTCCTTAGAAATAAATATATCTTCTATATGCTCAGTTTTTTCAAATCGTGTTTGCTGTTTATTATGTCGAAGACAGACTTGGTGCCGACCAGAGCAGTGAAAAGGTTTATAGTAACACCAAGGCTGAGTGTCACAGCAAAACCCTTTATCGGCCCTGTGCCGAACTGAAACAGCACTGCCGCAGTTATCAGCGTGGTAACATGGGAGTCGAAGATCGTCCAGAACGCCTTGTCGTATCCTGAATCGACCGCAGACCGCGGGGTCTTGCCCGCCCTCAATTCATCCCGCATCCTCTCGAACATCAGCACATTCGAGTCCACCGCCATGCCGACGGCAAGTATGATACCCGCTATGCCGGGGAGAGTGAGAGTTGCATTAAGGGAGGCCATTGCGCCGAGGAGAAGGACTATATTCAGGAGCAGGGCAAAATCAGCGATTACCCCCGAAAGCCTGTAATAAAATATCATGAATATGATAACCGCTATAGTGCCGATAAGACCCGCCATCTTGCCCGCCTCTATTGAGTCCATGCCGAGCGAGGGGCCGACGGTCACGTTCTGAAGCATCTTGAGAGGCGCCGGAAGTGCGCCGGCCCTGAGAACGATGCTGAGGTCTTTTGCTTCTTCCATGCTGAAGTGGCCTGTTATCTGGGCGTTGCCTCCCGATATCTTCTCTTGTATAACGGGGGCAGAATAGACCGTATTGTCGAGGATTATCGCGAGCCTCTTTTTAACGTTTTCGGCTGTTATCTCCTCAAAGACTTTTGCACCCGCCTCGTTAAATGACAGGGAGACGTAGGGTTCGCTGAACCGCGTATCTATATTCACTTTTGCGTCGCTCAAAAGGTCTCCCGTGAGGGATGCCTGTTTTTTCAGAAGGAACGGTACCTTCCTGACAGCTCCTGTCTCCGCGTTTACCCTTTTTTCAAAAAGTATTTCGTCATCCGGCGGGATCTTGTCGGCAAACTTTCTCAAGATGTCCTCTTCCTCTCCGGGCGCTATGGATTGCGGAAGTTCGGCAGCGACCTTTGATTCATCATCCACAAGCTTGAACTCGAGCTGGGCGGTTTTACCGATGAGATCGATGGCGCGTTTGGGATCTTTCACCCCGGGAAGCTGGACGACGATCTCATTTTCGCCCTGCCTTACAATCGTGGGCTCTGCCACTCCGAACTGGTCGATCCTGTTCCGGATCGTTTCCAGGGCCTGATCGGCCGCATTGTCCTTTATCCTGCGTGCCTCTTTATCCGAGATTCTGTATACAATTTTATTGCCTGTCCCAACGGGCATAAGGGTTGAATAGTTATCTTCCACCACTTGCTTTATCTCAGCACTTGAGGGACTTATCGTGATGTCGGGACCGTTAACATTAACCTCGGCTGTCAATTTCTTCTTCGCGAACAGATCCTGCAATCTCGCTGCGTATCTGCCCGCTGTTATCTCCACCGCCTTGTCTCCTTCCACCTCGAAGACAAGATGTAATCCTCCCTGAAGGTCAAGGCCGAGCACTATCCCCTTGTCAGGCATGGTTTTCTTCCACCAGTCAGGCATATATTTGAAAGCTGGCGTGTTGGGAAGGAAAAAGATGACCGCAAGGACCACTGTCACGCCTATGAGTATTAATTTCCAGAGAACCTTCTTCTTCATGCAACCTCCATAAGATCATTAGTAAAATAACTGAACAACGTGCCAAACCTTAACATTCCAGCAGACTCCGTTTATAAAACTGATGAGCTGGTATCGCTCCCATACGTCATGCAGCGGAGTACAGGAATAACAAATGCACTTCGTTTATGGACAGATTGTATTCAATCTTCGTCGGCAGCCGCTCTAAGCGTTGCAACATACGCCTTGCCTATCTTTATCCTCACATTTTCACTGATCTTGATAGTGACTGTATTCGTACCAACCGCCTCGATTACTCCGTAAATACCGCCCGAAGTAACAATCTTGTCCCCCTTCTTAAGGTTGTCAATCATTGATTTGTGTTCTTTTGCCCTTTTCTGTTGAGGTCTTATGAGCAGGAAGTAAAAGATAACAAATATTAGGATAAGGGGGATAAGGCTCCCTAAAAGTCCTCCCGGGCCGCCTTGTCCAGATCCTCCTGGTGCCGGCCCCATAGCGTAAGCCATATCTATGAGATCCATAAACACAATACACCTCCAAAAAATTTTAACTAATAATATACTCTCTTGAAAGGTCATTTATCAACACAAATCGGGCACCGGCAAACATCACCATTTCTGTGATGCAGAACTCTGTCTTCTTTGCTCTTTGGGCGCAATTGTCTTAGAATAAACATTCATGTCGAAGATATTCTTTTCGGGCATCGGCGGAAGCGGTATTTCAGCCATCGCAGGTTTTTCTGCGGACCGCGGACATATTGTTAGCGGTTCAGATCGGTTATTCGACAGAAATCCTGATCATCCGATATGCAACATTCTGAAGGGCAAAGGCATAACCATTGTGCCCCAGGACGGCACGGGCATTGTTGCGTCGCTGGATCTCGTGGTCTTCAGCACAGCAGTTGAGGACGACCAGCCAGATATAAGGAGAGCAAGGGAAAAAGGAATCACTATGAAAAGCCGTCCGGAGTATCTGAGTGAGCTGGCAGCGGAATTCAATACCGTGGCAGTTGCCGGTACAAGCGGTAAGTCTACCAGCGCGGGCATGTTCGCATTCCTTCTCAAAAGACTTGGTCTGGAACCCAACTTTATCGGGGGAGGCAGGGTGAAACAGTTCATGGACAGGAACAACCTGGGCAATGTCCTGGCCGGGAAGTCAGACCTCCTTGTGATTGAAGCCTGCGAATCAGACGGCTCCGTTGTTCGCTATCACCCTCTGCATTCGATTGTTGCCAATCTCGATCTCGACCATAATCCGATTGAGCAGACTGCCGGGATGTTCGAGACCCTCGGCGAAAATACAAAGGAGATCTTGATTGTCAACCGGGATGACAGGAATCTGAAACGTTGTCGTTTCAGGAAAGCGACAGGATTCTCAATAGACTCAATTTCGGAGTATCAGGTAAAGGCTATCACGCTTCAGCCACTCGGTACAACTTTTGCGTTGCATAACGTGCCCTTCACGCTTTCCCTGCCGGGGAAATACAATCTCTATAATGCCCTTTCGTGTATTGCCCTCCTTTCCGAAATGGGAATTTCACTTCGGGATGTCGCAGATGTTCTTCCTGATTTTTCGGGCATTGAGCGGCGATTTGATATCTGCCTCAATGACGGCAAACATCTGGTGGTGGATGATTATGCCCATAACCCCCACAAGATATCATCTCTTATGGAAACAGTAGCGGGAATCCGTGACAGGGTATGTTACATCTTTCAGCCTCACGGTTTCGGGCCTACCCGCCTGATGAAACATGGATATGTCGGGACGTTTATTCGGAATCTTCGCAGGGAGGATCAGCTGATGTTACTTCCCATATATTATGCCGGCGGGACATCAATAAAGGATATCTCGAGCGAAGACCTGTCGGCCGAGATCAGGAGGGCGGGCAAATCGGCAGAAGTACTTCAGGAAAGGAAACTGCTATTTCAGCGCATTCTTGAATGGGACAATTACGTAGTCATGGGTGCACGGGACGAATCTCTGGCAAACTTTGCAAGGGAAATCGCCCTGCGGCTGCAGGGGAAATGACAAAGATGGAGCAGGCCGGAGAGAGGGACGGAAACGGCGGATGTGGTATACTTTTTACAGTGTTGAAGGCAAAAGATTATCCGCAAACGTGAATGGCAACGGTTCTCCATAGATCCCGAAGAGGACATGAATGACTTTTGTTGAGGCGATAAAAGACGGTTTCAGGCTGGTCAACAGGAACTGGCAGCTTGTACTCATTCAGATCAGCATGCTTTTTATAAGCGCCATCGGAGCTTTCATAATAGTGGGCTTTCCGCTTGCTATAGCATTCATTATATTCGGGATTGACCTCACAGGCCTCACGGATGTAAGGGATGTCCTGGGGATGCTCAGGGGGCCCTCCGATATTTTGTCCAAATACCTGGGACTCGTCCTGATCATCCTTACCAGCATCCTGTTATATGTTCTCGTTGTCGCGTTGCTCGGAATCTACGTTTTCGGCGGGTCGATAGGAATTGTCGGGAGGTCGCTGAGGGACGGTTCATTGAAATTCCATATGGGTGTATTCTTCGGCGAAGCAAAGAGGCTTTTTCTCCGCATGCTTGGTTTCACAGCCGTAATAGCCGTTATTTTCGTTGTCGCCTTTTTTTTTCTTGGCATTCTGGGAGGGGGCATTGCAGCTCTTGTATCGTTTGCGCAGACTCAGGATTCGACGCTTGCCCTTTTCTTCGGTACTTTCTTTTCCCTGATATTGTTCGTTATCGCCCTTTTCGTGATACTGGGCATTTTGTCAGTCGCGCTTTATGGAATGGCTGCCCTGTTTTTTAAAGATGCAGGACCTGCGAAATCGGTCAGGGAGGCAACGCGCTATTTGATCAGAAATCCAAATGCATTCTGGCTTTATGCCGTCCTTTTCCTCGGATATTTGGGAGCCTTTTTTCTCCTGATCCTCCTCAGCTATCCCTTTACGTTAATACCTGTCATAGGTACAATTCTTTCCTTTCCTTATCAGCTTATTTCTTATACTTTCCAGACCTACCTTGGCCTCATGATCATTGCCGCTGCATTCTCTTATTATTATTCGACTGAATTTCCTGCAGCGCCGGCCGCTCAGGCCGAGCCATCTGCCGGAGGTCCCCTGTCCGAACCTTACCGGCAAGGTCAAAGAACACAGGGGAGTGATACGGGCAGTGCTGCGCAAGAGACATTGGAACGGCCTTCCGAGTGACTTGAGATCTCATTGTCCAAAAATTATGAAAATGAATTTGAGTAATTTGGGAGCGGGAGACGATACTCTTCCCGGATGCTTCAGTATTTCGACAGCAGCCTCAGTGCCTTCTCGTGAATCGCTTTATTTCCTGATACTAGGAGCGGCTCGGATTTCCTCAGGCTGACTTCAACCGTCTCGATAGTATCTCCCTTCATGTCGGTAAAGATACCACCCGCCTCTTTTACGAGCAGCCATCCGCCCGCAAAATCAAAACTCCTTGAAGGTGAGGGGCAGACAAAGAGACTGATCGCGCCATTTGAAAGGTAGGCGAGATCAAGGGCGGTAGAACCAAGGCACCGCGTTTTTCTTGATTTTGACAGAAGGGGCATTATCGCGGGGACGTCTTTCTGCGGGGATTGTGCTTCGTATGCGACGAGATAAAATTCATCGTCCTTCTGGGTCATAATTTTTTCACCGTTCAGGAATGCTCCCGATCCTTTCTCAGCGCAGAATTCATCGCCGTTTATAAGGTTCAGGACATAGGAAAGCTCAATATCACCCACTGAATTGCCGTTCACAACCGCCATTGAGGTGCAGTAAAAAGGGATGCCCGACACCGCATTCCTGCTTCCATCGACAGGATCTACCAGAATCTTCCTGCCCCCGCCATTTATATCCACGATGCCGGTTTCTTCGGAGATGATTGTAAGCGCTTCTCCCGATTCTTCAAGTCCCGAGAGAATGATATCCTCTGCTGCCTTATCCACCGGATAGGTCTTGTCGCCGGAGGCACCTGTACCTATAGCGGTTTTAGAAAATCTGTTACCCGGCGAAATCTCCTTAAGGAGTCTCTGTCCGATAGATCTGAGTGTATCGATGGTCATCTGAACTTATTTTACGGAAAGCATGAGATGCTGACAACAGTCGATTCTTGACGGGACATGTAGTGCCTGCCAAACGGATGAAGGGTTATCTATAATAGAAGGAATAGCTCATGCGAAGACTCATTCTGATATTTCTTCTTATGTTCTTCTGTTCTTTTTCTCAGGCGCAGGAATACCTTGATGTTACGAAGGATTCCAGACCGCAATTTCCGGAAGATTTTTTCTATAAGAAGGACTACAGGTTACAGTGGTGGTATTTTACCGGACATCTTTTTGATCCGGATGGTCGCGAGTTCGGATATGAGCTGGCCTTCTTCACCGTGAACATCCAGAGGAGGGCTTACAAGTCCCGGTTTGGCGTAAACCGTATCTATATCTCACACTTTGCGGTCTCGGACATAGCAGGCAAGAAGTTTCTCTTCTCTGATAAAGCCGATTCCGGAGCATATGCCTTTGCAGGTGCAAAGGATGACAGGCTGCATGTGTGGACGGGACAAAACGTGCTGGATGGCGCGACCGGCAAAATGCATATCAAGGCTTTGGACAAGGATAAAGCGATAGACCTGCAGCTTACGCCGGTCAAACCGGCAGTTCTTAACGGAAAAGGCGGATACTCAAGGAAATCAGTGGAGTCGCCTCTTATAGCATCTCTCTATTTCTCCTATACGAATCTGGAAACAGAGGGGGAACTGAAAATTGGGAACGGAGTCTTTAAAGTGAAGGGTAAGAGCTGGTTCGACAGGGAAATATCTTCAAGAGGATTGGGGCGAGGACAGGCGGGCTGGGACTGGTTTGCGATACAGCTCGACAACAAGAGTGAAATAATGTTGTACATACTGAGGAACAGGGATGGATCGATTGATCCTTACTCATCAGGGACATTTGTCTATCCGGCCGGGAATTACAGACATCTTTCAAACGATGATTTTACGGTGAACATTTTGTCGCATTACACGTCGGGGCGCACGGAGGCAAGATATCCGTCGGAATGGGAAATCAGGATACCGTCCGAAAAGGTGTCCGTTAGGATTATCCCTCTCCTCAAAGACCAGGAAGTACTCGCTAACGATTCGACAGGGAATTATTATTGGGAAGGCGACTGTAAAGTGGAGAGGTCAATGAAGGGAAGGGCATATGTAGAGATGACGGGGTACTGAGATAGTAATCCATAAGATGAGATGAGAGAGTGAACAACCTTTGAGCGGCTTTAAATTCTTTCGCAGAAAGAATTTACCTCGGAGGTCGAAAACCGAGAGTGAGTGAGAGGGTTGTTCCCTCTCTCAATATATTTGCTTATCGGTGGAATAGGCTATGAGTATGATAAGACTTGAGGGTGTGGAAAAATATTATGGTGATCATCAGGTCCTCAAGGGAATAAACCTGGAGGTGCAGAAGGGAGA
>Ga0187776_10001205_pt1 | contig 12814 bp, 10 predicted proteins | sample 0216_BV02_MP12_2_FD_132426 | JGI IMG/M metagenome (GOLD analysis project Ga0187776, IMG submission 132426) | Tropical peat soil microbial communities from peatlands in Department of Meta, Colombia - 0216_BV02_MP12_20_MG | ecosystem: Environmental > Terrestrial > Soil > Wetlands > Peat | place...
ATCGTCACCGTGATCAAGAACATCGTCACCGCGCCGTTCCGTGCGCTCGGCGCATTGCTTGGCGGCGGCGCGCAGCAGCTCGACGCCATCGGTTTCGACGCGGGCTCGGATCGCGTGCTGCCGACCGAGCTCGACAAGCTGAAGAAGGTCGCCGAGGCGCTGCAGAAGCGGCCGCAGCTCAAGGTGATCGTCGACGGCCGCTACGACACGGCGGTCGACGGCGAGGCGCTGCGCGCGGACAAGGTGAGGCGTGAGCTCGCAGCCGCGCAGGACGTGAAGCTCGAGCCGGGAGAGCAGCCCGGCCCGCCCGCGTTCGACAACGCCAAGACGCAGCGCGCGCTCGAGAAGCTGCTCGCCGCGCGCGCGGGCGAGCGCGCCGTGGCGGACTTTCAGGCGCAGTTCGAGAAACGCACGGGGCGCGAGGCGAGCCGCGTGAACCCGGCGCTCGCCTTCTTCGGCAAGGGCAGCTCGGACAGCGAGTTCTACGAGGCGATGTACAAGCGCCTGGTCGAGCTGCATCCGCTCGCGCCCAACGAGCTCGAGGCGCTCGGCCAGCGCCGCGCCGACTCCGTGGCCCAAGCGCTCGTCAAAGACGCGCATGTCGAATCGGCGCGGGTAGCGGTCGGCAAGACCGAGGCGACGACTGAGGCCAAGCGCGGCGCCGTCGACACGAAGCTGCGCCTGGACGTATTGGGAGCCAAGCCATGACCACGTACGAAACCCCGGGCTGCGCCTACTGCCCCGGAACGGTGCGCGCCTGCCGCGCGGGAGAGAGCGAGACGCGCGGTCCCGGCTACTGCCCGTCCAAGGTCGACGCCGAGGGAATCGCCGGCGCCGCGGACTACCTGCGCGACCCCTTCGTCGAGCGCGTCGCGCGCGTCTCGGCGCTGGTCGAGAGCGAGGGCTACTGCAAGTGGACGCGCGTCGAGTAGATCTGCCAGTTCGCGAAGCGCATGGGCTTCAAGCGCGTCGGCATCGCCACCTGCATCAGCTTCGTCGACCTGGCGCGCGTGTTCAGCGCCATCCTGGAGAGCCACGGACTCGAGGTCGCCTCGGTCGCGTGCAAGAACGGCGGCGTGCCGAAGGAAGACATCGGCCTGAAGGACGAGGAGAAGATCCGCCCGGGAACCTTCGAGGCGATCTGCAACCCCATCTCGCAGGCCGAGTTGCTCAACCGCGCGGGCTGCGAGCTGAACGTGATCCTCGGCCTGTGCGTCGGGCACGACAGCCTGTTTATGCGCCACTCGCAGGGGCTGGTCACCACGCTGGTCGCCAAGGACCGGGTGCTGGCGCACAACCCAGTGGCCGCGCTTCAGCTCGTAGACACCTACTACAGCCGCGTGTGGGGCCCGAACAAGCCGGACAGGCTGCCCAGCAAGCCGCCTAGCGCGGCGGCCACGCGGGCGGGTGATAGCCGAGCGGCGCCGGAGGCCGGTCCCAGCGCGGCGGCGTCTCGGACATCTCGAGCACCGGGCGCAGATGGGTGATGCGCCCATCGGGGGCCACGGTTTCGGTCAGCAGCGTCCTCAGCATTGCTTCGGGCAGCTCGTCGGCTCCGCCTGCCGCGGCCTCGCCGAGGTCAGTGATCCATTTGCCCGTGCGCGCCAGCGCCACACGCACCAGCCAGCTGCCGCCTTCGCGCGCGCGCCGCTCGAGCGCGACCGCCGCGCCGAAGGCCATCAGGTAGCCGGTCACGTAGTCGTTCGCCGCCACCGGCAGCTGGCGCGGCTTGCCGTCGGCACCGGCCGAGGCCTGCGCCATGCCGTTCACCGCCTGCACGATGGTGTCGAAGCCGCGGCGCAGCCGCCAAGGGCCTGCCGTGCCCCAGGCGTCGAGCGACAGGCACACGATCCCCGGGCGCAGCGCGGCGAGCGCCTCGGGGGAGAAGCCGCGCGCGGCGAGCGTCCCCGGACGGTAGGACTGCGAGAACACGTCGGCCTCGCGCGCGAGCGCGCGCAGCGCCTGCACGCCCTCGTCCTCGCGCAGGTCGAGGCGCGCGGACAGCTTGCCGATGCCGGTGTCGAGCTCGACCGCGCCCGAGTCGGCGAGGTGCGCGGCGCTGATCTTGAGCACGTCTGCGCCGTGCTCGGCCAGGCTGCGGGCGCAGGTCGGCCCGGCCAGCACACGCGTGAGGTCGAGCACGCGCACGCCGGCAAGCGGGCGCGCGGCAGCGGGCAGCGGATCGGGCGGCGCGTCGCCGATGCGGCGGATCTCGATGAGCGGCTGCGCCGCCACCGCCTGCGACTGCGGATGGCGCGCCCAGTCTTCGCTCGTCCGCACGTAGCCGGCGCAGCCGCCAGCGGCGTGGATCGCGTCCTCGAGCGCTAACCCCGTCCAGTTCCTGCACGCCGCCTCGGCTGCCTCGCGCGTCTGCGCCGCGCCGAGCACGCCAAAGGCGGCATCGCGATGCAGGGGAAAGTTGCAGTGCAGGCGGATCCAGCCGTCCTTTACGGGATAGATGCCGCTCAGGGGGTCCCACAACTCGGCCGGGCGCTTGCCGTCGATCCTCAGGTAGTTGGTGCTGCGCAGCGCTGCCGCGGCCGCCGCGACGTCGACCGCGATCTTCTGCGCGCGTGCGCCGCGCGTTTGCCAGAGGCGGGCGGCGGCCAGGCCGAGCGCGGCGAGCGCCGCCGCGCCGGCGGTGCCGACGCGGTAGCGCGTCTTGAACACCGGGTCGGCGCCGCGGATCGCGATCTCGCCCGGCCGCGGCCCGTCGACGCCGGCGGCTGCGAGGACCTGCGCGAGCGCTGTGTACGGCACGGCTAGCCTTTTAGCACCACCAGCCCGTCGACCGCTACCGCGCCATCCCTCTTGACGATCACCGGGTTGATCTCGGCTTCCGCCACCGGCCGCCCGCGCGCGAGCGCGAGGCGCGACAGCGCGGCGACCGTCTCGGCGAGCGCGCGCACGTCGCCGCGCGGCAGGCCGCGGTAGCCGCGCACAAGCGCGAGCCCTTTCACTTCCGCGACCATCTCCTCGGCCTCCGCCACGCTCACCGGCGCGAGGCGGACCACCGTGTCGCGGTAGAGCTCGGCGAGCATCCCGCCCGCGCCGACCATGACCAGCGGACCGACCAATGGATCGTCGCGATAGCCCGCGATCGCTTCCACGAGACCTCGTTCCATCCTTTGAACGAGGATCGTGCCGCCGAGATTCGCCAGCGGTTTTGTTTTCTCGCGGAAATCGTTCTCGTCGAAAATGTCGAGAATGACGCCCCCTGCTTCTGTCTTATGCGCGATATCGGCAGACAGGATCTTCGCGGCGACCGGATAGGACACCGAATGCGCGAACGCCGGCGCGTGCGCGACCTGCGATTCGGCGACCGCGATGCCGAGCGCGGCGAACAGCTCGAGCGCCGATTTTTCGTTGAATTTCGTTTCTCTAGTCGGCAAATCGAACTCGATCCCGGCAGGAACTTCACGAGGCTCCTTCCACGAGAAATAGGCGCGAAAGGCGTCGGCGCAGGCCTCCGGCGTGCGGAACGCCGCAACGCCGCCCTTGGCGAGCAGCGCGAGCGACGCGTCGGCGTGCGGCGTGAGGAACGTCGCGAGCGGCTTTGCGGCGCGACGCGCGTGCAGGATCGGCTCGACCGCGTGCTGCGGGTGGAACATGGCCGAGGAGCCGACCACGGCGAGCACCGCGTCGCAGTCGGGAGACACGAGCAGCGAGTCGAGCGTCGCGGCGTACTGGGCCGAGGTGCCGGCCATGGTCAGGTCGATGATCGGCGCGTCGCGCCCGGGCGCGACGGTCTCGATTCCGGACAGGCCGAGGCGATCGACGACGCTCGCCGCACCGCCGCCCGTGGTGGTCACCACCGCGACGCGGGGAGCCCGGCCAGCGCTGCCAAGGCGCGGCGGCGCCCGTCCCTCGACGAGCGGCGCGATTTCGAACAGCGCCTCGAGTAGGTCGACGCGCTGGATGCCGCAGTCGCGGAAGAAGGCGTCCATCGCCGCGTCGCTCCCCGCGAGCGCGCCAGTGTGCGAGCGCGCCAGGCGCTCGCCGAGCACCGAACGCCCGAGTTTGTAGGCGACCACCGGCTTCCCCGCCGCGTGCGCGCGGCGCGCCGCCTCGGCGAGCCGTGCGGCGTCGCGCACCGTCTCGAGAAAGAGCAGGATCACGCGCGTCGCCGGGTCCTCGGCGAGCAGCCCGACGAGCTCGCCCACGCCGAGGTCGGCCTCGTTGCCGACCGACACGAGCTTGGCGAAGCCCAGGCCGCGCGCGGCGCCGCGCGAGAGCACCGTGCCGAGCATGGTGCCGCTCTGCGACACCATGCTGATGCCGCCCGCCGGCGGCGCATCCATCTCGAGCACTGCGTTCACGGTGAGCGCAAGCCGCCCGGGAAGATCGATCACGCCCATGCTGTTCGGCCCCAGCAGCCGCACGCCGAGCTCGCGCGCGCGCGCCGCGAGGCGCGCCTGGCGCGCCGCGCCCGCCTCTCCCGCGTCGGCGAAGCCGTCCGAGAAGATGCTCGCCACCGGCACACCGCAGCGGCCGCAGTCCTCGAGCGCCTGCTCGACCTCGGGGATCATGATGAAGGCGTGGTCGATCGGCTGCGGCGCTTCGGCGATGCTGCGGTAGGCCCTCTTGCCGAGCACCTCGGCGCGCGTCGGATTGATCGGCAGCACGCGACCGGCAAAGCCGTGCCTGGCGAGGAAGCGCTGCGGGCGTGCGGTATTCTTGTTCGCATCGCCCGATGCACCCACCAGCGCCACCGCGCGCGGCGCGAACAGGGTCTGCGCCAGGCTCATTGCGCGAAGTCGCAATCCGGCTCGCGTTCCAGGCGCCATAGGCGCGCGAGCAGCGCGCGCGCATGCCGCGCGCCGAGCACCGGGCCGGCGAGCTCGAGGTATTTCTCGTCTAGCTGCGCGTCGGACAGCGGCGCGTCCGGATCGCCGATGCGCGTCGGCTGCAGGTGCTGCTCGCGCCGTCCGGTGCGCGTCTCGATCTCGACGCGCGCGGCGCGCTGGCGCGGGAAGGCTGCGTCGAGCTCGGGGTCGACCGCGAGCTCGATCTTCTTCATGAGCGCGCGCGTCGCCGGATCGTCGAGTCGCTCCGTCTCGAAGGCGGCGAAGCGCACGCTGCCGTGCACGAGCGCGGTCGCGACGGTGTACTTGGTGGAGAAGCGCGCCTCGGAGGCGGTCTTCGGCGCTTCGATGCCCGCCACTTCGAGCGCCGCCTTGTAGGTGCCCACGCGCACGCGCGCAATGTCTTCCGGCGCCACGCCCATCTTCGCTTTCAGCGCGAGCGCCCCGTCGATGGCGGCGAAGCTGTGCCCGCAGCAGGTGTGGTTCTTGAAGGTCATGCGCGTGATGTTGAACTCGCGGTTGAGCGAATGGAACGCCGCGTCCCAGTCGGGACCCGCTTCCGCGCCGTCGTAGCCCATGGCGCGCCCGTAGCCGCCCTCGCCCTCTAGCACGTCGAGCACGCCGATGACGCCCTCGCGCGCGGCGAGCGCGGCGGTGACACCGGCTTCCGCCGCGCGCCCGCCGTGCAGCGGCTTGGACATCGACTCGCCACGCATCGCGCGCTGCAAACCGGAGGAAAAGGTCGCGACGGTCGCGAGCGCGTGCGCGAACCGCGTGCGGTCGAGCTCGAGCAGTTCGGCCACCGCCGCGCAAGCCCCGAAGGCGCCCACGGTGCCGGTGTTGTGCCAGTAGCGGTAGTGCGCACGCCCGAGCGCAACGCCGATGCGCGTCGAGGTCTCGTAGCCGACCGTCACCGCGCGCAGCAGCCGCTCGCCCGAGGCGCCGTGCGCCTGCGCTAGCGCGAGCGCCGCGGCGATCGTCGGCGCGCCGGGATGGTAGATGCCGTCGCGGAAGATGTCGTCGACTTCCGCGGTGTGCGCCGCGGTGCCGTTGACGAGCGCCGCCGCGCGCACGCTCGCGCGCCGCCCGAGCGCGAGGCGTGCCTCCCCGCGGTCGAGCTCCTCGGCGAGCGCGCGCTCGAGCAGGCGCGCAGGCGCCATCACCGCGCCAGGGAAAAGCGCCGCGTGCCAGTCGATCACCGCGCGCTTGGCGTGGTGCAGCACCTCGGGCTCCAGCGGCCGGGCGCGGACCGCCTGCGCGAAGGCCGCGCAGCGCTCGACGACGAACATGGCTAGCGGAACTGCTCGCGCAGCTTGACCTTCCAAAACTTCCCGGTCGAAGTCTTGGGGATCGCGTCCAGGAACTCGAAGCGCTCGGGCAGCTGCCACTTGGCGAACTTGCCCGAGAGGTGCGTGCGCAGGTCCTCGGGCGCCGCCTTCTTGCCGCTTTTCAGAACCACGCAGGCGAGCGGCCGCTCGCCCCACTTCGCGTCGGCGATCGCGATCACCGCCGCTTCCTGCACCGCGGGATGCGCCATCAGCAGGTTCTCCATGTCGACCGAGCTGATCCACTCGCCGCCCGACTTGATCAGGTCCTTGGTGCGGTCGGCAATGCGCAGGTAGCCGTGCGCGTCGAGCGAGGCGACGTCGCCGGTGCGCAGCCAGCCGTCGGCGGTGAACTTGTCCGGGTCGGTCGGCACCTCGTGGTAGCCGCTGGCGATGAACGGGCCGCGTACCTGGATCTCGCCGACGCTTTTGCCGTCCCAGGGCTGCTCCGAGCCGTCGTTGCCGATGATGCGCATGTCGACCATCGCCACCGGGACGCCCGCCATGGCGAAGCGCGCGAAGCGCTCGTCCTGGCTCGCACCCTGCAACTCGGGCTTGAGGTAGGACACCGTGCCTAGCGGGCTCATCTCGGTCATGCCCCAGCCGTGCATCACCTGCGCGCCGTGCTTCGCGTAAGTGCGGATCCCGGCCTCCGGCATCGCGGCGCCGCCGACCAGCATGCGGATGCCCTTCGGCAGCTTGTAGCGCGCGGGATCGGACTCGAGCAGCTGCGCCATCGCGATCCAGATCGAGGGCACGCCGAGGACGTAGCTCGGCGACTCGGCGGCCATGAGCGAGAGCAAGTCCTCCGGGTGCAGGTGCGGCCCGGGAAACACCATCTTCACGCCCATCATCATGCAGCTGTAGGGCACGCCCCAGCTGTTCGCGTGGAACATCGGCGTCACCGGCATTACGCAGTCCCTCGCCGACAGGCACCAGTAATCCGGCTGATTCGCGACCAGCGAGTGAATCACGGTCGAGCGGTGCGAGTAGACCACGCCCTTCGGACGCCCGGTGGTGCCCGAGGTGTAGCACATCGCGACGGGGTCATCCTCTTCGTGCGGCGCGTACTCGAAATTCTGCGGCGCGCGCTCGAGGAACACCTCGTAGTCGACGAAGGGCGCGGCGACCGGCTTGCCGGAGTACGGCACCACGATCACCTTCTCGAACGAAGCCTTGCTCTTGAACTGCTCGTAGAGCGGCAGCAGGATGTCGTCGAGCACCAGAAACCGGTCCTTGGCGTGCGTCGCGATCCAGCCGATGTCGTCGGGCGAAAGGCGCAGGTTCAGCGTGTGCATCACGCCGCCCGCGGCCGGAATGCCGAAATAGCACTCCAGGTGTGCGTAGTGGTTCCAGCACAGCGTCGCCACCCGGTCCCCCTTCTTCAGGCCCGCCGCGCCGAGCGCCGCAGCGAGCGCGCGCGCGCGGCGGTAGAAATCGGCGAAGCGCTGGCGCTTGAGCGATTTGTCCGGCAGCCGGCTGACGATCTCGGACTGGGGAAACAGCTTCCCGGCGCGCTCGAGGAAATGGTTGAGCGACAGCGGCACGCGCTGCATGGTGGAACGGATCATCGGGCGCCCTCCTCCTGTGTCGGGCGGCGACAATTTACCCCGCAGTCAACGCCTGCGCAAAGGCTATCATCCAGAGATGAAGATCATCCGCGTCGAAGCGATTCCGCTCTCGATTCCGGCCCGTTACGGCGCGGACACCTGGACGCTCGGCACCGGCGGGTGGAAGGCGCTCGATTTCTGCCTGGTGCGCGTGGACACCGACGCGGGGCTCACCGGCTGGGGCGAGGCCTTCGCCTATTCCTGCCGGCGTCCGGTCGCCGCGGCGGTCAACGACATGATCGCGCCGCTGGCCGTCGGGCACGACGCGGCGGACATCGCCCGGCTGCACGCGACGATTCAGCGGCGTCTGCACATCTTCGGCCGCTTCGGCATCGCGGCTTTCGCGCTCTCGGGCCTCGACATCGCACTCTGGGACATCGCCGGCAAGGCGGCCGGCAAGCCGCTGCACGCCCTGCTGGGCGGCACGCGGCGCGAGCGGCTCGCGTGCTACGCGAGCCTGCTGCGCTACGCCGACGGCGCGCTCGCCGCGCGCTACTGCGAAAAGGCGCTCGGCGAAGGCTTCGGCGCGATCAAGCTGCACGAAGTGAGCGAGCCGGTGATCGCGGCGGCGCGCGCGGCGGTGCCCGGCAACACCGCGCTGCTCCTCGACGTCAACTGCGAGTGGGGCGTCGAGGCGGCGATCGAGGTCGGCAAGCGCCTCGCGCCGCTCGGCCTCGGATGGTTCGAAGAGCCGGTGTTCCCGCCCGAGGACGGCGCCGGGCTGCGCGCGGTGGGCGAGGCGTGCGGCATCCCGATCGCGGCGGGCGAGAATTGCTGCTTCGCGACGCAGTTCGCGGCGCTATTCGACGCGCGCGCGGTGCAGATCGCGCAACCTTCGGTCACCAAGGTGGGGGGCATTACCGAGTTCCAGCGCGTGGCGGCGCTCGCGGCGCGGCACAACGTGCGGCTTGCGCCTCACTCGCCGTACTTCGGTCCCGGCGCGCTCGCCACCTTGCACCTGCTCGCGACGCTCGACGCGACCGAGCGCTTCGAATACTTCTACCTCTGGGCCGAGGCCTCCTTGTACGGTTCGGCGCTCGCGCCCACGAACGGAGAGCTGCCGGTACCCCGGGGCCCCGGCCTGGGTGCCGACCCGGACGCCGAGGTCATCCGGCGCTTCCGCGTCGACTGAGCCGCCGGCGACGGGTTCGAACGCGGGCGCGACAGGCGGCGGATGCGTTCCATATACTGGCGCGGTCGCATCTCCGGTACCGCCAGATGAGAGTCTTTCAGATCCAGGACGACTGGGGCATGGAGCACCTGCAGCTTGCCACGCGCCCCGATCCGAAGCCCGGCCCCGGGCAGGTGCTGCTCAGGATGAGGGCGGCGTCGCTTAATTTCAGGGATTTGCTCGTGCCGAACCGGGGCTACGGCGCGCATACCGGCACGCTGCCGCTGATTCCGGTGTCGGACGGCGTCGGAGAGGTGATCGAGGTTGGCGCGGACGTGACGCGCGTCAAGGTCGGCGAGCGCGCCTGCCCGTGCTTCACGCAGGGCTGGATCTCCGGGCCGCCGACGCCGGACCGCCAGGCGCACAACCTTGGCGGACCGCTCGACGGCACGATGGCCGAGCTGATGTGCTTGCACGAGTCGGGCGTGGTCAAGGTGCCGCAGTACCTCTCCGACGAGCAGGCCGCGTCCCTGCCCTGCGCCGCGCTCACCGCCTGGAGCGCGCTCATGGTGCAGGACCATCTCGCACCGGGAGCGAAGGTACTGGTGCAGGGCACGGGCGGGGTGGCGCTCTTTGCCCTGCAGTTCGCCAAGCTCGCCGGCGCGCACGTCACGGTGATCTCCTCGAGCGACGAAAAGCTCGCGCGCGCCAAGGCGCTCGGCGCCGACGCGGCGATCAACTATCGCACGACGCCCGAGTGGGCGAAGGCGACGCTCGCCATCACCGGCGGGCGCGGCTACGAGCACGTGCTCGAGCTGGGCGGCGAAAAGACGCTGCCGCAGTCTCTGCTGTGCGTGGCGACCGGCGGCACGATCTCGATCATCGGCGTGCTGTCGGGCGGCACGATGAGCGCGCAGCTCGGGCGCATCATCATGAAGCAGGCGCGCATGGTGGGCATCGGCGTGGGCAACCGCGACGGCTTCGAGGCGATGCTGCGCGCGATGGCGCAGCACAAGCTTGCGCCGGTCGTCGACCGCGCGTTCCGCTTCGACGAGCTGAAGGAAGCGATGGCCTATCTGCAAAGCGGCGCGCACTTCGGCAAGGTCTGCATCCGGCACTGAGGAGTCCAATGGAGATCTCGTTTCGCGACAAGAAGGTCGTCGTCACCGGCGGCAGCCGCGGCATCGGGCGCTCGATCGCACTCGCCTTCGCCGCCGCCGGCGCGAGCGTCTCGATCTGCGCGCGCGGCGCCGAGGCGCTCGCCGCGGCCGAGCGCGAGCTCAAAGCGCACGGCGGCAAGGCGCACGCCGCGAGCTGCGACCTCGGCGACGGCGAGGCCGTCCTGCGCTACGTCGCGGCGGCGGCCGCGGCGCTCGGCGGCATCGACGTGCTCGTGAACAACGCCTCGGGCTTCGGCGCGAGCGACGACGAGGCCGGCTGGGCGGCGAGCATCCAGGTCGACCTGATGGCGAGCGTGCGCGCCTCGCGCGCGGCGCTGCCGTTCCTCGAGCGCGCGGGCGGCGGCTCGATCGTGCACATCGGCTCGATCGCGGGCCTGCGCTCGAGCGCGCGCACGCCGCCCTACGGCGCGGTGAAGGCCGCGCTCGCGCCGTACACGATGAGCCAGGGCCTCGCGCTCGCGCCGAAGAAGATCCGCGTGAACAGCGTCGCCCCCGGCTCGATCGAGTTTCCCGGCGGCGTGTGGGACCGGCGCAAGCGCGACAACCGCGCGCTGTACGATGGCACGCTGCGCTCGATCCCGTGGGGCCGCATGGGCCGGCCCGAGGAGATCGCGAGCGTGGTGCTCTTTCTCGCGAGCGACCTGGCGAGCTGGATCACCGGCCAGACGATCGTGGTGGACGGCGGGCAGATGCTCAGCTGAAGGACCGCGCGTGAAGCTCGTGATCGCACAGATGAAGCACGAGACGAACACCTTCTCGCCGGTGCCGACGCCGCTCGCGCGCTTCGCACGCGGAAAGTCGACGCCGCTCGAAGGCGCGGAGATCCGCGAGGCCTTCCGCAACACGGGCTCGGCGATCGGCGCGTTCATCGACCTCGCCGAGCGCGCCGGCGCCGAGATCACGCTGCCGGTCGCCGGCAACGCGGCGCCGAGCGGGCCGGTCCAGACCGGCGCCTACGAGTGGATGGCAGGCCGCATCCTCGATGCCGTGCGCAGGGGCTGCGACGCGGTGCTGCTCGACCTGCACGGCGCGATGGTCACCGAGCGACACGACGACGGCGAAGGCGAGCTGCTCGGGCGCCTGCGCCGGCTCGCGCCGCAGCTGCCGGTCGGCGTTGCGCTCGACATGCACACCAATCTCTTCCCCGCGATGTGCGACAACGCCACGGTCCTCGCCGGCTACCAGACCTATCCGCACATCGACATGTACGAGACGGGCCTGCGCGCCGGCAAGCCGATCCTCGACATGCTCGCGGGGCGCGCACGGCCGGCGATGGCCTGGGGCCACCGGCCGATGCTGCCGCATGTCATGCGCCAGTCGAGCCTGGATGCGCCGAACCTGCAGATCCAGCGCCGCGCGCAGGAGATGGAGAAGGAAGGCGCGCTCGCAGCCAGCTTCTTCGTCGGCTTTCCGCACGCCGACATCCCCTGGGCGGGCGCCTCGGCGGTAGTCGCGACCGACGGCGACGGGGCGCTCGCGCGGCGCTACTGCGACGAGCTGCTCGAAATGGCCTGGCAGGCACGCGCGCAGTTCGTGTACCGGGTCGAGCCGCTCGAAGCGTCGCTCGAGCGTGCGCGCCAGGCCGCGGGCGGGCTGGTGGTGCTGCTCGACCATTACGACAACTGCGCCTCGGGCGGCACCATGGACACGATGACGGTGCTCGGCGCGATCCTCGACGCGGGCCTGGAGAACGCCGCCGCCTTTGCCGTCTGCGATCCGCAGGCCGTGCGACAGATCAAGGAGGCGGGCACTGGAGCGCGCGTCACGCTCGACCTGGGCGGCAAATCGGACATGCCGAGCCTCGGCCTGAAGGGCAAACCGCGTCAGGTGAGCGGCACGGTGAGGCGCATCATCGACGGCGCCTACCGCAACGAAGGCCCGATGGCGCGCGGCGAGCATATGGACATGGGCCCCTCGGCGCTGCTCGACACCGGCAAGGTCGAGATCGCGGTGATCACGCGCCACACCGAGCCCTACGACATCGGCGCCTTCCGCGCGCTCGGCATCGACCCGGCGCGCAAGAAGTACCTGATGCTTAAGAGCCGCGTGCACTGGCGTGCCGGCCTCGGGCCGCTCGCCAAGGCGGTCATCGAGTGCGCCGGCACCGGCGTGTGCACCTCGGACTACTCGCAGCTCGACTTCCGCCGCGTGCGCCGCCCGATCTACCCGCTCGATCCGCTTTAGCTACAATACGCACCATGCCGATCTACGAATACGCCTGCCGCAGCTGCGGCCACGAGTTCGAAACCCTGGTGCGCTCGGGGAGCACCCCCGACTGCCCGAGCTGCAAGTCGACCGAGCTGGAGAAGAAGCTCTCGGTGTTCGCCACGGCGAGCTCGGGACCCGAGGCGGCGCCCGCCGCGGGGCCCTGCGGCGCCTGCGGCCACCCCGGCGGCCCGGGGTCCTGCGCCCTGCACTAGCGCATATTGCCCGTGTGCCCGAGCGAATAGCGCCCGGGCTGCGGCCAGACCGTGAGTCCGTGCGGCTCATTGCCGACCTTGATCGACCTCACCTCGCCTGTCGTGGTGTCGATCGCGTAGACCACGTCGTCGAAGCGTCCGGACAGCCATAGCGTCTTGCCGTCCACGCTGACGTTGCCCATGTCCGGGCTGCCGCCCCCCGGAATCGGCCAGTTGGCGATCACCTTGCGCGTCGCGAAGTCGATGACCGATATGCTGCCCGGGCCGTGGGGCTCTCCCCCGAGGATGGTGGTGGAGCCGCGGTTGGCGACGTAGAGCTTCGTGCCGTCGCGGCTCGGGTACAGCCCGTGCGGCCCGACGCC
>Ga0187776_10001206_pt1 | contig 12810 bp, 15 predicted proteins | sample 0216_BV02_MP12_2_FD_132426 | JGI IMG/M metagenome (GOLD analysis project Ga0187776, IMG submission 132426) | Tropical peat soil microbial communities from peatlands in Department of Meta, Colombia - 0216_BV02_MP12_20_MG | ecosystem: Environmental > Terrestrial > Soil > Wetlands > Peat | place...
TAATCAGCGATAACCTCATCAATATCGGTCGAGCCCTGACCCGCTAACCGTCTCCACCCCTCGGGCCGGCTCGACCGTTCTTCGATTTCCGCCGAATCGATTTTTGCGCCGGAAAGTAGCTAGGCTGAACACCGCGAGCAAGAATAAGTTTCGCGGAACCCGAAAATCGCGCAACCATAAGAGACTCAGTGGTTTGAAGTAGTAGCGGACTCTCTTCTTAACACGCGTGCCGGCCCGCGTGCGAAGAGCTACAACGGCGATGTTGCACCAAGTGGCGGAACAGCTAGTTCGTCGTAAGCTCGGTGAAATTAGACGGGATATAGCGCCGTGTCACGGTAGCCCAGCCTGCCGATAGTCCTTCTGTCAGCCTACTCTGGATTACCTGAGCGCATCCTTTGGCTCGTGGATGAATATGTGATGAAGAACGAGCCACTAGAGGGCCTGGCACATGTGTTCAAACGAGTCATACGCTCGTCCACGGGCGGAACAACAGGCAAGCCGGGCTTGGGGCCGGAGATGGCTGGTTTGACGCTGGGCACAGACGTGGGTGTGGGCGAGGCGCATCCCTCTGAGAAGCCCCGATGCGGGTCCTCTCTCATCTGATATCAGCAGGTGTTCCTCACCCTTTTCAGGTTTCTAGTGTATTGACAATCAGCAGTCGAAGCGGTCATTTTGGGGAGCCCATTGAAACCCTCCTACCACGGGAGGTCCGCTAACGGGGGAGTTGCGCGAGCCTCTCGCTTTTCGAATAGCTTCTCCCGTCCGATGTCCTGGGAGTAGTCCCGGTTCTTGATTTTCACTCGGCTGTGCGCTCACCCGCTACGTACGCGCCGCGCTTCCACTTGGCAACGATTCGCTCCAGATCACGCTGGCAGGTGAGGCGGAACAGGTCTTCGCAGCGCCCCTGGATGTGATCGAGATATAGCAGGGGGATGGACGTCTCGGAATGAGCCTGGGAAGGGCTCTGGGCAGTTCCCGCAAGTCTTCCCCGTCGAGCCAGAGCAGATCGAAAGCATAGAAGCAGGGCTCGCCCCGATGGTACAGGAGTTCGTTTGAACTGGGCATGTCCGCGCCGCGAAACCAGTTTAGCGCTCCGTTTGTTGACATAGCACAGCGCACGGAGGCCATCGTGTTTCACCTCGAAGAGCCAGTCGGGATCGGAGAAAGGCTCAGGCAGGCGGGCCAGGATCATGGGTTTGGGGGCCGGTAGGGGTGCCACGTTGATTCAAGTGTAGCGCTTTGGCGGGGTCAGGAGCCCATCAGCCTTAAGAAAAGCTCGTGGCCGGTGTAACTGTCAAACTGCTACACTCCAAAGTCGATGCGAAGGGCGGCTCGAACCTTTGTCGTCCGGTTTCTTGCGCTGATTCCGCTCCTTGCCCTCCCAACCTCCGGCGGTGCCTATTCTGTTCTTTCTCATGAGGCGATCATCGACGCGGCGTGGGCCACTCACATCCGGCCCCTGCTGCGAAAGCGGTTCCCCGGCGCTACTCCCGAGCAACTACGCCAGGCCCATGCCTACGCCTACGGCGGGGCCATCATTCAGGACATGGGCTACTACCCCTATGGCAGCAAGTTCTTCAGCGACCTGACCCACTATGTGCGCAGCGGTGACTTCATCGAGACCCTGCTGCGCGACGCCCAGGACATCAATGAATATGCGTTTGCCTTAGGCTCCATCTCTCACTATGCCGCCGACAATGAGGGCCACCGGCTGGCAGTCAATCTTGCCGTTCCTCTGCTGTATCCGGAGTTGAAAGAGAAATATGGAAATGTCGTGACGTTCGAGGATGATCCGTTGGCACATGTGAAGGCGGAGTTTGGTTTTGATGTCCTGGAAGTGGCGAAGGAACGCTACGCGCCTGACGCCTACCACGATTTCATCGGATTCGAAGTCGCGCGACCATTGCTCGACAAGGCATTCTACGAAACCTACGGACTCGAGCTGGGGAAGGTACTGGAGCACGAATCGAAGGCAATCGGCTCCTACCGGCACAACATCAGCCAGGTAATTCCCAAGGCGACTAAGGTGGCCTGGGAGGTCAAAGAGGACAATATCCGTAAGGATCTGCCCGGCGTGACCCGGGACAAGTTTCTCTATAACCTGTCGCGAGCCAGTTATGAGAAGCGATGGGGCAAGGATTACCGCAAACCCAGCGCCGGCGAGAAGTTTCTGGCATTTCTGTTTCGCCTAATCCCCAAAATCGGGCCGTTGAAGATTCTCACCTTCCGCACACCGACGCCCGAAACCGAGCGGCTGTTTGAAGCCAGCTTCAACGCCACGCTCGATCGCTATCGTAGCCTCCTGACCGACCTGGGAAACGGAAAGCTGACGCTCCCGAACGACAATTTCGATGTCGGCGCGAAAACCGGGCCCGGCATATACCGCCTGAACGATGATGCCTACGCGGAACTCCTTCATCGTCTGGCCGAGCACAACTTCTCCGGCTTGACTCCGGATTTGCAGGCTGCGATCGCACACTTTTACGCGGATCCGAATGCCCCCAACACCACCAAGCGGAACCGCAAGCGCTGGTCCCGCGTGCAGTGCGAGCTGGCACAATTGAGATCGGCCGCTCCCGTCCCGCCGCACCGGGATGAGCTCGCGCCCGGCTCCCCTCCGGAATAGCCCTAGCAGCTAGCTAAAGCCTGTTGCAAAAGCCTCTATTTTTCATTTGGCCCAGCAACAGGTGGAAATTTCGGACTGGAATGATCTCAGTGGTGATCGAGAGCGGCGACAATTTCCATAGCCTTGGTTCCACCCCTGTGTAGTTCAGCTTGAATTCCGCTGTGTTTACCAGATTCGGCAAGGTGGCACAGTGCATACGATCAGAGACTGGACCCCAAGGAATGACTTGAAGCCAACTCAATACGAAAATCCGCTAGTCCCGGCCCGGCTTGGTGAGAAAGGGTACAAGGTCTGGAGCAGGGGACGGCGTGTTTGAGTCCCCTGCTCCAGCATCCTCGTAGAAATGTTCTCCTCGGATCCTGGGACAAATTCCAGGCTGGGACTACAGAACTGTGTCATGGAATCTGAATGCTTCACGTGCTCTTCAAATTCCTCCGGAGTCCTCGCGCTTCCTTGACTTCCCATCGGCAACATCCCTAACATTGCAGCCCTGCGTCATGATCGGCCAGACCATCTCGCACTATCGCATCGTCGAGAAACTGGGCGGGGGCGGGATGGGTGTGCTCTACAAGGCGCCTCATCTTGCAGGTAAGATGCAGCGAAATGAAAAAACCTTCTCACGATTACCGAATTTGCCCCATGGGCGGAAGGCCGGGGCCAAGAAGTTAACCCCGGAGCGCCGCTCCGAGATCGCCAAAAAGGCTGTCGCTGCGAGGGAAGAGAAAGGGAAGGCACCAAAAACTAGGTGGCCCCGCCCGGGTGCGCCAGGAAGCCCCGCAGCAGCCCGGGGCCAGTTTGTGTAATCGCGACTTTTGCATCAACAGATTGGCGGACCAAGGTAAAATCCCGACATCCGGTGCTCATGATGGGCCAAAAGAAGGCTGCACGACTTCAAATTCTCAACGGTTGGAAGGAGATTGCGAGCTACTTGCGAGAGGGAGTTCGCACTGTGCAGCGCCATGAGCGTGAAATGGGTTTACCCATCCATCGGCCCGCCGGAAAGTCTTCGGCGGCAGTGGTCGCCATCCAAGCTGAACTCGACAACTGGATCACTACTGGTCCTAGCCGCGTAGATTCCATGCCAATGCGTCGGGCTTTAAACACCCGGACAAACAGCCTTAGAGCGAATTTCCTGCAAGTTGATTCCGAAATTGCTCTGACTTTTGCCAGCTTAGCGTTGGAGGCAGACGACCAGCAAAAGAGAAGACGGACAGCTGAGACCGCTCGGAAAGCATACGATACGATCATACGGCTGAGGAAGGACACCGACTTGGGTGACGCGGAGAAGGACAAACTGGAGGCTAACCTGCGGCAGCTAAAAAGCGAACTCCAAAGTCTTGGCCAAAGGTTCTAGTTTGTCATTGCAACCTCTGGGTGGTGCGGTTGTCAGGCCACTTGATCCTGACTTGGAGGGAGGCGGCCGCACGAGACTGCTCGTTGACTCGCTTTTAGAACAGCTTCTCCCGTCCCATGGCCTGGGAGTAGTTCCGATTCTTGATTTTCACCCGGCTCGTGCGCTCAAGACCCGTTCCGCCTCACCTGGCCGCGCGATCTTGAGGGAATCGTTGCCAAGTGAAAGCCAGGCAGGTACGTAGAGGGTGATACAAGATACGCCGTGTATTGCACAGAGAGGCTTTGCTTGGCAAGTTACTTTTTGTGGCTCAGCCCCGTCTCCTTCGGCACAGTGCCTGATGGCACAGTGCCCACTGAGCAAGTGGAACGGGACTGAGCCCCTCCCGCCTTGAGAAAACCGAGTTGCGCTATTTTGCCAAAGCCAAGTGATGCTGACCGATCTACTTCGCAAAGAGAAAAAGCGGTACTGCTAGCTTTTTGCCCCGTCACAGACATCAGGCCGCTCGCTGGTCTGGGCTCGCTGGACCTCATGACTGAGATCCCAGGACGACGACCCCCCTTCGTCCTCCTGCGGGAGAGGCAGCGCTATAAGGGGAAGAGTGCCACTTCTCCCATTGCTCACCGACGCCATCACGCTGATGCTGCCAACTGGACCGCCGCCGACCGTGGCCCCGCGGTGTGCCAAAAAGAATCGGACCATTGGCGTACTTTGGCGTACACCTTGTGATCTTCAAGGATGTTACCTTCATTGGGCGGCCGCCGTCGATGTGGGGTCTGTGTGACGACTTTCGAATGGCAACGCTTTTACGAAGCAGCACTTCTCGAACCTAATCACGGGCGCCTGCCACAACTTATCCAAGTTGCCCAGCAGGCCATTGAAGCTCGCATTGAGCAGCTTCGCATGGATCACCAGGACCATGCGCAAGAGCGACAGGCGATTGAGGACGCCCTAACCGGATTGCAAGTCCTGAAGCGGGAAGCATACAAGCATTAAGCTGCTCGTCAATGATGAGGGGGGGCCACAAACATGGCTGACTCTGAATCTACCCTCTGGAAGTACATCCCCTGCCCCAGCTGTGGTACTGCACTGAAAGACACCGGCGAACCTGTCCTCCACTGCTGGTTCTGTGCACACTTATTTCTCGCTGACTGGCAGGAGCGCAAACACAAGCGCAAGAAGCGTGCGTCAGCGCCGACTCCGGCAACTGTGGTGTGAAGCAATGACGATATGGATTGGAAGATTGGCAAACAAGATTGGCTGGAAATCGTGAGTGCAGTGGTCTGCGTCCTTTCGTTCGTGGTAGCTGTTTTCGCGATCATCCGATAAAGCCTGGCCTTGACGGCAGGGCTATTCTGTCTCCGTGGGTTCAGGGGACCCGGCGGCTTAGATGCCCTGGGGCTTAACTTTTTTACGCTCTTGCCTCTGCCTTCCTCGCCCGCCAGCGCCACATCCTACGCCACCATGAGGGAAATTCTGCATCAGCAAACTCGGCCTCACGCTCCACGTGCAACACAGCGCGGGCAGGCCATCCTGGAGTCCGGCAGACACGTGACTACTTTGACTCACTGGGAATTCCTCGCTTGGCCAGGTTTGCACTAGCTCAACTCGCCGAACCGCCGTGTACGGACCCGTACGCACGGTGGTGTCGCAGGACAGCGGGTGACCGTTTACCTATGCCAATTGGCCCCGCTGACCGGGTTCGCCGATTCCAACGATTCCCTCAATGTTGGCGTAGCCCTTGTTGATACTTTACTGGAAAGCGCATGGGCGGTGCTCGGACTTTTCAAGCTCATCGAACAAGACTGCAAAACCAGGCCGGTCAGGACCCGATAATTCGCTCAACGAGACCTTTATCCAGATCGCCATCGCCGTGAACATGCTGAATGACTCCAACACATCCGAGTGTCTCGCTTCTAACGAAGGCAGCTTTTCCAACAACCCTGACAAGGGGACGCAGAGCATGCAGACCCGCAGTTGTTGCGATTGCAAAAATAGGAATCGCATCCATGGCAACAACGCGTGCGCCCGTAATCATTCCCCGCCATCGGAGTCATCGACAACGCCAGCGCCAGCGCCAGGCAAACCAACACCTTCCTCATCTCCTTGCCTCCACGGCCAAAGTATGCGTGGGTGGTTAAGACTTGTCTCCCTCCTAAGGTGTCAGTCCAAAAGTAACGGGCCGAGTTGCCGAGTAGCGGGTGAGTGTTCCGTGGGGCTTACGGCGGTCAGCATGACAGGCAAGGTTTGCAAGATCCCGGGCATTTGTCCGTGGCTGGCAAAGATGCCGCCAGCGTTCGTGATTGTTGCCTCTGCCGCTCAATCCGGCACTCCAAAACACCAAAACAAGCGAGTCGTGGGTAGGCTCTCCCACGGATCCGAGCGCGGCCCCTATTTCGAGGTTCCCGGCCGCAGATGAAGACCCAAAGCCAGAGTCCTTGGACCCCTCAATCGTGCTCAGATGGGAATGTGAGGATTTGCGCGCTGGGACCATTCCTTCTGGACCGCGGTTTCCACGAAAGCCCACGGTTGGCCAGAGGCCCTCATGTGCCTCCCGGGCCTCGCTTCAATTGTGCGGTGCCGAATCTTGAAAACCGACTCGCCTAAACAATTCGATTTGCTCTTTGAAGTAACGCCTCGCATCTTCCTCAACTTTGAAAATGCGAGTCTCTTCCTTCATCGATTTGCCTAGGATAGTCGGCGGATGTGTGGACTTCAATATGCCGTCCTTTACGCGCACCTTGAAGCCCGAGGCTGCAATTTCGAATAAAACAGACACGAAGCGATCGCCAGGCTGAAATTCGGCCGATTGCGACTGCAAATGGAGAAGCGCCCGATCAACAATTATGCCGGACATAAGGCGAAACCCCTTTCGCGGAGTTGAGTGCTGGAGAGCCTGCGTGCGTATTCGGTTGTCGAAATTCTACTCCGATTTTGCGGGCGCAAACTCATTTTCGGCGGGATTTGCACAGAGCATCGGTTTACCCCTCCGAATCATGTTGGCCGTTGTCCAACCTTGAGAAGGCACCCGTGATAGGCAGCAAAGAATTAGGGCCAGCGGTCTCTCCAACCGCGTAGTTGACGTGAACAGGCGACGCCTCCTGCTAGGAAAGCCGAAAGATGTATCCCCTGTTCGATCTATCCTGTCAATTTATGCAATTGACAGGGCAAGTGGTGCTGACGGATAGTTACGGCAATCAATCCCGCTATCAAGACACGGTTGAAAGAAACCGCTGGTGGGGCAAGATGAGTCAAATCCGCTTCATCTAGGACGTATTTCTCATCCATGAGGTAATGAAACAGTAAAGAAAAAACCCTATGTAAAGCCGGTCAATTCCTTGTGATGGCAGTCACTTGGTTTGGCGATTCACCCGAACAACTGGAAGAAATTCACACTGGAAGACTTGAAAGAATACGTGGGATGAGGTTGCCAGTTAACCAGCAGGCGACGGTGTTTTTCTTCAATCTTGTCCCTACGAACGATTACATTGTCGGTAATGATCATCGACAAAGAGGAAAAGAGTAGCTGTATGACTCATGCAAACTACAAATACAGTCTGACTGCTCAACAACAATCGGCCATTCAGGAATATCTTCGTCTACTCCCTGACATCTTAAAGAAGTCTGAGGAATGGGAACTTCTTCACAAATTGACTTATGCTGAGGATTGGTCAGATCACCCCAGATACCCAACGGTAGATGTGAAGGTGAAAGATTCTATTTTCCAGCGTCATCACTCTGACGCCCAGCGCTAACGGGATCGGCAGCCTTACCTGCCCCGTTGGGGACGGAAGTCTTTAGCCTCTTCCCTGGGCTTTTTCTTGGTCATGTCAGCTATAGCGCCCAACGACTTCGACGGTCGTCTGCGCTCCAGTTGACCATCTGTGACCCGGAAATCTGAATAGCGAACCTACCAGATTCCGCAGCGGGAAAACACCTCAATGGTCACCTCAAAAACCGCCAACGGTGGTCAAGGCAAAACTGGCCAACGAGAGTGGCCGGGACTTGTTGTTTTTTACCCCGCCGACTCCTGGGGCGGCAAGTCTGTTTTTCGTGCGCCAACTGCGCGGCCCGCATTTGAGCACGTGTCCGTGATGAAGCAATCGGTCGAGCAGGGCAGTCACAGCCGCGCTCCGACCTTCCTCAATTCGGGATGCCACGTGGGAGGTGGCTCATGCCGTCTGCGCTCACGCCGGAGGAGTTCTTTAGAGAACACTTACGAAAAAAACTGCCCAACCACGGTCGACTTTACTGCTGGACTGACAATCTCGGTCGGGTGGCCGCGCCAACGGCCACCCGCAAGAAGACCGAGATTGGATCGTTGTCTGGTGGGTTAATCGTCGTCATTGTCTGAACCGGAGCTGTTGTCGTTGGACCACATTCCGATCAGCTCCCAGCCTCCCAGCTTGCCATCGTACTGGCTGCTGTTGGGGTTGGTGAGTAGGTTGAATGGGTTGGCGGTGCCCAGATACATGTTTCCGTTTGCCGTGATCATCGTCCGAATCCCGTAGTTGCTGAAATTGCCCATACCGTCCAAGCTTATCGCGACTGGGGTATCGGACGAGGAGTCCAGCATGAGCATGTCAGCACCCTCAAACGAGCGAGCCGTGTTGATTACTTGTGGTGGAATCTTCGAGCCGTATTGATCAAACAGGGTTTCGAAGAGCAAGTAAGACCAGTCGAAGGTGCCGATGAACAGCTCCCCGTTGTATTTGTGCATCCACCACGTGTAGCTGTTGAAAAAGTTGTTGTAACCTGCGAAGCCCCACTTGGGCGACTGGTTGAGGTTGTTCGGAACCAGCGACCACGTGTTACTGCTGGGGTTGTACTTGGGCAGCAACTTGCTGCCGTACAGCAGCTCGATCTTCTGCTTGCTGCTGCCGAAATTCTTACCGCGGAAAACCTCGGTGGGCCGATAGCTGCCCAAGAAGTTATCGATCATAGAGGTCGTGTCCGTGGGTGCATTTGGGTACATCTGGCTAAACTGCAACAACTGCGCCCCCGGCGGCGTCATGGTGGTGAAGTAGAGCCAGCCGTCAAAGCCCATGATCGCCCCGCCCGCAGCTCCCGCGGATGGTTCCACCTCGTAGTTCGAGAGCCGCCAGACCAGCGTCCAGTTGCCCGCGTCGGCGGTGGTCAGCTTGCCACCGTCAAATTCCGGGCTCATGTACAGCACCGTTCCTAAGCTGCCGCTCGGGCCACCCCATGTCGAGACGAACAGTCGACCCTTAAAGTGTGCCAAGTAGGCAGGGTCGCCCTGCACACTGCCGACGGTCTCAAACTGGAAGGGACGGGTGGTGTTGCCGATCCAGTGAAGAATCGCTCCGCCGGTACCGCCGAACAGGCCAGAGCCGGTGCTTGTGGCCACGCCCACGTAGAGCTCTCCGTTGATCTTCAGCCACTGCCGGATGTTGCTATAGGCTGGCAGCGTGACTCCGCCCACCACGGTCGTGCCGTCGTAGACGATGGAATCGATGAACTGCTTGGTCTTGCCATTGAAAGCGAACATGGTGACGCCTTTGGGGCTGATGCCGCCCAGAATCACCACGCCGTTGTTGGAGCCCGCCGAGCGTAGGCCGATGGTGGACTCCAGACGGTCGGCATGGAGGCTGCCCTTGGCCAACACCAGCGACGTCATCTCCGACAACTGGTTCTGGTTGGTGTCAAACCTAAAAATGCGGGGCGGGCGCAGGTCCTTGCCTGCTCCCTCGCATACCACCGTGTTCTCCTGGAGCGGTGAAGTGACTCCCAGGCCCTCCATGACCAAGCAAAGGGTATTAGCAATAGTCCCGAACCAGAGGTCGGTACCGTGCTTGGTCAACCCCCAAAGGTAGGCTTGGTTGACTTTCGGTTGCCCGGTCTTGCCGTCGAGACTGCAAGGGCCGTAGCCGGTGCTCAGGTTGCCGGGGTAGTTCGCGATGAACGACGCCAGGTTGTTGGGGTCGCCCACGCTGAAGAAGCACTCGTCGGGCTGCGCCTTAGCGAGCACTTGCCACTGATAGTCGCTGCTGGTCGGGAAATTGAACGTGCTGTAATTGTTCGTCCAGTACTGCTGCATCGGGCTCTGCTGACCGCACGCGGGCGGCGCGAAGCCCAGACCCAGCAACACGGTGAGCGCCACAATCATTATAAGAATCGCCTTAGCATGCATACGCTTACTCTCCTTATGTAAGGCAGAATCGGATCCAAGGCTGAAGACGGACGCATGGTTGTATGATCATCAAGCAGCCTTGTGTCCTCGGGGAACAGGGGTACCCACAAAGACCTGCCTCGGGCCCTGATTCGCACGGAAGACGGAATACACCCGAGACTCCTTCGGTGTTCTTGGGGCCGCTTTCCCTGGATGGCCTAGGCGCTGCCGGTCAGCGCCAAGACAACACCCGGTGTCAGCGAGATTCAAAGCAACGGTGGCTGCGAGTGAAATTGCTGCTTTACCTTCGGCAGATTCCCTCCTCGGATGAGTTTCGGTTTCCGTTATTCGGGACCGAAACGGGATGGAGCCGAAAGCCGCTCTCTGGGCGAGAATGACGAGAAAGAGCTCTGCTATGCCCTGCGTGCCTCCGCGTGTGTTGCGTCCCTCGGTGGAACCGCTCTTCGGAGAGGCGGTGGGTTGGTTTAGTGAATGACCAACTCGAAAGCAACTTTAGAAGAGACCCAGAATGAATCCAACAGAGTCGTCCCCTGCCAGCCGCTAACGAGGCGGTTTCTTTTTGGCATATAAACGGCCAGCATTTCAGTGATCTGGCTCACCGTTACGCGTGAGCAGTCGATAATTGTTGATAACTCAACATATCGCCGCACAACATGCGGGCTACGACCAGTCCTCTGGATAGTTTGATCTTGACTAGGGAACCTTTCGAAAAATGAGTCGGCCACCTCAGGAAGTGGCCGACATTGACGCTGAGCAACTACCACGAGGGCGGGGTCGCGCCGACCCGTCCTATTTTTCTGGCCCACTGGCAGTGCATGCACCAACGTAACCTCAGCGCCTCATCTCCATGGTGCTAGATTGTCCTCGTTTCCTGAGACGCAACTCCCCTGGAGCGGGCCTGCTAAGCTCGCCCCATTTTTTCCGCCTATTCATCGGCCTAAGGCTGGCTGCTCAACTTCACGACGTGGTGGGTAGCTCTGAGGGGAGCTTCTTCTAAAGCGATCATTCGCACAGTCGCGCAGGGAGCGGACTACCAGATGTGCTGTATTGCACAGACAGGCTTTGCCGTGCCAGAAGGGATTGTGGCCAGCCTCCCTAAAATCCCACTCCGAGACTTCAGCGCAGTGCTACAAGAGCTTGAAAATACGGTTTTTCTGCTCAAAATGGCTTCCGATCAGAACATTAGGGCAAGACTGTTGTACAGGCTGAGAGTGTTGATTGAAGAGGCCGAGATCATCATTGAAGCTGAGACGTAGCTCAATCCAGTAGAACGGGAACGTACGGAGCAGCACTGACCAAGTATTCTCATCGCGTTTCGGGTTTCTACTGTATTGGCAATTTGAGCATCGTCCGAAATAATCAAGACAGGTACCGCTAATCAATGTGCGCAACTCCCACGCGCATCCGAGGCCCGCTGACATGAGCCGGCGGGCCTCTCTGGTCTCCGCACAAATGAGCCGTAAGTTGGTGTGACGAAATTACGATTTGTTGACTCGCTTCTCGGTTTCTCCCGTCCGATCGCCTGGGAGTAGTGCCGGTTCTTGATTTTCACCCAGTTCGTATGCTCACCCTCTACGTACGCGCCGCGCTTCCACTTGGCAACAATTCCCTCCAGATCGCGCTGGCATGTGAGGCGGCCTCGCCACGCCCCTGGATGTGATCGAGATATAGTAGGCGTGATTGACGTCTCGGACTGATCTTGCGAAGGGCTCTCTTGCGGTCGATCAGGGGCAGCCCCCGCAAGTCTCCCCTTCGAGCCAGAGCAGATCGAAAGCATAGAAGCAGGGCTCGCCCCGATGGTAGAGGAGTTCATTCAACAGAGAATGTTCTCGCCGATCCAAGCAGACGATTTCTCCGTCGAGGATGGCACTCCTCGCTCGCAGGTCAGCCGCGATGCCATCGCACAGGCTGGCGAAACTCTTGTAGACGTGTCCGCGGCGCCAAACCAGTTTCACGGCGTAGTTCGTTGACATGGCACAGCGCACGGCCATCGTGTTTCACCTCGAAGAGCCAGTCTGGATCCGAGAAAGGCTCAGGCAGGCGGGCCTAGGATCATCGGTTTGAGGGCTGGAAGGGGTGCCACGTTGATTCAAAGTATAGCGCGCGTGAGTGCGCCGGATGGCCTTGACCTGAACCTACTCGCGATTTTGCACCAACCATTCCGACGGCACCTCGACATGTGATTGATTTCACTGACAAACCTTCCTTTTTCATTTGAGATAGCACTGTATCGCCATCGCCGAAGAGCAGGCCCCAAAGCCCGAGGATGCACACCCCTGAGGCTCCAAGACCAAGACAGAAAGTCATAGGTATTTCGCGAAATCGAAGAAGAGAGGCTGCCATGTGCGAATTTTGCCTTAAACACGGAGAAGGCAAGAAGTGGTATCTGCAAGCGAAGCACTATTCTGACGATCTTGCAAGTGATGTCGGTTCCCGGCAAATGATCACGCAATTTTTCGAGCACCCGGAGAAAGCCTCCAATTTCATCGAGAAGACGGAGCGGTTGCAAACGCTGCCGAAATTCGTGCGCGACTGGTTCGTCTATCTCATCACCCGCAAGCAGAAGAAGGTTCACTACGGCCAGGTGGTGCCGATCGAGGATGTAGAGAGGATCTTTGACCTCACGAATTCGATCGTGCGCGTGGCCTGCTATTGCCGCTACAGCACAATAGGCAAAGAGAA
>Ga0187776_10001208_pt1 | contig 12809 bp, 14 predicted proteins | sample 0216_BV02_MP12_2_FD_132426 | JGI IMG/M metagenome (GOLD analysis project Ga0187776, IMG submission 132426) | Tropical peat soil microbial communities from peatlands in Department of Meta, Colombia - 0216_BV02_MP12_20_MG | ecosystem: Environmental > Terrestrial > Soil > Wetlands > Peat | place...
CCGTCGCGAGCCCGCCGACGACCGGCACGTCGCCCTCGACCTCGTTCAGCTCCGTGAGGAAGGCCGAGGCCGGGAAGGTGAACGGGTCGGCCAGCAGGAGCACGAGGTCGGCGTCGTCGAGAGTGGGAACGCCTCCGATCGCGACGCCCTCGTCCGTGCCGAAGGCGACCGCGTTGAAAGTCTCGACCCGGCTGCCCGGGAGCTCCGCGGCCCAGACGGCGACGCCCGGGCCATCCTCGAGCTCGCGGTCGCGGCCGAGCACGCCCTGGGCGACGCAGCCGATCAGGCTCGCGGGCTCGAGCTCGGCGCGCGCCGCCTCGAGAGCGTCCTCCGCGTCGTCGAGGTGGTCGGCCGAGAGGAAGAGGCAGGCCAGGTCCGCGCCGGCGCCGCCGAGCGACTCGCGTGCCTGTCGCGCCGCGTCGGCGCCTGCCCGCGCCGCACCGGCGGCACCGGACAACCCCACCCCGACCCGGCACGTGAGCGTCTCGGGCCTCATGGCGCGGGCGGCCCGGCGGGCCTTGCCCAGACGACGATCCCGTCACTCCAGTACGGCAGCAGGCGACCCGCGAGCGCGGGAATGCGCCGCGCCAGGTTCGCCAGGTGAGCCTTGACGCGCCCCAGGCCACCGAGCCGGGCGGGGACGGTGCGGATCGGGTTGTGGTAGTAGGTCATCGCCTCGACGTTCCAACCGGCCTGGCCGAGTAGCGTCCGCAGCGTCTGCGGGCTGTGCCAGGCGGTGTGGTCTCCGTGGACGATCTCCGAGCCGGTCAGCGGAGCGACGAAGCTCAACAGGCGATAGGCGTTGGGCGTCGTCAGCACGAGGACGCCGTCCTCGGCGAGCAGCGGGCCGAGCGCGCGCAGGAACGGTCCCGGGGCGTCGAGGTGCTCGATCAGCTCGCCCGCCACGATCACCTCGGCCGGTTTCAGCCCGGCCGCCGCCACCGACTCCTCGGACTGGACGTCGACCACGTACGCCTCGTACCCGTGAGCACGCGCCCATTCCACTCCTTCGGCCGACGAGTCGAGCCCGACCAGGCTCCGCGCGACGGCCGCCAGGCGCGCATGCAGCCACACCCCTTCCTCCGCCTTCTTCTCGAGCTGCTCGTCGACGAACCCCAGGTGCAGCACCGAGCGGCCGCGCGCGGTCTCGACCAAAGCGCGGTGGCGGTCGACGGGACCGTCCCTCGGCAGCCGGTGGCGCGACTGGAGGGGAGAGCCCGGGTCGACCGCCGCCGCGCGGAACGTGCGTGCTCCGGGCGACTGCGTCTCCACGATCGCATTCTGGCGGTTCCGGGCCCGCAGCGGCAGAATGGCGCCGTGCGCCTGGCGACGATCGAGGAGCGGATCCGCGAGCTGGCGCTCGGCTTCCCCGAGGCCTACGAGGACCGGCCCTGGGGCGACTTCCCGGTCTACAAGGTCGGCGAGAACAAGGTCTTCGGCTGGGCGATCGTGCGCGACGGGTCCGTCGACGTGACGGTCAAGCTCACCCAGGAGGAGCGCGAGATCGCCCACCTGCTCCCGTACGTGCGGACCGCGAGCCACGTCGGCCGCTACGGCTGGATCACCGCCGCCGTCTCGGACGACGAGTCGCTGGAGGCCGCGCTCGAGTGGCTGCGTGAGAGCTACTGGCTCAAGTGCCCCGAGGAGCTGAAGGCCGCCGTCGAGGGCGAGGACTGAACGGCCAGTCCGTATCCTCCTCCGACATGAAAGTCGTTCTTCCCGACAACTCCGAGCTCGAGCTTCCGGACGGTGCGACGGGGCTCGACGCGGCCCGTGCGATCGGTCCGAAGCTGGCCGAGCAGGCCGTCCTGGTCCGCTCGAACGGCCGTGTCCAGGACCTGCGGCTCCCGCTCGAGGACGGGCAGCAGATCCAGATCCTGACCACGCGCGACACGCAGGACCCAGACGCGCTCTACGTCCTGCGCCACTCGACCGCGCACCTGCTCGCCGAGGCGGTCCGTCGGCTCTACCCCGGCACGAAGATCGCGATCGGGCCGCCGATCGAGAACGGCTTCTACTACGACTTCGAGTTCCCCGAGCCGACCGCCGAGGACGCGCTCGAGAAGATCGAGGCCGAGATCCAGCGCGAGCTCGGCGAGGGCCGCTCGTGGAACCGCGAGGAGATCGCCGCCGAGGAGGCGCGCAGGCTCTTCGCCGAGCAGGGCGAGGAGTACAAGGTCGAGCTCGTGGACACCGCCGATGGGCCGATCACGCTCTACACGCAGGGCGACTTCACGGACCTCTGCCGCGGCCCGCACCTCCAGGACTCGAAGCCGATCAAGGCGGTCAAGCTGACCAGCCTCGCCGGCGCCTACTGGCGCGGAGACGAGCGCAACAGGCAGCTGACGCGGATCTACGGGACCGCGTTCTACGACCAGGCCGACCTCGACGCCTACCTCGAGCAGCTCGAGCAGGCGCGGGCCCGCGACCACCGGCGGCTCGGAACGCAACTCGACCTCTTCCACCTCTCCGACCACGCCCCGGGGATGCCGTTCTGGCACCCGAGAGGAATGGTCATCTGGAACGAGCTCGAGGACCTGCGCCGGCGCGAGAACCTGAAGCGCGGCTACGTCGAGGTGAAGACGCCGCTGATGTACGACGTCGAGACCTGGAGGACCTCGGGCCACTGGGACAAGTTCAAGGACAACATGTTCCTCGTCCCGTACGGCGAGGACCGGACGCTCGGGCTGAAGCCGATGAACTGTCCTGGCCACATGCTGCTGTTCGGGTCTGCGCTGCGCAGCTACCGCGAGCTGCCGCTGAAGTACGCGGAGGCCTCGACGCTGCACCGCAACGAGCCAACCGGCTCGCTCCACGGCCTGCTCCGCGTCCAGCACATCACGCAGGACGACGCCCATCTGTTCCTGACGCGCGAGCAGATCGAGGACGAGATCTTCCACTGTCTCGACTTCGCGGCCGACCTCTACAGGCTCTTCGGCGTCGAGGCGCGCTTCGAGCTCTCGACGCGCCCTGACAACAAGCTCGGCACGGACGAGGAATGGGACTTCACCGAGGGCGCGCTCCAGGCGGCGCTCGACCGGCGCGGCGTCGAGTACACGATCAACGAGGGCGACGGCGCGTTCTACGGGCCGAAGATCGACCTGCACATGACCGACGTGCTCGGCCGCTCCTGGCAGATGGGGACGATTCAGCTCGACTCGCAGATGCCGGTGCGCTTCGGCCTCACCTACATGGGCGAGGACAACGCGGAGCACACGCCGTACGTCATCCACCGCGCGCTGTTCGGCTCGCTCGAGCGCTTCATCGGCATCCTGATCGAGCACTACGCCGGCGCGTTCCCCTTCTGGCTGGCGCCGGTGCAGATCCGCGTGATCCCGGTCGGCGAGGCCCACCGGGCGGCCGCGCACGAGCTGGCCGAGCGCCTCGCGTACCGCGTCGAGGTCGACGAGCGCGACGAGACCGTCGGCAAGCGCATCCGCGACTCCGAGATCGAGAAGATCCCGGTCACGATCGTCTACGGCGACAAGGAGTCCGACCAGTCGCTGGCGATCCGCGAGCGCGGGGGAGAGCAGTCGACGAGATCGCTGGACGACCTGCGCGCGTACCTTGCTACCCTGTGACCCTGGCAAGCAGGGTCCCAGCCCTCACCTTCCGAGCCGCGCGCTCCGCGGAGGTTCAACCGAAGGATGGAGAGTTCTGGGCCGCTGCTTGCAGCGGTCTTTCGTTCGAAAAGGAGGCAACTGAGAGCTTGGTGAAGGGTCTTTGAGACCACGGCGGACGGTCGAGCCGGACAGAGCGCCGGTCCCGCAAGCACGAATCAACGAGATGATCCGCGCGCCGAAGGTCAGGTTGATCGACGAGAACGGCGAGCAGCTCGGAATCAAGAACTCGGACGAAGCTCGCGAGTACGCGTGGGGCAAGAACCTCGACCTGGTCGAGGTGGCCGCCCAGGCCGACCCGCCGGTCGCGCGGGTGATGGACTACGGCAAGTACCGCTACGAGCAGGAGCAGAAGGCGAAGCTCGCGCGGAAGCACCAGGTCTCGATCAACGTCAAGGAGATCAAGCTCAGGCCCAAGATCGGAATCCACGACTACAACACCAAGAAGGGCCACGTCGAGCGCTTCCTCAACCAGCGCGCCAAGGTCAAGGTGACGATCATGTTCCGCGGCCGGGAGACCACTCACCCGGAGCGCGGGCGCGACCTGCTGGCGCGGCTGGCGGAGGACGTGAAGGAGATCGGGCAGGTCGAGTCGCCGCCTCTCCTCGACGGCCGCAACATGGTGATGATCCTGGGTCCGACGAAAAACGCGGGAGTGAAGAAAGACGATGCCGAAGCAAAAGCGACACAGCGCAGCGAAGAAGCGGTTCAAGCTGACGGGAACCGGCAAGCTGATGCGCCGCCGAAGGATGCGGACGACTCCTCCGGGCCATCTGGTGAAGAGCAAGTCAGGGAGGCGGAGGCGCGTCCGGCAGGCTGAGCCGGTGGCGCCGAGCAACCAGAAGGCCGTCAGGAAGCTGCTGGGACGGGGCTGAGCGATGCCACGCGTCAAACGATCCGTCCACGCACGCAAGAAGCGCCGCAAGGTGCTCGGGCAGGCCCGCGGCTACTGGGGCCTGAAGCACTCGAGCTACAAGCGCGCGAAGGAGCAGCTCGACCACTCGCTCGTCTACGCCTATCGCGACCGCAAGAACAAGAAGCGGACGTTTCGGCGGCTCTGGATCATGCGGATCAACGCGGCCGCCCGGAAGGAAGGGCTCTCGTACAACCAGTTCGTCGCCGGCCTGCGGCTCGCCGAGATCCCGCTCGACCGAAAGGTGCTCGCGGACCTCGCGGTCAGCGACCCCGTCGCCTTCGGCAGGATCGCCGAGCAGGCGAAGACGGCGCTCGAGAAGGCCTGATCAGTTCCGCGAATAATCCGCGCCTGAAGCTGGTGCGCAAGCTCGCCTCGGCGCGGCAGCGGCAGAAGCTCGGGCTGTTCGCGGTCGAGGGCGAGGACCTGGTGGACGCGGGGCTCGCAGCCGGGCTCGAGCCCGTTGACCTGCTCGTCGCAGACGAGGACGTCTCGGCCGAGCTCCTGGCCTCGGCATCGACGCTCCCGCACCCGGCGCGGCGGATCGCGGTCTTCCGGCAGGAGGAGCTTCCGAGGCTCTCCGCGGAGAGCGCCCCGGAGACGGGGCTCGCTTTGTGGCACGTCGGGGACCCCGGGAACGTGGGGACGATCCTGCGGGCGGCGGACGGGCTGGGGCCGGCGTTCGTGGCGCTCTCAGCGGGCTGCGCCGACCCGACCGGGCCGAAGGCGCTGCGGGCGTCGATGGGCGCGGTCTTCCGCGTTCCTCTCGGGAGCTTCGACGAGGCGCCGGGCCGCCGGGTGGCGCTGGTCGCGCGCGGTGGCGAGCCGCTGCCGGAGCTCGACCTCGGCGGGCCGGTGACGTTCGTGCTCGGAGCCGAGCGGGAGGGCCTCCCGGAGTCGCTGGCCGTGGCGTGCGACGCGCGGGCGTCGATTGCGCTCGAGCCGGGGGCGGAGTCGCTCAACGTCGCCCTCGTCGCCGGAATCGCGCTCTGGGAGCGCCGCCGAGCCCGCCGGTAGACTCGCCCCATGGCCAGGATCGTCGGCGTCTGGACATCTCCGGCGCGCAAGAGCGGCCGCTCCGTCGGGCACGAGCGCCGGCGCGCGATCGCCGGCGAAGGCCTCGAAGGCTGCGCGCACGCGAACCCGCCGAGGCGCGAGGTCCTGTTCGTCTCGAAAGCGCATCTCGACTCGGTCGGCGTCGAGCCGGGCGCGATCCGCGAGAACCTGACCGTCGAGGGGCACGACGTTCAGCAGTGGCCGATCGGCCAGCGCGTCCGCGTCGGCGACGAGGCGGTATTCGAGATCACGATGGTCTGCGACCCCTGCCACCGGATGGACGAGCTGCGCGAAGGCCTGCGAGCCGAGCTCGAGGGCAAGCGCGGGATGCTGGCGAAGATCGTCGAGTCGGGCGACGTCGCCGTCGGCGACGCGGTGGAACTGCTCTAGCGCAGTCGCCACTCGAGGCGCCCGCCTGTCCAGAACGGCCACGTCCCGGGTCTGACCCCGGGCATGGCTGGAAGCGTGCATCGGGGGTCCGACATCGGGGTCTGACCCCGCATGACCCGGGGTCTGACCCCGCATGACCCGGGGTCTGACCCCGCATGACCCGGGGTCTGCCCCCGGGAATCATGACAACCAGGCGCGTCTCCGCCCTCAGAGCCTCAGCTGGGGTCTGACCCCGGGGGGAAAAGGGGTCAGACCCCTAACGGATCAGCGCGGCCTGCGTGCGATCCAGACGGTGTCTTCTCCGCCGGCGTACGGACGGCGGTCGAACCAGCCGTAGCAGCCGATCACCTGGAAGCCGGCACGCTCGAGCAGCGAGCGCCACTCGTCGTTCGAGAGCCAGGCGAGGACGAATGAGGTCGCCCCGCTCTCGCCACGCACCGAGAGCGTCAGCGTCCGTTCCTCCGTGTCCCAGTCGGCACGCTCGAAGATCCCCGGCTCGCGCTCGAGCCAGCGGCCGTGCGTGTCGGCGATGTCCTGCTCCGAGGGAGCGAAGACGTCGAAGACGAACCGGCCGCCCGGGACGAGCAGCTCCCGCGCGGCGCCGAACGCCTCGAGGCGCGACTCGTCGTCGAGGAGGTGCAGGAACGAGCGAAACGGGCAGGTCACCAACCGCACCCGCTCGTCGACCGGCGGCGCCGTCAGCTCGCCGAGCCGGAGATCGAGGAGACCGGCAACGCCCGCCAGTTCCGCTTGCTCGCGACACACCACCAGCATCCCCGGCGAGGAGTCGACGCCGATCACCGAGATGCCTGCCGCCGCCGTCGGCACCGCGATCCGTCCGGTCCCGACCCCGAGCTCGACGACCGGCCCGCCGGCACGTCGAGCCTCGTCGACGTAGAACGAGACGTCCTCGGTGACGCTCACGCTCCACGGGTCGTAGAGCCTCGCGATCGAGTCGTAGACGCTCACGCGGGCTTGCGCGTGATCCAGACGTACTCCCCCGTGTCGTCGTTCAGGGGGTTCTTCTCGAAGTCCCCGTAGACGGCCTCGAGCTCGAGTCCCGAGACGTCGATCAGCCCGAGCCATTCGTTCTTCGTCGCCCACCACAGCGACGTGCTGCCGCCGGCATCGAGCTCGATGTCGATGCGGTTTTCGACGATCGCATACCGGACGGAGTGCGGCAGGGGTTCGTCCTGATGCTGCCCGTCGAGCTGCGCGGCAACGGCGTGGTGGAAGGCGAAGGCGTTCCAGGAGAACCGCCCATCCGGCCGCAGGGCGGCCGACACCCGCTCGAAGACCGCGCGCTTGTCGGCCCAGGTCGGCAGGTGGAGCAGTGCCCGGAACGGGCAGTAGATCAGGGCCGCGAGCTCGTCCACGGTGAAGTCGCGCATGTCCTGCTCGCGCAGCTCCAGCTCGACGCCCGCCTCGGCCGCGCGCTTCCGCGCCACCGAGAGCATCGCCGGCGACGAGTCGATGCCGAGCATCGGCCGACCGATCGCCTGCGCGACCGGAATCGCGACGCGGCCGCTCCCGACCGCGAGCTCAACCACCGGCCCGTCCGCCTCGCGCGCCAGCTCGACGTAGAACGGGACGTCCTCGGTCATGTGCGCGGCCCAGGTGTCGTAGATGGGCGCGAAGGCGTCGTAAGAGCTCACGAAAACCGATGGTACAGTCGCCCGATGGACGCGAAGGCCCTGGAAACCGAGGCGCAGAGCGCGATCTCGAGCGCGGCCACCCCGGCCGAGCTCGACGAGGCGCGGGTCCGTTACCTGGGCCGCAGGAGCGAGCTCGCACAGGCCCTGCGCGGCGTCCGCGACCGCGAGGCCGGGATGACGCTGAACGCCCTGCGCGACCGGCTCGAGCAGGCCGTCGAGGCCCGCGGCGCAGAGCTCGAGCGCGCCGAGCTCGAGCGCACGCTCACCGAGGACGTCGTCGACGTGACGCTCCCGGGCGACCCGCTGCCGCTCGGCCACCTGCACCCGATCACGCAGACCCGCCGGGAGATCGAAGACGCGTTCCTCGGCCTCGGCTACGAGATCCGCGACGACCGCGAGGTCGAGACCGTCGACTACAACTTCGACAAGCTCGCGTTCGACCCGTGGCACCCGGCCCGCTCGCACCGCGCGACCTTCTTCTTCGACGAAGCGCGCCTGCTGCGCACCGAGACCTCGCCGAGCCAGATCCACGCGCTCGAGGAGCGCGAACCGCCGATCTACATGGTCTCGATCGGCCGCTGCTACCGGCGCGACGCGATCGACGCGACCCACTACCCGATCTTCCACCAGTTCGAAGGGCTCGCCGTCGACCGCAACATCACGCTCGCCGACCTGAAAGGGACGCTGCTGCACGTGATGCGGGCGATCTTCGGAGCCGACCGCCGCGTTCGGTTCCGCACGCACTACTTCCCGTTCACCGAGCCGTCGATGGAGCCCGACGTCTCTTGCGGCATCTGCGGCGGCTCGGGCTGCCGCACCTGCCGCTACTCGGGCTGGATCGAGATGGGCGGCTCGGGGATGGTCGACCCTCGCGTGTTCGAGAACGTCGGCGTCGATCCCGAGGAGTGGTCCGGGTTCGCGTTCGGCTGCGGGATCGAGCGCGTGGCGCAGCTGAAGCTCGACTTCCCCGACATCCGCGCGCTCTGGGAGGGGGACCTGCGGGTCCTGACGCAGTTTTGAGGGTTCCCGTCTCCTGGCTGCGCGAGTACGTCGCGCTCGAGATGCCGCTCGCGGAGCTGGTCGAGCGCCTGTCGATCTCGACCGCCGAGGTCGACGGAATCGAGCGCCGCGTCGTGCCGGACGACGACGGCAACCTTGGCTTGTTCCGCGTGGGACGCGTGCTCGAGGCGGCGAAGCACCCGAATGCCGACCGGCTCCAGCTCTGCCGCGTCGACATCGGGGAGGGTGAGCCGCGACAGATCGTCTGCGGGGCGTGGAACTTCGGCGTCGGCGCGACGGTGGCGGTGGCGCTGCCCGGCGCGCGGCTTCCGGGCGGCCTGCAGCTCGAGCAGCGCAAGGTGCGCGGCGAGCTCTCGGACGGGATGATCCTCGCCGAGGACGAGGTCGAGCTCGGCACCGACCACTCCGGGATCATGGTCCTCCCGGAGACGGAGCCGGGGACGCCGCTCGGGGACGTCCTGCCGCTCGTCGAGGAGGTGCTGCTGGTCGAGTCGACCGGCAACCGGCCCGACCTGCTCTCGGTCTACGGGCTCGCGCGGGAGGTCGCCGCCCTCTACGACCTGTCCCTTTCGGCCATGCCAGGGGGACAGTCCCTCGGACCGGTCCCGAACGGACAGGTGGACGTCGAGATCGAGGACTTCGCCGGCTGCCCGCGCTACATCGGGCGGATCTTCGAGGCCGTCTCGATCGGCCCTTCGCCGCTCTGGCTGCGCGCGCGTCTGACGAACGCAGGGATGCGGCCGATCTCCAACGTCGTCGACGTGACCAACTACGTGATGCTCGCGCTCGGGAACCCGCTGCACGCCTTCGACCTGGCGAAGCTGCACGGCGGCCGCATCGTCGTCCGCCGTGCGCAGGAGGGCGAGATGATCCGTACCCTCGACGGCGTCGAACGTGAGCTCGAGCCCGGCGACCTGATGATCGCCGACGCCGACCGCTCCGTCGCGCTCGCCGGGATCATGGGCGGCGAGGAGACGGAGATCTCCGAGGCCACGACCTCGATCCTGCTCGAGGCCGCCAACTTCGAGCCGACCGGGATCTTCCGCACCTCCGAGCGGCTGCGGCTGCGCACCGAGGGCTCGAACCGCTGGGAGAAGGGCGTCGATCCCTATCTGGCCGAGCCGGCCGCGCGCCTCGCCACGGAGCTGATCCTCGAGACGGCGGGCGCGAGCTGGACGGGCCATGTCGACGCGCAGGAGGGCCTGCCCGAACGGCCCGTGATCCGCTTCCGGCCCGAGCGGGCCGACGAGGTGATCGGGGTCGACACCCTGCCCGCCCACCAGCTCGGCTGGCTGGGACGCGTCGGCTTCGATGCGAACGACGGCAAGGTCGTGCCGCCGACCTGGCGCGCCCGGGACGTCACGCGTGAGATCGACGTGATCGAGGAGGTCGCCCGCCTCCGGCTCGAGGACGTGCCGTTCACGTTGCCCGAGCGCCGGGCGATGTTCGGCGCGCTCACGCCCGAGCAGCGCCTGCGCCGACGGCTCGAGAGCCTGCTCTCCGGCCTCGGCCTGACCGAGACCTACACGCCCTCCCTGCGGCCGGATGACCCTGACCCGAAGGCATGGCGCCTGCCCGAGCCGATCTCCGCCGAGCTCACGGTGCTGCGCACGCGCCTGCTGCCGAGCCTGGTCGATGCCGCCGCCCGCAACGTCGAGCTGGGCGCCGAGCGGGTCGCGCTGTTCGAGGTCGCCCGCGTCTACCTCCCGGCGGGCGAGCTCCCGAGCGAGGAGACGCACGTCGCCGCGATCGTCGACGGCGGCTGGAGCCGCGCGAAGGGGATCGTCGACACGCTCTATGCCGCGCTCAAGGCCGAGCCCCGCTTCGAGCGGGTAGCCGACGACCTGCTCCACTCGGGCAAGGCGGCGGCCACCGCGGCCGGCGTCGTCGGCGAGCTCCACCCGGCGGCGCTCGAGGGCGTCTGGGGCGTCTTCGAGCTCGACCTGGCCAGGCTGCTCGCGGAGACGCCGGACGAGGTGCGCTACGCGGACGTGGTCTCCTTCCCGCCCGTCCGGCAGGACCTGGCCTTCGCCGTTCCCGAGGAGGTGACCGCCGCGGAGCTCGTGGACGCCGCCCGCGAGGCCGCGGGCCCGGAGCTCGCCGAGATGCGCCCTTTCGACCTCTATCGCGGCGAGCAGGTCGGCGAGGGCCGCAAGTCGATCGCCTTCGCGGTCAGCTTCCAGTCGCCCGAGCGGACGCTGACCGACGAGGAGGCCGCCGGCCTGCGCGAGCGGATCGTCTCCGCGCTGGCGCAGCTTTTCGGCGCCGAGCTGAGAAGCTAGACGCCGGCCGGCCCGACGCGCTCGGCGAGCGCCTCGAGCACCTTCAGCTTCATGTCCGGCGAGCGGTCGAGCAGCCGCCGGAAGTTCTGAGCCGTGATCACCAGCACCCGCACCGGCGTCGTCGCGGTGACCGTGGCGGTGCGGATCGGCGAGCGGGCGATCAGCGCGATCTCGCCGAAGAACTCTCCGGCTCCCATCCGGTTGATGCGGCGGCCGTTCTTGGTCACGTCGGCGCGGCCCTCGAGCAGGACGAAGAACTCGCGGCCGTGGGCACCCTCACGGATCAACTCCTTGCCCTGTCGCAGGTCGACCTCGTCGGCGAGCCTCGCGATCTCCGCGAGCTCGCGGTTCGAGCAGAGCGCGAACAGCGGCACCTTCCGCAGCAGCTCGATCTTCTGGTTGCGGCGCAGCACGGGGTGAGTCTAGAGCGCCATCGCGCGGCAAACCAGCCGTGCGGAAATCCGATCCGGTTTTCGGGCGGTATTGGCTACCGTGTCGACGTTCAACGAGGAGGGTCCCTCTGTGCGCAAGCTGCGAATGCCGCTCATCCTGCTGTCAGTGCTCGCCACCGCGTTCGTGCCCGGTTCGGCGCGGCCGGCGGCTACGGCGACGCCGCTGACCGGCACGGTCGGCGCGGGAGACGCGTTCTCGATCGCGCTCAGGGACGGCAGCGGGATCAAGGTGACCCACCTCGATCCCGGCGACTACACGATCACCGTTCATGACTTCTCGTCGCTCCACAACTTCCATCTCTTCGGCCCGGGGAGCATCGACCAGGCCACCGACGTCGACGGCACGGGCGACGTCACTTGGAACGTGACCCTCGTCGACGGCGTCTACAACTACGTCTGCGACGCACATCCGCAGCAGATGAAAGGCAGCTTCCGCGTCGGCGTCGCCCCGCCGCCGCCGCCGAAGCTGAAGGGCAAGGTCGGCCCCGGCAAGACGATCTCGCTCAGGACCGCCGCGGGCGCGGCCGTCAAGTCGCTGACCGCGGGCACCTACAGCGTCAGCGTCCAGGACCTGACGAAGAAGGACAACTTCCATCTCAGCGGCCCTGGAATCTCGAAGAAGACGTCTGTCAAGGGAAAGTCCAAGCCCACGTGGAAACTGACCTTCGCGGTCGGGTCGTACAGCTACCGCTCGGACGCGCACAAGAAGCTGAAGCGCAAGTTCGGCGTCGTTGCAGCGCCCTAGGCTCGGCGCCGAAGAGCTCCGGTCTCAGTCGCGGCCGACACGGGAGAACGGGCCGAATCTCCCTTTCGTCCTGCTCTCCCGTCCGTGCCCGGTCAGCAGGCGCATGGTCGCCCCGATTCCTCCAGCTGCGACGAAGCCCAGGCCGAAGGCCGCCGCGGATGCCGCGGGAAGCAGCTTCCCCTTCAGGCTCGCCACCCTGTCGATCCCGTCGCGCAGGTCGTCCACCGCGACGGCGAGGCGTTCGCGTTCGGCCTCGATCTCGCGCTGAACCTGCTCGGCGTTGCGGCTGCTACTGCCGGCCATCGTGCCTCAGCGTCTCGCTCGTCAGCTTCGCCTCGCGGATCGCCTGGTCGGGAACCGGTGGCGCTCCCCGCTTGATCGACACCGCCGCAAGCGCGCCGAACAGGGCAATCAGGATGACGAGCACACCGGTGACGATCAGCAGGGCGCCCCAGACCGGGATCTGCGTGGCGATCCCGGCTGCGGCCGACGCGAGCCCGAACCCGATCGCATAGAGAAGCAGCAGCGCAGCGACGGCCGCGAAGGCGACCCCGCGGCCGAGCGAGGCGATCTTGCGCTTGACCTCGAGCGTGGCCAGCTCCACCTCGAGCCGGGCCAGCGCGCTCGCGTGCTCGGCGACCTGCTTGGCCGAGGCGCCGAGCTTCGCCTCGTGCTC
>Ga0187776_10001209_pt1 | contig 12799 bp, 12 predicted proteins | sample 0216_BV02_MP12_2_FD_132426 | JGI IMG/M metagenome (GOLD analysis project Ga0187776, IMG submission 132426) | Tropical peat soil microbial communities from peatlands in Department of Meta, Colombia - 0216_BV02_MP12_20_MG | ecosystem: Environmental > Terrestrial > Soil > Wetlands > Peat | place...
AGATGTAATCGTGGTGGACACCGCTCACGGTCATGCACAAGCTGTCCTGGATCGCGTGAAATGGATAAAAAAACAATTCCCGGCAACTCAGGTGATTGGCGGCAATATCGGGACAGCAGATGGTGCCAAAGCCATGATGGATCACGGAGCGGACGGGATAAAAGTTGGAATCGGCCCGGGATCGATTTGCACCACGCGAATTGTCGCCGGAGTCGGAGTGCCACAGGTGACCGCGATTCAGAATGTGGCGCAGGCGCTCAAGGGCAGTGGAATTCCGGTAATTGCCGATGGCGGCATACGTTACTCGGGCGATATTGCCAAAGCTGTCGCAGCGGGCGCCAACGTCGTGATGCTCGGCGGCCTGTTTGCGGGCACCGAAGAAGCTCCCGGAGAAATCGAATTGTTTCAGGGGCGCTCGTATAAGTCATATCGTGGCATGGGTTCCCTGGGCGCCATGCAGCAAGGTTCGAGCGACCGTTATTTCCAGGAGCCCGAGATGAACGCGGACAAACTGGTGCCAGAAGGTGTCGAAGGCCGAGTGCCCTATAAAGGCAGCGTAGTAGCGGTGATGCAGCAGCTCACCGGGGGTCTGCGCGCGAGCATGGGTTATGTCGGCTGCTCCACTATCGAGGAAATGCGCACGAAGACTCAGTTCGTTGAAATCACCACGGCGGGAATGCGCGAATCTCATGTTCACAACGTGCAAATCACCAAGGAGGCACCGAACTACCGGATTGAGTAACATGCCCGAATTTGCTTGACAAGGCGGCTCAATGCTGATGCCCGGCGATGACGCACCAAAAGATTCTCATCCTTGATTTCGGTTCACAATACACGCAGCTCATTGCTCGCCGCGTGCGCGAATCAAAGGTCTACTGCGAACTGCATCCATACGATGTCGGCGAGAAATTCATAAAAGAATTTAATCCGCGCGGCATCATTTTATCCGGCGGTCCGGCGTCGGTGGTGCAAGGCGATACGCCTCGCGCTCCGCAAGCAGTTTTCGACCTTGGGGTGCCAGTGCTGGGAATCTGCTACGGCATGCAAACTATGGCAGCACAGCTCGGCGGCGAAGTGGAAACAGCGCGCGTGCGGGAATTCGGCTATGCCGAGCTGCGGGTACGCGGTCATTCGGCATTGCTCAAGGACATCCAAGACCGGGCCAACCAGGAAGGCCACGGGCTACTCGAAGTCTGGATGAGCCACGGCGACCGCGTAACAAAACTTCCCCATGGTTTCAAGGTAATTGCCAGCAATGAAGCGAGCCCAATTGCAGGCATGGCGGACGAGGCACGCAGGTTTTACGGCCTGCAATTCCATCCCGAAGTGACGCACACATTGCAGGGTAAACGCATCATCGAGCGCTTTATTGAGATTTGCGGACTGGAAGGCGATTGGACTATGCCCAATTACGTGGAGGAGGCGGTTGCCAATATCCGCCTAGCCGTCGGCAAGGAGGAAGTTCTGCTTGGATTATCGGGCGGAGTGGATTCGGCCGTTGCCGCTACGCTGCTGCATAAGGCCATCGGCAATCAACTGATCTGCGTATTCGTGGACAATGGTCTGTTGCGGCTTAACGAAGCCCGGCAGGTCATGGATACCTTCAGCCGAAACCTCGGGGTCAAGGTCATCCTGGTGGATGCATCCGCAAGATTCCTGAAAAAGCTGTCAGGTGTTTCCAATCCGGAGCAAAAACGTAAAATCATCGGCAGGGAATTTATCGAAGTATTCCAGCGCGAAGCGAAGAAACTCCGGCAGGTAAAATGGCTCGCCCAAGGCACGATTTATCCAGACGTCATTGAATCGGCCGGCGCCAAGACCAAGAAAGCGCAGTCCATCAAATCGCACCACAACGTCGGTGGTCTGCCCAGAACCTTGCATCTCAAACTGCTCGAGCCGCTGAGAGAATTATTTAAGGACGAGGTGCGTGAACTGGGTTTGGCGTTGGGCTTGCCGCGCGAAATGCTGTATCGCCATCCGTTTCCCGGCCCTGGTTTAGGCGTGCGGATTGTGGGCGAAGTCAAGCGCGAATACGCCGATTTGCTGCGGCGAGCGGATGCCATATTTATCGATGAGCTGCGTGCTTCAGGCTGGTATAAAAAAACCGCACAGGCATTTGCGGTGTTCTTACCGGTGAAATCGGTAGGCGTGATGGGAGACGGCCGCACCTACGAATATACCGTATGCCTGCGCGCCGTCACGACCCAGGATTTCATGACCGCCCAGTGGGCGGAATTGCCCCACGATTTGCTGTCGAAGATCTCCAATCGCATTATCAACGAAGTGCGCGGAATCAATCGCGTAGTTTACGATATATCCGGCAAACCGCCGGCGACAATAGAGTGGGAATAATGTCTGGCGTTAGTGATTTAACACTGCCGCGCGTCGCTTTGCGGACTTTCCAGTTGTGTACCTTCGCCGCAAATCGCATTTGTTAGGCTGTCGCCTGGACATTGCGCCTCAGGGCAATAAAAAAGGCCAGGGCCGCAATTCTCCACTGCTACAGAGAAAATTAACCCTGACCTGTTTTGCGGCTGTCGCCTTGGATGCTAGGCCACTTGTGCCACCGGGGATTTTGGACAGCAAATGCAGTCGCTTTGCGCGTGCAATTCGCGGCAGCTGCGCAGATCATCTTCATCCATTGCCTGCATCTGCGGTTGCCCGGCTTCGGCAACCGTCGTGACCGTCGGGCCAAGTAGGATAGTGCTGCCGAGGCCGGCGTAGATGTAACGGTCGCCAAAAGTCTGCTTCAAGATTCCAAACGCGGGCTCTCCCGTGCAATGAACCGGTGCAATCCATTTGACCTGATAGTTATCGCGCAAGGAATTCGCGATCCGGGTGATTTGTTCATTAGTCGCAGGCAGTAAATGTGTCCCACCGACAACTAGGTGAATCGGCTTTCCCGTCACTGCTTTGGTGGTCTCGACGACCTTTTCTATTGTGGGATGACTGCATCCGACCACGAGCACGACGCCATCAGGAGTATCGATCGCCAGCGAGATCTCCATCACATCCAAATCGACGCCCCAAGAACCCTTTAATAGAATTAACTGAAAGCCGGGCGCTATCACGGCGTTTTCTGTCACCCAGGTGAAGTTTCCCTGCGGCCAGGGCGTGCCAAAACGCAGCTTTTCGGGTGGTTTACCGTCAAAATAGCGCATATCTGGGGGCAGCGATTCATTGCGTTTGTAGAATGTTCCGGGAAATGCAGAGCCGAAAACGCCAAAATTTTCCTTGGGGACGTATATCGGCACCTTCGAATTGACAGTCATCAAATAATTCAGACCGCTCGTATGATCGCCATGACGATGGGTAACGACCACGAAATCCAGCGTGGTGAGGTCGATTCCCTTCGCTTTCACATTGTGCGCAAAAATATCAGCGTTATCGCCAGTGTCGAACAGGATACGTTTGCCTCCATATTCAATGAACGCCGAGAAACCCCAGTCTTTCTGCATGCTTGATGTCTTGCCAAATGCATCATAGAGCGAGGTGATTTGCGCCTTCTGGGAATCCCCGTTGGCACCGGGTCCACGCGGGGTCGCTGCGCATCCGGCAAGGAGCACGGTGGCGCCGGACCGCTTTAGGAATGTTCGCCTGTCCATAATTGAAGACGACGTGAGCCAACTGAGCCATGGTTTCGCATTCATTTGTTTCCTCCTATATAGGTGATTACCCTAATGAGCTCCCAGTATTGTGCTCACTTTCATTTCTGGTCAGCGCACATGCAAAGTGAACGATCGGGAAAGCTATCCTACTTATCATCGTATACAAATTCCCGATGTGTTGGCTACCAATTTACAAAACGAAGCGCTTTGGTTCTGTGAAAGGTTGCGATGGCTTTTTGTGAAATATTCACGATGCGGATCTGCCCACGCGCCTTCAAGGCCAACCGCGCCTGCGAAGCATGGCGGCTCACCATCCCGAAGGAGGTTTTTTGTTGATTATGATCTTCCGACCCTCGACCGTGATATACCCTCCGAGACTGAGATCCTTGAGAATGCGGCTGATCATCTCCCGGGAAGCGCCGACCCGGTTGGCCAAGTCTTGGTGGGTAAGATTCTCCGCAATTACAAGTTCGCCGTTCAAGTCAGTAGCAAGGCTTAATAACAAACGCGCTACACGGCCATAGACATCCAGTAGAGCGAGGCTTTTGACATTCTCGGTCAATATCCGCGCTCGCTGAATAACCTTTTTCATGATATGAATTGCCATTTCTGGATGCCGCTCGATGAGGGTGTTAATTTCAGCTTTCGAGATGATGGCGAAGCTCGAGGGTTCCAAGGTCATAACCGAGGCTGAGCGAGGTCCCTCGTCCAATACCATTTCGCCAAAGTAGTCACCAGCGCCATAGGTGCCCAGCACGACTTCTTTTCCCGCCTGATCGCTAACGTAAATCTTTACCTTGCCGGAGAGGATGACGTAAAAAGAATCCGTATGATCGTCCTCTGTAACAAGCACCGTATTTTTGGGGAACGTCTTGGTAAACGAATGGCTTTCTAGGAGCCGTATCTCATCGTCGCTCAGGCCCGCAAAGAGTGAAATGGTTTTCAGTTTGGCTAGCATGAACCCTTACCTAGCGGTTATGACAAATATTAGAACCTAAGTGATGTTGACCGCAACAGTGTGTTTTGAACCGTGAAGCGAGGGAAAACTTGGGGCGCGTTTGCTGCTAGCACCGATGCCGGCTGATCGAGGGACCGTGTCGACAACGCTTGCTTGAAGGACTACTATAAATTGCATCCTCATTGTGAAAGGTGATTCCATGGACAAGCGACAAGAGAAAAGATGGAGCCGGCGGGAATTTCTTAGTGGTGTCGCACTGACAGGGACAGCTGCTCTACTCGGCATGAAGCCCGAGTCGGCCGCTGCAGAGCCGCCACCTGAGACGACCCGAATCCGGATTCACGACGCTCCGATCACGTGCTTTGCGCCGGTCTATTTGGCGGAAGATCTATTGAAGGCCGAGGGCTTTAGGGAGGTGCAGTATGTCAAGACGCCACTCAATGAAGGCCCGACGAAAGCGCTTGCCCAAGGCAAAATCGACATCACCCAGAACGATACGGCGGGCCATTTAATGGAACTCGACGTCGGAGCGCCCGTCGTTATCCTCGGGGGAATCCATACGGGCTGTTGGGAGTTGTTCGCCAACGATCCGATACGTACGTTGCGCGATTTGAAAGGAAAGACGGTGGCTGCTCCCGAACGCAGCAGTCGCCAGGCTTTCGTCGCCGGCCTAGTGAGTTTTGTCGGTTTGGATCCGCAGAGGGATATTAAATGGATTAACCTCGAGCCTGGCAAGTCGATCGAGCTCTTTACCCAAGGGAAAATCGACGCTTTCATGGGTTTTGCGCCAGAGCCCCAGGAATTACGGGCGAAAAAAATTGGGCGTGTTCTGATAGACTTCGGTACGGATCGGCCCTGGTCGCAATACTTCTGCTGCATGGCGGCGGCGAACCGCGAGTTCGCCCGCAAATACCCGGTCGCCACGAAACGGGCGCTACGGGCAATGTTAAAGGCCACGGATTTATGCGTGAGCCAGCCGGAGCGGGCTGCTCGCTTGATGGTTGACAGAGGCGTCGCGAACAATTACGAGTACGTCCTGCAATCGGTCAAGGAGATCGGTTACACGAAATGGCGAGAGTACGACTCCGAGGACACGGTGCGCTTTTGGTCGCTCCGCCTGCTGGAAGCCGGCATCATCAAATCGGATCCGAAGAGGGTCCTCGCTGAGGGCACCGACTGGCGTTTCATCAGGGAACTCAAGCGGGAGTTGAAGGCTTAACAGCCTGATGCAGAACTTGCTGGGAGCCGCGTTTGGACGAAAAATGCACAGATGCTAGTTGCGCGACGAAGGTCGTGGCCAGCTCTACGAAGCCGAGGAGCGCAACCAAGCAGATGGGCATTTTTCGTCCAAACCCGGACGGGGCGCGGCTTGTCGGGCGGTCGGCTTTGTCGCTCACTTCGTGAATATGCACCTGCTATTCGACGCGGCTCGCTTCGCGCATCTCGTCCCGAAAAGCCAGCGCCGTGGCCCTATGAAGTTTTGCAGCAGGCGGTTACGCGTGAGTCGCTTCGCCGGAATTCGAATAGCGGCGCTCGCAGCGGCCGGCTGGTTTGCGCTGGGCCCCGCTGCCGCGCAGGACGCTAGCCTGTCTAGGATCGGCCGGGCACCCGAATTCACCCTGACCACCCAGGATGGCAATCGGCTTTCTCTTAAGGAGCTTCGGGGAAAGGTGGTGGTGGTCACTTTCTTCTTCACATCCTGCAAGGACTCATGCCCGCTTCTGATACACAAGATGGCTGCGCTCCAACCACGCCTGGGCGCTGATTTCGGACCGGAAGTTTTCTTTTTGTCCATCTCAGTGGATCCCAAGCGGGATACCCCGGCCGTTCTCAAGCAATACGCCGAAGATCTTGACGCCAACCTTTCCGGTTGGGCGTTCCTGACCGGGCCGGAGGCCAATGTCCGGAGCGTGGTTAGACGCTACGGCGCCTTTTTCCGCAAGATGCCTAGCGGAAATGTGGAACACAGTTTTCTCACCTCACTTGTGGATCGGAGCGGTTGGTTACGCGTCCAGTATCTCGGCGTGCGGTTCGATTCCAATGAATTGCTCAAGGACATTCAGTCCCTGCTAAGCGAAGGCCGTCTGCAATGATCACCCGGCTGCCGCGGTTAGTCGCACGAATACCCGCTACCATCCACGTGAAACTTCTCGCCGCTTTTCTGGCCATCGCGCTATTGCTCGTCATAGTCGGCGTCGTCGGCCTCGAAACACTGAACATTGCCGGCCGCCATGCCGACGAATTGGTGAAGCTCCAGCGCAAGATAGCCGTTTACCGCCAACTGCAGCACGACATTAGTGCTCAGCTCTACAGCGTCTCCACCGCCCTGCTGGTACCGCAAGAGCGTACGCTCGATGCGACGCTGCGCCAGCTCAGTGAATTCGGTTATGACGTCGATCGGCTCCAATACGTCGCCAAGGACGAGGTAGAGTTGCTAGGCCGAGTCCGCGAGGACTACGAGAAATTTGTTGCAGTGGTCACGCAGGTCGTGGAATTGATCCGCCAGGGGAAGGAGGCGGAAGGTCGGGAGCTGCACATCGCGCAAGCGACCCCCGTCGCTAACCGCCTCGAACGCCTGATGAACGAACTAGTCAACAGGGCCGAGGCCGACATTGTGGAGAGCGTGGAAGCAAACCGCAGGGCGTATCTCGCTTCGCGTTGGGCCGTCATCGGTATCGCGTTCGCAAGCATCGGCCTTGCCATGCTTTTAGGATTTGCCATCTCCTGGTCCTTGATCCAGCCGATCAAAGGCATGGATACGCGACTGCGACAGATTGCCTCAGGCGATTTCTCGGCAAGGGTCGAAGTGATAAACCGTGATGAGCTGGGAACGCTTGCAGCAAACCTGAACCAGATGAACGATGAACTGGGGCGACTGTACCGGCAGCTCGAAGCCGCTAATCGGCACAAGTCAGAATTTCTCGCTAGCATGTCTCACGAACTCAGAACGCCTCTAAACGCCATCATCGGCTTCTCGGAGGCGCTCCAGGCTCGATTCTTCGGCGAACTCAACGCCAAGCAGACTGAGTACGTCGAGGACATTCGCGCTTCCGGCCACCACCTTCTCTCGCTCATAAACGACATCCTCGATCTCTCAAAGATCGAGGCCGGGCGCATGGAGCTTGACATAAGCACGTTCGACGTCGCGACCTCGGTCCAGCAGGCCCTCACATTTGTGCAAGACCGTGCCGAGCGAGCCCGCGTTTTACTCGAGGCGAAAGTTTCACCTGAGGTCGGCACTTACGCGGGTGACGAACGCAAGTTCCGCCAGATTCTCCTCAATCTGCTCTCCAATGCAATCAAATTCACGCCAGAAGGAGGGCATGTTGCAGTCAACGCCACTCGTGCTAACGGGGCGCTTCAAATTGCCGTCAGCGATACCGGCGTCGGCATCGCGCCTGAGGACCAAAATCAACTTTTCGAGGCATTCCAACGCGTGGGGGATCGCAAGCAGGAAGGCACCGGCTTGGGGCTAGCCCTCACGCGCAAGTTTGTCGAGCTGCACGGCGGCAGCCTGAAGGTTTCTAGCACACCGAACCAAGGCTCGACCTTCACTGTATCGCTTCCATTGTTATCATGAATACGAAGCGCGTGCTGATCGTCGAAGACAACGAAAAAAATCTCAAATTGCTGCGCGACTTGCTGGAAGTGAAAGGCTACCTTGTGGTTGCAGCAATGAGTGCCGAGGAAGGTCTTCCCCTTGCGCAGGCGAATCCGCCGAATCTCATCGTCATGGACATCGGCCTGCCCGGTATGGATGGAATTGCCGCGCTTCAGGTGCTGCGCGCCGACGCCCGCACGCGGACCATACCGGTAATCGCCGTCACCGCATCAGTGATGCAGCCAGAGCGCGAAACTATCTTGAAGGCGGGCTTCGACGGCTACATGAGCAAACCGATTGACGTCATGGGATTCCTGGCACTCGTCCAGACCACCATTGAGCAGTTTACCCAACGCGGCCCCTGATCATGCAGGCTCCTGCCCGGATCCTTGTCGTTGATGATCTGCCGCTAAACGTCAAGCTGCTGGCCGACTCGCTGCGCAGCCAAGGGTATGAGATCCTCACCGCGAACTCGGGGCGCGAAGCGCTGGAGATTATCAGCGCCGAACCCCCCGACCTAGTATTGCTAGACGTGGTCATGCCGGAAATGAATGGCTACGAGGTGTGCCGCGCGATCCGCGCGCGGCGCGAAACGCAAATCTTGCCGGTGATCATGGTAACCGCGCTCGATCCGCAGGAAGAGCGCATCAAAGGCTTGGAGGCCGGGGCCGACGATTTTCTTACCAAGCCGATCAACCAGCCCGAGCTGTTGGCGCGCGTCCGCTCGCTACTGCGCATTAAATCGCTTTACGACACCATCCAATCTCAGGCCATGCAACTCGCAGAGTGGAACAGCAAGCTGGAACAGCGAGTGCGCGAACAACTTGCCCAGCTTGAACGCCTTTCGCGGCTCAAACGCTTTTTCTCGCCCCAGCTTGCCGAGTTGATCGTGGCGGGGGGCACCGATGATCCGTTGGCCAGCCATCGCCGAGAAATAACGGTAGTGTTTATTGATCTGCGAGGCTTCACCGCCTTCGCGGAGGCATCGGAACCGGAGGAGGTGATGGGTCTGCTTCGCGAATATCACGCTGAAATGGGCAAGATTATTATGACCCATGGGGGTACGCTGGAACGCTTTACCGGTGATGGCATGATGGTATTTTTCAACGATCCCGTCATCGTGCCCGATCCCTTGGAGCGCGCAGTGCGCATGGCGCTGGCGATGCGGGACCAAATCGCTGAACGGTCCAGCCGTTGGAAAAAACGCGGCTACGATTTGGGCGTTGGCATTGGCATTGCCCAGGGATATGCCACGATTGGCGCCATCGGCTTCGAGGGCAGACTTGATTACGGCGCCATTGGCACTGTCACCAACCTTGCGGCTCGCCTGTGTGGGGAGGCAAAAAGTGGCCAGATCCTTACCAACCAGAAAACCCTGGGGGCAATTGAAGAACGAGTGGACGCCGAGTCACTGGGACAGTTGTCCTTGAAAGGGCTTTCTTCCACAGTGCACGCCTACAATATAACTGCAGTCCGGGAATGACTGGCTTCGGTTTGATTGACTTTTCTTCCCCTACATCGGGGCTTGCCGGTCACCAGCCCGCGTTTGGGCCTTCCAGTCACCGATGTCGCTAAGCTGAGAGTAGGGGACATTTGCTGTTTCCCCACCGCATGCACACCTGCGTTCAATTTCTGGATGCGATTTAGCCCAATTAATCGAAAGAGTGTTTCGCAAGATCTATTTCGTGCTAATGCCTTGTCACACAGCAAGCGGTCAGAGAAATTTCGTCGGGGGATACCAGACTGAAACCAGCTCGTAAATGCTAGCTTGTGTTATTCTCTAAATACAACGCATCAGCAAAATGATGTTTCCTGCCTCAATTTCCACTATTTTTGCGCGATAACCCGGGAGCGAATGAAGCCCAATTAAAGTACAGCGCGATGACTGATACGCTTGATGAAACAATAATGCGGGAGGCGTTGCAACTTGCCGAGCGGGCATGGCTGCTCGACGAGGTCCCGGTCGGTGCGGTGGTGGTAAGCAACGGCGAAATTATCGGTCGAGGATATAATTCGCCGATCTCGGAAAATGACCCAACCGCGCATGCAGAAATCCAAGCACTTCGGGATGCCGCGAAAAAAATTGGAAATTATCGGTTAAACGATTGCTCGCTTTACGTAACGCTCGAGCCTTGCCCCATGTGCGCTGGTGCCATTATGCACGCCCGCATTGCGCGCTTGGTTTACGGAGCCACGGATCCGAAGGCAGGCGCCTGCGGCAGCGTGGTGGACCTGCTAAAGGAAACACGGCTCAATCATCACACAAAAGTTGCTGGTGGAATACTTACATCGGCATGTGCCGCAATATTGCAGCGTTTTTTCGCCCAGCGACGAGGGGTTGAAAATTGATGCCCAGGATTATCGTAAGTTTGCCGCGTCAGAGCCTGACGTTGTTGGATAATTCGGGAAATGAAGTAGAACATTATCTCGTCTCCACTTCAAAAAACGGTGCTGGAGAATTAAACGGCAGTTTTTGTACGCCGCGCGGCTTGCATGTGATTCGCGCCAAGATCGGCGAGGGCCAGCCGACCAATACCGTATTCGTCGATCGCCGCCCGACCGGAGAAATTTACACACCTGAACTGGGCAAGCGTTATCCCGGCCGCGACTGGATTCTCACTCGCATACTCTGGCTCTCAGGCTGCGAGCCGGGATTCAACCGGCTCGGCAAGGTCGATACCATGCGGCGATATATCTATATTCACGGCAGCCCGGACAGCGCAAGGATGGGTCAATCGGGGTCGGTCGGTTGCATCAGGATGCACAATGGCGATTTGCTCAATTTATTCAACAGGGTTGTCGTGGGCACCCCAGTGGAAATTCGCGACTGCTGATGCCTCAAAGCCATCGCGTGGCGCGTTCTGGCTCTCTTGCCGAGGGGCTCCTGAAAATAGCATTAGAGCTTTAAAACAGTAAGTTAAGCTTTCGTGCAAAAATTATTGTGCAATGCACAATACTGTGCTAGACTTTTTTCAGTTGTTGGAAATTTATTGATTCGGAAGGGAAATCTGGATGAGGCTTCCGGGCAAAGTTGCGATTATAACTGGTGCCGGACGGGGCATCGGGCAAGCTACCGCCATCAAATTTGCGAAAGAAGGCGCGAAAGTTGTTGCCTGCGATCTGACCCCTGAATGGTTGAACGAAACGGTACAAAAAATCAATTCAGCAGGCGGCGAGGCCATTGGTTTTGTGGTCGATGTTCGAGACAAGGCGAGCATCGAAAACATGGTCAATAGCGTTGTGAAAAAGTACGGCCGCATCGACTGCCTAGTAAACAATGCCGGCATCGTCATGGACAGCCAGCTTAAAAACATGACCGACGAGCAGTTTGACAAGGTGATCGATATCAATCTGAAAGGCGTTTACAACTGTACCAAGGCGGTGGTGGACGTCATGTTGCGGCAGAATTCCGGCGTGATACTCAATGCCTCATCGATTGTCGGTTTGTACGGTAATTTTGGACAAACCAATTATGCAGCCAGCAAATTTGGCGTAATTGGAATGGTTAAAACCTGGGCGAGGGAGCTGGGAAAGCGAGGAATCCGCACCAATGCGGTTTGCCCCGGATTCATTGAAACCCCTATTCTGAGCTCGATGCCGGACCGAGTTCTGAAAGCCATTGAAGAGAAAGTACCGCTCGGCCGTTTAGGACGACCCGAAGAGATCGCAAATACCTACGCTTTTCTCGCCTCCGACGAGGCCAGCTATATCAACGGCGCCGTGATTGAAGTGGGCGGCGGCGTTACGATCTAGCGCGTTGAGCGAATAATTCAGCCAGCTTTTCACGATTCGGGGCGAGCACCACGCCTTTCTCGGTGATCAATCCAGTCACCAATTCCGCAGGAGTTACGTCGAAAGCCGGGTTGCGTATCTTGACTCCTTCAGCCGCCCATTGTGTGTGACGGTAACCAGAAACCTCCGAAGCCGGGCGTTCTTCGATCGGGATATCTGCGCCGCCGGCGATTCCGAGATCAATGCTGGACAAGGGGCACGCAACATAAAAAGGAATGTGATGCCGTTGTGCCAATACCGCGAGCATATACGTGCCTATTTTGTTTGCGACATCGCCGTTTGCAGCCACGCGATCGGCACCAACGATTACCAAATCAATTTCTCCGCGGCTCATCAGATGGCCAGCCATATTGTCGGTAATTAAAGTCACTGGAATATCATCCTGGATCAGTTCCCAGGCGGTAAGCCGTGCGCCTTGCAGAAATGGTCTGGTTTCCCCTGCAAATACGCTGACTTTGTTGCCTGTTGCCACAGCTGAACGGATGACCCCCAATGCAGTGCCGTGGCCGGCAGTGGCCAGCGCTCCGGCATTGCAGTAGGTGAGAATTCTCGCATTGTCGTTGATGAGAGCTGCGCCGTGATCGCCGATCGCGTGGTTGACGCGCAGGTCCTCGCTGTGAATGGCTTTAGCCTCGTCCAGAAGCCTTCGCGCGATTTCCGCAGGACGGTGCTGCTTGGCGGTATTCCAAACTCCGCGCATGCGCTGCAGCGCCCAGGACAAATTTACCGCAGTCGGCCGGCTGTGCATAAGCTCCGAGAAGCTTTTTTCAAGACCCGATTGAAAATCGTTCTCTGCCACATGTTGCAAACGCTGCGCTTCCAAAGCGATGCCATAAGCGG
>Ga0187776_10001210_pt1 | contig 12798 bp, 13 predicted proteins | sample 0216_BV02_MP12_2_FD_132426 | JGI IMG/M metagenome (GOLD analysis project Ga0187776, IMG submission 132426) | Tropical peat soil microbial communities from peatlands in Department of Meta, Colombia - 0216_BV02_MP12_20_MG | ecosystem: Environmental > Terrestrial > Soil > Wetlands > Peat | place...
CATCGACCCGCATGCGGTACAGGTCCGATTGCATCCCGCTCAACCCCTTGATCTCGAGCAGGTTCCGGGTATACACGTGGTCCATGCGGACGTTCAGAACGCCCATATAGCTCACACCCCAGAACCCCTGAATAGTGGCAAGCACCATCAAAAGGCCGAAACCGATGGCCAGGCGCATTCCTATGGTCAAATTTTGCAGTCCCAGGTTGTAGCGCATCTGTTGTCGCTCTCTCTAAATTCAGGGCTGGCCGTAGCGGCTACTGAAGCGAAAATCGATACCACAGATTGACTGTCCTCGTGCGCAACACCCATGCCAAATGTTGCTTTACTTTATGTGCTGAAACGCACATAAATGCAAAAAAAAAGGCCCCGTTTCCGGGGCCTTTCTGACGTCGCAGTAACAGCGAACTTACATTCCCATGTCGCCCATGCCGCCCATACCACCGCCACCGGGCATCTTCTCCTCTTCCTTCGGGAGTTCCGCCACCATGGCTTCGGTGGTGATCATGAGGCCGGCGACGGAGGCCGCGTTCTGCAACGCAGTACGCGTCACCTTGGTCGGGTCGAGGATGCCCATCTTCAGCATGTCGCCATACTCATCAGTCGCGGCGTTGTAACCGAAGTTGGTGTCCTTGCTGTCCGCAACCTTGTGGTACACCACCGAGCCCTCGGTACCGCCGTTTTCCACGATCTGGCGCAGCGGTTCCTGCATTGAACGCACCGCGATTTGGATGCCGACGTCCTGGTCGTGGTTGTCGCCCTTGAGACTCTTGATCGCGGTCACGGCGCGCACCAGCGCCACGCCGCCCCCCGGGACGACGCCTTCTTCCACCGCGGCTCGGGTGGCGTGCAGCGCGTCTTCCACGCGCGCCTTCTTTTCTTTCATCTCGACCTCGGTCGCGGCGCCGACCTTGATCACGGCAACGCCCCCGGCAAGCTTGGCCACGCGTTCCTGCAGCTTCTCCTTGTCGTAGTCGGAGGTGGCCTCCTCAATCTGGGCCTTGATCTGCTTTATGCGCGCCTGGATGTCGACCTTCTTGCCGGCGCCGTCGATGATGGTGCAGTTTTCCTTGTCCACCACGATGCGCTTGGCCGAGCCGAGCATGGTCGCGTCGGCCTTCTCGAGATTCATGCCGAGCTCCTCGGAGATCACCGTGCCCGCGGTCAGGATCGCAATGTCCTGCAGCATGGCCTTGCGGCGGTCACCGAAGCCTGGGGCCTTGACGGCGCAGACCTTGAGGATGCCGCGAATGTTGTTCACCACCAGGGTCGCGAGCGCCTCGCCCTCGACGTCTTCGGCGATGATCAGCAACGGCTTGCCCTGCTTGGCCACGGCTTCAAGCACCGGCAGCATCTCGCGGATGTTGGCGATCTTCTTGTCGTGGATCAGGATGAGCGGATTCTCCAGCTCGGCACTCATCGTCTCCTGCTTGTTGATGAAGTACGGCGACAGATAGCCGCGGTCGAACTGCATGCCTTCCACGAGTTCCAACTCGTTCTCCAGGCCCGAGCCTTCTTCCACGGTGATCACGCCTTCCTTGCCGACCTTTTCCATCGCGTTGGCGATGATCTGGCCGATCGACTCATCGGCGTTGGCGGAGATGGTACCGACCTGAGCGATCTCCTTGGAATTGGAACAGGGCTTGGAAATTTTCTTCAGTGCCTCGACCGCCGCCGTCACGGCCTTATCGATGCCACGCTTCAGGTCCATGGGGTTCATGCCGGCGGCGACGGATTTGAGTCCCTCGCGCAGCATGGCCTGGGCCAGCACGGTCGCGGTGGTGGTGCCGTCGCCGGCGACGTCGGAGGTCTTGCTCGCGACCTCCTTTACCATCTGCGCTCCCATGTTCTCGTACTTGTCCTTCAGTTCGATTTCCTTGGCGACGCTGACACCGTCCTTGGTCACCGTCGGGGCGCCGAAGGATTTCTCCAGCACCACATTGCGGCCCTTGGGACCGAGCGTCACTTTCACCGCGTCGGCCAGGACATTGACGCCGCGCAGCATGCGCGTACGTGCAGGATCACCGAAAACTACGTCTTTGGCTGCCATAGTTGCTTCCTCTCTCTGGATTCGTTCGGTTGGTTACTTCTCGACCACGCCCATAATGTCTTCTTCTCGCATCACGAGCAGTTCTTCATTGCCGACTTTCACTTCGGTGCCGGAATATTTCCCGAATAGGATCTTGTCGCCGACCTTCACATCCAGCGGCCGGACCTTGCCATCTTCGAGAATCTTGCCGTGACCCACGGCGATCACTTCGCCCTGGATCGGCTTTTCCTTGGCGGTGTCGGGAATGACGATGCCGCCGGGTGACTTACGCTCTTCTTCCAGGCGGCGCACGATCACGCGATCGTGAAGCGGACGGATTTTCACAGACAATTCTCCTTTGGTAAGGGGTTTTACGCTCATGCTGTTCTCCTTTTTCAGTCTTTCCTGAATAACATGAAACACTTAACAAAACCCTGAAAAACCACGTACCGGGTTTGTTAGCACTCGGTCAAAGTGAGTGCTAATGATAATGAGCGAGGCACAGATGTCAACCGGTAAAGTGAGGTTCAGTCCACTCGGCGAGACTCCCCCTCCAGGGGAGTGCGGCCGACCTGGTCAGGCCCGGCGGGAGGGCGTGTCACGGGGCCGCCCAGACCGACACGACGCAGGTATCGCCGGATAATCCAGCGGCGCAGCGGCGGAATCAGCAGGAGAAGCGCGGCGATGTCGGTCAGAAAGCCGGGCACCAGAAACAACACCCCGGCCGCCAGCAGGGCCAGGCCTTCCAGCATGCCCTGAGCGGGGGACTCGCCACGGGCGATCATCGCCTGAACCCGGCTGGCGGTGGCGAAACCCTGCATGCGCACCAGCCACAGACCGATTACGACGCCGATCACGACCAGCAGCAGCGTCATGCCGACCCCGATGCGGGAGCCGACCCAGACGAAGGTCGCGATCTCGGCGATTGGTACCAGCAGCATGAGGATGACCATCAAAACAATTCCGCGGCTCGAAACTGGCAGCATAACCCGATGCCGTGCCGACGGCATCCGGGACGCGGACGCCGGTCTTTCGCTACAATGAATAAACGCCCATCCCGCGCCGTCATTACGGCTGCGATGCCGACCACGAACCGACAAGCGAAGCCACACGAATACCAGCTGGTGTTGACGACCTGTCCCGACGCCGGGGCGGCGCAGCGCCTGGCGCATGCGCTCGTGAGCGAGCGCCTGGCCGCCTGCGTCAACATCCTGCCGGCGGCGCAGTCGGTCTATCTGTGGAAGGGCAAAGTCGAGTCGGCCGCGGAGCAACTTCTGATCATCAAATCCATGACACGCGCCTATCGTTCCATCCAAAAAAGAATTCTCGAGCTGCATCCGTACGAACTTCCCGAAGTGATCGCGGTCCCTGTCACGGACGGCTTCGCCGACTATCTCTCCTGGATACGCCACCCCGACAAGACATTATGAAAAAACTGTTCGCCGTCATTTTGTTGCTGTGGTGGTTCCCGGCGCAGGCCGCACCATCAGATGAAGACCTGCTGGACGCGGACCAGGCGTTTCAGCTCAGCACCCGCACCGTCAACGGCACCACGCTCGAGGCACGCTGGAAAATCGCTCCCGGTTATTACCTGTACCGGGACAAATTCAAATTCGAGGCGCTCGGCGGGGCGAAGCTCAAGGACCCGGTGTTCCCGCGCGGCAAGGTCAAGCAGGATCCATTGCTCGGCCAGGTCGAGACCTACATCAAGTCGGTCAAAGTGCGCCTGCCTCTGGACGGACAGCCGGACGCGCCGACGGTTCGGCTGCGCATCACCGCGCAGGGTTGCAACGAACCCGTCGGCGTGTGCTATCCGCCGATAGTCAAGGAAATCGATTTCAAATTGCCGGGCGTAAGAGCCGCCGTCGTCAAACCCAACAAGGTAACTGAAGCCCAGCCGGCGGCCATCAAGTCGCTCACCGATCTGACCCGCTCCGTCGGAGCGAGCGACACGCAGGCCGAGCCGGTCGATCCGGACAAGGCGTTCATCGTGAACCTCGAGGCGCGCGGCAACGATGCGCTGCTGGCGCGTTTCGATATCGCCGATTGCTGCTATCTTTATCGCGACAAGATAAAGGCCGAGCTCACGACCGCCGCCGGCGGCCCGCTCGCCGCTGACCTGCATCTCGGCGACTACACGTTGCCGCCCGGGAAAACCAAGACCGACGAGTTCATCGGCAAGACCGAGATCTACGAGCAGGGCTTCGAAGTGGCGCTGCCGATCGTGGGACTCGGCGGCCAGGACCGGGAATTGTCCCTGCGGCTGAGTTATCAGGGTTGCTCGGAAAAAGGCGTGGTGATCTGCTACCCGCCGGTCACGAAAACCTTCGGCGTGCGTTGGAGCGGGGGCATGCTGCGTGTCGCAAGCGCGGCCGAGCCGCCACCGGCTTCCCCCGCCGTCTCCCAACCACGCGACCTTCGCAAGTTCGTGTTCGCCTTGCTCACCGCCTTCGGCGCCGGGCTGCTTCTGACCTTCACGCCCTGCGTATTGCCGATGGTGCCGATCCTTTCGAGCATGCTCGTGGGTCAGGGAGACACCCACATTGGCAAGCTGCGCGGCGGTCTGATGTCCTACAGTTACGTGCTCGGCACCGCTGTGACCTACGCCGCCGCCGGAATCATCGCCGGTCTCTCCGGCGAACAGTTGCAGGCTTACTTCCAGAACCCCTGGGCCCTCGGCACTTTCAGCACCGCACTGGTGCTGCTGGCGCTTTCGCTGTTCGGTTTCTACGAACTGCAGATGCCGGGCTTCATTCAGTCGCATCTGCATCATCGCACACATCATCTCAAGGGCGGTTCTTATATCGGCGTATTCATTCTTGGCCTGGTCTCGGCGTTGATCGTCGGGGCCTGCGTCTCACCGGTGTTGATCACTGCGCTCGGCGCTGCCATCACCAGCCAGGATCCCGTGCTCGGCGGCGCGATCATGTTCGCACTCGCCCACGGCCAGGGGGCGATCCTGATCGCGCTCGGCATCGGCGCCGGCTTCCTGCTGCCCAAGGTCGGCAAGTGGATGGACCGCGTGAAGCACCTGTTCGGCGCGATGTTGATCGCCGTGGCCATCTATCTGCTCGGCTACATTCCGGCGGTGCCGGTATTGTTCCTGTGGGCCGCGCTGTTCATCATCTCCGCGGTGTACCTGGGTGCGACCCAGAGCCTGCCCAAGGAAGCGACCGGCTGGCACTATCTATGGAAGGGTATCGGTACCTTCCTGCTGGTGTGGGGCGTGTTGGCGCTGCTCGGCGGACTCACCGGCAACCGCGATATCCTGCGTCCACTGCCGCTGACGTCCTCCGGCGTCAGTGTGATCGCCGGTGGCGCCGACGTCGGCACGGCTGCACCCGCGGCGGCGGAACGTTTATTCGAGCGCCTCTACACCCTGCGCGACCTGGAAGATCGGCTCGCTGCGGCCAAAGCGGCGGGCAAGCCGGTAATCGTGGATTACTACGCTTCGTGGTGCACCGACTGCGTGCGCATGGAAAAGGCCATCTTCGCCGATGCCCGCGTGCGTTCGGAACTCCAGCACTTCGTGCGTTTACAGCCGGACGTTACCAATTCCGGCGACGCCGAGGTCGAGGCGATGAAAAGGCGTTTCAAGGTCTACGGGCCGCCGGCCATCGTCTTACTCAACAGCCAGGGGCAACAGCGCAGTGAAGCGCCATCCTACGGATTCCACAATGTCGAGGAAATGCTGTCGCTGCTCGGTAACATCTAAATGCTTCCATGGGCTCGACCTGACTACATGGCTGCCACGCTCAAAAACCTGCTGCTGTTAGCCGTCGCCGTCCTGGCGCTCGCGGGCGGTTATTGGACGGCGCAGACATTGCGCCCTGCCGTCCCGGTCAAAGAAACGACGCCGAGCTACGGTGGCGGCGCCATGATCGACTTCAGCTTGCCCGACCTGACTGGCAAGAAACATTCGCTGAGCGAATGGCGCGGCAAGGTGATCGTGCTCAATTTCTGGGCCACCTGGTGCCCGCCGTGCCGCGAGGAAATCCCGCTTTTCATAGCCTTGCAGAAACGGTACGGGTCCGGGGGCGTACAGTTGCTGGGCGTGGCCACGGCGGACGACAAGGAGTCCGTGATCGCGTATCGCCAGTCGGCCGGCATGAATTACCCCATCCTGATCGGCGACGATGATGCCATGGACATCATGGTCCACTATGGCAATCGTCAAGGATCCATACCGTATACGGTCATCATCGATCGTGAGGGCGGGATCGTGGCCCGTAAATTGGGGGCTTTCGATCAGGCCGACCTCATGCGTGTCATCGCGCCACTGCTGCCGCCGTCGGGAACGCCTTCGTCTCCCCCTGTATAGAATACTGCGTCGATCTGCGGTTTATTTTCGCCAAATTACCGCGATCTTGTTTGATGAGTTCCTTGTGCTGGACAAACAATGGTTTGGCATGCACAATATCTTCAATCGGGAAGATAACCGCAAATGAAGGCGTAAATCGGGAAAGATGGCGCAAATAGCCAGCAAAATCCGCTCCTCGCCTGGCCCTCGATTCATTCCACCAGTCAAATTCACGCATGGCTGAAATTTTGGTTCTCAACGGCCCCAATCTCAATCTGCTCGGGACACGCGAGCCGGAACACTATGGCACCACCACGCTCGAGGCGATCAATCAACGGCTCGCAAAACTGGCCGAATCCGCCGGTCACCACGCAAGTTTCTTCCAGAGCAATGCCGAGCATGAGCTGGTCGGTCGGGTGCAGCAGGCCATGAAGGACAAAGCAGGGTTCATCCTGCTGAACCCCGCGGCCTTCACCCATACCAGCGTGGCGTTACGCGATGCCTTGGCGGCCGCCCATATTCCGTTTATCGAAGTGCATCTTTCCAACATCCACGCGCGCGAGCAATTCCGGAAACATTCGTATTTTTCCGACCTCGCCGTGGGTGTCATCAGCGGCCTCGGTGCCCAGGGTTATGAACTGGCGCTCGCGGCCGCCATGGAACGCTTGAAAAAATAGGACCAATCTCATGGACATACGCAAAGTCAAAAAACTGATCGAGATGCTGGAGGAATCGAGCCTCGCCGAGATCGAAATCCGCGAGGGCGAGGAGGCCATCCGCATCAGCCGCGCGAGCTCCACCGGCGCGCCGCACGTGGTGCACATGACCGCACCGGCCGCCCCCGCCGCGCCGGCCGCCCCCGCGGCTGCAGCGGCTCCAACCGCCGCACTCGCTGCACCGGTGCCCGCCGGGCATGCGGTCACTTCACCCATGGTCGGCACGTTTTACCGCGCCTCTTCGCCGGAGGCCAAACCATTCGTGGACATCGGCAGCCAAATCAGTGTCGGTGACACCCTATGCATCATCGAGGCCATGAAGATGATGAACGAGATCGAGGCCGACAAGGCCGGCGTCGTCAAGGCCATCCTCAAGGAAAACGGCCAGCCGGTGGAATACGGCGAGGCCCTGTTCATTATTGAATAAAACCACGGAACCACAAGTAAACACACATGAGCACGGACATTTTTGCCGGGAGCAAAAATTGGACAGCGGAGCGCAGCGACGCTGGCCCGAGCGCAAGCGAGGGCGAGCGCCAGGGACGACGCGAGCATAACCGCGCAGAGAAGTCGCTGCTCGAGGTTTTATCTGCGTGCATCAACGTTCATCCGCGGCTTCACGAATAACCTTCACCCATGATCGAAAAAATCGTCATAGCCAACCGCGGCGAGATTGCGCTGCGCATCCAGCGCGCCTGCCGGGCGCTCGGAATCCGCACGGTCGCCGTCCATTCCGAAGCCGATCGCGACGCCAAATACGTCAAGCTCGCCGACGAGTCCGTATGCATCGGCCCGCCCCGGGCGGCCGACAGCTACCTCAACATTCCGGCCATCATCAGCGCCGCCGAGGTCACCGATGCCCAGGCGATCCATCCGGGCTACGGGTTCCTGTCGGAAAACGCCAACTTCGCCGAACGCGTGGAGTCGAGCGGCTTCATCTTCATCGGCCCGCGGCCGGACACGATTCGTCTCATGGGTGACAAGATCTCCGCCATTCGCGCCATGAAAAAGGCCGGCGTGCCGTGCGTGCCCGGCTCCGACGGCCCGCTAGGCGAGAACAACAAGGAAACCCTCCGGCTCGCCGGGCATGTCGGCTACCCGGTGCTGATCAAGGCCGCCGCCGGCGGCGGCGGCAAAGGCATGCGCGTGGTGCACACCGAGGCGGCGCTGCTCAACGCCATCCAGCTCACCCGCGCCGAGGCCCAGGCCGCCTTCGGCAACAACACCGTCTACATGGAGAAGTACCTCGACCATCCGCGCCACATTGAATTCCAGGTGCTGGCCGACACCCACGGCAACGCCATCCACCTGGGCGAGCGCGACTGCTCGATGCAGCGGCGGCATCAGAAAGTTATCGAGGAATCGCCGGCGCCGGGCATCCCCGAGAAACTGCGGCACAAGATGGGCGAGCGCTGCGCCGACGCCTGCCGCAAGATCGGTTACCGCGGCGCCGGAACATTCGAGTTCCTTTATCAGGACGGCGAATTCTATTTCATCGAGATGAACACGCGCGTGCAGGTCGAGCACCCGGTGACGGAGATGGTAACGGGCGTCGACATCGTGCGCGAGCAGCTGCGCATCGCCGCCGGCGAGCGGCTGTCCTTCCGCCAGAAGGACATCCAATGGCGCGGACACGCCATCGAATGCCGCATCAACGCCGAGGACCCGCGGAATTTCATCCCCTCGCCCGGGCGCATCACGGGCTGGCATGCCCCGGGCGGACCGGGCATCCGCGTGGATTCACACGTGTACACCAATTATTTCGTGCCGCCGTACTACGACTCCATGATCGCCAAACTGATCGCCTTCGGCGACACGCGCGAGATGGCGCTGGCGCGCATGCGCATCGCACTGACGGAAATGGTGGTCGAGGGCATCAAGACCAACATCCCGCTGCATCAGGATCTCATGAACGACGCCGCATTCATCCGCGGCGGTGTCAACATTCATTATCTGGAGAAGAAACTGGGGCTGTGATCGGCGACGCGCCAAGCGTGAGGTATCAGACACAACATCCGCTTCCCGGCCTCTCGTCGTGCTCATCACCCCTGCCAACTCACGCTGCACGATGCCCTGGCTCAAATTGAAACTGTGCACCGATGAACTGCACGTGCAGGCGCTCTCGGATGCGTTCGAGGAATGGGGCGCCATCTCGGTGACGCTCGAGGACGCCGCGGACCAGCCGCTGTTCGAGACGCACTGGAACAAAAATCCGCTGTGGTCGCAGGTCAATGTGACGGGGCTATTTCCGGAGCACACGAACACCGACGACATTTTGGCGCGAGTGCGCGAACGACTCGGTCTCGCGGAATCGCCGGCGCACGAATTCGATCTCCTCGGCGACGAGGACTGGGCGCACTCGTGGATGGCGCATTACAAGCCGCTGAAGGTCGGGCGTAATCTCTGGGTCGTGCCGAGCTGGTGCACGCCGCCCGAACCCGATGCCGTCAATCTCATACTCGATCCCGGGCTCGCCTTCGGCACCGGCGATCACCCGACCACCGCGCTGTGCCTCGACTGGCTCTCGGAACAGGAGCTGCGCGGGAAAACGCTGCTGGATTACGGCTGCGGCTCCGGCATTCTCTCAATCGCGGCGCTCATGCTCGGCGCGGCGCAGGCCCATGCCGTGGACATCGATGCGCAGGTGCTGGAGATCACGCGCCGCAACGCCGTGCACAACGGCATCCACGCCGGGCTGCACGTGATGCTTCCGTCCGAGCTGCCTCAAGGTTTCCAGGCTGATATCGTGATGGCCAACATTCTTTTCGGCACCCTGATCGAATTGCGTTCTGAAATCAAAGCGCGCGTGCGTCCGGGCGGGTGGCTCGTGTTGTCCGGGCTGCTGGGGTCGGAACAGGCAACCGAAGTGCGTACGCTCTACGAGCCGCCGTTCGTACTGGCACAGCGCGAGAAACAAAACTGGATACTCCTCGCCGGGGGCAAGCCCGTGAATGTCGGCTAAGCTCACAAGACTATGTCTAAATGAACGCAGTAGGACGACCATAGATGTACATCCAGTGCCCCGCATGCCTGACTACTTTCAAGGTGACGCCGGCACAGCTCGCCGCGCGCGGCGGCGTGGTGCGCTGCGGAATCTGCTCGACGATATTTCACGCCGAACAACGCCTGCTTCAGGCGCCGCCGAAGACTGGCCGCGAAACGGCCACCCCGGCGCGAGAGGAGGCGGCCTCGTCCGGAACCAGCCAACGCCGGCGCAGCGACAAAAACAGGCGCGCCACGTCCCGACGCCGCCGCGACAAGATCAAAGCGGCGCCAGCGCCGTTCATCGAAGAGACTGATTTTCCCATCATCACAGAATTGCAAAGGCCTGCTCGATCGCGCTGGCGCGCGGTGCGCTGGGGCTTCGCCGATTTGCTTTTGATCCTGCTGCTCGCGGGGCAGTTCGTTTATTTTTACCGCGATGAGCTCGCCAAGAAACCGTCCTGGCGCCCGCTGCTGACGGATTTCTGCGGTTATGCCCGCTGCCAGCTGCGTCCGTTACGGGACATCGCCGCGATCGAATTACTCCAGACCACAATCGCGCCGCATCCCCAATACGAAAACGCGCTGCGCATCCGCACCGCGTTCGTCAACCGCGCCGACTATCCCCAGGATTATCCGTGGATGGAAGTCAGTCTGACCGACAACGGCGGCCGGGTGCTCACCCGCCGTACGTTCACGCCGGCGCAGTATCTGCCGACGCCCGCGGCAGGCAACATGTCCCCGAACGTCGTGGCCACGACACTGCTCGATGTAACCAATCCCGACAACAAGGCCGTCGGTTACGAGATCCGGCTGGTAACGCCGTGACATTCCGGCACACGCACCGGGCGAAAAGGGCAACAGCCGCGATGTCCAGGGAGGAGCAACAGCGAAGCGAATGAATTTTCTTATGTGCTTCACCTGCTTACTGCGTCGAGACAATTCCGTAAAGGTCCTTTCTGCATCCTTTTAAGTTATGATCAGCATTACCGATATTCACGGAATAAAAATTTAATTCACCGCTCATCGTATCCCCCTTCCCTGTGTTCTGAGTTTCTGGTTAAGATTGCTGCCCTTTCGCGTCGTTCCGGGTAGAGAAAGCCGATCATGAGAATCGGACCCTATAAACTGAAAAACAACTTGTTCCTTGCGCCTATGGCCGGTGTTACCGACCGGCCGTTTCGCAGCCTGTGCCGCCGTCTCGGTGCCGGCATGGCCGCCTCGGAAATGGTGTCCTCCAATTCCCTGTTGTGGGGCAGCGAAAAGACCAAGCGCCGCGCCGATCACGCGGGCGAATCCGAACCGCGCGCGGTGCAGATCGTCGGGAGCGATCCGACCATGATGGCGCAGGCGGCGCGCTACAACGTCGAGCACGGTGCCCAGATCATCGACATCAACATGGGTTGCCCGGCGAAGAAGATCTGCAACGTCTACGCCGGCTCGGCGCTGCTGCAGAACGAGAAGTTGGTGGCCGAAATTCTGCAAGCGGTGGTAAAAAGCGCCGATATTCCGGTAACGCTCAAGATCCGCACCGGCTGGGATCGTGCCAACAAGAACGGCGTCGCGATCGCACGCCTCGCCGAGTCCTGCGGCATCCAGGCGCTGGCAGTGCACGGGCGCACGCGCGCCGACGCGTTCCACGGCGAGGCCGAGTACGACACCATTGCCGCCATCAAGGCCGCAGTCACGATCCCGGTCATCGCCAACGGCGACATCACGACCCCGGAAAAGGCCGCGCAAGTGTTGCGCGCGACCGCCGCCGACGGCCTCATGATCGGCCGCGCGGCCCAGGGCAATCCCTGGATTTTCCGGGAAATCACGCACTTTCTCGCCACCGGCGAGAAGCTCGCGTCGCCACCGGTCACCGAAGTGCGCGACACGCTGCTGGCGCACCTGGAAACCCTGTATTCGTTCTATGGCGAATACAGCGGTGTGCGCATGGCGCGCAAGCACATCTCCTGGTACAGCAAGGACCTGCGTGACGGCGCAGCGTTCCGGCATCGGGTAAACCAGGTGGAATCGTGCGAGCCCCAGGTCGCCATGGTGCGCGAGTTCTTTGACACGCAGGTGCAAAACATGGAGCTCGCGGCATGACCAAGGATCGCAAAGTGCCGCTCGCGGCATGCGTGAAGCAGTCGATCGAGCGTTATTTCAATGACCTCAACGGCGAGAAGACCGCGGGCGTGTATGACATGGTGATCAGTGAGGTGGAAAAGCCGCTGCTCGAGATTGTCATGCGCCACGTCAAGAGCAATCAGTGCAAGGCCGCCGAGCTTCTCGGCATCAACCGCAACACCCTGCGCAAGAAGCTCAAGCAGCACAAACTCCTCTGACGGATTCTGATTGCGGAAGCGGGACGCGGAATTTAAAATTCCCTTCCCGAACCTCCCATTTCGAATTGCGCGCTCCATGACGACCATCCGCCGTGCGCTGATCAGCGTTTCCGACAAAACCGGCGTGCTGGAATTCGCGCGCGCGCTCAGATCTTTCAACGTCGAAATCCTGTCCACCGGTGGCACCGCGAAACTGCTCGCCGACCACGACGTCGCCGTGACCGAGGTCTCGGACTATACCGGCTTCCCGGAGATGCTCGACGGGCGCGTCAAGACGCTGCACCCGAAAATCCACGGCGGCATCCTCGGGCGGCGCGATCTCGACCGCCACGTACAGGCGATGAATCAGCGCGACATTCCGCCGATCGATCTGGTCGTGGTCAATCTTTACCCGTTCGAGGAAACCGTGGCGCGCCAGGATTGTACCCTCGCCGAGGC
>Ga0187776_10001211_pt1 | contig 12791 bp, 14 predicted proteins | sample 0216_BV02_MP12_2_FD_132426 | JGI IMG/M metagenome (GOLD analysis project Ga0187776, IMG submission 132426) | Tropical peat soil microbial communities from peatlands in Department of Meta, Colombia - 0216_BV02_MP12_20_MG | ecosystem: Environmental > Terrestrial > Soil > Wetlands > Peat | place...
CAACTCTCCTCTCGCTCCGAGATAGACGTCCTGGGTAGACTGGTTAATGAGAAAACAAGCCAACGATTCTTAATCCCGAGGTCATTCTTGGTCGGCCGAGCGCGAGGTCGGCGATTGCCGGCGTCGACCAAGAGGTGGATGCCCCTTTCGGCCGTCCGATGACTGTGGCTCCAGGTTTCCGTGAGCCTCTCGACCTCGGCTTCCAAGGCGACCATTTCAAATAGCGCCGCCGTCATCTCCATTTCGAGTCGCTCGTTGAATGTAGTCTCCGCGGGGCTGCTGCTATTCTGGGGCATCTACTTCGCAATGGCGGGGACGGGCAATGTGGTAGACTGGTTGACGCGGCACGGATACAGGGGGAGATACTTCAGGTCCTCGAGTAAGAACCTTGAGCTGATGGAGAAGGTTGCGAAGAAGCACGGCTCGGGCGCATCCGCCGTCGGCGCGCTCTTCGGAGTGATCATGTCTTGGGAACTCTTGTCCGCAATCACCTATCTCCTCGCCCTCGCATACTACGCGCTGGGAAATGACTTCCTCATCTCATATGCATTCTTCATTGGCATGGGCCTTTTCGCCGGGCTGATTCTGGGGAATGAGGCGTTCGTGTACTACGACGACGAGGAGGAACATGTGATCATGCTCCTTACACAGCTCGTCTCGTACATCGCAGTCGTAGTCCTATGAACCGATTTCTCCAACGACGCCAGCCGGCCCTCTTCTCCCTGTATCACGGCACCTGAGGCTTTGGAAGCGGCGCCCCGCATTGGACACAGCTCTGCTTCCAGGTCTGTGCAGTCCCACAGTAGGTGCACTTGACCATAACCGTATCCGGGGGAGGGGGCGGCGGAAATGCCGTAGCCTCAGACATCGGTCGCTGGACCCGGTTCCTCCCCGAAAATCCCCTGGCGGCGGCGACCACGATTATGATTATGACGAAGATGAAAAAGATGGCGAAGGCAATCGAGCTTCCTACGTCCATTTGCAATGAACTGGCGGCTGAAGTGTTCTCCCATGGCAGCGCTGCCAGAGCGGCATAGGCGAACTCCATCACGTCACTCCTCCATCGTTGACTGCTCCCTCGGGATTAATACGCATCACCAAGAGAGCTTCGCTCCAGTCCGGTCCTCTTCGTTTTCCAAGAACCCTCGGTGGCCCTTGAGCACCCAGGCGTACGAGAATGCAGGACCGTCGCAAAGAACGAAATCGCCCTGCAGGCTTCCAGTCCCAAAGAAACCCGAAGATACCTCGGCCCCGAGGCCCCTCGCTATGTCTGCGAACTGCGACTCCGAAACATTCCCCTTTGTAACCAAAACCAAGTCAAAGACGCGGACAATGGGTTTCCAAAGAGCAGTCTGAGTTCCCACACCAATCTCCGAGACCATCTCTTCGGACGAGTACGACCCGAGGGTCCTTTTCACCAACAGCGAGGCGCTCTTGAAGGCAGTCCCGCTGAGCGAGACCTGCGCAGAGAGGCTTCCGTCCACGGCGACCCCGAGCGAGGCAGCGGCCTTGTCTGCTCCGTGTTCCACCGCCAATGCAGGCCTCTCCACCGAGAGCTTCATGGGAAACCAGGGCGACCTGACGAGGAAGACCCAAACATCTGACCCCATGGGAACATCAACGTGGACCGCCGGGGCCATGAGGGTCCCCACCACCCTCCCCTGAAGGAGGAGTCCCGCGGGATACACTTCCGTCAACTCCACCTCGAGCCTTTGGCTCCCGTCCTCCTCCGTCCTCTCTTGGACCTGGGCGGTCACCGGGTCGAGCATGGTGGTGTCGCATCTCCAGACTTGGGTCTTTCCCTCCTGGACCCAGTGGAAAATCATCTGGCCCGTCCCGACGTACACTGCCCTTTGGTTCAGGCGAGACCTTGAGCTGATGGCCACGGTCGTCTTTCCCGCCGCGACCGCATATGTCGCGTCAATGCCACCCGCCAAGCTGTAGCTGGGCATCCGGGGTCGATTCCCTCCCTCGTGCTTTTATCGGTTCCCGGTCGCCTGTTTTGCGCTTCAGCCGATCATGCTTGCTTGTACGAGACTATCTTGCCGTCCTTGTCGTCGATGATGACCTCCTTCCTGTCTGAGGTCGGCTGTCCAATCTCGACAACGACCTTCCAGTTCGCCTCCCCCTCGATGGCGACCGCCGAGGAGACCCTCACGCCACTGAACCCGGCTTCTTTAGTGAGGAACTCCTTTGTAATGGCTATCACTTCGGAGACTGATAACCTCAATTTCTTCCTCCCCGCAGCGCCCCGCGGGCGCCAGATTTGGGGTGTTCGAAATCGCCCCTGAGCACGCCCATGGCGACGCCGTCGAAGTATTCCCCATTAAAGTACAGAGCCTCCCTGTGTCTCCCCTCGACCTTGAACCCGTTCTTCTCCGCGGCGCGAATCATGGCCCTGTTGTCGGACCTGGTGAACAGCTCCACCCTGTGCATGTTGTACTGTTCGAAAGCCAACCTCGTCAGCAGTTCGAGCGTCTCAGTCCCAAGCCCCTCGCCCCGGAAGCTCTTGTCCAACGCGACTCCGAATTCGGCCGAGGTACTGAATGGGCGCCACCATCTAAGGGAGCACCACCCTGCAGCCTTCCCTGACTTTCGGTCGACCACCACGAATGTCCTGCGCAGAGCCTCTTCCCCCCTGATTTCTGCGTCATACTCCTTCTGCAGAGCCTCACGGCTTACCATATGGTCGGGTCTGAACCTTGCCCAGGCCATCACCTCTTCATCATTCTGAATCCGGTGCATGAAATCCAGGTCTTCCTTTTCGAGAGCTCGGAGCTGGACCTTCTTGCCCTGAATCATGGAGCGCTTCCCCGAACCTTCGATAGTTAAGCAATAACCCCTGGGGCGAAGCTCGGCTTCCCAACATTCCCCCTGCAGTGGATTTTCGATCCGTGGAAACCAAAACGTATCTCTTCGCCAAAGTTGAAGTAACTAGCCGGAGGGTCGCGGTCCGCGCAATGCTAGACGAGCTCCTGAGGTCCTTCGTACAGCCTTGGTACGACTCCTTGGGTTCCCCCGCCGCAAGCCAGAAAGAGGTTCTCCTTTCCCTTCTGAGCGGATACGCCAAGACGGAATATGGCAGGTCGGCCGGGGTCGCTACAGTCAGCGACGTAGATACCTACAGGAGAACCTTTCCCGTGACCGACTACCCGTCATTGGGACCTTATCTGGACCGCGTCCGGGCCGGGGAGGAGTCGGCGCTCCTTCCGGAGCCGGTCGTCCGTTGGGTCATGACGAGGGGAAGCACGGGCAGGCCGAAGCTCATCCCGGCAACCGAGACCCATCTCTCACTGATACTGTCTGCGGGCGCCAGAGCCATCGTCAACTTCGGCCTCAGGAGGACGAGCTCAGTGCTCGAGCGGCCTGTCCTCAACCTCAACTTCCCTTCAGAGGTCAACAAAGTAGAAGCGAAGGGGCCCGTGGGATACAGCTCGGGTACCTACGCCAAGCTGAACCCCGGCCTTGGTGCCGCCGTCCTGGTCCCGCCGCAAGAGGAAGTGGACAGGCTCGGCCCTGGAATCACCAACGAGGACTGGGAGAGGAGGTTCGAACTCGCATACCAGCGCGCCAAGGACGCCGACATCGGAAGCACAATGGGCGTCACTCCAGTAATCCTGAGCTTCGCCAATTTTCTCAGGAGGCGCCACGGAGTCCCCCCGAAGTCCCTCTGGCATCCAGGCGCCCTCTTCTGCACCAGCGTCTCGAAAATACATACCAGGTATGCGCCTCAGCTTCGTCACCTGTTCGGCCAGGTTCCCGTGGTCGAAATCTATTCGGCTACCGAAGGGGTCTTCGGCCAGCAACTCGACGACCTCCCATACATCTGTCCGAACTATGATTCCTACTTCTTCGAAGTGAAGACGAGTGACGCGTTCAAGATGCTTCATGAAATGAAGAGGGGCGAATGGGGGAGGCTGATCGTTTCCACCCCAGTCTTCCCGAGGTACGACATCGGCGATCTAATCGAGGCAGAGGGAAAGGGATACTACAGGGTGCTCGGTCGAGCAAATCGCAGAGTAACCGCCGAGCACATGCTCTTCAACATTCTCGCGCTCAGGAGGTTCTAGGGAGCAGGGGTCCTTCTCCGGGCCGAGAAGGCTGATGCTATCGCTGCAGCGCCAAGCAGGACCAAGAGCAGTGGCCAGAAGGCGAAATTGTTGGTGCTCACAAAGACGAAACCTATGAACATCAACACAATCCCACCGATGAACGTGCCGATGATGACCACGCCTCTCTCAATGTAGCGAACTACACCCTGCACGATTAGTATGGCCCCTATTCCTATGATGAAGTACTGCCAGAAGTTGGCGAAGGTGACGACAGTGGTCCCTACTGTGGCGTAGTAAAGCAGGACGCCCAGCAAGATGAGTACGAGCCCTCCGGTGATGGCACCTGCGATGTCCCCTCCTCTTCCTTTCTCATGTTTCTCACCCTTCTCCCGTTTCTCCTGTTTCTCGCGTTTCTCCTGCTTCTCGTAACGGACCGGCTGTTGGGGCGCAGCGGAAGCCGCTCCCTGCACCACCGTCGACTCTGCTGATACGGTGGTCCCACACTTCGGACAGAAGCTCGCGCCTACTGGAAGGGCGGCCCCACACCTATGGCAGAACTTGCTCCCCTGAGACACCGCTCGCGTTTCCGACTCCCACGTTATTTAAAGCGCCAGTTTGATTCTCGCCATTGGGAATTGAATCATTGCTTAATGAGCAGAAGCGGTGAGCCATGACGATGAAACAGGGCGTGGCCTTCCCCATCCTCAGGGTAGTCGGCGGAGCAATCTTCGTCCTAGCCGGCGTTATCGCATACACCGGAATCACCCTGGGGGTGGCGGCAGCCCTTGTCCTCGTCATTGGAGGGGCCGCAGTCTTGGTCATCGCACTCGTCGGCCACCGACCCCGCGCCTTCGACATCGCTGTTTTCATCATAAGCCTCCTCGTCCTCGGAGGAGTCTCTGCGGGATACACCGCTGGACCCACGGTCGTCACTTATTCGGCTACGAGGGCACAGTTACACTCCAGCGTAATTTCGCTCACTGTGTCCGCCAGTACCGGTTCCGTCTCCGTTGGCTTCACGAACAGGACAGACTTCGCCTACCAAGTGAAGTTCACGAACCCACTCTGGTTCAGTCCTCCGGGAGGGACGGGGGTTGACTCGGTCACGAATTCCACTGCCAACGGCACCTTCAACCTGAATGTTGGGGCAGCCTGGTCGGCGGTTTCGGTGTTGCTCGGGAGAGGATACCTGCTCGACGTCAAAGTCACCACGGGCACGGGATCGGTCAGCCTCGTCGCTCCAAGAAATCAGGCACTGAGGAACATCTCGCTTTACTCTTCGACAGGGAGCGTCAGCGCTCAGATGGACTCTTTGGCCATCACAGGCCTTGTCCTGCGGGCGGACACCGGGAGCGTGAGCCTCGTCTCCGGAAACCTAGGAGCCGCAGGACAGCGCGTGCCTGTGACCCTTACCGCCTCCACCGGAAGCATCGACATGAGGGTCAGCCTGGCGGCGCAGGACGCGGTGTCCCTCACCGCAAGCACCGGACTCGGGAGCATCAGCCAGAGCTTGAACGGATTCACGGTTACCCAGAATTCAAGGACGAACCTGGTGGCGACGGCTGGAGACATCAGCACCGCACCGAGGTCGTTCGTGATTTCTGCGACTGCCAGCCTCGGTTCAGTCAACCTGAACGCAAACTTCGTGTCAGGCTGACAGGGAGTCGGCCGAAGTACCCGGCGGGTTATAGGTCTGCAGCGGCAAGCACGCCAAGCGCGTCGCAGGTTACGAATTCGTTCATCCTCTTCTGGTTCACCCCTCCCCATCCGACCAAGGAGCGCCTGCTCTTCGCGCTTCGGAACGTTTGATAGTACGCCTCCTCCGCAGGGAATCCTCCGTCTTCAAGTCTCTTCGAGTTCAGAAGGGAGAGGGCGTCGACGCACCTTTCGTCCTTGATGAATCCCGCCTCCTTCATCACCTTTAGGCCAAAGAGGATGTCGTAGTGCCAGTAGCAGGGATAGTGGAGCTTCGTGAACCTCTCGGAGATTATCTGCCCGTCGCGTTTGCGCCTGAATAGTTTTCTCTCTAGGAAGTACTCCGCGCCCCGCTTCGCAGATTCACGATATGCCCCTCCCCTGACAGCGGCATGAAGGGCGAGTCCCCGGAGCGGGAGCAGGCTCTCCGTGAAGGATGAGGTGTGAGCCTGCGTTCTCTTGTCGCAGTTCCATCCGCCATCTGGCCACTGCCAGTCCAGCAGTCTGTCCGCAAGCTCACCGGTCCTTTCGTCGTCCAGCCCTAGCGCATGAAGATAGTAAACAGCGTTCCCTTCCATGGAGGCGTGGGCCCTGGCGAGGCCCCGGATCTTAATGTACGGACCGGCGAACACTTCGTGCCTCGTTGAGTACTCCATGTGGCCTCTCGAGAAGAGCCAGTCGTAGACCTGCTCGCTAAGGGGGATGAGGGATCTGTCTCTCCTGGGGTACCCCAGGTCGGCGAGAGTCGCGAGAACCCAGTGGGCTCCATACCACTTGGCGTAGGGGTGACACTGCAGGACGCCGTTCCTGCGCTCCGAGAGTAGAAGATTCACACGGGCCGAGCGGCGGACCTGCTCCCTAAGATCCTTGACCCGCGAAGAATCGCCCGGCTCACGCAGGATCTCCAGGCGCGCTCTCAGACGCACCGATGGGTCGTCTGAGTCGAGAAGCCTCTCTATGACGGCTTCCACGGACAGAATCGTTCGGGCCCTGTCGATTTAAGGTCAGTCATACCTGCGATTCGCTGGCAAGAGTCGTCCTATTGCGCTCGAGGGTACCCCTGCTCTTGAGGAGCATAAAATAAAGAGAGGCGGCTGCGGCACTGACCTCGTCCACTTGGAGTTTCACCTCTCCCAGGCCAGGCCCGACGACCTCGAGCTGCTCGTGGCACACAGACGAGGTATGTGGCGAGACATCCACCCAGAGTTCGGCTCGAAGGTAGACGAGTCTGAAGGGCTGACCCGCCAGTGGATTCGTGAAAGGCTGTCCGACGGCACCCTTGTGGGGTTCATCGTTCGCGTGGAGGATGGAAGGGTGGCAGGTAGCGGTTGCATCTGGCTGAGGAACGAACAGCCCAGGCCCACCAACCCGCGCATGGTTGTGCCGTACTTGATGTCTATGTACACGGAGAGGGCGTTCAGGCGGAAAGGCGTAGGAAGGCTGATTGTGAAGAGCGCGTTGGAATGGTGCAGGGAACGAGACTATGACAGGGTTGTCCTACACGCTTCGGCGGCAGGCAGGCCCCTGTACGAAGAGTTTGGTTTCGAACCCGCGAGCGAGATGAGGCTCAGGTTCTAATCCGGCTCGTCCTCATCAAGCCGCACCTCGTGTGGTCGAATATCTACGCCGCCTCAACGGAAATCCTGGGCTACTGCGAAGCCGAAATCAGCAAGGCAGACTAGCCTCCCCCGAAGCGTCTAAATCACCTCCTCGGGGGTTGTTTTCGTGCCTCTCCGGAACGTGACAGCATGAAACAGAGCGACCCGCCGAACCTTAAGGACATCGAAGACGCTGCGAGGCGGATCGCAGGCGTAGCCAGCAGGACTCCACTGGTTGAATCGCCCTCGTTGTCGAGGCAGGCAGGGCGTGATATCTACCTCAAACTTGAATGCTTCCAGCCTATCAAGGTCTTCAAGATTCGAGGGGCCTACAACAAGATTTCACAGCTCGACGAGAGAAGCGTGGTCGCCGCCTCGTCCGGGAACCATGGCATTGCCGTGGCTTACAGCTGCCACCTCCTGGGAAAGAAGTGCACGGTCGTGGTCCCGGAGACTGCAGTGGAAGAGAAGGTGAACACGATTCTGGAATATGGCGCAGAGGTTGTGAGGTTCGGAAGGCTGAGTGGCGAAAGAGAGTTGAAGGGGAGGGAAATTGCACGGGTGGCCGGTTCTGCCTTCGTTCACCCTTTCAATGACCCAGATGTCATCGCAGGCCAGGGGACCTGTGGCCTCGAAATCGCACAGCAGCTGGACGAGTTCGATTCGGTTCTCGTTCCAGTAGGAGGAGGCGGCCTGATTTCAGGCATCTCGACATCGCTAAAGGGGCTCAAGCCAGAAGCGAAGGTGTTCGGCGTGGAACCGCAAGGGGCTCCGAAGCTCTCGGCTGCGCTCAGGGCGAAGAAGGTTGTCACCATCGCGGCTCCGGACTCCATTGCCGACGGCCTCATCCCCTCGGCCCTGGGGGAGCTGACCTACAAGGCGTGCTCCCGCAACGTCGACGGCGCCTTCACAGTCTCCGATAACGAGATACTCAGGGCAACCAGGGCAATGGTGAGGGAAGCAAGGATCATAGCCGAGCCTTCGGGAGCAGCCGCACTCGCGCCCTTGCTTTCCGGACCGAAGGTTCCAGGGGAAAGAGTCGTGGTCGTAGTCTCAGGCGGGAACATCTCAGCGAACCTCCTCAAGGATATGCTCGCTTCATAGCGGCAGCACCGTCCTCGGTTCAAGGACCTTCCGTCCAGACGCTCGTTTCCGCCCCGCTAAATAGGACGGCTGCACTTTCATGACCGAGACCGATGAGCCTGCCATCATTCAACGAGGCCGTTTCTTGGCTGCAGTTGGCTTCCCAAGTTCTTCCGATCTCACAGCTGTCGCTCGTGTCTTGGATTGTGTTTCAGAGCCAGTTGTTCGTCAGGTGCGAAAAATCCGTTCAACGACACTGAACGACTCCATGCCGCGTTTTCAAAAATGTCATTTCAATAATCTTCCAGACATACCAGGCGCGATGATCGACGAGATAAGGCGCAGATTCGGAAGGTCTGCAGACAAGGACCCCTGGGACGCCAATCAAGAACTTGAGCCCGAAGAGGGTGAAGCCTCACCGCTTCACATCGATACAGCAGTCCTACTCGCCGGCACTCAGCCGGAGACAGTCTCGAACGACCTGAACACTCTGGACTATTACAAGAACCTCGTGAGGACCGCCATAGAGAATGGGGGGAGGTATGCGGACCATCAAATCTCCATCCCTTGGCTTCGGATGATACTGGCAGGCCTCGAGCAGAAGCGCATCGATCCTGAGATGATGTGGGAGGGTGTCGATGGCGGAACCCCCAATGGTGGTCTTCTCCCTGCCATCCCTTCCTACAACGACCTCTTTCCTTCAGAAAGAGACACGCCCCAGAACTTACAGCCGTCCCTGGGCTGACAACGTAGAGGCTCTACCGGCGGGCGCCGGGACCTACGGTTCGGAGGCCAGTGTCATCTTAGGTCCCCTTCCTTCACCTTGAGCATCTGGAATCTCTCCGAGAGGAGGCAGGGAACCAGGGCATAGGCCGCGCCGGCGATTAGGTCGATAGCATAGTGCTGGCCGAGGTACAACGTCGAGAACAGTATCCCCCCGCTCACGATTAGAGAGAGCAAGCCCACTCTCCTCCCCACCTTGAACATGAAGTAGCTGAAGATGACAGCGTATGCAGCGTGCAGGCTCGGGAAGGCAGCGAATTTGTCTGCCTCTATCATCGCTGTTACCATAGCAGCGGTCCCGGTGTTCGCCATGGTGTTCCCCCCGAGGACCAGGTCCCTTGCGGCACCCTCGAACCACGGCGGCGCAGTCGGCATGAGGATGAAGGTGGTAAGGGCAAGGTAGGAGGTCAGGACCATGGCTGTCACGTACCTGCCGAAGAAGCGCCTCTGCCAATACCATAGCAGGACTGATGTGAACACTACGAGCGGCATGTGAAGCTCATAGAAGACAGTGGCCACGGCTGTAAGCGGGGCCGACAGGAGAGTGGACTGAATCCACCCGGTCAGGTTGAAGCCCCACATCAGGTTGTCTATGTCGAAGAGGGAGTAGATCACCCTCGTCGCAGAGAGGGCACCTACGGTCCCAGCAAGTGCCTCGTAGGAAAGCAACAGCATCACGAAGGGTATCCAGTACTTCGCCACCCCCTTCAAACCCAGGATCGCGAGCAGCGGGACTGCGGCAAGGAAGAAGACGCCGGGGAGGAACTGGAGAAGGTCTCCGTTTATGGCGTAGTACATCAACAGGACCACAACGTAGGCCGCAGGAAGCAGGAAGTAGACGCCCAACGGCCAGCGGAAACTACGCGGCAGGGCAAATGAACCTCGGAGCCTTAGAGAAGAAATGAGACGCCTGAACCGGGAAGGATTGTCGGAGTCCACGTCAGGGTCGTCCTCCCATGCCCAACCTTTCCCTTCCTCCGGAACTATAAACGAAGCGCGACAACTATCGACGCCCGAGGTTCTGGGGACAGAGCACTATTCAGCGAACTTCGCGTTCAGATACTCCAGCAGCCTTTCAGGGTTGTACGCCTCCCCAAAGATCTTGCGCTGGAGCTCCTTGGGGGCATAGGTGGAGCCATACCTGTGGATGTTCTTCCCCAGCCAGTCCTTCAGCTCGAGGATGTCCTCCTTCTGAAGTGCACCGCGGATGAGGGCGCCGTCTTTCATCCTATGCCAGATCATCGCAGCTACCACGTTGCCCAGGGTGTACGTCGCGAAGTACCCCAGCGACCCTTGGCTCCAGTGGACATCTTGAAGTGCTCCCTCGGCGTCGTTCCTAGGCCTCATCCCGAGGTACTCCTCGAAGGTGTCGTTCCAGAGCGAGGGTATCTCAGCCACGTCCACTTCCCCAGCTATGACCTTCTTCTCCACCTCGTACCTCAGGGCCGTGTGGAAGTTATAGGTCAGCTCGTCGGCGTCGACCCTGATGAAGCTCTTCCTCACGGTGTTGAAGTACCTGTAGAGGGCTTCGTCGTTGTACTTCTTGATGAAAGGGAGGTTCTTCCTAAGTAACGGGTCTATGAGCTTCACAAACTCCCTGCTCCGTCCGACCACGTTCTCCCAGAACCTCGACTGCGACTCGTGGATTCCGAAGGATGCGCCATCGCCGACTGGCGTGTAGGCAAGCTTCTCGCCTATCCCCAGACCGTAGATGGCATGGCCACTCTCGTGAATCGTTGAGTACAATGTGGACTTGAAGTCTACCCCTTCGTACCTGGTGGTGATTCTCACATCATCGGAGGCTATCTGGATTGTGAACGGGTGCGTCGAGACATCCATTCTGAACCTGTCTGTCGGCATCTTCAGCATTTCCACGACCCCTTGGTTGACCCTCTCCATCGCCCCCATGTCGTACTTCACAGACTCCAGGGGGTGCTTGGAAGGGTACACCCCAGCGGCCGTCACTTTGGCGAGGAGCTTCTTAGTCTCTGGGATAAGCTCCGAGTAGACGGCATCCGCGTCCCTCACTGTGAACCCTTCCTCGAAGAGGTTGAGCAGGGCGTTGTAGGGGTGCTTCTCGTACCCGAGCTTCTCCGCCACAGTCCTCTCCAGATCCACTATCTTCTTCAGATGAGGCTGGAAGAGCTTGAAGTCTGACTTCTTCCGCGCGGTCCTCCAGACCACGGTCGCCTCAGTGGCGACCCTCTGAATTTCCTCCACTATCTCCGGGGGAACCTTCAGGTAGTAGTCCAGGCTCCTTCTGAGCACCCGGACGACTCCCTTTTCGAAGTCATCGAGGTCCTTCGCCTTTTCAGCCTTGGAAACAAGTCCGTCCAGATCGATTGTCGCCTTTTGGACCATCACAGCAAGTTGACCCGACGCCATCCCCCGGGGCTTCGCGCCGGCCTCTGGCATGTGTGTCTCCGTGTCCCAGCCCATCACGGCCAGCGAATGGCCGAGGGACCAGACCTGAGCATACTTCTTCAGAATGTCTGCGACGGCAGGGTTTCTGGCCAAATTCGAACGGCCTCGGTCGGCCGAATGGACTTTTCAGCTTTGCCTATCTGGATGTAGTTCAAACTCCTGTTGTTCAGACACTCCACACAGCCTGTAGGTCGGAATACCTGGCCGCCCACTGGGTCCCACTTGTCCGCCGGGTGAATGAGGAGAAGTGCCACGGCAACCCTCCCTCAGAAGATGAGAAAGGAGAGCAGGGTCTCCCCGGCGGCCACAGTCTATCTCCCTCTTGTCGCGCTAGATTCGTGTCATTTGGCTCTTCTCGAAACTCCTAAACATGGACCGCGCCTGGCTTGAGAACAGGTAGCGAGGGAGTTCGACCCAGAGCACCCGCGGTCGGGCAGATTCTGATGCCACCGGTCCGGCAGACGTAGCCATTGTGGGCGCTGGGGTGGTGGGGCTCTCGGTCGCCTATCGCCTGTCGAAACTCAGCAAGAAGATCGTTGTCATCGAGAAGGAATCTGAACCCGGTCTCGGCATCACCTCGGGGCAAGCCAATGTCGTCCACGTGGTGCAGCTCCCATTCGGTTCCCTGAAGAGCAAGCTGGCGCGGAGAGGGAACAAAATGTATGACGACCTTTGTCGCGAGCTGGGGGTCAAGCTGAGGCGCGTGCCGGCCCTCCTAGTAGTCAAGGGGTGGCTCAGAGTCCCCGCCTTGGTCGCGGTCTATGTCTATCTCAAACTCGAACTCCGAGGGGACTTCGGGGTCAGGCTGATGAGGGGGAAGAGCCTTCGTAAGCTTGAGCCGCTGCTGGCCGAAGACATTACGGGTGGCGTTGTTGTCGACGGGTACGGAACCGTGGACGTCCAGGCGCTCGTCTCCTCGCTGAGGGCAGTTGCAGAGAGGAACGGTGTCACCTTCGCCTTCGGGAGCAAAGTGATCTCGGTCGAGCGGAGCGGAGGAAGAACGGTCCTGAAGACCTCCGCGGGCGAAGTATGGGCCAGGTTCGTAGTCAACGCGGCGGGCCTCTACTCCGACGAGCTCTGCCGCGCACTTGGCAAGGACCTGGGGACGCTCGAGCCGGGTCTGGGGGTCATGGGGGTGTATTCCGGCCTCAACCTG
>Ga0187776_10001212_pt1 | contig 12790 bp, 9 predicted proteins | sample 0216_BV02_MP12_2_FD_132426 | JGI IMG/M metagenome (GOLD analysis project Ga0187776, IMG submission 132426) | Tropical peat soil microbial communities from peatlands in Department of Meta, Colombia - 0216_BV02_MP12_20_MG | ecosystem: Environmental > Terrestrial > Soil > Wetlands > Peat | place...
GTTGGGCGCGCCCTTGCGCGGCACGACGCGCGGCGGCCACCAGGCCTTCGACTCGGAGGCCTTCTCCTTGATCACTCCGCCGAACTTCGGGTCGGGCGGCGGGAGCTGTTTGCCGCTGATGGTCGTCGTCGCACCGGGCGAGCCAGGAACACCGGTGATTTGCTGGCCCATGGCCGGCACGGCTGCCAGCAGGACCGCAGCGAGCACGGCGACGATGGTGGATAGAATGGCTCTTGTGTTCATCCGTTTCCTCCTGTCTCCCTTGTCTCGTTCCGCGTGAGGCGGAAATCACTTATCCCAATTCGGCGCAACGCGGCGAAGCCGCCCCCGGCCTCTCACAGGCGCTCCCTCATCGAGACCGGCCAGGCTCTCCTGGACGATCTGGAGCTACTGCTCCTGCTGCTGCCTGAGCGCCTGGAAGATCTAGTTTCGAAGCCCGAGCCGGTTCACTCTTGACATCTGATGCGTGGTATACTATCATCTACGCACTATGCGAACTACGGTAAATATTGACGACCTCGTCCTGAAGGATCTGCGGAAGATCCAACAAAAGGAGGGTAAATCCCTCGGTCGGCTGATTTCTGACCTGCTGGCCCAGGCGCTTGGTGAGCGTAAATCAGCCAAGGCTCCAACCAGGCCGCCCCGATGGATTTCAAAAGCAATGGGCGCCCGCATTGACTTGGCGGATCACGAGGCAGTATACGCCGCCATGGAAAAAGAACCACAGCCAAATCGGGGCAAGAAAGAACCATGAGTTTTGCCTTTGACGTCAATATCCTGCTTTACGCCTCTGATAGAAACAGTCCCCACTTCGAACGGGCCAAGGCATTTATCGAGTCCTGTATCGCTAAGAAGGAAGTTTTTTCCCTGGGTTGGCCGACGGTGATGAGCTACTTGCGCATTGCGACCCACCCCGCTGTATTCGATCATCCATTATCACCCGATGAGGCTATGGCTAACATCGAAACCCTTCTCAACCTTCCTCACGCGCGCTTCCTGTCGGAAGAAGAAGGATTCTGGCACGTCTACCGCGCCACGACCGCAGAGGTTCCCACCCGGGGGAATTTGGTACCGGATGCCCATTTGGCGGCCTTACTTCGCCACCATGGTCTGAAGACGCTGTACACTCACGATCGGGATTTCCTCAAGTTCCCGTTCCTCGATGTGCGAGATCCTCTTGCCGGGAAACCGACGAAGATCTAATCATCACTCCACCCTTTTCACCCCTGGCGGCTTTTGGCTACCGTCGACTATCGCCGCTTGTGGCCAGTAGAGTCTAAGCATAAGCATGAACTTGCCGCAGGGGCGCGGAGCCAGTTCGATTCCCTCTCGGCGCCCGGCAGCTCATTCTGGCTGTGCAACGTCACCCCCCCCCTCTAGGCAGAAGGGGTGGTGACCGGGCAGCTCCGCACGGGGCTGCCCGGACTTACGCGTGATGCTACTCACTCACCCTGTTGTTGCGCTGGGCCTGTTCGAGCTTCTTCATGTCTTCCGGCGTGAGTTTCGGCCGGTCGATGGTCAGCGTAATCTTGTTAAGCTTGCCGGTGAACGTGAAGGGCGGCTGGTAATCCGCGTCGTTCACCCCGGTCAGGGTGTCAGAGCCGACGTCGAGGCTCTCGTCCCATTGCAGGATGAACGGCAGCGTGTGCTCCATCTTCTGGGTGGAGACGTCTTTGCCGTCGACCTTCAGCACGCCGGTGCCGCCCTGGCCGATGCCACTGTAACTGCCGAACGCCATGGTGCCCGCGCCGAGCCCGTCGTACTTGAAGTCGAACTCCAGCGTATGCTTGCCGGGCGCCAGCTCGGGGCCCTCCCAGCGGACCCGCTTCAGGTCCACCAGGTTCCAGAGGAAGACGGGCTTTCCCTTCAGCACGTAGAAGCCGTAGCCGCCGAAGCGCCCGCCCTGCGTGATCAGCATGCCCTCGGCGCCGCCCTGCGGAATATCGACCTCAGCCTTGAAGTTGTACGAGGCGTTGAGGATCGAAGGCGCGTCGCCGTTCGGCGTGCCGGTGAGCGGCAGCGTCCAGGTGAACACGCTGCGGCCGGCGGTGAGGCTCGGCCGTGGCAGGATGACCCGCTGCACCATTGACGAATCGAGCGGCTCAACCTGGTACTTCTTCGCCTCCTGCCAGAACAGGGTCTGCAGCTCCTTCAGCTTCGCCGGGTACTTGGCGGCCACGTCTTCCGACTGGGTCCAGTCGTTTTTGAGGTCGTAGAGCTCCCACGGGTAGTCGAGCACGCTCAACTTCGGCGGGAAGTTGACCCACGGCGGGCGCATGACTTTCGTGCTCGCCATCCAGCCGTCGTGATAGATCGCGCGGTCGCCCATCATCTCGAAGTACTGGGTCTTGTGCGTCGAGGGGGCGTTGGCGTTCTTCGCATCGAAGGTGTACAGCATGCTCACGCCCTCGATCGGGCTCTGCTTTATGCCGTCGACGACCTTGGGCTGCTTCACGCCCGTCGCCTGCAGGATGGTCGGCACGATGTCGATCACGTGGTGGAACTGGTGGCGGATCCCGCCCTCGTCCTTGATCACCTTGGGCCACGAGATTGCCATCCCCTGCCGCACGCCGCCGAAGTGCGACGCGATCTGCTTGGTCCAGGAGAACGGCGTGTCGAACGCCCACGCCCATGGCACCGCCATGTGGTTGTAGGTCTTGTCCGTACCCCAGACGTCGTAGAAGTACTTGAGCTGCTCCTCCACCGACGGATTGGCGCCGTTGAACATGGCCACCTCGTTGGGCGTGCCGATGAGTGTGCCCTCGGCGCTCGTGCCGTTGTCGCCTTCGATGTAGATGATGAGCGTGTTGTCGAGCTTGCCCATGTCCTCGACGGCCTGGATCACCCGGCCGATCTCGTGGTCGGTGTAGGCCACATAGGCGGCGAAGACGTCGACCTGGCGGAGGAACAGCTTCTTCTCGTCAGCGGAGAGCTGGTCCCATTCCTTCAGCAGGTCCTTGGGCCACGGCGTCAGCTTGGCGTTCTGCGGGATCACGCCCAGCTTTTTCTGGTTCTCGAAGATCTGTTCGCGCAGCTTGTTCCAGCCCTGGTCGAACAGGTGCATGTCGCTGATCTTCTTGATCCACTCGGGCGTCGCATGGTGCGGCGCGTGCGTGCCTCCCGGCACGTAGTAGACGAAGAACGGCTTGTCCGGCGCGAGGGCGTTCATGCGCTGCATGTAGGCGATCGCATCGTCCGCCATACCGGTCGTCAGATTCCAGCCCGGCTGGCCGACGAACGGATAGATCTGCGTGGTGTTGCGGAAGAGGTTGGGCTCCCACTGATTAGTGTCGCCGCCGACGAAGCCGTAGAAGTACTCGAAGCCCATGCCGGTCGGCCACTGGTCGAACGGCCCGGCCTGGCTCGCCTGGAACTCCGGCGTGTTGTGGTCCTTGCCGAACCAGGACGTGGCATACCCGTTGTCCTTCAGGATGCGGCCGATCGTGGCCTTATCGCGCGTGATGATGCTGTCGTAGCCCGGATAGCCGGTGGCCTGCTCCGCAACGACGCCGAAGCCGGTCGAATGGTGGTTGCGCCCCGTGATGAGCGCCGCGCGCGTGGGCGAGCACAGCGCCGTCGAGTGAAAGTTGGTGTAGCGCAGGCCGTTGTTGGCGATCCGGTCGAGTGCCGGCGTCGGGATCACGCCGCCGAAGGTGCTGGAAACGGCGAAGCCGGCGTCGTCGGTCATGATCAGCAGGATGTTCGGCGCGCCCTTGGGCGGCACGATACGTGCGGGCCAGTACGGCTTAGACTCTGCGGCATCGCGCTTGATCACCCCGCCGAACTTTGGCGGCGGCGCGGGGATCTGGTCACCCTGGATGGTCGTCGTCGCGCTGGGAGAACCCGGCACACCGTAGATCTTTGGCGCTGCGGGCTGTTGCTGAGCTACGGCTTCTTGCGAAGCGTAGCCCGCCAGCAGGACCAGTGCTGCGATGAGGATCAACAGGGGTCCCCTCTCCAAGTGAAAAACCAGGGATCGCTTATTCATGTTTACCTCCTTGCCAAAGACCAAGCCTTCGCCTCTCCCAGACAGAAAGGGGTGGGGGAGAATTTGTTTATTTCACTAGCTTTACCGCCGGCGGCTTCCACGTGCCTTCGCCGGGCTCAAGGCGCCGTCAAGCCCTTCCTCCATAGCCCAGTGGGGCTGCATGAGCAGATGCTTCATCTTCCCACATCTCAGGCGAAGAGGTCCTTGAAGGCCTTGGCCACTTGCTCGAGCCCCCCGCGGATCTCGTCCTCGAACTTGGCGAGCTTCTCGGATGTGAGCGCCTTCTTCTCGCCGAGCCGCCGCTTCAAATCCGCGAGCCGTTGCGACACCTCTAGCCGTCGCTTGTCGAAAGCGGCATCCAGCTTCTCCTTCGTTGAGGCGAAGCGCGCCTCCGCGGCTTCGAACTCTGCGTCGAGCTTGTCCACCGCGCGCGAATAGGCGTGAATAGAGGCGTCCAAAATGTCCGCATTCTCGGCCTTGCTCTCGGCATGAGCGGCGTCCACCTCCGCCTCCACCTTCCGGGTGGCCTCGTGGTAGCGCTTGCGAATCGCGGTCAGGGCGTCACGCGCCTCGGCCTTGCCAAGGGCGGTCTGCACCTTCAGGTTGTCGATCTCGGCGCGGATCCCCCGCTTCAACGATTCCGAGAGTCGCTTCGACTTGTCGATATCAGCCCTGATCGTGTCGAGCGCCTCGTGCAGTTCCTGCTTGCCGCGCTCGATACGCTCGTCGAGCTGGTCTTTTGTGCGATGCAGGGTCGCTTCGAATGCGTCGGCACGTGCGTCGAGCTTGTCGAGCCTCGCGTCAACCGATTCCCTGATCTTCCTGATCCTGGACATGGTCTCCTCCTCTGAGGTATCGGGCTCTTCAGCCCCTGGCCCCGGAGGGGTAGGAGGGCCAGGGGGCGACGGAGGGTGCGTGGATTCGCGTCTCAGTTAAGTTCTTTATCCTTATAGTACTTGGCGCCCGTGAGGCTGATGCCGACGATAAGACCCTCTTCATTGATCTGATACATCTGCACGCCTTGCGACACCGTCAAGGCTCCGGCGGTCCCCCCGCCCATGGTCTTGCTCTTAGCTGCCGCCATCGCGTTGGCCCCGGCCTCCCAGCCGGAAGTCACGAAGCTGTTGAACGCAGCCGGCGTTTCAAAGACGAACACAACCCGGAACTTTTGGGCTCCCAAGCCTAACCCGGGCTGGAACTCAGCCATCTTCATAAAGGTCTCCTGCTTCGTGGTGTTGTTTAGTTTATCGCCACGCCCGACCCCCCGGCCCCGCCCATGAATATGATCTTCATGCCGAAGTCGCTAAAGACCGCATAACCCGCTGAAGTCGCGATTACACCTCGTGTGGTGGGATCCCCTTTGTAGAGCTGGTCGAGGGTCTGGCGTGCCATGGCACGCACGGACTCCCGCTGCTCGTCGATCTGGGACTTGGACGGCGGACTCGTGGCGCAGGCCAGGAGGCCCAGGTAGAGTACCGCCATTCCCGATGCCATCAATACACGCATGGCTCTTGTCTTCATTGCTTTCTCCTCGTTCATTGGTCTTTCTCCTTTCTGGTTTGGGCGATTTAGAGATTCCGACAGCCGACTCGGGCGGGCGTAAAACCCGCACCTAGGAAACGCCGGCGAACCCGTTCGGTAACGGCGGGGTTAATCCCCGCCCGCAAAAAGCCGAGCGTCGCTCTAACCCCTTACCTTGGAATCGCTCAATTCAGGCTTATGTTCTTTCCCCCTTCACTGGTTTTTCTTCCTGCTAATACAGCGTCATCTAACGAGTCTAGGATGCGAATGGTGGAGGCACGACAGCGGCCGTTCCACCGTACCGCCAGCCAGCCCTGTTCTCAGCCTGTCGCAGGTGGCAAAGTCTATGGTTGCCAATTGTGGAATGTGCCGGGGCCTGCGGCAAAGCAGCCTTCGCCCCCTTCCGGGCAAATGACAACGTACGTGTGGCGCTTTCCGCAGCCGGCCACGCCGATCGTATACTCGGCCCGTTGGATCCCACCCACGTAGGGCCCTTGATAGGTAGGCTGGATGACATCTCTTGAAAGAATGGTTGCAGTTGTCTCCTGACAGTTCATCTCGAACTGAGCGCGGCTCGTCGCCGTCTGGATCGCCATGCTCTGTTTACTCTCGAGAAATTGGGCCTGGGTGGCGCATCCCGCCACGGCGCATGCAGCGCCGAGTGCCAAGAGTGTGAACGACTTCAGCATACGTCACCTCCTTTCTCTTCGCACCGACTCCGACTTGTAGGGATTGCGCATGTCCGTTTGCCTGTTAAATATTCCTCCGCCGTATATCCTCACCGACCGGAAGGCGTTTACCGGCGGCCGCGGAATCCGCCGCTTTCACCGAAGCGGTCCCCGGATCCCCCGCCGCCGAAGTGGTCGCCCCAGCCGCCGCTACCGCCGCCGCCACCACCGCCCCAGCCTCCCGCATGACTGGAGTTGCTGAAGCTGCTCTGGGCCTGGCTGCGCGCCTGCTGCTCCCGGTCGGCCCAGGAGGTGTCCTCCCCCGCAGCGCTCTGCGAGCCGCTCGAGGTCTGCTTCTGCCAGCCGCTGCCGGTGTTCTGATACACGTTGCCGTTAGCGCTCGCGTAACGGTCGTTGCCGTCGTACCCCGAGCTGTAGGTCTTGGTCTGGCCCGTTTGCGCGTTGGTGACCGTGGTGTCGCGGCTGGCCGATTCACCCTGGGCGCCCCAGGATGCGCTGGTGTCGCGGCTCACCGAACTCCCGCCAGGGCCGGTCGCCGACTTGTCGCCACTGTACGTCGTCTGCCCCGTCTGGGCGTTGTAGGTTTCGCTGCGACTCACGCTGCCGGTGGTGCCGCCTGGTGTGTCGTACGTGCGCTCATAGCCCCGCCCCGCCGTCCCTTCGTAGGGATTGACGTAGCGGTTGGCCGAATAGGTGCCGGTGGTTCCCGTGCGGTAGTTCGTGTAGCTGCCGCTAGCCGATTCGCCGACGGTTCCAGAGGATTCGCTATACCAGGTTCGGGTGCCGGAGGTAACTGTGTTGCCCCAGTGGCCGTAGACGTTGGCGCTCGCCGAGCCGCAGCAGGGATAGCCGTGGTAGTATGAATTGTAGTAGGTTGTCCCTCCCCACGAGTCCACCATGGCCGCGGTCGTGAGCCCCATGCCGAAGCCGATTGCTGCACCGACCTCCGGGTTATAGACAGGCTGCGCCTGGACCCCGTAGGTTACCGCTGGCGCGTAGTAGACGGTGCCGACCCACGGCTGATAGTCGTAGCCCGTGCCGTACACGACCACGCCTTCCGGAGCGACTACCGTGCCCAGGTAGCCGGGCGTATAGCCGACGTAGACCACCTCGGGCGTCGAGCCGTAGATCCTCACGTAGGTCACGTAGTAGAGCGGCGAGCTGGGAGGCATCGTGTAGATCACCTCGGGCACCCATGTGGCGACTACCCAGGGACCGTTCAGGGAGGGTGCCGTGAACCAGACCCCGGCCCGGAGCGCGTAGTAGCCCTGGTTAGGGACCCAAATGATCGGCGTGGGCGAATTGGCCACGTATTGAAGCGATGTGCCCTGGATGGAGCGAAGCTGCGGGGCCCCGTCGAAGACCGGAGAGAAGGTGGGTCCGTTCACGCGCGGTATGGTCGCGGTCTGGGGGATCGAGTTCGCAATGACGGCCTCCTTCGCCTGCTGTGTTCCGGCCACGGAGGCGAGTACGACGCCGGCCGGAGAGCCTGCCGGAATGCGTTTGAAATCGGCCGGCAGACTGCTGCTCGCCACGTAGCTCCACGGGCCGCTCAGGGACTGGGCGCGATACCATCGACCGGAGACGAGGATGTAGTAGTTGTTATCTCCCGTGTCGACGATTACGTCAGCGGTGGTATTCGCCGCCCAGAGTAGGCTGGTCCCACCGATGGGCCGCAAGTTCGGCTGCCCCTTGAAGACGATGATCTCCGCGGGCGTTTGGCTCACGTAGATCGTGGGCACGCCGTTTGCGAGCGACGGCTTTGGCTGCGCATTCCCACCATCGACAGGGTCCACCAGCCCCTTTTCGACAAGCTTGTTGGCGACATCGTCGATGCGCCACGGCATGTCCGCGGCCAGGCTCCAGGGCCCGTCGACCGCGCGGGCGGATAGCCAGCCGTCGTAGACATGGAGGTAGTACGTGCTGCCCCTCTTTTCCCGGATGATCAACGCCCGGGTGTTGATGACCCGCTCAAACCTCGTGTCGGGCACATCCCGCAGCACGGGCTTCCCGCTGATAGGGATGAGAATCGCCGGGGAGTAGCTGACGATGATCCGCGGCGGCTCGTTCTTCACCGGGACGCCCTCGTGTTTCATGTCGCCAGAGGCCGCCAGGGACGTCTCGAGGCGGTCGAGGGCGATTGTGCGCGTGGCGCCGGTGTACTGCTGCTGCAACTGGGTGAGGTAAGAAGCGCCATTGTCGGGAAGGGTGGGGAAATTGCTTTTAATGAGAGTGAAATCCTCGAGAGTGACTCTCCGAGCGCTGCGGTCCACCTCCGTGCGCGCCGTACCCCAGATGACGCCGAAGGTCTCCTCCTTGGAGCCGCTTGCCCTGACGGCGACCGCGGCGCGAAAGTCAAGTCGGTTGCCTTCCCACTTTTCGACCTGCGGCTGATACACGAGCACGGTGGCATTGGTGAGACTTATCTGGCGCGGCCAGGGGTCCGGATTCGGTGGTTGCGGCGGAGCCGGTTGTGGGGCGGGCGTGCCAAAGCCCGGAGGCGTTGTGACCGCCGCCGGTGGCGGAGGGCCCCATGCCGGCGCCGGCTGCGAGGCGCAGCCTGTGAGCGCGCCCGCGACCCCGAAGGCGACAACTCCTAGGAGTCTGCGAATGTTCATAGCTGTTCTCCTTTATCAGCGCGCTGCGAGCGGATCGCCCGGAAACGCCTCTAACCCGATTCGGCCTCGCGGGGCCGCGGTTCCTAGAACCGGTAGATGAAGTTGACGTTGAACACGTTGATGATGTTCGGGTCGTATTTTCCCACCAGGTCGCCCGTGAGAGGGTTTCCCGTCTTGTCGATCTTGCAATCTCCGGCGTCGATGAGGGTGTAGGCCGCGCCAATGGCGACATCCTTGCTCCAGTCATACTGCACCCCGGCCGCGTACCGGAACTGGCGGTCCACCGGCAAGGCGGGGGAGCGGTCTTTACTGCTTGAAATCGGGGAGGTGTCGTAGGCCCATCCGGCCATGAGCAGCCAGGGCTCCGCCACCCGGTAGTAGGCCCCCAGGCCCACGTGATAGGTGTCTTTCCAATTCACGTTTACACTCGCGGTATTGTTGTTGGGCACCGACAGCTCAGCAAATCCCAATTTGCTCCAGTCCTGCCAGTTGACGGTTGCAACCAGCGCCAGATCCTTGGTGAGCTCCTGATAGGCGCCGACCGCTACCTGCTGGGGGATGTTCCAGTTAATCTTGAGATCGGAGTCGAGTATGCCGGACGCCTTCAGGAGAGCCCCTCTGACTCCGGTGTCCGGGAGGTTCTTAAACCTCAGATCGTCTTTGAAATTGAGCTGTACCTCGGAGACGTACGTGACCCCGAAGCGGGTCTGAGGGCTCACCTCGAAGAGCACCCCGGCGTTGAACCCGTAGCCAACATCGCTGTCATCGAACTTGAGACGGCCGTCCCCCGGCTCGAGAGGCGTATCGATCGCCGTCCTGGCGCTCAGGTCCCCGTAGACAATGCTGACCCCGCCCCCGATCGACAGCCACGGGTTGACCCGGTAACCGACACTCGGGTTGATCAACGCCGTGGTGAGCTTCACCGTCTCGGCGTAGTAGCGGCCGGACCAGTTGTCACCATAGTCCAACCCCGCGCCCATATAGGACCCAAGGCCGAGGCCCAGCTTCAGGTCCGGGCTCAGGCTGTGAACGAAGTAAAGCGTTCCGGACGGGGCGAAAGTCCCGGCGTTGCCGACACCACCGCCAGACTCGTTGGTCTCCTGGACCTTGAACTTGGTCACCGGATAGATGCCCAGGAAGCCGCCCTCCATCTGGGAGCGATCCAGCCGCGTCATCCCGGCCGGGTTGCCGCTCGCCGTGGAGGCGTCCATGGCTGCGGCCTGACGGCCGGCGCCCGCCACCCCCATGTCGGGGGTTGCCTCTTCGTAGAGCCAGAGCGCACCGGCCTGAACCGAGGGGGCAGCCAGAAGGATACACAGGAGCGACAGGAACAGGCTGCGATAGAAGCTTTGCATACAGGCCTCCATTTTGTTGGGGGTGAGGTCCGCGTCGGGTGTCCTTGTCTCCGCAGCTTCAGTGTTCAGTGTCAGCTGGCGCGCATGAGGCAAGAAGGGCGCGGACCTGTCATGCCGGAATCTCTCCCGAGCAGGGCGAACACCTGGGCCCCAGGGAGCAGTCGGACACGGTGCCTCCTCCTTCTTGATGGTGTGGTTTCGGATGTTGGCTCGCGAATCGATCGCCCTGTTTAAAGATTATCTTTGCAATAGAGTTAAGTCCACGTCTATTGGACTTTCGTCCAATAGTTTTATGTGCGGCAACGTAGCTTACCGTGTGTCACGGTAACCGAAGACAACATTTCCACGTCACGAAGGAATCACCCGAATCTCCTTCGCTCCTTTCCGCCTGCCTCCGCCGATCCGGTGATGGTCTTCATATCAACCTATCGCTGCGAGGTGCGCCACCGCAGCGAATCATAGATCGGTTCATTGTGCAGCGGGGTAGGCACCACCACGGCCGCGAACCACGACGTCAGCATCGGCAGCAACAGCAGGAAGCTTCCCGTCATGTCGATGACCGGGATGATGCCGGTAAGGTGGCCCGCAGGACGCTCGTAAGAGACGCCCCTCTGGTGCGGCGAGCTAAGCCCAGCAGACTCTCACGCCACGTCTCGCCTGAAACGCCGCCGGGCGGTGTTTGGGCAGGCTTTGAGTTAGGCTCTAGGTGCGTCCCGTCCTTCCGGGGCGGGAGAAGGCCCAGCGCAGGCCGATGGGGGCGAGCAGGGTGGTGACCAGGACCATGAGGACGATGGCGGAGAACATTCCTTGGGTGAGGAGAGGTTTACCCCCTAAGGTCAGCCGGAGGCCAATTCCGGCGAAGATCAGGCCGACCTCGCCGCGGGGAACCATGCCGATGCCGACCGCCAGGCGATTCACCCCGCCCCCCAGAACTCCGAGGCCGCAGGCGAGCTTGCCGATCACCCCACAGAGCACCAGGACTGCGCCCAGAAGTATGATGTCCGGGCTAGCGATGCTCGTCACATCGACCTGGATGCCCATGAGGACGAAAAAGAGGGGGACGAAGAGAGCGGACAGGGGATGCAGCAGCTCCGAGAGCGTGGCTTCCTCCTCCCGCGCCCGGACCCCCCGGCCGTAGGGGTCCAGCAGGAGGCCGGCGGCGAAGGCGCCGATGATGTCGGCCAGGCCGACAAGTTCGGCGGCAAAGGCGAGGACGAAACAGAGGCTCAGGCCGATCACCAGCAGGATGCCGGGTTGCCCGGTGGCGCCCGCCAGGCGCACGATGGGCCCCGAGAGCAGGCGGCCAAGCCCCACCGTGATTCCCAGGAAAAGAACGGCACGGAGCAGGATGCCGGCGATGGCAAAGGCCGACAGGCCTCCCGTGCCTGCTGTTGCGGCCGCCACGGCGCCGCCGACCACCGCCAGGACCACGAGTCCGAGGACGTCGTCGATCACCGCGGCCCCAAGGATGATCTGCCCTTCGCGGCTCTGTGTTGCCCCGAGGTCTTTCAACACCCGCGAGGTGATCCCGACGCTGGTGGCCGACAAGGTGGCGCCTACGAAGACGTGGGCCAGGGTCGGGCTGTCGGGCAGGAGCCACGCCGCCGCCCCCCAGCCGAGCAGCATCGGCGCCGCGATCCCTACCAGGGCCGCGAGCAAGGAGGACCACCCCACCCGGAGGAGGGACCGCAGGTCCGTCTCCAAGCCCACATCGAACAGAAGGATTAGGACGCCGACCTCGGCCAGGACAAGGAGCGTCGGGTCTGATCGGACGAAGGCGATCCCCCTTCCCCCGAAGACGGGCGGAAGCAGGTTACCCAGGCCAATCCCGACGAGGAGTTCCCCCAGGACAGCAGGGAAACCTAGTTTCTCGGCCAGCAGGCCCCCGGCCTTCGCGGCCACAACCAGGATGGTAAGGGCGAAGAGAATGGGGCCGAAGCGGGCCGAACCCTCGGCGCCGCCGGCGACTGCAGGCGGAGGGAGGGCGAGCAACATAAACAGGGCGGCCATGCCCCCGACGACAAGGATATCGAGCTTGCCTTGGAAACTCATGATCGTTTCTCCGCCTAGTGTATGATCATATTTCCGTCTGCGGTGTGGTATTCGGCCAAGCCAATCAAGACCCGGGCACTCAACCCGGTCCAGCCGGTTTGGTGGCTGGCGCCGCAACCGCGGCCGGTGCCGCCATGGAGGTACCCGTGGAAGGGGATCAAATCGCGCCGGCGGGGATTGTTGTTGAAGAGCCGGCAGGAGCCGAAGACGGGCCACTTGCCCTCCTGATCGAGCAGGGGCCTCCGCAGGGCACTGCTCCCGGTTCTGGATGTTGCTTTCCGGAGATATTAGTTTGAGGTTACAGGGTCGCTGAGCCCGGGTCTATTGGACCAAGGTCCAATAGGACTACCGCGCCGTTGGCGCGCCGCGGTGGTCCCTCTACCCCCGCCCTCTGTTACCTCAATCCTGACAGCACCGCCTGCAATTCTTCTTCACCGTCACCCAAGATAGGCAGCGGATCGTTACTTGCTGACCATCGAGGCGACCTCTTCAATATCGAGAACGCCGTCGCCATCGCGGTCGGTGGCCTTGAACGGTAGCCAACCCGAAGGGAGCCTCTTCGCGGGA
>Ga0187776_10001213_pt1 | contig 12787 bp, 13 predicted proteins | sample 0216_BV02_MP12_2_FD_132426 | JGI IMG/M metagenome (GOLD analysis project Ga0187776, IMG submission 132426) | Tropical peat soil microbial communities from peatlands in Department of Meta, Colombia - 0216_BV02_MP12_20_MG | ecosystem: Environmental > Terrestrial > Soil > Wetlands > Peat | place...
ATGGAGGCGATCCGGGAGGTCGCCGAGGGCGGATCGGTCGTCGACCCGACGGTCGTCGACGTGCTCGTGGAGGCGCGGCTGCGAGCCCGCAACTCACCGCTGGCCCAGCTGACGGCGAGGGAGCGTCAGGTGCTGGCGCACGTCGCGCGCGGCAACTCGAACGCAGCGATCGCGACCGAGCTCTTCCTCACGAAGCGGGCGATCGAGAAGAACATCAACTCGATCTTCTCCAAGCTCGGCCTCGAGGACGACGTCGAGGTCAGCCGACGCGTCGCGGCGACGTTGCTCTATCTCGCCGAGGCTCCGGCCGCCGACCAGGACACCGCGTCCTCGGTGCGCTGATGCATTGGCCCGTTAGGGCCATGTTCGGGCTTGAGGAGCCGGGGTACGGTCCCGAGCCATGGTCAGCACCCTCGCATATCTCCCGTTCCAAGTGGTCTACGTGCCCACGGCGTTCGTCGGCCGGGTCGTCGCCTGGCTCGCCCGCGGATATCGCACGGCTTCGCCGTTCGAGCGGGCGCTGATCTTCCCGGCGTGGGCGGTTCTTCGCGGCGTCTTTCTCGTTGGATGCTCCGCGGCCAACGCCTTGCACGGCGCGGCAAAGCGGACGCTGGACGACTAGCCGCCCGCAGGCTCCGCGGCCGAAGCCTCCGGAGCAGCCGCCTCCCTGCGCCGCAGCACGAGCTTCCGGATCTCGGTTACGACGACGACTGCGAGGGACGCGACGATGCAGACCAGCCACTGGCGGATCGTCAGCGGCACCGTGTGGAGGATCCGGTTGAGCAGGTTCAGCTGCGGGGCGAGGATGATCGCCAGCACCGACCCTCCGGAGAACATGAGGAACTTCCGGTCGCGGAGGACGTCGAGACTGAACACCGAATCCCGTTCGTCGCGCTCGCAGAACGAATAGAAGAGGTTCGCGATCGCGAACGACGTCATTCCCATCGTTCGCGCGATCTCCGTAGAGCCGTAGTGGTTGTCGGCCCAGGCCAGGATGCCGATGGTGGCACCGCCCATGACCGCGCCGACGAGTGCGAGCCAGAGGAGCTTCGACCGCGGCAGGATCTGTGCCTCCGGGTCACGCGGCGTCCGCTTCATCAGCCCTTCCGACGGCTCGCCATAGCCGAGCCCGATCGCCTGGAACACCTGCGTGGTGAAGTTGATCCACAGCGTCTGGAGGGGGATGAAGGCGACGCCCCCGACGACGTTGCCGATCGCCGTGCCGAGGAACGTGAAGACCAGGCCGAACAGCACGCCCATCTGGAAGCGGATGTACTTCGTCAGGTTGTCGTAGAGCCCCCGCCCGAGCTCGACGGCCCGGACGATCGTGGCGAAGTTGTCGTCGGTCAGGATCATCGTGGCGGCCTCCTTCGAGACCTCCGTTCCGGTGATCCCCATCGCGATGCCGATGTCGGCACGCTTCAGCGCGGGCGCGTCGTTCACGCCGTCGCCGGTCATCGCGACGATGTGCCCCTTCCTCTTCAGCGTGTCGACGAGCCGCACCTTGTGCTCGGGCGTGACGCGGGCGATCACGCCCACGTCGTCGATCGCCGCAAGCAGCTCGTCGTCGCTCATCGCGCCGAAGTCGGCGCCCGTTATCGCCTTGCCCTCGATCCCGAGCTGCGTCGCGATCGCGGCTGCCGTCACTGCATGGTCGCCGGTGATCATCCGCACCTGGATTCCGGCGGAGTGCGCCGTCGCGATCGCGTCCTTCGCCGTCGGCCGCGGCGGGTCGACGATGCCGACGAGCGCGAGCAGCGTCAGTCCGTCGAGGAGCGGCAAGAGGTCGGCGTTCGGGTCGAATGTCGCGGAGTCGAAATCCTTCCGGCCGGTGGCGAGGACGCGCAGGCCCTGCTCGCCGAGGCGCTGGTTCTCGGCCTCGTAGCGCTTCCGCATCTCGTCGTCGACCGCGACGGGGGAGAGGTCGTCGGGCGAGAGCGTCGTGGTGCCCCGGGCGATCAGCTGGTCGGGCGCGCCCTTGACGAAGCAGCGCACCACGTCGCGGTCCGACTCGTCCTTCATGTTGTGGAAGGTCGCCATCATCTTGTACGCGGCATCGAAGGGCAGCTCTGCGACGCGCGGGTACGTCTCACGCGTCGACGCCGTGTCGAGCCCGCCCTTCTCGCCGAGCACGACGAGCGCGCCCTCGGTCGGGTCGCCGATCAGCTCGCCGTCGTGCACGACCGCGTCGCAGGCGAGGATCAGCGGCTCCATGAACTGCTCCAGGTCGACGTTCGGCTGGCCCGCGACCTTCTTGATCAGACCCTCGGTCGAGTAGCCGTTGCCGTCGATCGAGTAGCGCCGGCCCGGGATGGCGAGCTCCACCGCCGTCATCTGGTTCAGCGTCAGCGTGCCGGTCTTGTCCGAGTTGATCGCGGAGGTCGCGCCGAGGGTCTCCGTCGAGCGGAGCCGCTTCATGATCGCGTTCGCCTTCGCGAGCGTCTGCGTGCCCATGGACAGGATCGCGGTTACGACGGCGGGCAGGCCCGTGGGGATGGCGGCGATGGCGAACGCGATCGCCGCGAGGAAGACCTCCTTGAACGCGTGGCCGCGCGACGTGTTGATCACGATCGAGATCACCAGCGCGGTGCCGGAGATGACGAGGATCTGGCCCGTCAGCTTGTTGAGCTGCTTCGTCAGCGGCGACGCCGACTCGGTCTCCTGGGCGAGCAGCCCAGAGATGTGCCCGACCTCGGTCGCCATGCCGGTCGTCGTGACGACGAACTCGCCCGCGCCCCGCGTCACGTTCGTGTTCATGTAGACCATGTCGGTCCGGTCGCCGAGGGGGGCGTCCTCCTCCATGACGGCGTCGACGCCCTTCGACACCGGCAGGCTCTCACCGGTCAACGCCGACTCGGCCACCTCGAGCGTGGCCGCCCTCAGCAGGCGACCGTCGGCCGGGACCACGTCGCCCGCCTCGATCGAGACGACGTCGCCGGGTACGAGGTCCTCTGCGGGCACCTCGACGAGCTCGTTGGCGCGGCGCACCTTCGCCTTGACGATCATCATCTTCTGCAGCGCGGCGACGGCGGCAGCCGCCTTGCCCTCCTGGTTCAGCCCGAGGACAGCGTTGAACAGGGTCAGGAAGAGCAGGACGAGTCCCGTCCCGAGCTCGTGCAGCGGCCAGATGCTGCCGATGCCGGCGACGAGGAGGACGATCTGCATCGGGTCGCGGTACTGGCGGAGGAAGGCGTGCCAGCGCGGCTCGACCTCGCCCGCCGCGAACTTGTTCGGGCCGTACTGCTCGAGGCGGCTCGCTGCCTCCGCCGGTCCCAGTCCGGCGTGCTCGTCGACGCCGAACTCCTCGGCGACGGCCTCGCCCGTGAGCGAGAACCACTGCTTGTCGTCGGGCGGAGCCGGAGCCTGCGTCTCCCCCGGAGGCTCTGCCGTCGCCATCGTCAACGCCTCCCGAGCGTCGCGACCATGACGGCCTTGATGGTGTGCATGCGGTTCTCGGCCTCGTCGAACACGATCGAGGCGGGTGACTCGAAGACCTCGTCGGTCACCTCGAGCGCCTCGAGCCCGTACTTCTCGTACAGCTCCTCGCCGAGCTGTGTGTCCGTGTTGTGGAACGCAGGCAGGCAGTGCATGAACTTCACGTCCGGGTTGCCCGTCAGCTCGAGCGCCCGCTTGTTCACCTGGTACGGCGCCAGCAGCTCGATCCGCTCCCTCCAGGTCTCGGCCGGCTCGCCCATCGAGACCCAGACGTCGGTGACGAGCACGTCGCAGCCGCGCACCGCCTGCTCGACGTCTTCCGTGATCGTGATCATCGCGCCGCTCTCCTCGGCGACATCGTGCGCGAGGCTCGTGAACTCGTCCGAGGGCCAGAGCGACCTCGGAGCTGCGATGCGGACGTCCATGCCGAGCTTTGCCGCGCCGACGAGATACGTGTCGGCCATGTTGAAACGGGCGTCGCCCAGGTAGCAGAAGACCACCTCCTCGAGCGGCTTCGCCACGTGCTCGCGCATCGTCAGGAAGTCGGCCAGGATCTGCGTCGGGTGCCACTCGTCGGTGAGGCCGTTGTAGACGGGGACGCCGGCCCACCGCGCGAGCTCGTCGGCGACGTTCTCGCCGAAGCCGCGGTACTCGATCGCGTCGTACATGCGGCCGAGCACGCGGGCCGTGTCCTTCACGGTCTCCTTGTGGCCCATGTGCGAGCCTGTAGGGCCGATGAAGGTGACGTGCGCGCCCTGGTCGTAGGCCGCGACCTCGAACGCGCAGCGGGTGCGCGTCGAGTCCTTCTCGAAGATCAGCACGATCTCCCTGCCTACCAGCCGCCGCTCCTCTCGGCCCTCCTTCTTCGCCGCCTTCAGATCGGCGGCGAGGTCGAGCAGATAGCGGATCTCGTCCGCCGAGTAGTCGGCCAGCGTCAAAAAGTTGCGGCCGTGCAGGTCGATGACGGTGCGGCCGGAATCCGCCATGCGGCCATCGTCGGCACGGTGGCTCGGCGCGGCATCACCCGCAGTGGGTGATGTCCGGGAGCGTGCCGGCCGACACGCTCCGGGCAGCGATGGCGGAGGCCCGTTCCGAGCAGACCCGGCTCTCGCGCGCAGCCGCGCACCTCGTCGTCGGGATCGACGAAGGAATCGCAGGAACCGTCTTCGGGACGATCACCACCATGGCGACCATCACGGCGTACGGGAAGGCGTTCCCGGACAGCCCCTGGAAGCTCGAGGAGCTCGTGGTGTCGACCGCCGTCGTCCTCTGGCTTGCGCACATCTATGCCCACGGGCTCTCGGAGAGCATCTCCGAGCGGCGTCCGCTTCGCGCCGGCGTTCTCCGGTCGCTCGGGCAGCGGGAGCGCGGCATCCTGCTTGCCGCGGTGCCGCCTACGCTCGTGCTCACGCTCGGGACGCTCGGCCTCTTCGGCGAGAACGCGTCGATCTGGCTCGCGATCGGAGTGGGCCTCGCGACGCTTGCCCTCGAGGGTTGGCGCTACGCGGAGCTCGAGCGGCTCCGCCCCCCGGGGAGGCTTGTCGCGGTGGCGGCGAACGTCGCTCTCGGGCTCCTCGTCGTTGTCCTCAAGGTCGTCATCCTGCACTGAAGCGCTCGGCGAGCAGGCCGTGCCGGAGACCCCGGTCGCTGACCGTCACCTCGTCGCAGTGCAGCTTCTCGAGCACCGTCCGGACGATGCAGGCGCCGGCGAGGATGACCTCCGCGCGGCGCGGCTGCAGCCCGACGATCTCGCGCCGCTGGTCGGCGGTGCGAGTCCGGTAGAGCTGGATCTGACGTTCGAGCTCGCCTCGGTCGAGCACCGTGCCCTGAATGACGTTCGAGTCGTAGACGGCGAGGTCGTGCCGCACGGCGGCGATGTTCGTGAGCGCACCGCCCAATCCGACGAGCGCCTCCGGCTGGGGGCGTCCGTCGAGGCGCGCGAGCCCGGCCGCGATCGCTTGCAAGGCCGCCGCGAGCTGCTCGTCCGAGACGATGCCGTCCAGACCGAAGCGCTCGGTGAGGCCGGCCGCGCCGACGTCGACGCTGAACTGCTCCGCGATGTGCCCGGGCCGTCCGAACGTGAACTGCGAGCTGCCGCCGCCGGTGTCGAAGACGGCGAGCGTGCCCTTGCCCACCGAAAGCTCCGAGGTTGCGGCGACGTAGGCGAGCCGGGCCTCCTCTTCGCCGGGGATCACCTCGATGCCGACGCCGCAGCGCTCCCGCACCGCCTCGACGAGCTCGGCGGAGTTCGCGGCTAGCCGCATCCCGGCGGTCGCGACGGCGGCGACCTCGGCTGCGCCGAGCCTCCGGGCCTCCTCGACCATCCCGACCACGGCGTCGGCGGTCCGCCGGATAGGCTCGGGCTGGAGCTCGCCGGTCTCGCCCAGTCCCTCGCCCAGCCTCGTCACCTCGGCGCGGTCGACGATCGTGCGCCAGGAATCGCCGGCCCGCCGCTCGCCGACATGGAGCTTGACCGAGTTGGTGCCGACGTCGATCACGGCGAAGCGAACGGGATCGAAGCCGACGAGCGTCTTCAGACCGCGCGCGAGGCAGACGTTCGGCCGGTCGGCGAGGTGCAGGCTGCGCACCGCGGCGGCGACGAGCACGGGATCCTCCGCCTCGACCGCGATCGTGCGTGCCGACCGTCGCCCGGCCGAGATCTGGGAGAGCTCGGCGAGGCAGCCGCTGAGCCGATAGTGGGTGCGCCGCTTGTGCACCGCAACATCGGCGAGCGCGGGATTCGCCCGCACGATCTCGTCCACGAGCTGCTCGAGCGTGTACGACTCGCGAGCGAGATCCTGGCCGGGGACGCCGAGCGCGGCGAGGACGGTCGAGACGTCGGCGGCGCCGAGCGGAAACCCGGTCTTGAGGACGGGACGCCACTGCTCCAAGCCGTTGCCGTCGACGGCCTCGAGCTGCTTGACATCCATCAGGCCGTCGCGGACCTTCACGGAGGCATCGCTCTCCTGGGAGAGCAGGTAGAGCTCGTCGCTCTCCTGCTCGCGCTCGGGCGTGCGCGCGGCGAGGAGCTCTTCGCTGGGACCGAAGCTCTCGCCGAAGGTGCGCCACTCCCAGCGGGGGACGATTCCGATCGGCGCGGGAGTCGGGTCGGCGACTCCGGTCCCGCTGCTCACGACTCGGCCTCCGCCTGCTCTCGCGCGAAGAACTCGAGCGCCTTCCGTGTCTTCGTCTCCTGCTCGCCTGAGAGGTCGACGCCCTTCGTGACGAGGAAGGCTCGTGTCTCGGCGGCAACCTGGAACATCTCCGTCGTCTCGCAGCGGGTGGAGAGCTCCAGGATCCGCGAGCCGTCCGGGTAGAGCCACATCTCCGCCACGAGCCGCCGTCCGAGCTCCGGCGGGAAGAGCCGCAGCTTGAGGACGAAGATCGGGCCGAGGACGGCGAGGTCGTCGAGCGCGATTCCCTCGGGCGCATGCTTCGCGTAGAGCTGGCGCTGCTCCTTCGAGAACAGCTTCCGCAGCGGCAGCTCTCCCTTGCCCGCCCGGAGCACGTCGGCCGCGGCCGGCGACCCCTTCAGCGTCCCGGAGCAGACGAAGCCGCCGGGCAGGGCGTCCACCTCGACGCGGAAGGCGCCCGAGCGCCGCAGCTCCTCGGGGAGCTCGTTCGGCACGACCGGGCGCAGCTTGACGATCGAGTCGCCTCCCTTGCCCTGGATCCGCCGCGCGCGGACGACGACGCCCCGCTCCTGGAGCGCGAGAGCGGGCGTATCGAAGAAGAAGACCTGGCGGATCTGCGCCTCGAGGGGATCGAGCTCGAGGGCGGCGACCGTGGAGCGCTGGTGGGGCTCGGGCACCGTCAGCTTCAGCTCGACGCTGTCGGCCCCCTTGAGCGTGTCGATGAGCTGTACGACCTCCTCGTCCGAGAGGGCGGGCGCTCCGGTCGCGGCAGAAGACATCGGCGTCCGGGCCGTCAGTCGCGCCGGCGGCAGGTGCACGTGCGATGGACGACGCCGCCGCAGGCGCGGCAGCGAGGCGGCCGCCGCTCGAGCAGGTGCACCCTGACGCCCTGAAGGATCATCACCGCGCCGACGAACGAGGTCACGGCGAATGCGACCACGAGCTGGATAGACGACATTGCTCCCATCGTCGTCCATTGTGAGCGCGGCCGGCCACTAGCCACGGCAGGCGCTCACGCCCGCACCCGTGAGGTGCACACGTCAGTAGTCTCGTCAGCGTGGCCGGTCCGGCGCGGCTCGTCGTCGTCTCGTGCGCCTCTCGGGGGGAGGCGGATCAGGCGCTTGCGGCGTTGCGTGCGCTCGAGGCGAAGGTGTCGGACGCGGCCGTTGTCACGTGCACGGCGGGCGGCCGGATCGAGCTCCAGCAGACGCGCCAGGTCGCGGCGGGGGAGGGAGTCGTCGCCGGCGGCACAGCCGGGTTCGTCGCGGGGATGCTGCTGGGCGGCCCGGTGGGCGGCGCGCTCCTCGGCATGCTCGGCGGCGGCATCTGGGGGGCCCGCGACACGGGCGTCCCCGACGCCCGCCTGCGCGAGCTCGGCGAGTCGCTGACGCCGGGGCGGGCGCTGCTCTGTGCGCTCGTCGGCGAGGAGAGCGTGGCGGCCGTGCGCGAGTCGCTCGCGCCCTATGGCGAGGTCGGCGACGCCGACACGTCCACCCTCCCATAACGGCGGCGGTAGAGCAGGTACGCGATTCCGCCGAGCGGGAGCGGAAGCCAGAAGACCAGCAGCCGGTAGGCGAGCGTCGCGACCACCGCCTGGTGGGCGGTCGTACCGGCGAGCGTCAGCAGTCCCGTGAGCCCGGCCTCGACGAAGCCCAGGCCGCCGGGCGTGAAGGGGATCAACGCGAGCAGCATCCCGCCCGAGTAGGCGAGGATCACGAGCGAGGGATTCGGCCGGGCGCCGACGGCCGCGAGACAGCAGACGAGGCCGAGATAGTCGAACCCCGGCTTGCCCACGATCCCGCAGAGCGCATAGGGCCAGCGGGCGCCGAACGCGTGCCGCAGGGCGTCGCGCTGGTGGAGCAGTCGTTCGCCGGTCCCGTGCGCGTCGCGCTTGCTCGGGAAGAGGCGGAGCACCGCGTCGATCCCGCGGCCGAAGAGCAGCAACGGCCGGTCCCAGAGGAAGGCTGCCAGGCCGCCGACCACGAGGAGCACGAAGGCACCGGCCCCGATGTAGGCGGTCTGGAGCAGGCCCTTCGGCGCCTGCAGGCCGCCGAGGATCGCGGGCAGCGCCAGCAGCGGGAAGACGAGAATTGTGGCGGTATTCGCGATCGAGACGGCCGCCAGCCCTCCGGCGACGTCATCGCCGCGCACTCCTGCGCGGACGAGCATGCGATAGGCGAAGGCGCCGGCCGTCGCCGCGCCGCCGGGGATGACGTTGCCCGCGGCATTGCCGGCCAGCTGCGCCGTTCCCACCGCGAACCAGCTCGGCGTGCGCAGCGCGATCCGCTGCACCTCCCAGAGCGACGTCACGCTCGCCGCCTCGAAGACGACCGCCAGCGCGATCCAGCGCAGGTCGAGGTCGCGGAGGGAGCGCCACTGCGTGAAGACATCGACGAGACTCGGGAAGAGGAGGTAGAGGGAGAGCGCGGTCGCGAGCAGCAGCAGCACGCGGAAGATCACGCGCCAGGGCAGCCTCCGCTGATGGGCCTCCTGCTCGGACGCCGCGGTCATCTTCCCGACAGAATGCCCCACGCGGGGCGTGTGCGCCTGCCCTCCACGAAGGTGCGCGCCTCCTGGCGACCGGCGCAGGGGAGTGATGCGATCCCGGATGGGCGCACGAGGAAAGGACGCGACCGATGGAGATCGGAAAGCCGCTGAGGAAGATCGTCGTCGAGCCGATCCGCGATCCTGTCCCGGAGCGGACGCCGGCGCCCAAGCCCTCGCCAGCGCCGCCGAGCCGGCCCGACCCGACTCGCGTCAAAGTGTGAGCGAGGCCACTCCGGCGGGCGGGCCCTCCGGGGCCCGCCCGGCTTCCTCAGTCGTCGCCTCCGCCGGCGCCATGGTCCTGCTGACGCTGGCCTCGGGTCAGTTCCTGATGGCACTCGACAGCTCGGTCATGAACGTGTCGATCGCGACGGTCGCGGACGACGTCGGCACGACGGTCAGCGGGATTCAGGGGGCGATCACGGCCTACACGCTGGTGATGGCCTGCCTCATGATCACGGGCGCGAAGATCGGCGCGCTGATCGGACGCAAGCGCGCGTTCGCGATCGGCTGCGTGATCTACGGGCTCGGCTCGCTGACCACGGCGCTAGCGCCGAGCCTGCCGGTGCTGCTGCTCGGCTGGTCGTTCCTCGAGGGCGTCGGCGCGGCCTTGATTCTCCCGGCGATCGTCGCGCTCGTCGCGTCGAACTTCCCGGCCGAGCGCCGGACGAGGGCGTATGGGCTCGTCTTCGCCGCCGGCGCCATGGCGGTTGCAGTCGGCCCGCTGATCGGAGGCTTTGCGACGACGTACTTCTCCTGGCGCTGGGTTTTCGCCGGCGAGGTCGTGATCGTCCTTACGATCCTGGTCCTCACGCGGCGGATAGCCGACTCGCCCGCGGGCGAGAGGCCGCGGCTCGACCTCGTCGGCGCGGCGCTCTCCGCGCTCGGCCTCGGCCTGTTCGTCTTCGGCATCCTCCGCTCGGGCGAGTGGGGGTGGATCCAGCCCCGTGAGGGCGGCCCGAGCTGGGCCGGGTTGTCGCCGACGATCTGGCTCCTCCTCGGCGGGCTGTTCGTTCTCTGGGTCTTCTTCCGCTGGGAGGATCGCGTCGAAGCCCGCGGTGGAGAGCCGCTCGTCCGCCGTGATCTCTTTCGAAACCGCCAGCTCAACGGCGGCCTGACGATGTTCCTGTTCCAGTACCTCGTCCAGGCCGGTGTCTTCTTCGTCGTGCCGCTCTACCTATCGGTGGCGCTCGGTCTGTCGGCGATCGAGACGGGCGTACGGATCCTGCCCCTCTCGCTCGGCCTCTTGACCACCGCGATCGGTGTCCCACGCGTCTTCCCGAATACCTCGCCGCGGCTCCTCGTCCGTAGCGGGCTGCTCTCGCTCTTCGCCGGGACGGCCCTGCTGCTCGGCCTGCTCGACGTCGACTCGGGCCCCGAAGTCGTGCTCGTGCCGCTGATCCTGATCGGCCTCGGGATCGGTGTCCTCGCCTCGCAGCTCGGCGCCGTCACCGTCTCGGCGGTGCCCGACGAGCAGAGCTCCGAGGTGGGCGGCGTCCAGAACACGATGACGAACCTCGGCGCCTCGATCGGAACCGCGCTCGCCGGCGCGATCCTCATCGCGACGTTGAGCTCGGCCTTCATCGCGAACATCCAGAACAGCGACGCAATTCCGTCCAGGGTGAAGTCCCAAGCGTCGACGCAGCTGGGAGGCGGCGTCCCGTTCATCTCCGACGCCGACCTCAACGCCGCGCTCGACGAGGCGAACGTGCCGCCGAAGCAGTCCGACGCCGCGCTCTCGGCATACCGGGCGGCGCGCATCTCCGGCCTCCAATCCGCGCTCGCGGTGCTGGCGATCTTCTCGGTCATCGCGCTCTTCCTCGCGCAGAGGATCCCGACCGAGCAGCCGGGCGCGAAATCGGCCACGGTCTGAGCGAGGCGGGTACGGCAGTCGTGCACGCACGCCTGCCGGCGTCTGCCGCGCACCCCTGCACGGCCTGCCCTGCGGTCGGCAGAATCGCAGCATGTGCCGCTGGCTCGCCTACTACGGCAAGCCCGTCCGGTTGGACAAGGTCCTGTTCCTGGGCGAGCACTCCCTGATCGATCAGAGCCTTCACTCGCGGCTCGGCGCCGAGACGACGAACGGCGACGGCTTCGGCATCGGCTGGTACTCGGCCTCCGGCGATCCGGGGACCTACAAGAGCACCGAGCCGGCCTGGAACGACCGCAACCTGCGCGAGATCGCCGGCGCAGTCGAGTCCCATCTCTTCCTGGCGCACATCCGGGCCGCGACATCGACGGCGGTGCAGCTGACGAACTGCCACCCCTTCCACCACGGCAAGTGGCTGTGGATGCACAACGGCGTGCTGCACGACTGGTTCACGGTCAAGCGCGACCTCGTGCTCGCGATCGACCCGGCGCTGTACCCGTCGATCGAGGGCTCGACCGACTCGGAGGTGCTCTTCTTCCTCGCCCTCACCTTCGGTCTCGAGGACGACCCGCCCGGCGCGGTGGAGCGCGCGATCGGCCTAGTGGAGGAGGTCGGACACCGGCACGGGGTCAAGCACCCCTTCCAGGGCACGATCGCGACGACCGACGGCGAGCGGATCTGGGCGTTCCGCTACTCGAGCGAGGGGCAGTCCCGCACCCTCTACTTCTCGACGTCGTACGAGAGCCTGAAGATGCTCTACCCCGACGACCCGCGTCTCGGCGACTTCGACGAGGAGAGCCGGATCGTCGTCTCCGAGCCGCTCGGCGACGTGCCGGGTGTCTGGAACCAGGCCCCGGAAGCGAGTTGGGGCGTCGTGCAGCCGGGGCAGGACGAGATCGGCACCTTCCGGCCGGCAGTCCCGGCCACCGCCTGACTACGTCTGGTCGCTGTCTTCGGACCGGCCCCAGGCGCATTCGACGAGTTCCGCGATGCACTCTGGGCAGTAGTTGATCCGCAGGCTCCGCGCCTGCGCGAGCACGGTCACCCACCCCTGTTCACCGGTCCGCTTCTCGCGACCGCACTCGACGCACCGCATGCCTTCGACGGTAGGAGTGGCTTTCGGCAGCCCGTGAGACGCAGATGGATCAATCGGGGCCGCGCAGGATTCCCTCGCGATGGGCGACGGCGAGGGCCTCGACCCGGGAGTGCACGTCGAGGGCGCGGAACATCCGGCGCACGTGGTTCCGGACCGTGTCGACGCTGAGGTGGAGCTCCTCGGCGATCTGCGCGGTGGAGCGGCCGTGCGCGAGGAGGTGCAGGACCTGGTTCTGGCGCGGCGTCAGGTGCGGATGCGGGTGCGGCGGGGCCGTTTGCTCGCGGCTCGGGACCATGCCGAACACGCCGACGATCCGCCCCCCTTCTTCGACGGGAACCGCGTTGATCTCGACCAGCACCCGCTCTCCGTTCCGGTCGACGACGACGACCTTCGCATCGGTGGCGCGCTCGGTGCCCAGGATCTTGCGGGTGAACGACTCCCTCGCCTCGCGGGCCTGCTCCGGCGCGACAACGGACGACTGCTGCCGGCCGCGGACGTCGCCCACGAGTTCGCGGGCCGAGTGGTTGATCCAGCGGATGACCCCGAAGCGGTCGACGAAGTAGCAGGGGACCTTCACGTGGTGGAGCGCACCCTGGAGATCCCCGGGGATGCTGCCGTGCTTTGCGCCCGGCGTCGGAACGTCTCGTGCTACACGGGCGGTGGATTCACGCACGGGCGCCATTCACGGCTCCTTCCTGGGGAGCGCCG
>Ga0187776_10001214_pt1 | contig 12776 bp, 9 predicted proteins | sample 0216_BV02_MP12_2_FD_132426 | JGI IMG/M metagenome (GOLD analysis project Ga0187776, IMG submission 132426) | Tropical peat soil microbial communities from peatlands in Department of Meta, Colombia - 0216_BV02_MP12_20_MG | ecosystem: Environmental > Terrestrial > Soil > Wetlands > Peat | place...
GGTCTGCGTCGTGGCCCCCCCTGAATCACGCATCATCGCCGAAACGCGACGCCGGGGAATACCCGCCCGTTGCGCGCCGATCGCGCGCAAGGGGCTGCGCGGGCTGTGGGCGCTGCGCCGGATCTTCGGAGAACGCGGGGTCGACGTCGTCAACAGCCACAGCTCGACCGACAGCTGGCTCTCTGCGCTCGCCCTGAGAACGCTCTCGGGCGCACCAAGTCTGGTGCGCACCCGGCACGTCTCGGCGGCCATCCCGGGTCACGCCCTAAATCGCTGGCTTTACGGGAACGCGACCGCGCACGTGGTCACCACCGGCGAGCGCTTGCGCGAGCAGGTGATGCGCGAAACGGGGCTGGACGCGACGCGTGTCAGCTCTGTTCCCACGGGCATCAACCTTGGGCACTTCGTGCCGGGTGAGCGGCTTGCAGCCCGCGCGCGCCTGGAATTGCCGGCGGACGCATTCGTAGTTGGTATCGTCGCCACGCTGCGAAGCTGGAAGGGACACCGCTACCTCGTCGACGCCGTCGCCAGCATGCCGGGGGTCGTTCTGGTCATGGTCGGCGACGGTCCCGGAGCGGACAATCTGCGCGCGCAGGTCAAGGGGCGGGGCATCGAATCGAGGGTGCGCATGCCGGGCAACCAAGACGACGTCGTTCCGTGGCTCCAGGCCTTCGACGTGTTCGCGCTACCTTCCTACGCCAACGAGGGTGTGCCCCAGGCGATTATGCAAGCGATGGCCTGCGGGATCCCGGTGATCGCCACGGACATCGGGTCGATCGGCGAGGTCGTACAGGACGGGCGCACCGGCCTTATAGTTCCTCCGCAGGATGCCGATATGCTTCGTCGCGCAATCGAGCGGGTCGCGGACGACGGGGCCCTGCGACAAAGGCTGACGGGCAACGCGCTTGCCCTCGCGCGGGAGAGATTTTCCGACGCGAGGATGCTCGACGAAATGGAAAGGATCTTTCGGGAGGCCGTCGCCGCTCGCCCGAGACGATGTTGACACCTGAATCGAGAGTGCTCGTCGTATCGGTCGCCCGGATCGGCGACACGATCCTGATGACTCCCTGTCTCAGCGCGCTGCGACGTGCATCCGGCTGGCTGACCGTTCTGGTCCATCCGCGTCGAACCGAGGTACTGCAGCACTTGGACTTCATCGATGAATTGGGAGGGATCACAAAGAACACCGCCGCCGTCAAGGGACTCTTCCAGCGGCGGCGGTTCGACCTGGCGATCTGCTATGGACGCGATCTGCCGCTGTTGCGCTACTGTATGAAGGCTGCCCATTTGACAGTGGCCTTCGACTATGCCGCGTTTCGTCCCTTGGGGTCGCCGGCCCTGCGGCTTGTCCCTGTGCCGCCAGAGTCGTCCATGCACGCGGTGAAGGAGCGTTTGCTGCTGTTGAAGGCCGCCGGCGTGCGAACTGATGATTTCCGCTTGAGCTACAAGGTGACCGATGAGGAGCAGCGCGGCGCGGAGGTGTGGATACGGAAGAACCTTCCACCAAGTGCAGGACTGCTGATAGGGCTGCAGCCTTTCAGCTACCCGACAAAAGCTCATCGCGATTGGCCGCTCGACAATTTCATCGACGTGGCTCGGCGTATCCTCAACGCTTACCCTCGCGCACACATTATCGTCCTGGGCGACGCGGAGGCGAGGACACGCGCCGGCGAGTTCACGCGCGAGCTCCCTGGGCACTGCACGGTCGCGGCCGGTACTCTCAATCTGCGACAGAGCGTGGCTTTGATGGCGCGCCTTGCACTGTATGTGGGCGTCGATACCGGGCCCACTCACATCGCCGGTGCCCTGGGCATTCCCATGCTTGCGATGTACCACGCGTCCTATATCGGACGCTACCTCATGCCGCTGCAAAATCCGCGCAGCGCTGCGATCGAGCATCCCGCCACGTTTTCCGACGCCGCTCCCCAAGCCGAGATGGCGGCGATCACCGTCGATCAGGTGTGGGCCGCGGCGCAGGCACTGCTGTCGGGGCAAAGCGGCGAACAGGTTTCGCGTTTTGTCCCCGCGCAGCCGATTTCAGCCGTCCAGTGATGCCGATGAGAATCTGCTTCTACAACGTCACTTCCAGCTTCATACCAGGTGGCCTGGAAACCTATTGCTGGGAGATGGGCCGGGCGCTTGCGCAGCGCGGGCATGACGTGGCGCTGGTCGCGGGAAACCGCGGCGGCGCCTGGCATGATGAAGTGCGGCTGCTGCAGTTTCCATTTCGCATCGAACAGGACTGGCCTGACTTCGGCCACCGCTTTCAGCGACTGATGGAGCGCCTGTCCTTCGCGCGTCACGCTGCCAAACACCTGCTATCGTCAGACTACGACGCGATAGTGATTTGCAAACCCTACGATTTTCCGGTGTTGTGGCTCGCCCAGCGCCGGGGCCTCAAAGCGCTCACCGCCTATCACGCCGGAGGCACGGACTTCTACGCTGGTGATCGATGGTTCGCCGGTGCAGTGGATCGCTGGATTGCCGTCAGCGCGTTCACCGCGTCACAGCAGCGCCAACGCTACCGCCGCGATGTCGCCGTGGTGCACAACGGTGTCGATGTTGGGCGATTCAAGCCACAGGGACGCGATCCGGCCCTGCGCGCTCAATGGAACGTTCCTGCCGACGCCCGGCTCGCAATCAGCGTCGGCCGTCTTGTGGGCCTGAAGGGATTGCGCTTGATTGTATCCGCTCTACCGCGGTTGCCGCAGGACGTGCACTACCTGGTGGTGGGCACCGGGCCCGCGGAGCCGGCACTTCGGGCGCAGGCTGCATCTCTGGGAGTCGCGTCGAGGGTGCATTTCGCCGGGCGCATCGAGCATGGGCAATTGTCGGCCGCGCTGTCGCAGGCTGAGATCTTCGTGCAGCCTTCGATCGGCGAGGAAGCATTCGGCATAAGTGTGATCGAAGCGATGGCCTGTGGGTTGCCTGTGCTCGCAGCGCGCATCGGGGGGCTTCCCGAAGTTGTGACTGACGCGGAAACCGGCCGATTGGTGGCGCCCGGCGATTCCGCAGCATGGACTTCGGCTTTGTCCGAAGCGCTGGCCGACCCGGGTCTGCTGCGCCGCATGGGGAGCGCAGCGCGGCGCCGAGCCGAGGCGGAATTCACCTGGAGCGCCAGCGCTGCAAAGCTGGAGAAGATCTTGCAAGGAACGCATTGATGTGCGGGATCGTGGGTGCGCTGGTTTGTGCCGGTGCGCATTTCGAGCTGGAGCGCGCCACGAAGAGCCTCGCTCATCGAGGGCCGGACGACAGCGGCCACTGGAGCGAAGAGGGCACATATCTCGGCTTCAGGCGCCTCGCCATCATCGATCTCACCGAAAGCGGCCACCAGCCAATGATTTCGCCGGACGGGCGCTACGTGATCGTGTTCAACGGCGAGATCTACAACTTCCCCGAGCTGCGCGCGCAGCTCGACGCCGCTGGGGAGATCTTCCGCGGGCATTCGGACACCGAGGTGCTGCTGCGCGTCTTCATGTGCGAGGGCTTCGAGCGTTGCCTGGCGAAGCTGCGCGGCATGTTCGCCTTCGCCGTGTGGGACCGGCGGGAGAAGACCCTGTCGCTCGCGCGCGACCGTCTTGGGGTCAAGCCGCTGGTCTACGCCGAGACCCCGCGCGGTTTCGTGTTCGGCTCGGAGATCCAGGCGCTGTTCGCGCTCGATCCGGCGCTCTCGCGCGAGCCGGATATTGCCGGCATCGATCACTTCCTCACCTTCCAGTACATTCCGGCGCCGATGTCCGGTTTCGCCGCGATCCGGAAGCTGCCGCCCGCGCATGCCATGGTGGTGAGGAACGCACGCGTTGAGCGCGTGTTCCGATACTGGGACCTCGATCTCACGAAACGCAGCAGCCTTTCGTTCGTCGACGCCTGCGAGGCGCTGCGCGAGCAGGTGCTGGAGGCGACGCGCCTGCGTCTCGTGTCGGACGTGCCCCTGGGCGCGTTTCTCTCGGGCGGCGTGGATTCGAGCATCACGGTCGCCGCCATGGCGAAGCTCGGCGCCTCGCCGCTACGGACGTTCTCGATCGGCTTCCAGGATGAGCGCTTCAACGAGCTGCCTCATGCCAGGGAGATAGCGACGCATCTCGGGACCGAGCACCACGAGATGACGGTGAAGGCCGACGCCGTGGCCATCATGCCGATGATGATCGATCACCTGGGCGAGCCGCTCGCGGACAACTCGGTGATGCCGACCTACTACGTGTCGCGGTTCGCGCGCACCGGGGTCACCGTCGCGCTCACCGGCGACGGGGGCGACGAGGTGTTCGCCGGCTATCGGCGTTTCTATCAGATCCGGCGGCTGGAATGGCTCGCGCGGCGCGGGCTGCTGTCACTGTGGCGCGGGCTGCGTCGCGTGACGGTCGCGATCGAAGACTTGGCCCGGGGGCAGCCCGGCCGGCGCCGGTTTCCATCATCGCGGGCCGACGAGATGCTCGTTCTGGACGGCCTAGCGCGCTACAAGCACCTGCTCGCCTTCTATTCCGATCCGGAGAAAGAGGGCATGCTCACGCCCGAATTGCGCGAGCGGATCGGCGAGAGCGCGACCACCCGATACCTCGCTGAGCGCTTCGACCGGCCGAGCGCAGACGTGCTCGACCGCTACCTCTACCTCGATCTCACGACCTACCTGCCGGAGGACATCCTGTTCAAGGTCGATATCGCCAGCATGGCGAACTCGCTCGAATGCCGCTCGCCGTTCCTCGACCACAGGCTGATCGAGTTCGCGGCGACCCTGCCGGGAAGGTACAAGCTCTCGCCGGCGGGGCGGCACAAGCACATCCTCAAGGAGGCCTTCGCCGACTGGCTGCCGCGCGGCTTCATGGACAGGCCGAAGAAGGGTTTCTCCGTGCCGCTGACGCGCTGGCTCCGGGAGGATCTCGCCGCTATGATGCGCGACACGCTGGTGTCGCGAAAGACGCTCTCGCACTGGTTCCGGCAGGAGCAGGTCGAGCGCTACGTGATCGAGCACATCTCCGGTCGCGCCTCGCACAGCACGCGCCTATGGCCGCTGCTCGTGCTCGCGCTGTGGGTGGAGCGTTTCAAAGTGGCGGTTTGAGGCGAGGGACTATGAAGATACTGGTGACGGGCGGCGCGGGATTCATCGGGTCGCACCTTTGCGAAAAGCTGATCGACCAGGGCCATGACGTATTGTGCGTCGACAACTACTTCACCGGCAGCAAGGACAACATCGTTCACCTGCTTCGCAATCCTCGGTTCGAAATGATGCGCCACGACATCACGTTCCCACTCTACGTCGAAGTGGATCGCATATTCAATCTCGCTTGCCCGGCTTCTCCCATTCACTATCAGTTCGATCCGGTGCAGACCACGAAGACGAGCGTTCACGGCGCGATCAACATGCTGGGGCTGGCGAAGCGCGTCAAGGCGCGGATACTGCAGGCCTCAACCAGCGAGGTCTACGGCGATCCCGAGGTGCATCCGCAGACCGAGGCGTATTGGGGGCGGGTCAATCCCATCGGGCCGCGCGCCTGCTACGACGAGGGCAAGCGCTGCGCGGAGACACTGTTCTTCGACTACTATCGCCAGCACAAGCTGGAGATCAAGGTAGCCCGCATCTTCAACACTTACGGCCCGCGGATGCTGCCCGATGACGGGCGGGTGGTGAGCAACTTCATCGTGCAGGCGCTGCGCGGCGAGGATGTCACCATCTACGGCGAGGGCACTCAGACACGTTCCTTCTGCTATATCGACGACCTCGTGGAGGGCCTGATGAAGCTGATGGATTCGGGGGCTGAAATCACCGGCCCCGTGAATCTTGGAAATCCGGTCGAGTTCACTATGCGCGAGCTCGCGGAAATGACGCTGAAGCTGACCGGGAGCCGCTCCAAGCTCGTGTTCCGGCCGTTGCCCCAGGACGATCCGCGCCAGCGCCAGCCGGATATCACCGTGGCGCGCTCGACGCTTGCCTGGGCACCGACGGTGCCGTTGGGGGAGGGGCTGAAGCGTACGATCGCATACTTTAAGTCCATGCTTTGAAGGATCGCCGGTGGCGAGCGCCGTGAATGCCCAGCGCAACATCTTGACGGTCAGTTCTATCGTCCCTGGAACCACGGCCTTGTATCTCATCGAGGCCTTGCGGGACATTGGACAGCATGTGCGTGTCGTGTCGGATCGGCCGCATCCGACAGTGAACAGCCTTGCCAGCGGTGCGTTTGACGTGCCTCGCTGGATCGAAGGGGAAGGTCTCCGTCCCGACGTCCTCCTGTTCGTCGAAGGCGGGACCCGGCTGATCGTTCCCTCCGGCATGGAGAATCTGAACTGCGTGACCGCATGGTACGCAATCGATACGCATCTGCACCTTGAGCAACATCTGCGTATCGCTAGGCTGTTCGATGTAACGTTCTTGGCGCAATTCGAATTCCTCCCCTACTTCCGGGACAGCCAAGCGCACTGGCTTCCGTTTGCGGTCGACCCCCGGCTATACGAGCGGGCTGCGGGAAATCGCGATATCGACGTGGCGTACATCGGATCGGAACATCGCGGACTGCACCCCGAGCGGACGAGACTCCTTGATTTGATTCGCTCTCGCTACGGCAACACCTTCTTGGGCCGCGCAGACCCCTCCCGCATAGGAGAAATCTACGGTCGCGCCAAGGTCGTGTTCAACAAGAGCGTGAGAAACGACGTCAACATGCGCTACTTCGAGGCCATGGGGGCGGGGGCCGTGCTCGTGACCGACAGTGCTAGGGAGAACGGTGCCGAGGAGTTATTCAGCGCGGGGGAGAATTTCCTTGAGTATCACGATGACGCCTCGATGTTCGCCGCAATCGACTCCGTGCTTGCCGACGACCGAAAACGGGAGCGAATCGGAGCGCGCGCGCAAGCGCATGTGCTAGCGAGCCACACCTACCGTCATCGCGCGCAGAAGATCGTCGATGTGCTCGCCGCGACGGAGCATCGCGTCAGGCCGGGTCCGGAGGACTACCTTCCTGCCTATCACCTGCTGCGCTACCCGGATGCTGTGCTCTCGGAGGCGTCCAGGTCCTTGGCGGGCATGAGGACGCGTGGCGACAGGAATCTGCTGCTCGCCCTGACCGTGCCACTGCTATCGGGCTTGGCCGGGTTACTGGCTTGGGCTTACCGCCTGCGCTACCGTATCCGCCACGCGCGGTTGGCGCGCAAGAAGGCCGCACAGGCGCGGAGCGGGCGGCGCTGACAGCCACCCATGGAAGCGCCGACGGGAGTCGTAGCTCACGAGAGAAACACTCGAGCGAATCGCTCCATGACCACGCGGGGAGCGAAATCGCGAGTATAAGCATCCCAGCTTCTGTCTGGCTCCGGCTCGAAGCGCTCCAGGAGGCGGACGAGCTCCCGCTTGGATCGGTAGAGAACGGCGCGGTCGCCGAGCTGCTCGAGATGGGCCCGGTCGACCCCGTCGGCGAACGTGAGGATCGGCCGGTTTCTCGAGGAGAACTCCCCGACCGCCAGGCCGAACGACTCTCCCTGCTTGCGCGCGTGGAGCATGGCATCGCAGGTGTTGATGAAGCGGACCTTCTCCTCCGGATCCGCGGTTCCGGGCAGATGGACCACGTTGGGAAGGTCGTGGCAAAAACGATCCGTGTTCATGAAGAGAAAATATCGGTCCGATCGCCGCGTCGCGACCCGCGTTACCGCTTCCTGGGCGAAGCGAATGTCAAAAGTGTCGTTCGCGCCGTAGCGACCGAAAACTACCGCGTCGCGCGGTATGCGCAGCGCGTCACGCAAGTCGCCCGACACCTCCGGAAGGTCGAGCATGTGGGGAACCCACGGCTGTCGGCCCTGGCTCATCTTCTCGGAGAGCCACTTCGATACGTAGGCGTATACGTCTCCGTGGGGTTCGTAGTATTGGAAGACGGCGTGGACGACGGTCCGGCATTCGTGCGAAAGCACATGGTCCCGCTTGCCTGCCTTGATGGCATACAGCACGTCGACGCCGAGCTCGCGCAGCAGCGGATCGACTTCTTCGAACCGCTCGTACCTGTGCACGGGGAAGCGCTGCCCGAAGCGCCGCGCCGCCCTCTCGTCCTGGAACATGGGCTGCGCCGCGACCGAAGGGCAGACGATCAGTGACTCGTGCCCGAGCAACCGCTCGGCGTGATTCGCGTAGTCAAAAACGGCGATGCCTGTACCGCGTATGTCAAGGTGATTGACGTGAAACGCGATCTTCATTCACTTGACCTGTATAGTCCCGGGACCGCATGATCTGCCCTCTCAAGACGATCGCGACGGCGTTTCGCTCGGCAATCAATACGCCAACAGAACAGATATGCTGGCCAGCATCATAGTGTTGAACTGGAATGGAACGAGGGTGCTCAAGCCCTGTCTCGCAGCGATCGCCCAGAACACGCTTATCGACGAATACGAGGTGATTGTACTCGACAACGGCTCCAAAGAGCCCGGGGTGGAGGAGGCCGTCGGCCCTTATCCCAAGGTTCGTCTCATCAAGGAGCCAATCAATCACGGGTTTGCGCAGGGCAACAATATCGCCGCGAAACAAGTGCGCGGTGAGTTTCTGGTGTTTCTCAATAACGATACCTTGCCGCGCCGCGATTGGCTGCGTCCCCTCGTCAATCTGCATCGCGCCTTGCCCGAGGCGGGGATTGTCGGCAGCAAGCTGGTGGATGCGACGGGCAATACTCTGTACACGGGTAGCTACTTCCGCGCCTCGACCAACGCGTACACCGACACCGGGCGCGGCTATCCCGCCACTTTCGGAAGCGAGCCGCGCGAGTGCGAGGTGTACGTCGGGTGTGGAATCCTGATCAAGCGGGAGCTGTTCGACGCTGTCGGCGGTTTCGACGAACACTATTTCCAGGGGTATGAGGATTTCGATCTTTGCCTGAAGGTCCGCGAGCGCGGACTGAAAGTCATGTACTGTCCGGGGAGCGTGGTCGAGCATATCGAGAACGTGTCCATGAAGAAGCTCTCCCGGCGGACGCGGCGTCGCTCCAAGGAGCGCAATCGCGAGTTTTTCGAGCGTCGCTGGCTCCTCCGACTCCACGAATTCAGGCTGTCAAGGCTACCTGAAGGCGTACGTGAGTTTTACCATTACACTTTCCCGCGAGAACGGCTGTTCGAGCAGGTCCCCGCTAAGGCCGGCTGGGTGCTCGAAGTGGGCTGCGGCGCGGGCGTGCTGGGCGCGCGTCTCAAGCACTCGGGCAAAGCTACCCATGTGACGGGCATCGAATTGAACACGGATGCGGCCGCACTGGCGCGATCACGCCTCGACGCGGTTCAGGTTGGAGACGTCGAGTCGATGCCGCTCGATGCCTGGACCGGCCAGTTCGACACTCTAATCGTGGCCGATGTTCTCGAGCAACTCCGCGATCCCTGGGCGACGCTATTTCGCCTGCGCGATTGCCTGAAGGATGGCGGAACGGTGGTAGCGAGCATCCCGAATATCGCACACTACAAGATCATCAAGAAGCTGCTGTTCGCCGAGTGGCGCTACGAGCCAGGTGGCATTCTCGATCACACGCACCTGCGCTTTTTCACCCGCGGCAGCATCGAGGACCTGTTCCGCAACTCGGGTTTCGAGATCCTTCGCACCGAGCGCGACGGGCGAGAGCGCTGGTGGTCGAGGCTTTTCGGGCCGCTCTCGACGCGCATTCGCGACTTCACCGCGGTTCAGTACTACGTGACGGCGCGCAAGCGGGCGGCCCAGCGGCGCTGACGTGAGGCTGCTTTACGTGTTTCCAGAGCCGCTGCCACTCGAGCGGGCGCGCGGCATTCAGACCGTTCACACGGTAGCCGCCCTTGGGCTGAAGGGCATCGACGTGACGCTTGCGCATGTGCCTTCGTCGGGCGACCCCTTCACCGCGTATTCGGTCGCCCAGCCCGGCAACGTGCGCCTGCTGCCCATCTCGCGCAGCCTGCCTTGGCCTTTTGCTCGAGTGCATTCCAACCGGTTCTTTGCCACGCGCTTGGCAAAGCACATCGACCCCTTGGGGATCGGTGCGGTGATGACACGACACCTGAAAGTCTCGCAGCTGCTGCTCTGGCGAATTCCGGAACTGACGCTCGTCTACGAGGCTCATGAGGTCTTCGCCGATACGGCGCCCCCACATCGGCGAAGCGAGACCGAGCGCCGCGAGCGCACCGTGGTCAAGAACGCAGCTGCGCTCGTCGCAAATTCGAGCGCGACCGCCGCGCGGCTGCGCGCCCTCTACGACATTGCCGCGCCGATCGAAGTCATTCCCAACGGGGTCGAGTACCCGGAGTCGGTTCCAGCAAAGGACTGGGTGCGCGCCCCGGAGCGCATAGTCTACGCGGGGAGTTTTTTCAGCTGGAAGGGCGTTGACGATCTCGCCTCTGCGGCGCGCTCTCTTCCGGGCTTCAACATCCGATTCATTGGCGGCAACGAAGCCCGCATCGCCGAGCTGCGCGCCCGCGCGGGTAGCGCTGGCGCGGCTCTTGATTTCGCCGGGCACATTCCGCACGGGAGCGTCGCGGGCGAGCTCGCGCGCGCCTGCATCGCCGTGCTCCCCAATCGCGCCGATCCCGACAGCGCCTTTACGTCGCCCATCAAGCTTTTCGAGTACATGGCGGCGGGCTGCGCGCTGGTCGTGAGCGACCTTCCCTCGGTGCGCGAGGTGCTCGAGCAGGACGACGCCGTCTGGGCCGTGCCCGGTGACCCGGTAAGCCTGGCGCGCGCCATCCGGGCGCTGGCGGAAGATCCGGAGCGGGCCCGGCGCCTGGGAGAGCGCGTCCGCGAGAAGGCGCGCCGCTACACCTGGGCTGCGCGCGGGGAGCGGCTCGCCCGCGTCGTGCGCCCGCTGCTCGAACAACGTTGAGCGCCTGCGCTTTCCGTAAGTGCATCAGCCGCGCCGCGGTAGGCCTTGAGGGATAATGCAAGCATGGCGCAGCAGGCCTCGGTAGCGGCAGGCATCCCGTCGAACGGGACACGAGAGAGCGCTGACGAGGCTTCCTGTCCGCTGCTCTCGGTCGTCGTTCCCGTCTACAACGGGGTCCCCTTCCTGCCTCGGCTCCTCGAGAGCTTGCGGGCGCAGCAGGGAGTGCCGGACCAGTTGATTTTCGTGGATGACGGATCCACGGACGGCTCCTCCGATGTGATCGCCCGGCTCGCCTCGGGACTGGCTGGTCTGCGGATAATCAGACAGAAGAACCAGGGGCAGGCCGTTGCGCGCAATGTCGGAATGCGCGAGGCGACCGGCCGTTACCTGGCTTTTCTCGATGTTGACGACGAGGTCGACGCAGGCATGTATGCGAAGCTGGTCGGGCTCGCCGAAGAGGAGCAGCTCGACATCGCCATGGGCAACGCCTGGAATTTTCATGAAGGCCGCAAGCCCGACACCCTCGTGTATCGCGACGTTCCGGACACGGGAGTGATCACCGGCGAAGCATGGTTCCAGCAGCGCTGGCTCTCCCGTTACCTGCCGCACTACTGCTGGATGCACGTATACCGCCGTTCCTTCATCGACAGGCACGGCTTCGTTTTTCCTCCGGCCGAACCCCACGAGGACGTGATCTGGGTGACGGAGACTCTGCTTGCGGCGCGACGCTTTCACTTTATCCCGCTGCCGTTTTACCGGTACCGCAAGAAGCTGGTAGTGGACGTGCCGCTACCCGCTCTTGGACCCGGAGGAAACTTTCGTCGCGACAAGGGCGTCGAGGCCTCCCTGTACAACGCCCGCGCATTATCCGAAATCGCCCGTCGAGAAACGCTGCAGCCCCTCACCCAGAAGCTGATGCGAAGGGAATTCGTCAACAGCGGAGCCCACGTTGTCCGACACATTGGTCGACTGCCGGACTTCACGCAAAGAACTCACTATCTCAAGCGGATTCGCGAGGAGCGATTTTTCCGCATTCTGTGGTCCAACGCGGCCGGCTTGTCACAGTATTGGCGTGTGCTTCGCTACCATCTCTTCGCATACGTGTTGGCGCTGGTCGCGCGGTTCTCGACCTAGCCGGAGAAGCAAGGAGGACTGCAAGCTGGACCCGAAAGTCGCCTGGGTGGGATCGTGAGTGGGCCCGCGCCGCGGATCCTGGTGATCCGCCGCGACAACATCGGCGATCTGGTGTGCACGACACCGCTGATCTTCGCGTTGCGCGAGCGCTATCCGGGAGCGCACATCGCCGCGCTCGTGAATACCTACAACGATGCGGTCCTGGCCGGCAATCCGGCGCTGGACGCCGTCCATGCGTACGAGAAAGGGAAGCACCGCGGCGAGAAGCGCTCCATCTTCTCGGTCTATGCTGATCGCCTTCGGCTGATCGCGGCATTGCGCAGAAAAGACTTCGACTACGCGATACTCGCTACCGCGGCATTCGAGCCGCGCTCGCTGCGCCTTGCGCGCCTGATCGGTGCGCGGCATGTCCTGGGGTATACCGAGCACGGCGAGGCTCATTTCCGCCTGGATATCGCGCTGCCGTACGATCGAGACTCGAAGGCGCACGAGGTAGAGCGGGTGTTCGGTCTGTTGAAGGCGCTTGGGATCCAGGGACCACCGCCCCCCGCGCGGGTATTTCCCGACGCCGGCGAGCGCCGCGATGTCGAGCAGGCGCTGTCGAGCGTGAAAGGCGGCGGCGAGCTCATCGGAATTCATATCAGCGCGCGCAGGCAACACCAGCAGTGGCCCGCGGATCACTTCGCGTCCCTGATTCGTGCAATCGCGCAGCGGCACGACGTGCGATTTCTGCTCATGTGGGCGCCGGGCGACGCGGACAACCCGAAACATCCTGGGGATGACCCCAAGGCTCGCGCGGTCGTGGAGGCCTGCGACGGCGCGGCCGTGCTGCCCATGGCGACGCACTCGCTA
>Ga0187776_10001215_pt1 | contig 12761 bp, 11 predicted proteins | sample 0216_BV02_MP12_2_FD_132426 | JGI IMG/M metagenome (GOLD analysis project Ga0187776, IMG submission 132426) | Tropical peat soil microbial communities from peatlands in Department of Meta, Colombia - 0216_BV02_MP12_20_MG | ecosystem: Environmental > Terrestrial > Soil > Wetlands > Peat | place...
CGAGGAGGCCGGCTTCCGCTCCCGCTCGGCCAACTCGTGGCTTCTCGGGAAGCGGCTCAAGGGGCAGGTGCGGCTGACGGTGGCCGCCGGACGCCTGGTGCACGAGCAATGACGGGCTTCCTCGCGCTCGAGGACGGCTCGGTCTTCCGCGGCGAGTCGGTCGGCGCCGAGGGGTTCGCCTTCGGCGAGGCCGTCTTCACGACCGCGATGACGGGCTATCAGGAGGTCGTCACCGACCCGAGCTACGCGGAGCAGATCGTCTGCTTCACGGCGCCGATGGTCGGCAACTACGGCGTCGAGCCGGGCCGCTGCGAGTCCTCGCGCCCGCACGCGCGTGCAGTCGTGATGCGCGAGGCGCGGGGGCCGGCCTGGACGGACTGGCTGCACGGGCACGGGCTGGTCGCGCTCTCGGCGATCGACACGCGCTCGCTGGTCGTCCATCTGCGGCAGGCGGGAGCGATGCGGGCGATCGCCGTCTCGGGCGAGGCCTCGGTGGAAGAGGCGCTCGCCGCCGTCCGCGAGCAGCCGGCGATGGCCGGGCGCGCGCTCGCGGCCGGCGTATCGGCGCGAGAGCCGCACGTGTACTCCGATGCGGGCACCGCCCGGATCGCCGTGCTCGACTACGGCTGCAAGCGCTCGATCCTCGACCGGCTCGCGTGGGCCGGCGCCGCGGTCACCGTCTTCCCGCACGACGCCGCGCCGGCCGAGCTGCTCGCCTTCGACGGCGTGCTGCTCTCGAACGGCCCCGGCGACCCGGAGCCGCTGGCGCAGGAGGTCGAGACCGTGCGTGCGCTCCTCGGCGTGGTCCCGGTCTTCGGCATCTGCCTCGGCCACCAGCTGCTCGCGCTCGCGACCGGCCACGAGACGTTCAAGCTTCCGTTCGGCCACCGCGGCGCGAACCACCCCGTTCTCGACAAGCGCACGAACCGCGTGCTCGTGACGAGCCAGAACCACGGCTTCGCGGTGGCGCCCTCGACGGCGCCCGAGGCGACCCACGTCTCGCTCTACGACGGCACGGTCGAAGGGCTCGACTTCCCGGAGCTGCGCGCCCGTTCCGTGCAGTTCCACCCCGAAGCGCGCCCCGGGCCCCACGACGCCTGGCCGTTGCTCAGCGCGTGGGTCGAGGAGGTGGCACTTGCCCAGGCGGCGTGACCTGCGGTCGATCTGCCTGATCGGCTCCGGCCCGATCGTGATCGGCCAGGCGTGCGAGTTCGACTACGCCGGCTGCCAGGCGCTCAAGGTGCTGCGGGAGGACGGCTTCCGGACGATCGTCGTCAACTCGAACCCGGCGACGATCATGACCGACCCGGGCTTCGCCGACCGCACCTACCTGGAGCCGCTCGACCTCGAATCGGTCGCCGACGTGCTCGGGCGCGAGCGGCCGGACGCGCTGCTGCCGACGATGGGCGGCCAGACTGCTCTCAACCTCGGCCTCGGGCTGCACGAGGAGGGTGTCCTGGCCGCGCTCGGGATCGAGCTGATCGGCGCGCCGGCCGACGTGATCCGCCGCGCCGAGGACCGCGAGGAGTTTCGCGAGACCGTCCGCGCGACCGGCCTCAAGGTTCCGGAGTCGCTGGTCGTGACCTCGCGCGACGAGCTGCCGGGAAGCCTCAGCTTCCCGGTCATCCTCCGTCCGGCATTCACGCTCGGAGGCCACGGTGGCGGCACGGCGCACTCGCGCGAGGAGCTCGAACCGCTGCTCGACCGCGCGCTGGCCGAGAGCCCGGTCGGCCAGGTGCTCGTCGAGGAGTCGCTGCTCGGCTGGGACGAGTTCGAGCTCGAGGTGATCCGCGACCGCAACGACAACGTGGTCGTCGTCTGCTCGATCGAGAACCTCGACCCGATGGGCGTCCACACCGGCGACTCGGTCACCGTCGCCCCGCAGATGACGCTCTCCGACGAGGCCTACCAGGAGCTGCGCGACGCGGCCGCGGCGATCATCCGCGCGGTCGGTGTCGAGTGCGGCGGGTCGAACATCCAGTTCGCGCGTGACCGCGAGCGCGGCGAGGTGCGCGTGATCGAGATGAACCCGCGCGTCTCCCGTTCGTCCGCGCTGGCCTCGAAGGCGACCGGCTACCCGATCGCCAAGGTGGCGGCGAAGCTGGCGGTCGGCTACACGCTGGACGAGATTCCCAACGACCTGACCGGCACGACACCGGCCAGCTTCGAGCCGACGCTCGACTACGTCGTCGTCAAGGCGCCGCGCTTCGCGTTCGAGAAGTTCCCGGGTGCGGACACGACCCTCGGCACGCAGATGAAGTCGGTCGGCGAGGCGATGGGGATCGGGCGCACGTTCACGGAGGCGTTCGCAAAGGCGCTGCGCTCGCGGGAGCTGGACGGCGGCGCGGTGACGCCCTGGGCAGGGCTCGGCGCGCTGCCGGAGGGGTTGCACCCCTGGTTCCGCGCCGAGCTCGAGCGGCTGCGTCTCTCGCCGATGACGCTGAACGACCTGGTGGCCGACGACTGGCTGCGGTTGAAGCGGCTCGGCCACTCGGACGCGGCGGTGGCCGAGGCGTGCGGCGTGAGCGAGGAGGCGGTCCGCGCGGCGCGGCGCTCCTGGGGCGTCCGGCCGGCCTTCCGCCAGGTCGACTCCTGTGCCGGCGAGGTCGAAGCCGGCTCGAACTACCTCTACTCGACGTGGGGCGAGGCCGCGGACCTCGAGCCGCGCGGAGGCTCGGTCGTGATCCTGGGTTCCGGCCCGAACCGGATCGGCCAGGGGATCGAGTTCGACTACTGCTGCGTGCACGCGGCGCAGAGCTTCCGCGCGCTCGGCTTCGAGGCGGTGATGGTCAACTGCAACCCGGAGACCGTCTCGACCGACTACGACATCTCGGACCGGCTCTACTTCGAGCCGCTCGGAACCGAGGAGGTCCTGGCCATCTGCGAGCGCGAGCGCCCCGAAGGAGTCGTGATCCAGTTCGGGGGTCAGACCCCGCTCAAGCTCGCGCGGGCCATCGAGGCGGCGGGCTTCCGGATCCTCGGGACGCCGTTCGAGGCGGTCGACCTGGCCGAGGACCGCGAGCGGTTTGCGGCGCTCTGTGAGCGGCTCGGGATCGAGGTGCCGGCGTGGGGGACGGCGGAGGGCGCCGACGAGGCGGTCGAGGTCGCCGAGAGGGTCGGCTACCCGGTGCTCGTGCGGCCGAGCTACGTGCTCGGCGGCCGCTCGATGCGCGTCTGCTACGACGCCGACGCGGTTCGGGACGCCGCTCCCGCGGGCGGCAGGCTGCTCGTCGACCGCTTTCTCGAGAACGCGGTCGAGCTGGACGTCGACGCGCTCTGCGACGGGAGGGCGACCTTCGTCGCCGGCGTGATGCAGCACGTCGAGGAGGCCGGCGTCCACTCGGGCGACTCGAGCTGCGTGCTGCCGGCCGCGTCGCTTACCCGGGCCGACCACGAGCAGGTGGTCGGCGTGGTCGAGCGTCTCGGTCCCGCGCTCGGAGTGGTCGGCCTGCTGAACGTCCAGCTCGCGCTTGCGGACGGGCGGCTCTTCGTGCTGGAGGCGAACCCGCGCGCCTCGCGGACCGTGCCGTTCGTCAGCAAGGCCACCGGGGTCAACCTCGTCCAGGCCGCGTGCCGCCTCGCCGCCGGCGCGTGCCTGTCCGATCTGGCCATGCCCCGGGGACAGTCCCTGGGACAGGTCTCGGTCAAGGCCGCGGTGCTCCCGTTCGCGCGCTTCCCGGGCGCAGACGCGGTGCTCGGGCCGGAGATGCGCTCGACCGGCGAGGTGATGGCCAGCGCCTGCGACCTGCCGACCGCTTTCGCCAAGGCCGAGCGCGCCGCCGGGCGGCGGCTGCCGACCGAGGGCACGGCCTTCCTCTCCGTCCGCGACGAGGACAAGGCCGTTGTCGTCCAGGTCGCTCGCGCCCTCGACACGCTCGGCTTCAAGCTGCTCGCGACCGCGGGTACCGCGCACACGCTGGCCGCCGACGGTCTGGTCGTCGAGCACGTCCGCAAGGTGACCGAGGAGGGCGAAGGCCCGAGCGTGGTCGACCTCGTCCGCCGCGGCCGCTGCGACCTCGTCGTCAACACGCCGCAGGGCTCGGGCGCGCGAACGGACGGCTACCTGATCCGGGAGGCGGCGCTGCTCGCCCGTGTCCCCTGTGTGACGACGATCTCCGGCGCCGTGGCCGCTGTCGAGGCAATCGCCCACGCCCAGGACGAGGTCGCGCTCAGCCTCCAGGAGCGAATCGGTGCTCACGCGCAGAGCGCTTAGGGTCGCCGGCAGCGAGGCGGTCGGCCCCTACACGCTCCTGCGCGTCGAGCGCGGCGAGCTCGACGCCGGCGTCCCCGGCCAGTTCTTCATGCTCGAGGCCCCGGGCCGGCTGTTGCCTCGGCCGATGAGCCTCTGCCTGGCGGCCGCCGGCGAGCTCGGCTTCCTGATCGACCCGATCGGCCCGGGAACGAGAGCGCTCTCCTCGCTCGCCGCAGGCGAGACGCTGCGGGTCCTCGGCCCGCTCGGAAACGGCTTTCGGCTCGACGTCGAGCGGCCGCTTCTCGTCGGCGGTGGGATCGGGATCGCACCGTTCCCATACCTCTCCGAGCGGCTCGGCGGCCCGCCGGCGGTCCTCGGCTTCCGGAGCGAGTGGCACGCCGAGGCTGCAGCGCTCCTCCCGGACGCCGAGGTGGTTGTCGACCCGATCCTTGTAACACAGTGTTACTTGGACGGGTTCGACGTCCTCGCCTGCGGCCCGGAGCCGATGCTCCAGGCGGTCAAGCGCCGGAGCCCGAACGCCCAGCTCGCCTGGGAGGCGCCGATGGCCTGCGGCTACGGCGCCTGCTACGGCTGCGCGGTCGAGATCGACGGCGAGCTGAAACGTCTCTGCGTGGAAGGCCCGGTCCTTGCGGCTACTTAACGCGAGCGGCTGCCTCGACGCGCTTACCGCGCCGGAGGTCGCTGCGGGGCTGGACGCCTTCGTGACCAAGACGGTCACGCCGCTCCCTCGCGGGGGCAACGAGCCGGTGCGGATCGCCGAGACCGAGGTCGGGATGCTGAACGCGATCGGGCTCGCAAACCCCGGGATCGAGGTGTTCCTTGGCGAGACGTTGCCACGCCTTCCCGGCACCGTCTGGGTCTCGGTCGGAGGCTTCTCGACCCGGGACTACGTCGAGTTGTGCGAACGCCTCGACGGCGAGGACGTCGAGGTCATCGAGCTCAACCTCTCCTGCCCGAACGTGGACGAGGTGCCGTCCGGCGTGGGGGAGGTGGTCGCCGCCGCACGGGCCGTGACGAGCAAGCCGCTGTACGCGAAGCTCGCCCCGGCGACCGACGTCGCCCAGAACGCAAAGGCCGCGGAGGCGGCCGGCGCGGACGGGCTCAGCCTGGTCAACACGGTCAAGGGGCTGGCTCTCGACGAGCGCACCCTCCGACCGGTCCTGGCACGCGCAGCCGGCGGGCTCTCGGGCCCGGCGCTGCGCCCGCTCGCCCTCGCGGCCGTTTTCGCTGCGTACGAGGCGGCGCGCCTGCCGATCGTCGGCATGGGCGGAGTCGCGAGCGGCCGGGACGCGCTCGAGCTGCTCGCGGCCGGTGCGAGCGATATCGCCCTTGGCACGATTCTCTTCTCCGATCCGGCGGCCCCGACTCGTATCCGGGCCGAGCTGGAAGCCGAGCTGGCGGCTCATGACTTTGCCGAGCCTGACAACGCCGTCGGCGCCGCTCATGAGCCCGAAGCCTCGACCCTCTACCCCGAGTCGAGAGTTTGCGACGAAAAACGCCTGCATACCACAGCAAAGTTGGTGGGTTGACCACTGCTCCGAGCTTGTTAGTATCCCCCGCCGTGAGCGCGCTCAAGACCCAGGCTCAGGCGCCACTCCGCTCCCTCGACCAACGGATGGAAGCGCTCAAGCGGGCGAACGACATCCGCGTGCGGCGCGCGAAGCTGAAGAAGGACCTCAAGTCCGGCTCCGCTCGCATCGAGGAGATCCTCAGCGACCCGCCGGAGTACGTGTCGACCGCGAAGGTCTTCGACATGCTCATGGCCGTCCCGAAGTTCGGTCGCGTGAAGGCCGCCCGCTTTCTGAACCAGTGCCGCATCAGCCAGTCGAAGACGGTCGGCGGTCTTTCCGACCGCCAGCGGACGGAGCTGATTGGGCTCTTCAACCGCTAGACCCGTCTTCGTAATTACCGGAACCTCTGGCGAGGGCAAGAGCACGCTCGCGCGCGAGCTCGTGCAGCGGGTGCCGGAGCTCGAGCTGGCCGTCTCGGCGACGACGCGGCCGCGGCGCCCGGGAGAGCGCGACGGCCGCGACTACTGGTTCGTCTCCGAGGAGGAGTTCGACGGGCGCCTCGCCGAGGGCGAGTTTCTCGAGTGGGTCGAGCTGCCCTGGGGGCCGGGCTACCGCTCCGGCACGCTCTGGTCGGAGATCGAGCGGATCGGTAACCAGGGCAAGGCGCCGCTGCTCGAGATCGAGACCGGCGGCGCGCTTGCCGTCCGCGACCGCGTCCCGGGCGCGGTGACGATCTTCGTGACCGCGCCGAGCCGCGAGGCGCTCGAGAGCCGGCTGCGCGCCCGCGCGACCGAGAGCGAGGGCGAGATCGAAGAGCGCCTCGACGTCGCAGAGCGCCAGCTCGAGCTCGAGTCGGTGTTCGACCACCGGATCGTCAACGACGACCTCGAGCGGGCTCTCGGCGAGCTCGAGGAGATCGTTCGCGGGGCGCTGGACGGCGCAGGTAGCATTCCGGCCCGTGATTCATCCTCGCGTTGACGAACTGCTCGAGAACGTCGACTCCCGCTATGCGCTGGTGATCGTCGCGGCGAAGCGTGCCCGGCAGATCAACAACTACCACCACCAGCTCGGGGAAGGCACGTTCGACCAGTTCCTGCCCCCGCTCGTCGAGTCGCGCTCGAAGAACTACTTGACCATGTCCCTGGAGGAGATCCAGGAAGGCAAGATCAAGTACGCCTACCCCAAGTAAGGGGGAGGGCGGCCGCCCAGGGAGGGAGCGGCCGCCGTGCGTGGAGCTACTTGACGACCTTGAAGTCCTGGTGCATCTGGGACTCGTGGACCGAGCAGTAGACCCGCCACGAGCCGGGCACGAGCTTCACGGTCATCGTCTTCGGACCGGTGGCGCCGATGCCGCTCAGCAGCTTCTCGATGTGCGGCTTCTTCGGCTTCTCCTTCTCGAGCGTGAAGTCGTGGAAGTTCGACTTGTCGGAGATAGCGAAGGTGTACGTGCCGGCCCTCAGCTGCTTCACGAGCTTGCCGCCCTTCGTCAGCTTGATCGTGAAGCCGGGGCCGACGACGCCCTTGAGCTTCGGCGTCGACGAAGGCCGGCTGAAGGCGGTTCCGGCGAGCACGAGCGCCCCGGCGAGGCCGCCCGCGATGATCGCGATGGACTTTCGGTTCATGGTCCTCTCCTCTGACCGCTGATGTCCTGCCGCCGGGACTACGAGCGCGGGCCTACCCCGGATTTACCTGCAAAGGCACAATGTGCGCATGGCTCGGGTGCTGGTCGGGGTCACGGGCGGGATCGCCGCCTACAAGGCGTGTGAGCTGACGCGGCTGTTCGTGCGCGCCGGGCACGAGGTGACGCCGATCCTCACGCCCGAGGCGGAGCGCTTCGTCACGGCGCAGACCTTCGAGGCCCTCGCCCGGAAGGAGATGCCGCGGGAGCTCTTCCCGCACCTGGTCGAGGCCGATCTGCTGGTGATCGCGCCGCTCTCGGCGAACACCCTCGCCAAGCTCGCGCACGGCCAGGCGGACAACGTGCTCACCCAGACGGCGCTCGCGTTCAACGGGCCGGTGCTCGCGGCGCCGGCGATGAGCCCGCGCATGTGGGCGAGCCCGGCCACCCGCGAGAACGTCGAGACGCTGCAGCGCCGCGGGGTGGAGCTGATCGGTCCCGAGCAGGGCGATACGGCGGAGGGCGAGATCGGCGTCGGGCGGATGAGCGAGCCGGAGGCGATCTTCGAGCGCTGCGCCTCGCTGCTCGAGAAGCGCAAGCAGCTCGAGGGCCTGCGCGTCCTCGTCACGGCGGGCGGCACGCGCGAGCCGCTCGACGCGGTCCGCTTCCTCGGCAACCGCTCGTCCGGGCGGATGGGAACCGCACTCGCGGCCGAGGCGCGGCGGCGCGGCGCCGAGGTGACGCTCGTCGCGGCGAACCTCTCGGTGCCACCGCCCGTAGGAGTCGATGTGGTACCCGCTCCGACCGCCGATGACGTGGCGCGCGAGACCCTCGCCCGCGCCGACGCCGACGTCGTCCTGATGGCCGCGGCCGTCGCCGACTACCGGCCGGCCGATCCCGACACCGCGAAGCGGCCCAAGGACGGAAACGACTGGACGGTCACGCTCGAGCCGACGACGGACGTTCTGAGCGAGCTGGGCGAGCGGCGGAGCAACGGTGCGGTACTCGTCGGCTTCGCCGCGGACACCGGCGAGCGCGGCCTCGAGCGAGCCCGCGAGAAACTGGCCGCCAAGCGTGCCGACCTGATCGTCTTCAACGACGTCTCCCGCGACGACGTCGGCTTCGATGCGGCCGACAACGAGGTCGTGCTCGTCTCCGCCGAGGGCGAGCAGCGCGTCGAGAAGGCCTCGAAGGAGCGGATCGCGGCGGCTATCCTCGACGCGGTGGCCGAGCGCCTGAGGGGAGCGGGCTAGTGGACGAGCGTGCGGTCGAGCGTGCCGAGGTCAGCGGTGGCGCCGAGGCGATCCGCCGGATCGTCGAGAACCTCGCGCTCGTCGTCCACGCGCCCGACGAGACGCTGCGGCTGGCGGTCCTCTGCCTGGTCGCCGAAGGCCACCTGATCATCGAGGACTTCCCCGGGGTCGGGAAGACGATGCTGGCCAAGGCGCTGGCCCGCTCGGTCGACTGCTCCTTCTCGCGGATCCAGTTCACGCCGGACCTGCTCCCGTCCGATGTGACCGGCGTCAATGTCTTCAACCAGAAGACGAACGAGTTCGAGTTCCGGCCTGGCCCGGTATTCGCGAACTTCCTGCTCGTGGACGAGATCAACCGCGCCTCGCCGAAGACGCAGTCGGCGCTGCTCGAGTGCATGCAGGAGAACCAGGTCACGGTCGACGGCGTCAGCTACGCGCTGGCCCCGCCGTTCGTGGTGATGGCGACCCAGAACCCGATCGAATACGAGGGCACCTACCCGCTGCCCGAGGCGCAGCTCGACCGCTTCACGCTCAGGGTCGCGATCGGCTACCCGCCGCTGCCCGAGGAGGCGCGGATGCTGACCGAGCAGACGAGCGACCCGCCGCTCGACTCGCTGCGCCCGGTCGCGACCGCCGAGAGCGTGCGCGCCCTGATCGCCGAGGCGAGCGAGATCTTCGTCGAGGAGAGCGTCAACCGCTACGTCGTCGCGCTGCTGGGGCACACGCGCTCCGACGGGCGGCTCTACCTCGGCGCCAGCCCGCGCTCCGGAATCGCGCTCCTGCGCGTGGCCAAGGCGCGGGCGCTCGCCGAGGGCCGCGGCTTCGTCTCGCCCGACGACGTCAAGGCCTGTGCCGAGCCGGTGCTGGCGCACCGCCTGATCGTCGCGCCCGAGGCGCGCTCGGCCGGGCTGACAGGCGGCGAGCTCGTCCGCGAGGCACTCGAGCACACGCCGGTTCCCGTATGACGCAGAGAGGGAGGTTCGCGCTGCTGCTCGGCTGCGCGACCTACCTCGGCGCCTGGGCGTTCGGCTCGAAACCGCTCTATCCCGTCGCGCTGGGGCTACTCGTCGCCGTCCTGCTCGCCTGGCTCTGGACCAGGCTCGCCGGCCGTCCCTCCGGGCTGAGGCGGCGCGTGCCCGAGATCGACTGCTTCGCGGGCGACGACGTCCAGGTGCAGCTCGAGCTCGAGCTCGAGCGGCCCCGGGTGCCGGCGACGTTTGTGCTCCGGGAGCGGATCGGCAAGCTGGGCGAGCTCGAGATGACCGTGCCTGCGAGCGGGGTCGCCTCGTATGTCCTCGAGACCTCGTATGTCCTCGAGGGGCTGCCGCGCGGGCGCTACGTCTTCGATGAGAGCGTGGCGGCGGTGGAGGATCCGCTCGGGCTGGCGCGGGTCGAGGACCCGGTCGACGCTCCGGGCGCGCTGCTCGTCTACCCGCGGCTCGTCGAGCTCGACGGCCTCTTCTCGGACGCGGGCGCGCTGGCGCTGAACGGCCGCCGCATGCTCCTGCGCCGCCCTTCGGGGTTCGACCTGCACAACGTGCGCGAGTACGAGAACGGCGAGTCGCTGCGCAAGGTGCACTGGCGCTCGACCGCCAAGCGGGCGCAGCTGATGGTCAAGGAGCTCGAGGACGCACCGCGTGACGAGGTCGCGGTCGTTCTCGACGCCGACCCGTCGGGCGTCGTCGGCGACAGCTTCGAGACGCAGGTGCGTGCGGCAGGCTCGATCCTGATAGCGCACGGCCGCCGCGGCCGGCGCGCCGTGCTGGTCGTCAACTCGCCGCGCATGGAGCAGCAGCGGATCCATCCCGGCGACGCCGAGGGCCGGCAGGCGCTCGAGCTGCTCGCGGCGGTCGAGCCGGAGCCGGGGCCGCCGCTGCATGCGCTGCTCACCGAGGACGGGCCGGCCGGCCGCGGCCTCGAGCTCGCCGTGGTGACGGCGACGCTCGCCCCGCGCCTGGTGACGCGGCTGGTCGAGCGGACGGCGGGCCGGAAGAGCATCTCGCTCGTCCTCGTGGACGCGGCCAGCTTCGGCAAGCTCGGCACGCGGAGCGTCTATCCGGGGCTGCTGGCGCTTCAGGCCGCCGGCGTGGCGGTGGCCGTGGTCCGTGCCGGGGACGATCTGGCGGCGGCGCTGTCGGCGCCCGCCGTGGAGGCCGCTCGTGGCTAGGACGTTCGCGCTCGCGGCGCTCGCCGGCTCGCTGATCGCCGCGAACTGGTTCCGCCTGGAGGAGGGCTCGGCGAGCGGCGCCGGCGCCCTCGTGGTCCTGCTCGCGATCTCACCCGCGCTCGTGCGGGGCTGGCGCCGCCGGGTCCCGCTCGCCGTCGTGGCCTTCCTCCTCGCAACCGGAGGTGCCTTCCAGATCAGCCCTGGCCTCGGCTTCCCGGCGACGCTGGGCTCGCGCTTCTGGCAGGGCTTCCTCGAGTTCTACGACATCGGCCTGCCCTTCGACCCGAACGTGCACCCGTGGATGCACGGGACGATCGTCGTCGCGGTCTTCGTGTTCACCCTCGTCTGCGCGATCGCGATCGCCGGCCGCGAGCCTCAACCCGCCGCGATCGCGCTCCTGTTCGGCGCCGGCTGGCCGGCGACCCTGCTGACGGGGGACGACCTCCTGCGCGGCACCTTCCTGCTGGTCGGCTTGCTCGTCGTGCTCGTCGGCGCTCGCGGGGGCGCTCGGGGGCTCCGGTACGCGCCTGCCGCGATCGGGCTCGTGGTGCTGGCGGCCGTCGCGCTGTCGAGCTCGCCGGCCCTGGCGAAGCACGGCTTCATCGACTGGCAGAAGTGGGACTTCTACACGCGGCCGGCCAAGCCGGTCGACGTCAACTACGTCTGGAACTCGAGGTACACCGGGTTTTCCTTCCCGAAGAAGAAGACCGTCGTTCTCAAGATCAAAGCGTCGCCGCGGCCGCACTACTGGCGCGTCGCGCCGCTCGCGGGTGTCTTCGCGGGACACTGGCGGATAGACACGACGAATCAAGCGCTTCCGAGCGGCGCGTTGGGAGAGGTGGGCCTCGTGCCGGTGGTTGCGCAGGATCGGCGGACCTGGGTCGAGCAGCAGGTGACGGTCGAGGCGTTGCGCGACAAGCTCCTTCCGGCTGCTGACGACCCGATGGAGTTCGACGCGGGCAACCTCGGGTTCGTGCAGTACGACTCCACCGGAATCGGCTACCTCAACAGCGGGCTGCATCGCGGGGACACCTACCGCGCCTGGAGCTTCGAGCCGAAACCGAGCCCGGCGGAGCTGGCGCGCTCGCGGCCGCTCTACCCGCGCGCGATCAGCCAGCAGCGGGAGTACCTCGAGGTCGAGCGCGACGTGTGGGTGCCGCCCTTCGGCGCGTCGGACCGCGCACAGATGATGGAGAAGCTTTTCGCGGGCCCGTACCCGATCGCCGCGTACCGGCCGCTCTACGAGACGGCGCTGCGGGTCGCGGGTGGCGCCAGGAGCCCGTACGCGGCGACGGTGGCGCTCGAGTCGTGGTTCCGGACCGGCGGCGGCTTCGTCTACAACCAGCATCCCCCGCAGCCGCACGGGGTCCCGGCGCTCGTCTATTTCGTGACCCGCACGAAAAGCGGCTACTGCCAGCACTTCGCGGGTGCGATGGCGCTGATGCTGCGCTACCTCGGGATCCCGGCCCGCGTCGCCGCCGGCTTCAGCAGCGGCAGCTACGACAAGGGCTCCGGCGAGTGGACGGTGACCGACCACGACGCGCACATGTGGGTCGAGGTCTGGTTCCGCGGCTGGGGCTGGGTGCCGTTCGACCCGACCCCGGGCCAGGCGGGGCTGGCGGGCGACTACTCGTCCTCGTCGAAGGCCTTCGACGCCGCCGCGGCCGCGAGTGTCCTCCGCGGCAAGAACGGTCTCAGGCAGTTCGACGCCCACCGCTCGGAACTGGGGCTCCCCGGCAACCCGCTGCGCCTCTCGGCCGACGTGCCGCGGACGGTGGAGCCGAAGCTGAAGGCCGGGTCGCACGGTTTCGGGACGCCGGGGATCGTGGAGCTGATCCTGCTCGTCCTGGCCGGGGTCGTGCTCGCGATCACCGTTGCCAAGCTGGTCGTGCGGCGCGCGCGCTACCTGACGCGGGATCCGCGGCGCCTGGCGGCCGCGTGCCACCGAGAGCTGCGCGACATCCTGCTCGACCAGGGCATCGAGGTTCCGCCGAGCGCG
>Ga0187776_10001216_pt1 | contig 12756 bp, 6 predicted proteins | sample 0216_BV02_MP12_2_FD_132426 | JGI IMG/M metagenome (GOLD analysis project Ga0187776, IMG submission 132426) | Tropical peat soil microbial communities from peatlands in Department of Meta, Colombia - 0216_BV02_MP12_20_MG | ecosystem: Environmental > Terrestrial > Soil > Wetlands > Peat | place...
CCGTGGCCGTGCAGTTGGCCCCTCCGCCGCTTGGCGTACAGGCCGGCGTCCCAAACGACCCCAACGTCCCATGCGTCGGAGGGGTCACGATCACAAACGTCAGGCCCGCATTGTCCACATCGCCGGCCGAAAGCGTGATCGTCACCGGCGCATCCTCCGCCGTCGTCACACTCTGGGCCGCCGACACCGGCGCATCATTCACCGGGGTGATCGTCAGGGTGACCGTTGCCGCGGGCGAATTCAGGGATCCATCGTTGACCCTGAACGTAAAGCTGTCCGGGCCGTTGTAATTCAGGCTCGGGGTATACGACACTTGTGCCGTACAAGTGGAACCCAGCCCGCTGGGCGTACAGGTCGGTGTTGCGATGGTCCCCAGCGTTCCGTGGGTCGGGCCCGTTACGACCGCAAACGTCAGGGACGGACTGTCGATGTCCGTCCCCGACAGGGTGATTGTCGCCGCCGTATCCTCCGCCGTCGTCACGCTCTGCGCGTTGGCCACCGGCGGATCGTTAATCGGCGTCACCGTGATCGAGACCGCCGCGGCCGTCGAATTCAAGGATCCGTCGTTGACCGTAAACGTAAAGCTGTCGGGTCCGTTGTACGTCGCGGTCGGCGTGTAGGTCACCGTCGCGGTGCAAGTGGCGCCTTGTCCGTTCGGGGTACAGGCCGGGGTTCCGATCGTACCCAACGTGCCGTGGGTGGGGGCCGATGAAATCGCAAACGTCATCCCGGCGCTGTCGATATCCGTCCCGGTCAAGGTGATCGTTAAAGCCGCATCTTCCTGAGTGGTCACACTTTGGGCGTTGGCGGTCGGTGGATCATTGACAGGAACAATCGTCACGTTCACGGTAGCCGGGGCGGAAGGCAAAAGTCCGTCGTTCACGATAAAGGTGAAGCTGTCCGCCCCGTTGTAGTTCGCCGCCGGCGTGTAGGTCACATTGGCCGTGCAGCTTGAACCGGATCCGCTTGGAGTGCAAGTCGGCGTCCCGATCGTCCCCAGCGTCCCATGCGCCGGAGCGGTCCCGACCGCAAACGTCAGGGTCGGACTGTCGATGTCGGTCCCCGTCAGGGTGATCGTGAGCGGCGTGTCTTCCGAGGTGCTAACGCTCTGGGCATTGGCCACCGGCGGATCGTTGACCGGCGTAACCGTCACCGTCACGGTGGCCGCTGTGGATGTCAGCAGTGTGTCGTTCACGGTAAACGTAAAACTATCCTGGCCATTAAACGTCGTGTTGGGAGTGTAAGTCACCGTCGCCACACAGCTGGTTCCCTGTCCGCTCGGGGTGCAGGTCGGCGTCCCGATCGCTCCCAGCGTCCCATGAGTCGGAGCGGTCCCGACCGCAAACGTCAGGGATGGGCTATCGATATCCGTCCCTGTCAGCGTGATCGTCAAGGCCGTGTCCTCCGGCGTCGTCACACTCTGGGCCACGGCCACCGGGGCGTCATTGACCGGGGTAATCGTCAGGCTGACGGGGGACGGGGTCGAGACGACCGAACCGTCATTGGCGCCGTAGGTGAAGCTGTCCGGGCCATTGTAGTTCGCCGCCGGTGTGTAGGTGATCTGGGCCGAACAGCTGGATCCCGTTCCGGCCGAGGTGACCACGGTGGTGCACGTTGTGCCGGTAACCGATCCCAGCGTCCCGTGCGTCGGCGGACTCACGGCCACGAAGGTCAAGGAAGGACTATCGATATCCGTAGCCGATAATGTGATCGTGACCGGCGTATCCTCAGCGGTCGTCGCGGCCTGCGCCGTCGACACCGGAGGATCGTTGACGGGAACCACCGTCAGGCTTACGGTGGCGACGTTCGAAGTCATCTGCCCGTCGAACGTAGTAAACGTAAAGCTGTCCGGGCCGTTGTAGTTGGCATTCGGGGTGTAGGTCACTTGCGCCGTACATTCAGAACTCAATCCCAGGGGAGTACAGAGCGTCCCCGAAATCGCCGACAGCGTTCCGTTCGTGGGAGCGGTCCCGATCGAGTAGGTCAACGCATCCCCATCCACGTCTTCGGACTTCAGCGTGATTACCACCGAGGTGTCCTCATTTGTACTTACGGTCTGACTGGCTGCCGTCGGGGGGTCTTCCACCGGGGTAACGGTGATTAAAACCGTTCCCGGAGTTGAATCCAATAATCCGTCATTCGCCGTGAAGGTGAAGACATCCGATCCGAAGTAATTGAGACTCGGCGTGTAGGTCACCGTCGCCGTGCAGTTGGAGCCATTTCCGGCCCCCGTGACCACGGGCGTGCAGGTCGGAGCCGAAACCGCGGACATCGTGCCAAAGAGGGGATTGATTGCGATTGAAAAGGTCAGGGCCGGACTGTCCACGTCCGAGGCCGAGAGGGTGATCGTGATCGGAGTCTCCTCCGCCGTGGTTACGGATTGATCGACCACCACCGGCGGGTCGTTCACCGGTGTGACGGTCAGGCTCACGGTGCCGATATTCGAATCCAATAATCCATCGTTCGCCTTGAATGTAAAGCTGTCGGGACCGTTGTAATTCAAAACCGGCGTGTAGGTGACCTGGGCCGTGCAGCTGGAACCGAATCCGACCACGGTACAGGTCGTTCCCGTGATCGCCGACAGGGTTCCGTTGGGCGGATTGCCGGCAATACTAAAGGTGACGGAGGGACTGTCCGGATCCGTCGCGGACAGGGTGATCGTTATCGGCGTATCCTCCGGGGTGGTCACCGACTGATCCGTAACTACCGGCGGCAGGTCGATGAAAATAACCAGCATCCGATTGTTCCCGGTATCCGCCACATAGAGATCATCCCCCACCGCTACCCCGTACGGGCTGTACATGCTCGAAGCGGAAATTCCCCCATAATTCGGATTATTAGAGCCAAAGCCCGGCTGGCCATAGACTTGATCCGCTACGGTATCCAGGGTTAAAGGCCTATCATACTCCAGCACCCGACTGTTGCTCGTGTCCGCAACAAAGAGGTCATCTAATCCATCCAAGGCCACGCTTCTGGGAGCCCACAAACTGGTGGCACTGGGCGGGCTGCTCGCACCATTTGTGGTGAAGCTGCCGTTCTGTCCAAAAACAAGGTCGGCTAAATTGTCGGTCAATGGGCTGGTATATTCCAAGACCCGATTGTTATTCGTATCGGCCACGTAGAGATTTCCGGCCGAATCTACCGCCACACCCTGGGGATTGCAGAGACTGCTTTCGCTGACGGTGGCGAGGTTAATGTTGCAAGTGTTGCTTGTAAAATTGGGCTGGCCGAAGACCCGATTGGCCGCGGCGCCCGTGGACACCGGGCCGTTATATTCGAGTACCCGGCTGTTCGTAAAATCGGCGACATAGAGATTGCCCGAGGAATCAACCGCCACCCCGTTGGGACCGCAGAGGTTGCTTGCGCTGGGCACGACCGGAGTGCAGCCTCCTCGATCGGTGAAATTCGATTGGCCGATGACCTGGTCCGCCACGGTATCCGTCGTGAAAGGACTGTTGAATACCAGAACCCTATTGTTGTTTGTATCCGCGACATAAAGATTGCCGGCGGCGTCTACGGCGACCGCCCGGGGATTACACAACGTGCCGGCAGACGGGGCACCGATTCCTTGATTGCATGCGGAACTATAGAAGTTAGGCTGGCCGATGACAAGATCGGCCGGTTGCCCGTTGACCAAAGTCAAGACGTCGTTCCATGCTAGGATCCGGGAGTTATCGTAATCGGCCACATAGATATGGTGGGTCGTTCCGCTTCGGTCCACGGCAACGCCGGTGGGGTTCGAAAAACCCGCACCGTCAAGAGAATTTATCCCATAGTTTGTAAAATTGTACTGACCCAGGACCCGATCGGCAACACTGTCTGTCAGAGGACTAATGAATTCCAGGACACGGTTGTTATCCGGATCGACGACGTAAAGATTGCCAGATCCGTCGGTCGCCAAACCCGTCGGGAAACAAAGCGTGCTCGCGCTTACACTAACCGTCCCTTGGATGCAGACCGTTGCGCTGAAGCTGCCGCCCTGGCCAAAAACCCGGTCGGCGACGGTGTCCGTCGACAACGGGGTATTGTATTCCAGCACACGGTGATTGGCGTTATCCGCGACATACAGATTTCCTGAATTATCAAGAGCCACGTCATAAGGATCACGCAGCGTGCTGGAGGTCGCCAAATTATCCGGATTGGTAGATCCCGTGGTAAAACTGGACTGACCGAAGACATGGTCTGCAACCGTATCGGTTGTCAGTGGGGTATTGTATTCCAACACACGGTGATTCGAGGCATCGGCGACATAAAGATTGCCGGCGCCATCGACGGCAACCCCGATCGGAGTATGAAGACTGCTCGCACTTCTTCCACCCTTGTTGACCGTGCCTGTGGTAAAGCTGCCGCCTTGTCCGAAAACCCGGTCCGCGACTTGATCCGTCAACGGGCCATCGTATTCCAGTACCCGGTTATTACTGGTATCGGCGATATAGAGGTTACCCAACGAATCCGTACCCACGCCCGCAGGTTGAAAAAGGTTGCTGGAACTGGGACTTGTCCCGGCGACGGCTGAGGTAAAGCTGCCGCCTTGTCCAAAGACGTGATCCGCAATGGTATCCGACGTGAACGGGCTGTCATACTCCAGCACACGGTTGTTATTTGTATCCGCCACGTAGAGATTGCCGGAATTGTCTACCGCTATTCCTCCTGGAGCGTTGAGACTGGCGCTGCTCACACCGCCATTGTTGGGGAGATTACTTGAGAAGTCTGGCTGTCCGATGACCAACGTAGCCGCATCGCCGTTTGCAAAGGCGGAAGCATCCGGCCAGCCCAAGACACGATTGTTGCCGCTATCCGAAACATAGATCCGGTTGGAACTTTTATCGATGGCAACACGAAAAGGACTATCAAATCCGTGACCATCAAGGAGGTTGATAGCGTTATGAGTGAAGTCAAGCTGGCCGAGGACGATATCGGCCACCGTATCCCCTTCCAGGGCAAAAGGGTATGATATCGAAAGGAGAACCAGAAAGAGTCCTGAAACAATCGACAACTTTCTATATTTCATGGGGTCGGGTTCCCTATGAATACAGTCGGACGACCATGTACGACGGCCGATCTCGGGATGCCATCCGCCGTGTCGTATTTTATATAGAATTTGAGCGGCACTTCATCGGGCAGAACATACTCATTCGGAATGGTGAAGCTGGCTTGAATCATTTTGGGATCGGTGGTGGTCAGCGTCCCGATACGGATGGCCCCACCATCGTCGTGAAGGGTCGGATTGAACGTCCACTGGTTGATCGTGAGGTTATTTAGGTCATTTCCGGAGAGATTCCATAATTCCAATATCAGTGTTCTGGTCGTCGTATCGACCCCCTGCTGCTCACCCAGGACCTGGTAATGAACTCCCACCTCTTCCGCCCATACTTGGGATAGAGGCAACCCGGACCAGAAAAACCCCAATAAAATAAGGCAGACTATGTTTCTTTTTATTCGTAACATGGTCGCCTCCGATCCAAAAATATTCATGGCCAATATATTGTTAACTATTTAATATATCTTCAATAATCGGGCGCGTCAATTACACAAAAGTGGCGTATTAAAAAAGATACAACGGGTCAACCTGCTTAGGATTCGCCCCGTTTAATCCTAAGCAGCAATATGGAAGACTTTATCCCGTTGGTACATTCCAAGGTAGATCTGAGGATACGACAGTAAGGCAGGTAAACCCCAAATTGGGAAAGGGCCCCTTGACGACTGGCATGGCGTCTCCTCCTGGATGAACGACGGGCAATGGTACCACAGGCTCTGGTAAATGACCTTAAACAGATCACTTCAACAGGAGGAACGATCGGCTTCAATCAAAAATTTTTCTTTTTATCACCCCCTACACGAAAGTGTTGTCCCCATAGAGATGAAAACGGCGGAAAGGATTCTCCCATCCGCCGCCCATTAAATTGGGGTTAAAGATAATCAAACAAAAGAAAAAAGTCAACAACATAATAGTTGGAACAATGACCCATCCCACCGGGACATCGCAGAGATAACTAAACGGAAATTCGGGATGGAATCTATAACCGTTTCGGCTGAAACCGTTACATTTTATTGCAGTTTAAAAATAATCCTAAAGAATAAAAAAATCAACTACACGAAAGTGGCTTTTTTTAGCAGGAAAGACCGATTAAAAACAAGGATTCCAGCTTTCAAAAGTCAAAATATTGACTCTTACAAAGGGGCGAGTGGCAAGGATACGGGATTGGTAGGGGAACGTTCCAAAGGAACGGGCCATTCTTCTGGCTCTATGAAAGCAATATTAAAGGGTCAACCTTCTAGGTCGTAGCTCCTCCGCAACTGCTGCCCGCCCCGGCGGTGCAGCCGAAGCAGTGGGAGGCGAAGCAAATCCGGCGGTTCATGAGTTGATCGAAATCAAAATTAAAGACCGTGAACGGCTCTCCGTCCCGGATCGGCATCTCGGCCATCTGGTTAAAGTCGCAATCGTAAAGTGTTCCGTCATATCCCACGCTGACTAACGACCGACACATGATCCCCTCGGCTGCGGCCGGATTGAATGCGTTCACAAGCTTCGTCATATACTCCTCATATGTGCCCAGATGTTCCAGTTGGTTTTTAAACCGGTGAATCGGCATGTTTGTGATGGTATAAAGCCGGTTAAACACGATTCCGAACTGCTGCTGCAGCCGGCGCTTGAAGTCCGTTTCCAGGCCGGCCTGCGCCGCGGGTAGAAAAGCACCCACGGGGTTGTACACCAGGTTTAATACAAGCGAACCGTTCTCTTTTCCATATCCCTGGGCGTTGAGCCGTTTCAGGCCTTCGATGCTTTTTCGAAACACTCCTTTGCCCCGCTGTTTGTCCGTAAAATACTCCTGGTAGTATGGCAGGGAGGCGATCACCTCCACCTGATTTCGCGCAAATAACTCCGGCAGATATTCTTTGGATTCCTTCGTTCTCGGATGGCCGTCGAAGGTCACGGTCAGGTTGTGACGCACCATGACATGTTTTCCGATCTTTCGTGCTTCGGTCACAAAGTAGTCGAAATTGGGGTTGAGCTCCGGGGCACCGCCGGTAAGATCAAGTGTCCGGATGGTATTATGGTCCCTCAGGATTTTTAGGCATTGGTCGACCGTCTTTCGGTCCATTTCTTCGGTGCGATAGGGGGAGGCATCCACATGACAGTGCTGGCAGGCTTGGTTGCAGAGTTTCCCGACATTGACCTGGAGGGTTTCAATGGATAGGGGATCCAGCTTCAATCCGTACCGGTTGATCACGGCCAGAAAGGGGTAGCGGATATCGTCCTGCATTCGGATCATCCCCCCTGCCGCTCGAGGCCGTTGTGCATCTGAACGGCATGAACGAGCGTCATGCCCGCTTCCATCGAGGCCGCCACATGGACCGCCTCGGTCATCTCTTCCGGATTCGAGCCGGTCTCCAGACACTGGGTCGTGTAGGCATCGATGCAGTAGGGACACTGCTTGACATGCGCCACGGCAAGCGCGATCAGCGCCTTTTCACGTTTGGTTAAAGCCCCCTCCTTACCGGTGGCCTCATTATAATATTCGAAAAACTTTTTCATCAAGTCGCCCGCGAATTTTCCGACCTCGGCAAATCTACCCAGATCTCTCGACTCGTAATAGTTCATCTCTCTCGCTCCTTTTTATCTGTCCTATTCATTTCATTTATTTTTTATTTATTTATTATAAATGCGATACGGGTCAAATGAAAGCATTAATTCAGAAATTTTATGATGGAAACACCCCATGCTGCATTAGATTCGTTCAGCCTGATTTTCTGCCAGAGACCGCCGAATTGATTTCCACGTGTTTTCGAATTATACTTCTGGGGAAGGGAGAAACGGAATCATCCGGATGAAATTCCATTGGGTGATTAAGTTGGGTACACGATGGGCATCGACATGAAATCCACATATGGGGTGACCGACTTCATCTCCGGTTTTTTCCTTGCCGCGATTGTCCTGACGGGCTGTGGAATCCAGAATGAGGGGAGCATCGGCAGCGGGAGCGGCGGGTTCAGCCAAGACTCGACCTTGACAGATCTGGCGCTCTCCGCTGGCACGCTCGCACCCCCGTTTGATCCGAACACCGCCGCCTATACGGCGACCGTACCCTTTCTTACCCCCACCACGACCGTTACGGCGACCCCTGCAGACCCGACCGCCACCGTAACGGTCAACGGAGGGTTCCAGACCACCCCCGTGAACCTGGCGGAAGGCGATAACACAATCAATGTTCAGGTGACCACCGTTGGAGGCTCGTTTAAGGTTTACACCGTCACGGTTACGCGCCAGAGCGTGGCGAGCTTTGCCGAAAAGGCGTACGTGAAGGCTTTGAATACCGATGCGGGGGATGAGTTTGGAAAAAGCGTAGCTTTGAGCGGCGACACACTGGCCGTCGGCGCCCCGTTCGAATCCAGCATGGCCACCGGGATCAACGGTGATCAGACCGACAACAGCGCCCCAAAATCGGGGGCGGTGTATGTGTTTGTCCGGAGCGGCGGCATATGGAGCAAACAAGCTTATATAAAGGCCTCAAACACCGATGCAAACGACCAATTCGGCACGAGCGTTGCACTCAACGGTGATACCCTCGTCGTCGGCGCACCCTTTGAATCCAGCAATTCCACCGTGATCAACTTTGGTCAGAGCGATGACAGCGCCTCGTATGCCGGAGCGGTGTATGTGTTCGTGCGTAGCGGCGGCACATGGACCCAACAGGCTTATGTAAAGGGCTCGAACACCGCTCCGAGTGACCAATTCGGCTCGAGCGTTGCCCTCGATGGCGATACCCTCGTCGCCGGCGCGCCCTCTTCCGGTAAAGTGTATATGTTTATCCGCAGCAACACCACCTGGACACAACAAGGATACATGAATGCCGTAGGAATTGGGTTTGGCTGGAGCGTCGCGGTGAGCGGCGACACATTGGCCGTCGGGGCACCGTTTGAATCCAGCAATGCCACCGTGATCAACGGCGATCAGAACGATACAAGCGCCCCGGATGCGGGAGCGGCGTATGTGTTCGTCCGCAGCGGAGGCACCTGGAGCCAAGAAGCCTATGTAAAGGCCTTCAACACCGACATTGGGGACAATTTCGGCTGGAGCGTGGCTCTAAGTGGCGACACGCTGGCCGTCGGCGCGCCCCTTGAAGACAGTAATGCCCAGGGCATCGATGGAGATCAGTACGATAACAGCGCAAAGGACGCCGGCGCAGTCTACGTGTTTTCGCGCGACAACAGCGCTTGGTCCCAACAGGCCTACCTTAAGGCCTCCAACTCGGACCCGGGCGACAATTTTGGTTGGAGCGTGGCTGTGAGCGGAGACGTCCTGGCCGTTGGCGCGCCTCTCGAAGACAGCAATTCCACCCTGATCAACATTGGTCAAAGCGATAACAGCGCCCAGTATGCGGGGGCGGCGTATGTGTTCGTGCGTAGCGGCGGCATATGGACCCAACAGGAATACGTGAAGGCCTCCAATGCCGATCCGTATGATTGGTTTGGCTATAGCGTCGCGTTGGATCGTGGCACGGTGGCCGTCGGCGCCGTTCAAGAAGACAGCGATGCGACGGGGGTGAATGGCGATCAGACCGATAACAGCGCTCTTGATTCCGGAGCGGCGTACGTATTCCAGTAATCTCGCAGTAATTGCATCGCGCTCGCGTTCCGGATACAGACGACCGCATTGAAGATAAAAAAGCCGCCCCAAGATGGATGGGGCGGCTGTGGTGCAGGCTGTCTGTAAGACCGTTTTCAATATTGGGTCAGCAACTTGAACGCGTGCAACCAATCGTTGCGGAGAAAGCCCGGAATACACCAGAGGATGCACAACGGCTCGATCGCGCGCGCGGCCTCGGCCTGGCCCATGTCCGCCGTTTCCCAGCCGAATTGATCGAGGATTCCCGTCACGATTTTTTTCGCCGCTTCGTCGTTTCCGCAAATGAACATCGTGGGTTTTCCCCCCTTGAATTGCGGATTGACCATCAGGGCGTTGCCGACCGAATTGAACGCTTTGACAAAGCGGACATTTTCAAACTCGCGCTGCAATTGTTCCATCAGGGACTCGTCGAGACGGGTGAAAAACTTCAACACGCCGTTGGAAGGCGGGGCGTCCGCAATGGGATTGGTCGCGTCGATGACGGGCTTTCCCTTGAGATTCGCGGCCCCCGCGGCGCGGAGCGCGTCCGCGGCCGCGGTGCCTTTGACAGCCAGGACCACCAGGTCCCCAAATCGTGCCGCCTCCGGAAAACCGGCCACTCCCGCCCCGGGATTCTTTTTCGCCCAATCCGCGAGCTTGGACGGCGTGCGCGTGCCCAGCGTGACTTCATGACTATGCTTAGAAAACCGGCGGCCAGCGCCCTGGCCACATCGCCCGACCCGAGTATTCCGACTTTCATCCTGGACCTCCTCTTCAATGAATGAATGTCCCGCCCGGCTTCTCAGATTATAGGAACCCATCGGAGAAATCAATCCGACACCGCGTTTTTAGTCGGGAGGAGACTCCGGTCCATGGGTTATTCCGCGCGATAAGCATCAAACGCGCGGTTGTGTCCATCCATTTCCAACGTGACCGGACTTCCTTTATCAACGCCGATCATTTTTGTAACCACTGCAACCCTCACCTCAAAACTCTGCGTCTGTCCCTTTGCGGTTTCAAGGGTAATCCGCCTGTTGACCCAGTCAAAGCGTTGAACCGTTCCGGTCACCTCATCCCCGATATAAGCCCCGGTGCCGCGCGGCGGGGCGACGGCGAGGATCGTATTGGCCCGCGCATCAACAATCAGGTCCACCTGATCGCCCGGTTTTATCAACGGCATTCCATCTCTCTTTATTTCGTTCATCCCATAGGTTCGCGTCGCTCCCACATCCGTTCGGAAAAAGACCAGATCGCTCGCGACCCTCGTAACGATCGCGGTGACACTCCGATGGGATGCGGAATCGTTCGGCTGCAGGTAGGGCTCCCCCACCCTGAGATGGTCGCCGTACACCGCGGAATAAGAGGCGGCAAGAATCAAAAGCGTCAAAAATATTTTGCGTCTACTCATGGCACACCTCCTTGTGGCCTATCGAACAAAGGATCTTGATTCCCTACAATCACTTTGGATCAGGCCATGAAAGGGGGAGGACGAAACACACAAGGGGGCCATGACGATTGTTTTGAAAAGAAGGAGGGAAATATCAGCACCATCGAGAGCCTCCTTTCCGAAGGCCCTGAGATACGAAGTGGATGACTGGGATAGAGATAAATCTAAAAAAAGATGCTTAGGGAATTGCTTTGGGAAGTGGAGGACGAGTCGTTTCTGATCAACGGGAGAAATCGCGTCTGTGTGTCAGGTAATACTATTACAAGTCTATTTAGATTGTCAAGATCCCCAGACCACTTCCTTTTTATTACGCCTACTGCCACGTCCCGATGGTGACAACGGAACTGGGGTGGATGCCCGAGGCGACCGTGGCTGTGCTCATGGGCTTGAGGGATCCACTTGCGCCGATCGTGTACTGCGAGACGGTGGAGTTGCTATTGTTTGCCGAATCATAGTTCGCCACGTAGGCATATTTACCCGATGGATCGACCGTGACGGAGTTGGGATTTGTGCCCGCCAGAAAATTCTTGGCGTTGCACTCGGGTCCGCTGCCGCAGTCGATCTGCGTGAGCGCCCCGGTGATCGCGTCGATCGTGTAGGCCGAGGCGTTACCATCGCCAAAGTTGGCCACGTAGGCGTGATTGCCGGACGGATCGACGGTGACGGAACTGGGATTTGTACCGGCGGCGAAGTTGTCTATCGGAACCGTGCCCGGGTTGGCGTCGATCGGCGTGAGCGCCCCGGTGCCCGCGTCGATCGTGTAGGCCGAGATGTCGCCGGTGCCGTTGTTCGCCACGTAGGCGAATTGACCCGAGGGATCTACCGTGACGGAGATTGGATTTGAGCCTGGTGAAAGCGTCACCGTGCTATTCAGGGTGAGGCTGCCGTCCGTCCCGATCGAGTACTGCCAGACCGTGCGATCACCAAAATTTGCAACATAGGCGAATCGGCCCGACGGATCCACAGTGATGGAGAAGGGATTTGTGCCTGCCAGGAAATTCTTGGTGTGGCACAGGACTCCGCTGCCGCAGTCGATCTGCGTCAGCGCCCCGGTGCTCGCGTCGATCGTGTAGGCCGAGACATCTCCGCTGCTATTGTTCGCCACGTAGGCGTATCGCCCCAACGGATCGACCGCTACGGAGCTGGGACCTGTGCCTGCTGAAACAATCCCCGTGCCAATGGGCGCTAGGCTGCCGTCTGACCCGATCGTGTACTGCGAAACGTCGTCGCTGCCGTTGTTGGCGACGTATGCAAATTTGCCGGACGGATCGACCGTGACGGAGACAGGGTTTGTGTGCGCCGGGAAATTCTGTATTCCCCCCGTGCCCGAGTCGGCGTCGATTGGGGTGAGCGCTCCGGTGCTCGCGTCGATCGTGTAGGCCGAGATGTCGCCAACGGTGCCGTTGTTCGCCACGTAGGCGTACTTCGGCACCGCGCTGACCGATGCCGTTCCCTGGGTCAATGTGATGGAAAACGGCCCGTCATAGGCCGGCGCAACGGAGGGCGACAGCGCCTTCAGGCTGCCGTCCGTTCCGATCGTATACTGCGAGACGTTCCCCTCGCCAAAGTTCGCAACATAGACGTATCGGCCCGAGGGGTCGACCGTGGCGAAGCTGGGATTTGTGCCCGCCAGAAAATTCTTGGCGCTGCACCCGGCCCCGCCGCCGCAGTCGATCTGCGTGAGCGCCCCGGTGCTCGCGTC
>Ga0187776_10001217_pt1 | contig 12755 bp, 10 predicted proteins | sample 0216_BV02_MP12_2_FD_132426 | JGI IMG/M metagenome (GOLD analysis project Ga0187776, IMG submission 132426) | Tropical peat soil microbial communities from peatlands in Department of Meta, Colombia - 0216_BV02_MP12_20_MG | ecosystem: Environmental > Terrestrial > Soil > Wetlands > Peat | place...
AGACCATCCCGCGTATGAGATTGCGGGTGTGACCGTTGCCGAAGCAGTGCGCGCATCGCTCATCAAGGATTTGCGCGATTCCTGAGAGGGCGCAAGGGAACCTCTGACTAAGTCCGACGCGGTTGCGACGGTGTGCAATCCGGATGCAGTGCGAGGCGTGAGGAGCACCGTTCGGTGGAGGCCAAACCAGCGACGAACAACAACGCAATGCGCACGGATTGCCCCGTCCCTTCGGGTTGCAGCAAAATGCAGTGTCTGCGTCGTTGCGCTCCTCGGCTTCGTAGTCTTGGCTACGATCTTCGTCGCGCGTCTCGCATCCCTCCGCATTTTGCTAGCAACGCAATTCGCAGAGGACTTAATCAGAGGTTCCTTAGAGCAGCACCAGATTGTCGCGGTGAATGAGCTCAGGCTCATTCACGTAACCCAACACCAACTCGATTTCATGGCTCGGCAGCTTGAGGATGCGGCGCGCTTCCGCTGCGCTGTAATTCACCAGCCCGCGTGCAATTTCCCGCCCTTGCGGGTCAAAACAAGCCACCACCTCGCCGCGTTCAAAATCGCCGGATAAATCGTAGACACCAATCGGCAGCAGGCTTTTGCCGTCCGAACAGAGCGCACGCGCTGCTCCGGCATCCACCATCAGTTTGCCGCGCACTTGCAATTGATCGGCGAGCCATTGCTTGCGCGCGGCAAGTGTCATGGTATCGGCAGTAATGTAGGTGCCGATGGCTTCACCTTGAACCACTCTAAGCAGGACGTTGTCTTCATATCCCGAAGCGATGACGGTATGCGCGCCGCTGCGGGCCGCGCGCTTGGCGGCGCGCACCTTGGTTACCATGCCGCCCCTGCCGACATGCGAATCGCTGCCCCCCGCCATTTTTTCGAGCTCGTTATCCCCCGCTCGTGCCTCGCTAACCAGTGCAGCGTGCGGGTGTCTGCGCGGATCAGAGGTATACAGCCCCGCCAAATCCGTGAGAATGATCAACACATCGGCTTCAACCAGGTTTGTCACTAGCGCGCCCAACGTGTCGTTGTCGCCAAAACGGATCTCGTCGGTTACCACCGTGTCGTTTTCATTGATGACGGGAATGACATTGAGGACCAGCAGTGCGCGCAGGGTGGAGCGGGCGTTGAGATAACGCTTGCGGTCAGACAAGTCTTCGTGGGTGAGAAGGATTTGCGCGGTGTGCAAACCGAACTCCCTGAAGCAGGTCTCGTACGCCTGAATGAGTCCCATTTGCCCGACCGCGGCGGCGGCCTGGAGCTCGTGCATGGTGCTCGGGCGTTTGTTCCAGCCGAGTCGCTGCATGCCCTCTGCGATGGCCCCGGATGAAACCAGCAGCACTTCCTTGCCAAGGCCCTTCAGCGCGGCAATTTGTCTGGCCCAGCTCGCGAGCGCGGCATGCTCCAGCCCCCGCTGCTGATCAGTGACCAGGCTGCTGCCGATTTTGACCACCAACCGTTGCGCGGTTTTTAGAGCCTCTCGCATGCTCTAGCTTTCAGATCGTCGATTCTGTTCAAGATACTGCATCACCGCGGAAATAAGCTCCTTGTGTCCTTCGCCGGTTAACGCTGAAATGATAAAACTTTTTCCTTGCCAGCCAAAATCCCTCAAAAATTGGCAGCATCTTTGTTTGCGTCCGCGCGGGGCGAGCAGATCGACCTTGTTTAGCACCAGCCAGCGCGGTTTGCGGTATAGCGCTTCGTCGTATTTTCTGAGTTCTTCAATCACCGCGCGGGCATCGCGGACTGGGTTCGCGGTTTCGTCGAGCGGCGCAATGTCAACAACGTGCAAGAGAAGCCGGGTGCGCGCGAGGTGTCTCAGAAACTGGTGCCCCAGTCCGGCGCCTTCAGCCGCGCCTTCGATCAGCCCCGGAATGTCCGCAATCACAAAGCTGCGATCGTGGTCCACACGCACCACGCCCAAATATGGTTGGAGGGTGGTAAATGGGTAGTCCGCCACTTTGGGGCGTGCTGCGGACATAGCACGTATCAGCGTCGATTTGCCCGCGTTTGGCATGCCCAGCAGACCCACATCCGCGAGTACCTTCAGTTCCAATCTGAGCTTGCGGCTTTCTCCCTCCGCGCCGTGCGTGAACTGGCGCGGGGCGCGGTTAGTACTGGATTTGAAGTGCAGGTTGCCGAGCCCGCCTTCGCCACCTTTGACGAGCAATGCTTTTTGCCCGTGTTGCGCAAAGTCAGCAATCAGTTCACCGGTGTCATTGTCGCTGACCACCGTGCCGACTGGCACGCGCAACACGACGTCTTTGGCGCTCTTGCCATTACAATCGGCTCCATGCCCTTTTTCACCGTTTTTCGCGCGGTGAATACGCTCGTAGCGATAGTCGACAAGCGTATTGATGTTGCGGTCTGAAACTGCGTAGACGCTGCCACCGCGTCCACCGTCTCCCCCGTCGGGCCCGCCGCGCGGCACGAATTTTTCCCGTCGGAAATGGGCCGAACCGTCACCGCCACGGCCAGCGACGACCAGTATAACTGCCTCGTCTATGAACTTCATGTTGAAAGCTGAGCTGGTTTTCATACAGGGAAAATGAAAAAGCCCTACCGAGCGATAGGGCTTTCTTGTTTCGTTTGACGCCCGCTACACTGGAACCACGCTTACGGTTTTGTGATTTTCGGGTCCCTTGGCTTTGAAATGCACCTTGCCAGTAACTTTGGCGAACAGTGTATGGTCCTTGCCGGTGCCAACGTTGTCCCCGGCATGAACCTGTGTTCCACGCTGGCGCACGATGATGCTACCGGCGGAAATCAACTCACCACCGAAACATTTAACGCCGAGGCGTTTAGACTGAGAATCGCGACCATTGCGAGAACTACCGCCAGCTTTTTTGTGCGCCATACCTAATCTTCCTTATTCGAGATTGCGTCGATGCGAATTTCCGTGTAGTTTTGCCGGTGACCTTGCGTTCTGCGGTAATTTTTGCGGCGGCGCATTTTGAAGATACGCACTTTCTCACCGCGCCCGTGCGAGATCACGGTCGCCTTGACCTTGGCTTCACGAAGCGACGGAGCGCCGGTCGCTATTTTGTCGCCATCCACGACTAGCAATACCTGGTCGAGCATGATTTCACTGCCGACCGCCTGGGGTATTTGCTCGATTTTCAGTTTTTCACCAGAGGCAACCCGATATTGCTTGCCCCCGGTTTTTATTACAGCGTACACGTTATGCTCCTAACATACCCTAATTTCTTCAATTAATGAATAATTTTATATTAACTGATATTCCTAGTCAAAACTCGTGCAGTTCCTTCGAATAGCGGACTCGCGGGGCCAGCATCAAAAGAATGAATTATTCTGTTATGCTTGCAAGATATTTTTCTGTCTTGGAATTTTAACTTGGGTATCCCTCTGTCTATCGATGCCATCCGAGGATCCATCGAGCATGACATGCGCGAAGTGGATCAGGTCATTCGTAAGCGCTTGCATTCCAATGTCGCGCTGGTGCGTCAGGTTGCCGAGTACATTATCAACAGTGGCGGCAAGCGAATACGGCCGGCACTGGTAATCCTTTCGGCAAGCGCCTTCGGTTACCGCGGAACGCATCACTACGACTTGGCAGCGGTTATCGAATTTATCCACACAGCGACACTGCTTCATGACGACGTGGTGGACGGATCGGCGCTGCGCCGGAGCAGCCCCACTGCAAATGCACTGTTTGGCAATGCGGCCAGCGTGCTGGTGGGTGATTTCGTGTACTCGAGATCATTTCAAATGATGGTGGAAGTCGACAGCATGCGCGTGATGCGGGTTTTGGCCGATACCACCAATGTAATTGCCGAAGGTGAAGTGTTGCAGCTTTTGAATTGTCATAACGCCGATCTGGATGAACAAGGCTACTTGCAGGTAATTCGTTGTAAGACAGCCAAGCTGTTTGAGGCAGCTACCCGACTCGGCGCGATTCTTGGCAATGCTTCACCGCCGGATGAAGACGCTATGGCAAGTTACGGCATGCATCTTGGCACAGCTTTCCAGTTAATTGACGATGTGCTTGACTATTCCGGCGACCGCCAGCAGACCGGGAAAAACATCGGTGATGATTTAGCCGGAGGGAAACCGACGCTCCCGCTGATTTATGCCATGAAACACGGAGACAAGAAGCAAGCGGCAATCATCCGCAAGGCAATCGAGCAGGGCGGGCTCGAGGAGTTTGAAACGGTGCTTGACACCATTCATGAAACCCGCGCCCTCGAATACGCGCATGCGCAAGCCGAGATTGAAGCGCAGGCGGCATGTGAGCTTTGCGCGGCAGTCCCGCGTTCAATTTACCGAGATTCTTTGTTACAATTAGCCGACTTTGCGGTTAGCAGAACCTGTTAGACCGTCTATCACAAATGGTGGTGGTTGCCGCGGCCATGTGACAGGTTCTACAAACCGTCTCCAACCGGGCCTAAAATAATCCCGGACTGCTGCAATCGGGGTGTAGCTCAGCCTGGTAGAGTACTGCGTTCGGGACGCAGGAGTCGCTGGTTCGAATCCAGTCACCCCGACCATGTTTGTTCCGGGGGTGCTTTGATTTTCGCAGCGGAGAACGAGTTTGAACAAATTGCTGTTGGTGATAATTGCCGCATTGCTGGTTTACTGGATTCTTAGGAGCTATCGCGAGAGCCCGTTAAAACCAGGCGAGAATCGAGACACCGCGGTGGAAGACATGGTGCGCTGTGCGCATTGTGGTGTGAACTTGCCGAAGAGCGAGAGCCTTATCAGCAGTCAAGGTGATTTTTTCTGTTCACGAGAGCATCTGCGTTTGCATTCGAGCGGTAAATAGCCCGACCCACTGATGTTAATCAGTTGACGCCAGTGCCAGATTCGCAAATACACGGCTCGAGCAGATCGGAAGACGTCGCCCAAGCCGATATTGGCGGCGGGGGTGACGGAATCTTAGGCCGCTGCAAATCCTTCCTTCGAGAGCTGCGCCTCATCCTGTGGCAGGAAATGACCGCGCCGGCCCAGTTGCTGGGCGCACAGCAATCGGAATATCCCACTTCCTTTTGGCGCTCCCTAACTTATTTCAATTTCTATCGAATTGCTGTTGCCGTTTCGTTTATTTTCACCGCCAAATATTTCGGACAATCGCTCTTTGGTTCGCTCGATAAAAATCTGTTTTGGCGCGGCAGCGTAATGTATTTGCTATTCGGTATTTTCTGTCATTTCACCATATCTGCGCGCCGACCGCATTTCTCCATGCAGCTAAGCTTGCAGGTTTTTGGTGACATCGTGTTTCTTGTGGTGCTGATGTATGCCAGCGGCGGCATCGCAAGCGGACTCGGTCTACTACTAGTCACGTCCCTTGCTGCGGCTGGTCTGATTATCCGGGGCCGATTGTCCTTATTTTATGCGGCGCTGGCGAGCATTGCGGTGCTCTTGCAACAAACTTTGCAGGTACTGCAAGGACATGAGGATAGCACGCAGTATGTGCAATCCGGTTTGCTCAGCGTAGGTTATTTTGCGACCGCTTGGCTCGCGAATGCACTTGCCAAGTATGCCTTAGCAAGCGAGCGTCTAGCGTTTCAGCGAGGTATTGAGCTTGCTAACTTGGCGCAAATCAATCAACTGGTTATTCAGGATATGCAAGATGGCGTGCTGGTGGTGGACGAAAACGGGGCGATCCGGCAACATAATTCGCAGGCGGAAAAATTTCTAGGAGTACTGCACCACGAACGAGGGAAAAACCTGCTGCTGCACGAATATGCCCCGGGACTGGCTGAGCGGCTTGAAGACTGGTGCAAACGGCGTGGCGGCGCCGTCGAGCCGCTGGCGGCTTCGCGCACGCGTCTCATCGGCGTACGCTTTGTGGCTGTGGGAGACCGCAATGCCGTCGGGACTGTCATTTTTCTTGAAGACTTGAGCCGGGTTCAGGCACAAGCCCAGCAACTCAAGCTCGCCGCGTTAGGCAGGCTTACCGCGAATATCGCGCACGAAATCAGGAATCCCTTGAGTTCGATTAGCCATGCTACCGAGCTACTTCAGGAAGAGCCCGACCAGACGGATACGCAAATCCGCTTGCTAGAGATAGTCAGCGAGAACGCCCAACGGTTGGACCGCATGGTGCAGGACGTGCTCAAGCTCAATCGCCGCGACCGGGCGCTGCCCGAGACCATAAATTCGGTAGATTTCCTGCAAACGTTTATCGAGGAGTTCTGCCGTAACGAAAAGATTCCCGCTAATACTTTCAGGCTTGAAAGTTACGCTCAACCGACGTTGTTTTTCGACCGCAGCCATTTGAATCAAGTAATGTGGAATCTGTGTCGCAACGCTTTGCGCCATTGCCAGAAGCGGGATGGCAGTATCCGGCTGGTTGTATCGGACGGCGCTGGCAAGGATACGGTAAGATTAGATGTTGTTGACGACGGTCCGGGGGTGGCACCGGCAATTCGCAGCCACTTGTTTGAGCCGTTTTTCACCACCGCGGCCGGCGGAACCGGGTTGGGCCTGTACATTGCCCGCGAAATTTGCGACGCTAATGGTGCCACACTGGATTACGTGGAAGCTGCAAAAGGCGGCCATTTCACGGTACTTTGTAAGGCAAACGCATGAGCAAACGCAAACAAACCAAACTCGATAGCGAGGCATCCGGACGCAACGTTCTCATTGTTGACGACGAGGTCGATATTTTGGAGTTGCTGGAACTTACATTACTGCGTATGGGCCTGGAAGTGGAACGGGCAGAAAATCTTGCTTTTGCAACCAAGCTATTACAAACCCGCCATTATGATTTGTGTCTCACCGACATGCGTTTGCCTGACGGCGATGGATTGGATCTGGTGAAGTATATTAATGCGAACTGCGATGACTTGCCGGTGGCAGTGATCACGGCCCACGGCAGCGCCGAGAATGCGGTTGCTGCATTGAAGGCCGGAGCCTTCGATTACATTGCCAAACCGGTGTCCCTCGAACAGTTGCGCACTTTGGTGAAATCCGCGCTAAGTCTTGCCCAGCCAGCCGACGACAAAACCGGAGAAAGCCGGCTGCTTGGCGGGTCCGAAGCTATGAGCCAGGTGCGTCAATTGATTGAAAAGCTCTCGCGAAGCGAAGCGCCGGTTTATATTAGCGGCGAATCGGGAACCGGCAAGGAGCTTGCAGCGAGGTTGATCCATGAAAAAAGCGCGCGTCGAAGTGGCCCGTTTGTACCGGTAAACTGTGGTGCGATACCGGAAAACTTGATGGAAAGCGAGTTTTTTGGATATAAGAAAGGAGCCTTTACTGGCGCTGAACAGGATCGAGACGGATTTTTTCAGGCGGCAAACGGCGGCACGCTGTTTCTCGATGAAGTAGCGGATCTGCCCTTGTTGATGCAGGTCAAACTGCTGCGCGCGATTCAGGAGAAAAAAGTTCGCAAGGTAGGTTCCACCCAGGAGGAAAACGCCGATGCGCGCATCATTAGTGCTACCCATCAGAACCTTGCCAAGGGCGTTGAGAATGGTAAATTCCGCCAGGATCTCTATTACCGCCTAAACGTTATAGAGCTGAAAATGCCCTCACTGCGTGACATGCGCGATGATATTCCTTTGATCGCTCAGGCGGTCTTAGGACAACTTGCCAAGCAGCACGGGGCCCCCACAACCGAGCTTGATAACGATGCGTTACAAGCGCTTGTCCAATACGATTTCCCAGGCAACGTTCGCGAGCTTGAAAATGTTCTGGAACGGTCGCTGGCGCTTAGCGCAGGTCCCAAAATCATGCGTGATGACTTGCAGCTCACCCCGCAGCAGCCGGTGGAACGCGCAAGCGTACCCGACGGCAAATGGCCGTTACAGGATTATCTCGATAGAATTGAAAGGGAAGCCATACTGGAAGCATTGGGGAAAACCCGCTTCAATCGCACGGCGGCGGCGAAGCTGCTCGGTATCACCTTCCGCTCGCTACGCTATCGCATGGAACGCTTAGGCATTGATTGAGCCAGAATCCGCAGCACTGTCCTCAGCGCCTGCAGCTTGATCCCCAAGGCCTGCTGCTGGGCGCCCGCTATCTCCCATCCGCCAATTGCGATGAGCGGCCAGAAGGCACTGCAGTTGAGCTATTGGTGATCCATAATATCAGCCTGCCGCCCAACGAATTCGGCGGGCCAGGCGTGATAGAAATGTTTAGTAACCGCTTGGATCCGGCTGACCACCCCTACTATCCGGCAATTTGCGAGCTGAAGGTTTCAACACACTTTTTTATACGCCGCGACGGAGAAATCCTGCAATTTGTACCCTGCTGCAAACGTGCTTGGCATGCTGGGAATTCGAAATGGCGCGGCCGCCCCGGTTGCAATGATTTTTCGATAGGCATAGAACTGGAGGGCAGCAATCTGCTGCCGTTCCGCGAGCCTCAGTATAGGGCGCTCACGTTACTTACCTTGGAACTGAAACAGGCCTACCCGGTCAAGGATATCGTCGGACATTCCGCGATTGCGCCAGGCCGCAAGACTGACCCCGGCCCGTTTTTTGACTGGGATCGTTTTTTTCACGATCTCCGCAGCTAATTCGATCTTTTTACAACCTATAGTATTTCCCGCCCGGTCTTACCACAAAAAGTAGTTGCAGTCGCGGAATCAACCTACTAGAATTGGTAAAGAAATGCTTAACAATAACTACATATAGTAGTTTAAGGGGACGCGCCTTTTTCGCTTTAACCGACTAATTATAAAAAGCTTAAAAAGACATTAGGAGACATCGAGATGCAGGAGCGTATTGTTACCGCAGGCGGTTCCGCCACCTCTGGGGCCGGGATCGGCTTTTCAGATATCGCGCCAATTCCGGACCAGGACCCGCGCTTTGCGCAGTACAGGGTTATCCGTCGCAACGGCTCTGTAGTAGCGTTCGAGCCCGTCAAAATTTCACTGGCGATGACCAAAGCGTACATCGCCGTGAACGGCGGGCAGGGCGCGGGTTCGGCGCGCATCCGGGAAATGGTCGCTAAGCTTACCGAAACCGTGGTGAATGCGCTGATGCGACGCCAGCCGAACGGCGGTACGTTCCATATCGAAGACATTCAGGATCAGGTAGAACTTTCCCTTATGCGTTCTGGGGAGCATGAAGTGGCGCGTTCATATGTGCTTTATCGGGAAGAGCGCGCGCGCAACCGCGCCAAACAAAAGGCGATAGTCGAGGCTGCGGCGCCATCTCAGGTAATCAATATAGTCGAAAATGGTCGTAGGGTTCCGCTCGACATGCAACGCCTTGGCGCGCTCTTGCAGGCCTCGTGTGCGGGTCTGGGGCAGGCCGTGGATGCAGGGTTGATCCTCAAATCGACGCTTAAAGACCTGTACGAAGGCATGCCAGCGGAAGAGGTACGCAAATCGGCGATTCTCTCGGCCCGCTCGCTGATCGAAAAAGACCCGGCTTATAGTTTTGTCACTGCGCGTCTACTGCTGCACGCGATCCGATTGGAAGCACTTAGGGAAGAGGTGACCCAGGAACAGATGGTAGCGGCTTACTCCGAATACTTCCCTCGCTTTATTCAGGAAGGGATCGATGCCGAATTGCTAGACCCGCGTCTGGCGCGCTATGACCTGCGACGCCTGTCCGTGGCGCTGGATGCGGGTCGCGATCTGCAGTTTGGCTATCTCGGATTGCAGACACTTTACGACCGCTATTTCTTGCACGTTCATGGTCGGCACATCGAACTTCCGCAAGCGTTTTTTATGCGTGTGGGGATGGGACTTGCACTCAATGAAATTGACCGCGAGGCGCGCGCCATTGAATTCTATAACGTGCTCTCCAGCTTCGATTTCATGAGCTCGACACCTACGCTGTTCAACTCGGGCACCTTACGCTCGCAGCTTTCCAGCTGCTACCTTGCCACAGTCAAAGACGATCTCGACGGGATTTACGAGGCGATCAAGGAGAACGCTCTTCTCGCCAAATATGCCGGGGGATTGGGCAATGACTGGACACCGGTGCGTGCGTTGGGCAGCCACATCAAAGGCACCAACGGCAAGTCCCAGGGTGTGGTCCCTTTTCTGAAAGTGGTGAACGATACGGCTGTGGCGGTAAATCAGGGAGGCAAACGCAAGGGCGCTGTCTGCTCCTACCTCGAGACCTGGCATCTGGATATCGAGGAATTTCTGGAATTGCGGAAGAACACTGGCGACGACCGCCGGCGCACCCATGACATGAACACAGCTAACTGGATTCCGGATCTGTTTATGAAGCGCGTTATGGGAGCCGGTGAGTGGACACTGTTTTCGCCTTCAGATGTGCCGGACTTGCACGACAAGTGCGGCAAGGCGTTCGAAGAGGCGTATACCGCATACGAGGCAAAGGTTGCCAAGGGTGAACTCAAGCTCTATAAGAAAATTCCGGCTCTCACGTTATGGCGCAAGATGCTGACCATGCTGTTTGAAACCGGGCATCCGTGGATTACTTTCAAGGACGCCTGCAATATCCGTTCTCCTCAGCAACACGTTGGCGTTGTGCACAGTTCAAATCTTTGTACGGAGATAACGCTCAATACCAACGACTCGGAAATTGCTGTGTGCAATTTGGGTTCGCTCAACCTGGTGGCGCACCTTAAAGACGGCAAGCTTGACCATGACAAGTTGAGGCAGACTGTGGGTACCGCCATGCGGATGCTCGATAACGTAATCGATATCAATTTCTATGCCGTCAACAAGGCGCGAAATTCCAACTTCAAGCACCGGCCTGTCGGACTCGGCATCATGGGTTTCCAGGATTGCTTGCACGAGCTGCGCATCCCGTATGCTTCGGAGGAAGCAATCGAATTTGCCGACCGGTCCATGGAAGCCGTGGCATACCATGCTTTTTGGGCCTCTACAGTGCTCGCGGCCGAGCGGGGGCGCTATCCTTCATACGCAGGATCGTTATGGGATCGCGGCATACTGCCACAGGATTCCTTGAAGTTGCTCCACGAGGCGCGCGGCGGGCATGTTGAGGTCGATCAATCATCCGTGCTGGACTGGAATGCTCTGCGCGCACGCATAAAGAACGACGGCATGCGTAATTCCAACTGTCTCGCAATCGCACCTACGGCCACGATCGCCAATATCATCGGGGTGTCAGCGAGCATCGAGCCGACCTACCAGAACCTGTATGTCAAATCCAATCTTTCCGGGGAATTTACCGTGGTCAATCGGTATTTGGTGGAGGACCTGAAAAAGCTTGGCATGTGGGATGAAGTGATGATTTCGGACCTAAAATATTTCGATGGGGCACTCTCGAAAATCGATCGAATCCCAAGTGATATTCGCAACCTTTACGCATCTGCCTTTGAAATTGATCCTGTTTTTCTGGTGGAAGCAGCATCGCGCCGCCAAAAATGGATTGACCAGGCGCAGTCACTTAATATCTATATGGCTGGAGCGAGCGGTAAGAAACTTGATGAGATTTACAAGCTAGCATGGCAGCGTGGCTTAAAAACTACTTATTACCTGCGTACGTTGGGCGCAACGCACGCTGAAAAGTCAACGGTAAAAGCTGGCCAGCTCAATGCTGTACCGGTAATGGACAACGAGACTCGGGATAAGGTGGAGTTATGTTCCATCGACAATCCCGCTTGCGAATCATGTCAGTGATTAAGCATCCACCTAAAACTACATAAAGGAGGCAAGATGTTGCAATTCGAGAATGACTTGGATTCGGTACCAGGTTTCGGCCTGCAAGCGGTGACTGGGTTCTTACCGGCGACCCCTTTATCCGCAAAGCCGGACGAGCGCTATGCTGCCGGCAACAGCGTGAAGCGCATTTCGGTTGAAGACAAACATATCATCAATTGCCGCGCTGATGTTAACCAACTGGTACCGTTCAAATACAAATGGGCTTGGGAAAAATATCTCGCCGCCTGTGCAAATCATTGGATGCCGCAGGAAATCAACATGAGCCGCGACATCGCGCTTTGGAGGGACCCGCATGGCCTCAGCGAAGACGAGCGACTCATTGTTAAACGCAATCTGGGTTTTTTCGTCACCGCCGACAGTCTCGCTGCAAATAACATCGTGCTCGGCACTTACCGCCATATAACCAATCCGGAATGCCGACAGTATTTGCTTCGTCAGGCGTTCGAGGAGGCTATTCACACTCATGCTTACCAATACATAACGGAAAGCCTGGGACTTGATGAAGGCGAAATTTTCAATATGTATCACGAGATTGCGAGCATTCGAGATAAGGACGAATTTTTGCTGCCATTTATTGACACACTGACCAATCCGGAATTCAGGACCGGCACAACAGAAAATGACCAAAGGCTCTTGAAGAGTCTGATCGTGTTTGCCTGCATCATGGAAGGGATGTTCTTCTACGTGGGATTCACGCAGATACTGGCGCTGGGACGGCAAAATAAGATGACCGGCGCGGCCGAACAATACCAATATATCCTTCGTGACGAGTCCATGCACTGCAACTTCGGTATTGACGTCATCAATCAGATTAAGATGGAAAACCCACATTTGTGGACGCCGGAATTCCGCGAAGAGATAAAAGGTTTGATCCAAAATGGAGTGGAGCTGGAGTACCGCTACGCCGAAGACACCATGCCGCGAGGGGTGCTGGGCCTAAATGCGTCGATGTTCAAGGAATACCTGCGTTTTGTTGCCAACCGCCGCTGCCAGCAAATTGGCCTCGACGCGATGTACCAGGGTGCGACCAATCCCTTCCCCTGGATGAGCGAGTTGGTTGATCTAAAAAAGGAGAAAAACTTTTTTGAAACGCGCGTGATCGAGTATCAAACAGGCGGGGCATTGAACTGGGACTGAAATTGAGCGGTCACTGTTTCAATAGGGCGCCAAAAAAGAC
>Ga0187776_10001219_pt1 | contig 12751 bp, 8 predicted proteins | sample 0216_BV02_MP12_2_FD_132426 | JGI IMG/M metagenome (GOLD analysis project Ga0187776, IMG submission 132426) | Tropical peat soil microbial communities from peatlands in Department of Meta, Colombia - 0216_BV02_MP12_20_MG | ecosystem: Environmental > Terrestrial > Soil > Wetlands > Peat | place...
GACCTGCGTGTTATTCGGGGGCTTACCCGCGCTGCGCACTTCATCGTTGAATCCGGCGAGCATCATCAAGGCTGAATCAGGCGCGATTGCCGGAGGGCGGCGCAAGGCGTGGCTTTCAAAGTCGCTGGCCGGTGCGCAGATTTCGCTTTCTTTGTTCTTGCTCGTGAGCGCGGGATTGTTTATCCGCAGCTTCCGAGCGGAGCAGCGGTTTGATCCAGGATTCAATGCACACAATGTGCTTCTGGAATCGTACGATTTATTTCCGGCGGGCTACAACGAGGCTGCGGGCATTGCTTTCGACCAGCAGGCCCTCGAAAAAGTTCAATCGCTACCGGGAGTGCGCGCGGCCAGCATCGCGAATTGGACTCCGCTGGGGTTCAGCGGGAATTCAGACAATTTTGAGCCCGAGGGCTACGTTGCGGGGCCGAATGAGAGGATCGAAGCGGGAGTGAATATCGTAAGTCCCGGGTATTTTTCCGTTACGGAGATTCCGCTTTTGCGCGGGAGGGATTTTTCGGTTGCGGATTCAGCAAAGTCGCAAAAGGTGGTGATCATCAACCAGTCGCTGGCGGAGCGCTACTGGTCGAATCAGGATGCGCTGGGGAAGCGGATGAAGATCGAGGGCGGGTGGGCGACGGTGATCGGCGTCGCGCGGACCAGCCAATACTACGAACTCAACGAAAAGCCCGAACCGTTCGTTTATCTGCCGCTGTATCAGTTCTACTCATCCATGGCGATACTGCACGTACGCACAACGGGAGAGCCGGGCGCGGCGGCGAGCGGCGTGGCGGACGCAATTCATCAGCTTAATGCGGATTTACCGGTGTTTGATGTATCGAACCTGGAGGCGAGGACGAAGACAGCGTCGTTCGTGCAGCGTATGGCGGGAACGTTTGTAGGCGCGTTTGGAGTGCTGGCGCTTGTGCTCGCCGGCGTGGGAATCTATGGGGTCATTGCGTACAGTACACGGCAGCGCACGCATGAAATCGGGATCCGCATGGCACTGGGCGCGGGGCCGGGAGACGTGCTGCGACTCGTGCTGGGCCAGGGAATGCGAATCACGATGATCGGGCTTGGTGTAGGGGTGGCAGCTTCAATAGGCTTGGCGCGATTGATGTCGAGCCTGCTTTTTGGAGTGAGCGCGAGCGACCCAACGACGTTCATCACCGTGGTGGTGCTGCTTGCCTTCATTGCGCTTTGGGCAATTTTTCTGCCAGCGAGGCACGCCATGCGCGTGGATCCGATGACGGCCTTGCGCCACGAATAGTTGCCTAGTTCGGGGCAAGTAGTGCACAATCTTTCGGGCTTAGTTCCTTCCTACGGTGGTGCGTTCTCCATGCCGAAAGTCGGCTCTCTCAGGCGGTCGCCGGGGATTCAACTCAGATAACTGGCAACCAAAAGCAATTTTACTTGGACGATAAGTCGCCTTACCGGAAACCTACCTCGGTTAGAGTGTTTGAAACTCACAGGTTCGGCTAACTGTTGATAAATCGCGTTGTTGCAAGTACCCCCCCCGGCGAGCCAAGTACTGGTCCCCGTTACTTGCGATAACGCCTGTGGCTGTTGAAAAAGTCGCTCACCCCGATTTCGTAGAAATTGCTTCGCGTCAGGAAGCCCTAGAAACGATTTTTCCCAGTCTCCTAGACATTTTCTATCACCCGAGTTTCGACTTTTTTCAGAAAAACCGACTTTTTCAACAGCCACGCCTGTTAGCGACAGTTATGAGTCCCTGCTCGTCGGGCGAACCCGGAAGTGGCAGAACAGTCACTTTGCATTGCCAGATTGCTTTTGAAAGCTTGTGACCGCCTGTTCCACGTTAAAGTACATTCCAGCACGGCCAAGCGTTTGTCCTAGGGCCGACTTCTGGATCAGTCGGAGCGGTTCCGGGTTCATACCTGCTAGCCACATGCTAATCCCTAACTGTTGCAGTTTCTTCTGTGCCTCAGCCAATCTCTTGAGTGCAGTGTATTCCAGGTCCGGGATCGCGCTGCAGTCGAATACGATCACCCGCGGCTTGTATTCATGAACAAAGGGCCAGATTAGGTCTGCGACGCGCTGGACATTGGCAAAATGAAGCATGCCTTCAGTCTTGAGCAGTAGAAGCCCGGGGAATGTTTCGTCCTCGGGATGCTCTTCGCTGACTGGCCTGAAGATATTTGTACCTGGCTTGCGTCCAAGCACGAATACCGGCCGATGACTCCCATGATAAGTAAGTGAAATTAGCGACAGTATTACTGCCACGAGGACGCCTCGCAATGTACCCAAGATCAGCACCCCGGCCAACGAGGCCAAGGCCCAACTAAACTCCATCAAACGGTTCTTCCAAATTGCGCTGAACTCCGGCAGCTTGATCATGCCCGCACATGGCACGACTACGACCACCGCCAATGCCGCTTGGGGCATCAAGCGTATGATCGGCGCCAAGAAAAACAGCACGCACATCACCACCGTCGCCGTCACAATGCCCGCGATCTGGGTGTGCGCACCAGCCCGACGGTTGACGGCGGTCTGCGATGTGCCGCCCCCAGATGGCTGGTTGTGGAAAGCCCCTCCAATTAGATTCGTAAGGCCGATTGCGACCAGCTCCTTATTGGGTTCAGGTCGCGGTTCGGAAGGGTCGCGGAACGCCTGCCCTGCGGCAATCGTTTCGACGAAGCTCATCAATGCAATGCCGAGGGCTGCGGGCCACAATTGTTCAAATAGGGAAAGGTTTGGCAGCGCGAAGGATGGCAACCCTCCCTTAACGTCTCCTACCAAATCGATACCACGGCTTTTCAAGCCGGCGAGAGCGGACACTGTTATGCCGGTAGCCACAGTGACAAGCGACGCAGGCGCTCGGGGTAGCAATTGCTGCAAGCCAAGTTGAAGGCCCAACAAGACCACCGCAAGAAGGACTGTCGGGACGGACGCATGTGGCAGATGATCCACAAATGCAACGAGGTTATGGAAGAGATGACCTTTCGGGAATTGCACTCCTACCAACTTCGGGATTTGGTCCACCACGATTGTGAGTCCCACGCCCGCCTTGAATCCCACAAGCACCGGTTCGGATATGAAGCTAGCGACAACCCCTAGCCGCAGCGCCGCAGAAGCTAGTAAAATGCCGCCTACCAAGAAGGACAAGGTCCCAGTCGCCGCAAGAAACTCCTCATTAGAACCGTTGGGAGCGACTTGCCGCAGCGCGGTAGCGGTAAGGATGGCGATGGTCGAGGTGGTCGTAACGCTGAGCGGGCGAGAGGTACCCATGACCGCATACACAATTAACGGGACAAAAGCCGTGTAGAGGCCTACGACTAGCGGCAGCCCTGCGATCACAGCGTAAGCCATAGCCTGCGGCACCACTACCGCCGCTGCAGTCAGGCCTGCGATAATGTCACCCCGCAGCCAGGTTCGGTCGTAGGATTGAAGCCAGCCGCATGCCGGAACCCAACGGGCCCAGCCGGTGCCAGCCAGAGTTTCAAGTTGCTCGTTCATCGGGCTAGTAGGCTCGAGGTCTCCCGCATCGTTGGCTAGGATGCCGAAGCGTTTCGAAATTTTTCTCTCGAAATTGGTTCTTGTTCTCGCCCATCATTCGGCGCAATTCCATGAACACGTTTAGGCGGCCTGAGCCCTATTTTGTCCTGCGATGCCAAACAAACCTATTGCCAATAGGAGAAACGAACACCACCAGAAGAAGTATCCAATCGTGAGTTCGGATCTCTCTGACCCAAAAATGACAAGCCAGTGAGAATTAAAAATAAAGGCAGCAGCCGCAGCCCATGCAAACACCGTTCGAAGTGATCGCGACCCCCGCAACACAACCCACGGAGAAGCCAGAACAAAAAACAGCGTCGTTATCGCGCTTATGGTCGAAAGGACCGCGAAGTACCAAGCGTCGAATTGGACGCCCTTGCAGGCCCAAACTCCGCAGGCCGCATAGCGAAATGCTTGCCACCCAGGTATCGCCGGGCGGAAGTCACCAGGTTTAACAACGGGAAGGAACCAAGCTACTAAGTGGAGCAGCCATGCCGCCGAAATGAAAAGATAAGGCTTCCTCATCGTGTTGACTAGCTCTCTCAAAACCCAGCTCCACCGTTACGCCTGGACCTAATCTTCCCCCCGTCACGAGAAGAGTCTGCCGGGACATTGACATGGGCAACTGTATCTTTTGACAGAGAGTTACTTAAGGGGGTCATTGTTGCTGATAAATCGCGTTATCACAAGCAACCCAGATATCCCGCGCTCACACAAGCTAATCACAGTTTCATGCCTCGGGATGTCTGGTTTTAGCGTAAGGCATTCAGGTAGGGGTATCATTTTATTGACGACCCACCCTGCTGCGGCCTAAACGGACGGTGCGACGAGTTGGGAGCCGGTGGGTCACCCGACGGCCCGAGGTGGAAACCATGTTTACGAAAGCCGGAATCAGGGAATTGCACGGGGCCACGCACGACAGCCTGGACATTTTATTTCGCCACGTAGCAACGGTTCCAGACACCTTGCTCTGCGAGCCCCTTGCGGGCTTTGGCTTTCCGACCGTATTGAAACAACTCGTGCATATTCTGGTAGTGGAAGATGGTTGGGTCCACGATTTGCAGGACAAAGAGTTTGCCGACTGGCGAGAAGAAGATTCCACACCGTTGACGGTGCTGCTGGGCGCGAAGGCCCGAATACGAGATTCAACGCGAGTGTACCTCGAAAGCCTCAGTGAAGTGCAGCTGAATTCAACATTGGTGAAGCGTCCACAGGTGTGGTTTGGGGAACTGCGCAGTCCAGCTTTTATTTTACTTCATATCATCACCCACACGTTTCATCACAAAGGCCAGGTGGTTGCCATGCTGCGAGTGCTTGGGCATCCCGCTCCCGACACCGACCTGCAGCGTGAATAAGAGCACTATGCGTCCGATTCAAGTATCTGCCTCAACTCGCAATAGCTAACTACGGCGGATAGGACAGTTCCATTTCCCCAGCATGGCTAACTGTTGATAAATCGCGTTATCACAAGCAACGCCGGGGCGCGCCAGGTACTGGTCCCCGTTACTTGTGATGACGCCTGTTATCAATCGTTACCATGACGACCACCGATGTCTGGTAGCATCCTTTATTGGTCGCATGCGTTGAATTGGCCGGACGAAGTCCGCGAAACGCAGGCTCTAGTTGAATTGCACACTCTTCAACATCGCTTCGTATGTTGACTTGAACCGATCGAATTGTGAATCAGGCGCCACAAAGACCATAAAGATAAAGGAACCGTCGCGCTGCAGGACGGTGAATAGCCAGTCTCGCTCCTTCTGAAGTTGGCCATTGGCAGCAGGGAAAGGTGAAACGGAGTGCAAGACGATGGCGCGGCCCTGGAGACCTGCTAGGGTAACGGGTCGTGCCTCACCAACCGGGTGCAGGGTCTCGTTCTGCTCCATGTCCTGGACAAGCTGGTGGGTGATGTCGTCGATGTTCTTTTGATCACCTTTAGGCGACGGAACGTCACCAAGGACCACACCGTAACCCACATTGTTGTCCATAACTCCGGCTTGGGGGGCGATGGTGACGGATTGTCCCTTCTGTTTGGGCATGGTGACTTGCCAGTTTTCGGGATATTCGATCTTTACACGACCAAGGTCGGTGATGAGCATGCGCTGGCTGGGCAGGACGCTCTGCAGCGACACCGCAACGGCCTTAGGTGATGGAGGAGTAGCCATGACCGTCGCGCCGGTGCTTAGCTCGCTCGCGCCTGTTGCGGTAAAGATCGCCCCATTCTGCTTGTTGAGTGCGGCCCATTGGCCGGACTTTGCTGCCTGAGCAATCTCTTCGCCCGAGTAGGCCTTCACTCCCATGGCGTGCTGGCGTGTCTTTTGAAAAGTGGAGCTATCGCTCGCGTAACTCTTTGGCGGCCAATTCCGAAGCTCAATCTCAATGGCCTGTTCTCGATTGCCGGGATTCGGATGATCGCTAAGCCATTGAGGTGGAGCACCGCGAGTCTGTGATTCGAGGGTCTTGAAGAAATCAGCCATGGCCTGGGGGTTGTAATCAGCTTTGTAGAGGATGACGGCACCGACCGCATCTGCCTGAGATTCGTCAGTGCGAGAGTACTTCAGCATGACCCCTTGCGCTGTTACCTGAATTCCTGCCTCGCCAAGTTGTGCGAGCGTCCCGCCCACGGTTGCGCCAAGAGCGGCTCCGGCGATTTCTTCGACCAGTCCCGTGGTCTGCGCTTTGGCGGCCTGCTTGGCCGAATGCTGCATGTAAACATGCGACATTTCGTGCGCCATAACGCCAGCGAGCTGGGCTTCATTGGCGGTGGCCGTGATGGTTCCGATGTTGATAAACATCGGACCGCCAGGCAGTGCGAAAGCGTTGATCTCTTTTTGCGCCACAACGTGGAAATCAAACGGCCAGGAGAATTGCGATGGGATAGTGGCCACCAGCTTCTGGCCCAACTGCCGAATGTATTCCGTTTCCGGGCTGCTGTCGGGCAAAACCGGCATTTGCTGATAGACCTGGGCGGCGGCCTGGAGACCAAGCGCTCGCTGCTTCTCGCGGGACATGTGAGCATTTCCAGGGTTTGGAAACTCGGGACTGGCAGATTGTGAGTAGACTTGTGTTGCCAGCAATACCACAACTAGCCAAAACCTCTTTTTTCCCGCTACGCGATTCGTTTGTAAGGGGCTCGCGGGTTGGGCCTGCACAATGGCGCCCAAACTTGGCGTTTTCATCATGAGCAAAACCGATTCGCTTAGGCTACTTGGCAGGTTGGGCTGCGGGATTTGCACTCAGCGGGGGGGTAGGGTAGGCATATCGCCGCAGCCCAGTCTGCGAGTCCTAAGCGTCAACACTCTTGCGAATACTCGGCGCGTAGTCACCTGTCAGTTTTTACAGTCTTAGGGAAGCGGTCCGGAGCGTGTGAAATCGTGATTGTTGATAAATCGCGTTATCACAAGTAACCCGGGGCAAGCACCTCTGAGTGGTAATACGAGGTACTGGTCCCCGTTACTTGCGATAAGCCTGATAACGCCAATTACCCTGCGGTTCGGCGGGAGAATTCAAGCCACCTACACACTTCACCAATGACTCTACTAACCCCTATTTCTTGATATGCCAAACGCTGAGTGGCGAAGAGGCGACGAGATACTTGCCTTGGTCAGCGTTGATGGAGTCCAGGTCAAGGTAACGGACGGTTTGCGAGGTGATTGTCCGTACCCGAAAGCAGTAGACCCGGCCCGCTTCGGCATTAAAGTTCGACATGGCATAGGTTTTGTTTAGCCAGCCAATTCGGGACTGCCAATTCACGCACAGATGGTGTTCCCCAGGCTTGGCATGGAAGAAGGTATACGAATTACCCCGGTTGGCTCGGACCCACGCGCCATCCATTCCAACTTTGATGGTCAAGGCATTGCTCTCTTGGACCACAAATACCAAGGCATTGTCGGAATCAGATTGCGGAATCGGTTGCTGGGTCCAGTCCTCACTGGCAGCGAAGTTCACGTTTCCGGAGCCGCAAGCGGACTGGGCAGAGGCCAAGGCGGATTGACCCTGGCCAAAGGTAGGTGCAGCAACCGTGACGGCATAGAGCAAAGGGACTAGAAGGGCTTTCACACGTCACCTCCCAAGACTGAATTGAAACACTCATGTACGTGGGGACGTGTCAATTGGACGCCAGGTTGCGGGCGCCCTTCCCAATTACTGTTAAAAATCGCATTTTCACAAGTAACCCTAGAACGCGCATACCGGACGGTGGGGGAGTGTCACTAGGAAACGCTGCAGCTTCCGTCGACCTGGCCCGCGCGATATAGGCCGATGGCTTGAAGATCTTCGTCGGTGTGAATCCATCCTTCTCGGCCGTCGATTCGGACCTTGACCCAGATTTCATCGCCAACGCCCAGATTGATTCCACTCTTGGTTTCTTCCCAGGTCACTAAAACCTTGCCGGCGAGAATTTCCACTTTTGAATCTTTCTTGACTACAACGTGCTCGGGTATTCCGACTTGGTCGTTCGATTCACCGAACATGCGCACGAACGTTAATTCCTGTTGACTGGGTAGGCGGTTGACGCCTTCGACGGGCATTTCGCACCCGCCTTCCGCCATCCCGTGGCCAGTCTGGTAGAAACAATGTTGTGCCAAGCCAAGTTTGCCTTCCATCCAGTTCACGCGAATCGGCACGGAGACAAAGAAATATCCGGTGAAGAGGCGAATCCTCAATTCGTCAGATAGAATTTGCGTGCGGTCCCCAACCTTGCTGATCTTCCCCGGGAAAAAGTCGCCCATCTCGCCTTCTGCGTAGAGTGGCTTTCCGATCGGCGAAAGTTTCCCGTTGATCACACCGAAGATCTGCCAAGGCCCTCCGCTCAATGGCGCGGATGGCTCGCACCCCGTGTTCTGCAATAACCCCGAACCGTTGCTGCCCAGTATCGGCTCTACGGTCGCTGAACAGGTTTCCTCGAACGCGCCGTTCTCAATTGTGGTCGGGAATTCCTGGTGCTGCTGAATGACGCCGTGTGAATCGAGCATGTCGAGTGATGCAAGAGCTTGCTCAAGACTGCCCCCTTTTCCTCGCAGGCGCTTTGAGCGCAGAACGACCGTAAACGTCTGGCCCGCAATCGCAAACGGGCCTTTGCGGTCTTCGACGTCTTCCAGTTTCGGCCCCTCGGCCTGGACTATGGATGATTGGCCTGCTTGAGCTGTGTTTGACGAAGAAGGCCCGCGTTGAGGCGCGGTCAGTTGAGAAAGCGCGGGAACCGGAACTGCATTCACGGACACTTGTTGCGGAGTAGCGGGTGGCGGCGTTTGGTTACATTCGACGGAGAAAGCCGCCAGCGCGAAAAGTATCGTCGAAGCGGTGCGATTCAGAAACATAGGACATCAATCCGCAGGACACAGCTGCCCTTCTGTTCATGATAGGTCCCTCGCCCTTTTCGTGCCGCAGATACGTGTCCGACCGCCGCGAAAGAGATACCGAGAAGGACACAGAGGTATACACCCCATCATTAGTCTACAGTTGTGGTGCTGCGCGAATGATGTCCCGTCTGGCCTAACTGTTGATAAATCGCGTTTTCACAAGTAACCAAAATACGGACGCTGGAACTCAGTTGAATGGGATCCGCGTGGGCGATTTCGAAAGGTTGTGTCAAGAAATCGTGGGAAGATTCGGGAAAGATAACTGCCGAATTCGGGCGATTTGCGTACGCTCAGCTGCCCTCGTACAACCAAACATTTTAATTCCCCGGCTCTTAGTGGGCTACCTGGGCCGCTGTTTGTTGGGCGGAGAGGAGTTCTGGACGATTCGAGTGCGCCGGGTCGGGGCAGTTTTTCAGGAGCTGCGCGTAGTAGGCGTTCGCCTTCGCCGGCTGGTTCGCAAGTTCGGCGGCGCGGGCGGCTCCGGCAAGGCCGTTGAAGCGGTTGGGATCAATCTTCATGGATTTTTCGTACTCGGCAAGCGCCTGCTCGGGCTGCTGGAGCGCGAGGAGCATATCAGCGAGCATCTCGCGCGCCGGAATCGCTACCTCGGCTTTGCCCACCTGATCCTGTGTGTCCGCGACCTGGCGCATGAGGCGCAGAGCTTCGTCGTTTTTCTTTTCGGCGAAAGCAACCCATGCCTGGACTTCGCCGCGGCCGTAATTCGGTCCGTTCAGCACATACGCGTATTTCGATTTGCGCGTGGCTTCCTCAGCTTCGTGGAATTTCTGCGCGTTGGCGCGCGTGGCTTCGACGTCGCCCAGATGCGCGGAACCGATAGTGCGCGCCCACCAGGTAATCATCTGATCTTGTGACTCCGCAATGGCCGGCGGCTGCAACGCGGCGGCATCGGACCAGTGCTGCATTTCAAGAGCGTAAAGCGCGGGAAAGTCCGCGGCTGCAAAACTGAAATACTGGAGCATGCCGGAATCGTTGTCGTCCTTGGGAGTGTTGGCGATGATCTTTTCGGCATCCTCTTCGGTGCGGCGCGCAGCACCGTCCTGCCCGGTTTGCAGATAGGCGTAGAGGAGGAAGTGAATCGCGTGGAGTTCATGGCCGTGCATGTACATCTCAGTAGATTTCTGGCAGAGAGCAACGGATTTTAGGTTGGACTGAATGTCTTCCTGCCAGAGTCCGAGGCGCGCGAAGATGTGCGAAGGCATGTGGACGGCGTGAGCGGAGGAAGGAGCGATGGCCGCGTAGCGGCGGGCGGCGGTGAGGGCCATAGGAGCCATTTGCGGGTTGTCGCAGGCGTGGATGATGTAGTGCGCGAGGCCCGGATGCTCGGGCTCCTGCTGGAAGAGAGGAAGAAGAACGGCGACGGCTTTCTTGCTGGCGGAATGCGTTGTGTCACCCGGGGGTTCGGCGGCGAGGAGCGAGAGCGCGTAGAAGGCGCCAGCTTCGAGGTCCCTGGGATATTTCTGGTAGAGCTGCCCCATCGCGTCTGAGTAGGAGGTGACACGCTTTTCGTAATCCTTGGACGACGGGTCGCGGTAGAAGACGGCGAGGGCAGAGATGTACGCGCGCTCGTGGTCGGTTTTCGCGCCGATCTTTTCCGCGGTTTCCATTTCCTTGTTGCCACGTTGCAGCGTGGGTTCCTGCGGGCGCTCCCAAATCTGGTGGAAGAGGCTCATGGCGATGCCCCAGTGCGCCATGGCACAGGACGGATCTTCTTGCGCTATTTCCGCGAACTGTTGCTCGGCTTCTTCGTAACCGAAAGAATGGAGGAGAGCGATGCCGCGTTCGAACGATTTTGGGGTTTCGGGAGCACAGGAAACGGGGAAGGAGACTCTGCCGAGCTGCTCCAGGTCTTCATGATGATGGGCGTGCATGTGCTCGTCTTGAGCGAGGACAGGGATAGCGACAAAAAGACCGAGAATGAGAACGCTGCGCGGGAGCGAAAGAGCACGAGTCATGCTGCTCCTCCTAAGTTCGGCAAACACTTTAGCGAAGAATTTGAGAGAAGGCGAAGAGAAAGATTTACATGGTGGACGCAGAAGTCAGCGGACCTTCAGGCGCATTTCGGTGATGCGCTGGAAGCCGAGAGATTCGTAGGATCGGTCGGCCTGCAGGGCTGGTGTGAAGCGAAACACTGGCGAAGCCGTGGGCACGGCACCAAACTAGAATCACAAGGAGCAGTTGCCTGGCGAGGCCGGTATTCCGGGTTACTTGTGAAAACGCCTGTTATCAATATTTACTCCGGAATCCCAAATGTCAGGTAACCCCGTTTAATAAGAGTTTGGGCCTAAATTCCGAGTTGCCGACGATCCGTCCGAATGGACGAAGGCAGCCGAGGTTTAGAACTCCAATCCGGCAACCAACTTCAGCAGCCGAACAAGTGTTCCGCGTTCATCCGAACTAAGTTGACGCCGGACTTTCTCATCGGCGGCCACCCGGGCCTTGATCAACCGTTCCCTATACTGGTTTCCTTTGCGAGTTAACTGGACGTGAATTGCCCGGCCTGATCTTGCCTTTCGCTCCGACACAAGTCCTTCCTGAACCATTGACTTAATGGCCCGGTGCACAACTGTTCGGTCCAAACCAAGCAGCGTGGCGATCTGATTCTGATTGAGCGTAGCGCCGCCTCGTAGTGTTGAGAGGATGAACCCGCGAGTCGCCGAACACCCGGTTTTTCGTTCCAGCCTCTTCCCTACCGAAAAATAGGCTGCGGCGATATGGGCCAAGACGGAATCTTCCAGGATGTTTTCAGGAACCGCTTTCCTGGGAATGATGTTCATAGAATGGTCACCGTCGCATGGAGAGGTCTGCGCCACTGGGGCGGTTCAACGTAGGTCTGCGATTTCTTTCCCATCGCAATCACCATCACAATCTCATGATAACGGGCGGACAAGCCAAGATACTTCGAGAGCCTGCGGCCATCAAAGCCTTCCATGGGGCAGGTGTTGATGCCCAGCGCTTCGGCAGCGATCATCAGATTCTCACAGGCCAGCGAGGTACTCTTGGTCGCCCATTTGAACAAGTCCTGGCGCCATAGGGGCGGCATCCCCATCACCTTCCACAAATTCAGCAGCCAGAACACTCCCCATTTCAATGCGGCAAATATACCGAATGGCCCGGGCATGAACAGGATCCGGCCGATCTTGGCCGTCCGCTCGAAGTCGCGAATCTTCGCTTCGTTGAACTCACTCCTGCTGCGCATCCACTCCAATTGGCTTTGCGAGGTTGCGGCCAATGAGCCGATGTCTGCCACGGCCACGACCAGCGCCGAGGCAGTTTCGGCAGGCTTCTGTCCCATGCAGAGTTTTGCCACCGCCCTCTTTTTTTTCTCAGTGCTTATCCAATAGAACTGGTACGGTTGCGAGTTGAAGCTCGAGGGAGCATGACGTGCGGCATTGAGGATTTGCTCGCGCGTCCGCTCCGAGATTTCGACTGGCCCAAAGACTTTCACTGCTCTCCTCTTGAAGATCACTTCCAGAATCCCGTCCATATCGCCTCCATGTTGCTATTGCAACACACAGATGTTGCGCATGCAACATGTATTGAGGACGACCAAACAGTCGCGGTTATGCTTGGATCAGGCGCAAATAGCTAGATTGAGCCACAGACAGCGAAGCGGGCCACAAGGCGGCTTCGGGGAAGCCGCGCGGTTGAGATTCTTGGCAGAGGACAGGCTATTCGGAAGCTATACCAATCGAGCAAAAAGTCGGCTAATCGGAAACTTGCTCGCCCAGCGGTGTTCGAGCTGCTCGGGGCTGGCTAACTGTTGAAAAATCGCGTCTCTAACAATGTCGGCGGTGTCAAGCACGTTTCGGGCACACGAATCTCTTCACTCTCCAGAGCGCTCCTTTTTTGCTCACGTTCCA
>Ga0187776_10001220_pt1 | contig 12749 bp, 9 predicted proteins | sample 0216_BV02_MP12_2_FD_132426 | JGI IMG/M metagenome (GOLD analysis project Ga0187776, IMG submission 132426) | Tropical peat soil microbial communities from peatlands in Department of Meta, Colombia - 0216_BV02_MP12_20_MG | ecosystem: Environmental > Terrestrial > Soil > Wetlands > Peat | place...
TCACCCTCCCTCAGTTAAGAAAAAAAAGCGCGCCCGAGCAGGGACGCCTCTCTCGATGCTTCGCGCGCCGGCAGTCTGCGCCAATTCGCCAGCAAGATAACACAATCGTCGTGAATCGGGAAGGCGTTCCGTGCCGCAGCACGGTCTTTTTCGCGCCGCAACATGCGACATTTTAGCTCTAGGGTTAACGCTTAACCCTTTGACAGACTTAGTCCCCTTCGCCCGGAGCGGTCGAAAAGTATTTCTCGAACTTATCGGGCTCCGACACGAAGGCGTCAGCATCGGCCGGCGCAGGCTTTTTGGTCGTGATATTCGGCCAGGTTTCCGAATATTGACGGTTCACTTCAAGCCAACGCTCCAGATTGGGCTCAGTATCGGGCTTGATGGCATCGACCGGGCATTCCGGCTCGCACACCCCACAATCGATGCACTCGTCGGGATGGATGACGAGCATGTTCTCGCCCTCGTAGAAGCAGTCTACCGGGCAGACTTCGACGCAGTCGGTGTACTTACACTTGATGCAGACTTCGGTAACGACGTAGGTCATCGCTCCCACAATTCTTCGCGGCCGGAATGGCCGGCAATCATAGCCCCTTGGGGCCGTCAGAGTCGCCCGAGGAAGAGCCCTCACCTATAGCAATCGCGGCGGAAGCACAAGGCGGGGCATCCGCGGGTATGGCCCGGTGCAACGGGCAGCGGAACGCTACCGAACACCAACCCTTGGTTGAATTAATCCGGCCCCTCACTAATCCTGCGTCAATCAATTTATGGCACCTGCTAAAGCGGCCGCGAAAGCATTTTGAGCGCTTCAGATCGCGAAGCGCTCACTTCGTGTGCCTACCAGAAGGGTCAACACGGGAGGTCCCTCTTCGCATGCCCGACCTGCCCCACGTCAGTAGGAAGTGGCAGTCCGTTGGCCAGCTCTGGCCGATCCTCGGCGCTGCCTGCTTTGGGCTTGTCGTCGCGATCTGCGCTTGGTTCGCCGTCTCGATCTGGGAGGAGCGGCTCAGCAGGGCAAAGTTCAATGACACGGCCCAGGACTATGCGGAGGTCCTGCAAAATGGCCTCGACGGCTATCTCAGCAAGATCATCGCCGTGCGCGCCTTCTTCGAGTCGTCCGTTGAGGTCGAGCCCGAGGAATTTGCCCTGTTCACCAACCAGATTCTCAAGGGCGAGACCGGCAAGATGCGGATCCTGTGGTGTCCCCATGTCACAAGGGCGCAGCGCGCCGAGTTCGAGCGAGCGCAAGTCGATAAAGGCGTCACCGGATATGCCATCAAGACGTGGACGGTGAGCGGCGACTCGTCGCCCTCGCCGGAGGGAGACGAGTATTTCCCGGTGCTCTATTCGACCGTCGCGTCAAAGGCTACCGCGACATTGGGCATGGACCTCAACTCAGAGCCGGTGAGAAGCCGGGCGATTCAGCGCGCGCGCGATGAGAACGCTGTCGCAGCCGCGCAGAACCTCACACTGCGCAATCCCATTGGCGGTGTGCGCCGCGGCTTTTCCTTTTTTGTCCCGGTCTATAAATCCGGGGCACCCATAGTCTCCAAGGGGCAGCGACACAACAATATCCTTGGCGTCGTCGTCGGCGTGTTCCAGACGAACGCCGTGATGGATGCGATCCTGAGCACCGCCACGCTGCCGCAAGATGTCAATCTCTATCTCTACCCGGCAGGCGCAGATACCGACGCGATGCCTGTCTACTCGCGGGGCATGCGAGGTGAGCCTGCCGAACCGAGATCGCAAGCGGACCTCGCGGGACTTCCCTCCTGGTCCGGGCCGGTCAAGGCGGGCGATGCTCATTGGAACCTCGTCGTGGTTCAAGCGGGCGGTGGATTGGTGAGCTATTACCGCTCGTGGCTCGTCTTTGCCGCGGTGATCTTGGTGTTCGGCGCGGTCCTCACCTATATGTGGGCTTCGCTCCGCCATGCTCTCAGGCTCGAATCGGCCAACAGCAAGATCCTCGAGCTCGCACAGACCGACCTTCTCACCAATCTCGCCAACCGCCGCGCTTTCATCAGGCGGCTGACCATGGCGTTCAATGCGAGCTTGCGCGGCGCTCCGCCTTTCGCCGTGCTCTATCTCGACATCGACGACTTCAAGGACGTGAACGACACGCTCGGCCACGCCATGGGCGACCTCCTGCTCAAGGAGGTGGTGGAGCGCATCAGGGAGGCCGTTGGGCCGGAGGACTTGGTGGCTCGGTTTGGCGGCGATGAGTTCGCCATCCTCGTGCTCGCGGTGACCGATTCCAATGCGGTCGGCGCGCTTGCCGCGAGGATCGTCAAACGGCTTGGGGAGCCTTTCAGCATCGAGGGCCACAACCTTCGCATCACCTCGAGCATCGGCATCGCGCTCTATTCCTCGGAGGTCGCCGGGCCGGAAGATATGATGGTGCAGGCGGACCTTGCGCTTTACGGCGCCAAGGACGAAGGGCGCAATTGCTACCGCTTCCACAGCCGCGACCTCGATCGGCGGGTGCATGAGCGCGTGTGGGTCGCCGACGAGCTCCGTGCCGCACTCGATCAGGGCGAGCTCGAGCTCTACTACCAGCCGCAGGTCGAGCTTTCCACCGGCCGTATCATCGGGCTCGAGGCCTTGATCAGATGGAACCACAAGACGCGAGGGCTGCTGACTCCCGGCGAGTTCATTCCCATCGCCGAGCGGACGGGCACCGCGCTTCAGCTCGGCAATTGGGTGTTCGAGGAATCCTGCCGCCAGCTCAAGCTCTGGCACGTAGAGGGGATCGCGCCGGCGGTGCTGTCGGTCAACGTGTCGGGGGTTCAACTCAAGGGGAGCTCGGAGCTCGAGCGCGAGGTGGCCGCCAGCCTGTCGCGTTGGGGCCTTGATCCAAGCCGGCTCGAGCTCGAGCTGACCGAGTCGGTCCTCATGGAAGCGACGCAGCGTCACAAGAACACGCTCGAGAATCTCCGCCAGCTCGGCACCAAGATCGCCATCGACGATTTCGGCACCGGATATTCGTCGCTCAAATATCTCACGACCTATCCCGTGAACCGGCTGAAGCTCGCTCAGGAGTTCGTGTTCCGCGTAACCGTCGACTATCGCAACGCCGCCGTGGTGCGCGCCGCCATCCGCCTTGCTCATGAACTCGGACTTGAGGTCATCGCCGAGGGTGTCGAGACCGAGGCCCAGATGCGCTTCTTGATCGGGGCGGGCTGCGAGCAGGGACAAGGATATTATTTCAGCCGCCCGGTGCCGGTCGCGCGCGCCGCTGAGTTGTTGCGGGAGGGACGCATCGAGCCAGGCGCGGCGGCGACGCGTAAAATGGGATCGAGCGCGGCATAGGTCAGACCATCCCGTCCTCACCAAGCTTGTCCGGGTTGGTGCGTTGAAGGTTCTTGGTGGTGGGGCGCAACGCCCCGATTCTCGCGGTAAGGTGAGTCGCCAACTCGGGCCCGCGAGCGATAACCCGCTCGAAACGTAGCAACGGTGACCATCGCACAATGGGCAAGGTTCTCGTCAAGAGAGATGAACCTCACCGGTGTTTTGCGCGCCTGGAGCTCAATAATGGCGATCAGGTGATGATCTCGGTCGCCCAAGGAGAAGTGAAGGTGGTCAAAATGAAATGGGCGGGCATGCTGCCGGGCCCGACGCTTTGGAAATCGGAAAGCGTCGCGGAGATCGCCGAAAAGTTTTTTGACGAGACGATGCTGCCGCAAAGACCGATCGAAGCGGTGATCGACAAAATTGTCGACTGTCGCAGCGCAACGGAAGTCGTCGCGAGGCTTTCAGCGGAACCAGACCACGTACTGACCCAATATGCGGCCGCTCTGGAGAAGACGGGGGACAGAGTCATCAGGGACCTCTCCGAGCTGCCCTATCCAAAGGACATGATCAAATCCGCGCTCAGGCACTACCTGAAGAAAGTAAACAGGGCGGACGAAAAAGCCGTCGACGCGCTGGAGGTCGCCTATGTCTCGCTATCGCATTTTCAGCCTCTGACGGCAGAAGAGCGGGACGCGGTCTTCCTGATGGAGAGCGTGCATCACACTGCGGAGGAGAAACTCGAAGGCGGAGACCTCTATGGCGCCGTGCTGTCTCGGTGGCACGCTGACGCGGCCGCGCTCCTCGATGAGCTGCGCGCCTTACCTTATCAAGCAGAGCCCGATAACGGACAAGCGTGATATTCGGCTCGATTGCGTGCGATGCGAGGCGATCGCGCGACCATTCAAGCCTCAGAGATCAGAGGTCTCGCTGCGCAACGCATCGAGCCGCCGCCGGTCGCGCTTGGTTGGACGCGGGCCGCGCACTCTCGCCGGTTGCCCCATCCCTGTCTGTGGACATGCGGTCTCTTGCGGGGTGAGGTCATCATAGAGGCTCTGCGCAGCGCCCGCGGGGCCGCGCCGCTCGGCGATGCCAACCACCCGCAGCACCGAAAGCCGTCCGACCGCCATGGCGGTGACCACATCGCCCGCATGAACGAGGCGGCTCGCTTTGAGCGCGCGGACGCCATTGATGCGAACCTTCCCATCGACAATCAGCCGAACGGCCGCCGCGCGCGTTTTGACGACCCTCGCGCACCACAACCATTTGTCGAGCCGTTGCCCGATCATGGCCGTCGTCAGCTGCGCTCCTGCCTGCGTGCCACGAGAGTCTGCCTGAGCTCCTTCAGGGCGGCGAAGGGGGAATGCTCAACGGAAACAGGCCGCTCGCGCTTGGGTTGGACTTGCGGGCGATGGCGCTCGCGCTTGCCGTTTTGCGCGCGATGCTCGCGCCTTGGCTGATCGCTTGGGCGCTTGGCATGATGGGTGTCCTTGCGTTTGCCGGGGCGCCAGATCTCCTCGAACTCCTCCATCGCCGGGGGAGTCGTTTCGCCGGTCTCGGTCGTAAGGGTCTCGGACCCGGGGGGTGCGGCAGCGCTTTGCTCCCGCGTTAGCTTGCGCCGCTCGCGTCTAAAACCAAGCGCCTTCAGGATCGAGGCGAACTCTTCGCCGGAGCAGCCGACCATCGACATCAGCTCGGGGACGACGCGGAAGCCGCCGTCGCCGGTCGCACCCGAGGGCGCCGTCTCGCCGCCTTCGACCTTGCGCCAGGCGACGCGCGCGCGGATGAGATCGGACAGGCGCTCGAGCATGTCGATGCGGACGGCGCGGCAGCCTGCGACATGGAAGCCCGCGGTGCGCCAGTAGGCCTCGGGTATCTCCTTGCCGGCATCGACCGAGGTCAGGCCCTGCTGCGGGCGAGGCGGCAGGGTGTCGACGTCGAAGCCTTGCTCACGCCCGGAATGGAGAGCCCACAGAAGCAGCAGAAGGTCGGCCGAAGCAGGCTTGAGCAGGGTGGGGATGTAGACGTTGAAAGCGCCGAAGCGCACGCCGTATTTGCGTAGCTGACCGCGCGCCGATTGATCGAGCGCCTTGATCTCCTCGGACGCCGTGTCGCGGCGTAGCACGCCGAGATTTTCCGACAGCCGAAAAGCGAGGCCGCGGGCAAGCCCGGACAGGTCCGATGCCTCGCTCAGCGCGATGAGCGGCGCGAGCTTGGCGCGAAGCTCGCCGGCGAGCTTGGCGTCGAGACGCTGCGTCACGAGCTCGCGGTCGGACGCGACCAGATGCTCGTCGGCGTAGAGGCTGAAGCGAGGTTTGAGCGCGGTCTCGCCCCGCTCGAGGCAGGCGACCTCGGAGCCCGCCCACACGATGCGCCCATTGGGCTTGATCGTTATCGCCTCGTCTGGCGCTGCAGCGAGCGCGGCGGCGCGGGAGGCAAGCTCACCGACCAGCACTTTTGCGGCGGCGTGGCGCGCCGCCTTGCCGTGGATGCCGTCGCTCGACGCATCGGGAGTGAAGCGGAACCCGTCGAGACGGCCCACATAATGATTCTCGACCAGGATATGCCCATCGGCGCCGATCTCTGCCACGATCTCCTCCTTGTCGCGCAAGCGCCGCATCAAGACGCTGGTGCGGCGGTCGACGAAACGCTGCGTCAGACGCTCATGTAGCGCGTCGGAGAGGGTATCCTCAATGGCCCGCGTGCGCTCCTGCCAGTGCTCGGGGTCATCGAGCCATTGCAGGCGATGCGAGACGAAGGTCCAGGTGCGGATCTGGGCGAGCCGGTTCGACAGCGTATCGAGGTCGCCGTCGGTGCGGTCGGCCTGAGCAACCTGGTTGGCGAACCAATCGGCGGGGATGCGGCCCTGATCGCTCATGACGAAGCGGTAAAGCGTCGCCACGAGCTCGGCGTGGCTCGCCGCCGAGATCTTGCGATAGTCGGGGATCTGGCACATCTCCCACAGCAGCGCGACGGCGGCGGGCGCGGTTGCCAGCTTGCCGACGTCGGCGTCGCGACTCACATTTTCAAGCGCGATCACGTCGTCGACCATGCGCGAACGGGACAGACGCGGAAGGTCGGGCGTCTCGCGCAGGCTGTCCTTGAGCCGATCGAGCGAGCTGAAGTCGAGCTTGCGATTGCGCCACTGCAACATGCCGACCGGATCGAAGGAGTGGTTCTCCAGCCGGTCGACCAGATCGGACTCGAACGGAGCGACCTGACCGGTCACGCCGAAGGTTCCGTCATTCATGTGACGCCCCGCGCGGCCAGCGATCTGGCCAAGCTCGGCGGCGGTGAGATTGCGATGGTTCTGCCCGTCGAATTTGCGAATGCCGGCGAAGGCGACATGGTCGAGGTCGAGATTAAGTCCCATGCCGATCGCGTCGGTGGCGACGAGGAAGTCGACGTCGCCGTTCTGGTAGAGCGCGACCTGGGCATTGCGGGTCCGGGGCGAGAGCGCGCCGAGAACGACGGCGGCGCCGCCGCGCTGACGCCGCACCAACTCGGCGATGGCATAGACGTCGTTGAGCGAGAAGGCGACGATGGCGGAGCGGCGGGGGAGTCGGGTGATCTTCTTGTCGCCGGCATAAGCGAGCGATGACAGCCGTGGTCGCGAAACGAGATTGGCCCCGGGCAACAGCTCGCGAATGGCGTCGCGCATGGTGGCGGCCCCGAGCAGAAGCGTCTCCGAGAGCCCGCGGGCATGAAACAGCCGGTCCGTGAACACGTGGCCGCGCTCGCCGTCGGCGGCGAGCTGGATCTCGTCGATGGCGACGAAGTCAGCTTCGAGATCGAGCGGCATCGCTTCGACGGTGCAGACGTAGAAGCGCGGGCGCTGAGGTTTGATCTTCTCCTCGCCGGTGATGAGCGCGACCTGCGTCGGGCCGACGCGAGCGACGACCTTGTCGTAGACCTCGCGGGCAAGGAGCCTGAGCGGCAATCCGATGATGCCCACGTCGTGCGCGAGCATGCGCTCGATGGCGAGATGAGTCTTGCCGGTGTTGGTAGGCCCGAGCACGGCGGTTACGCCGCGCCCGCGCTGAGAGCCTGTGGAATGAGTGGATAAAGATCGGCTCATCTCAACTTTCCTTAGACTCGGGCGGGTTGCCGCGACGGAACGGGGCGGGAACGAATCTCGTCCGAATCGCTGACTCGAGCCATTCGGACTTCGTTCTCTGGTTCAAAATGGGAAACGGCGCTTCACTCATTCGTCTGGTTGGAGGGGCGCTCTCGCCGAGATCTCGACGACTACATCTTGCTTTTTGCGTTCCAGATTCCCCTTAAAACAGGAAGAACGTGCGGGAACGGAGAGGGAGCGAATCAGGGGAGCGTTAATTTTCGGCATCCGTTCCCCACTACATGTTGGGTTTTGGCGCGGCGACGTTAACACCTTAGGGCCGACGAGCGCCGGGTCTCGTTGTCGCTAAGGCTCGGCGCTGGCGCGGCGAGCGCCGTCAACAGCGATCGAGGTGACGAGGGCCGAGCCGTAGCCCACCGGAGTCGGCAGCACAATCCGGTAAGGCACATACATATAGGTGCCCCTGACGGGGATCAGCCAGACCTCGATCTCATCCGTTTCCGTCATGAGCTTGATGCCAGGATTATCGGGCTGATAGCCGGCGATGGGAATGAATTTGACGCGGCAGATCACCGCCGGCCCGGTATAGCCGCTTGCCGCCGAGCGCTGCACGTTCACCGCGCGCTTCGGCGTGAGCACGAGGTCGAAGCGCTGCCTGCCGTCGAACACGGGGAGGGTCTGGTTGCAGACCTTCAGATCGCCGTTCGGATTCTCCGAGTGCGCACTCAAGAAGGCACCGCTCATCGGGTCGAGCACGCCTTCGAGCTGCTGCTTGGTCACCGGGATGTCGCGGGGGTTAGGCATCTTGTCGGGGACAATCTGCACCTCGGTGACGGCCCCCGCGCCGAAGGTCATGCGGAGCTGCTCGGTCTTCCTGCCGCCATCGGAGTAGCTCAGCGCGTACATGGTGGGCTCGGGCCCGGCGCTCGTGACATGACCGGTGCTCGCCGTGGTGCCGTTCCACTGATAAACGAGCCCCTTGAGGATGGAGAAGCGGGCCTCGCCGCGCATCTCGTAATCGTCGCCGCGAAACACGGTGGTGAGATTGAAATTGCCGAGATTGAAGCCGGCGAGGTCGACGCGATAGACGGCGGTAATACGACTCGCCGAGGAGAGCGGGTTCTCGGCAAAGGCATTGGCGGCAGGCAAACGGCCGCCCAGCGCCAAGGTCATGGCGGCGACGGCCACAAGGCTCAAACAATGCCGGGCTTGCTGCATGGCTCCCACCCCTAGCAGAAACCTCTCCCGCTGCTAGGATGTTCCGGGAATGTCGGGTTATTCGCCGATTTCGTCAATTCCAAGCATCGGCTTAGTTTGTGGCGGCGCCTTGACCGGCCGGGCTCGTTCCCCCTATATCTCGCCGGCCGGTGGTACGGTCCTGAGGGTCTCAAACCCCCAGCCGCACCGGCATTTTGTTTCTTATCAGGCAGGAAGGATCAGGACCATGGCCCGTCGTTGCGAGCTGTCCGGCAAAGCCGTGCTCACCGGCAACAATGTGAGCCATGCCAAGCGGAGGACCAAGCGCCGGTTCCTCCCCAATCTCTGCAATGTGACGCTCGAGAGCGAATCGCTCAAGAAACGCGTGCGGCTCACCATCACCGCGCATGCCTTGCGCTCGGTCGAGCATCGCGGCGGGCTCGACGCCTATCTGCTCAAGGCCGGCGACGACGAGCTGTCGTTGAAGGCGCGCCGGCTGAAGCGCGAGATCGTCAAGCGCCAGGCGGCGCAAGCTTCAGCAAACCAGTAGTCCTCTGCCTCAATTTGCGGAACCGGCGGCGGCGGATTTCGCCTCGGGCAGCGTGAACTGCATGATCAGAGTCCGCTGCAGCGGGCTGAAATTGTCGTCCGACATCAGCGTGAGGATGGTCTCGCCGGAAGCGCGGCGATGCACGCCGATCGCTTCCATGTTGTCGATATTGAGATTGTCGGTCGCCTCGAGCAGCACCTCGCCCTCAATGGCGGCGCCGGGTTTGAGCTCGGCGGCCGAGACGCGGCGGATGCGCATCTTGATGCCTTCGCTATAGCGGAAGCGCCGCTCGAGAATCACGATGCCGCCATCGGGTAGGGGGGCGGCGTCGGTGATGTCGAAGCCTTCGATCGGCTTCAAGGCGATGGTGCCGGGCGTAGGTCCGCCGATGAGCCAGCCGGTCAGATTGCCCCTCTTGTCAGGCAGCCGCTCGGAAAAGGCGACGAGCGTGCCCTTGAGCCGGCCCTCGCGAATCAGGGCAATCGCCTCGAGGCCGCGATTGGCGTTCATCGCCTTGGCGCCGGCCGGAAGCGGCACCTCGCCGCTCGGCGGGCCGAATTTCTCCTCGGTGAAGGGGTAGCGCCAGATACGGTGTTTCCGCTCGAACGACACGAGCGCAGTCCCCTGCTTGGGATCGCCGTCGACGAGCGTCATGCCTTCAGAGTCGCGATATTGGTCGTCGACGAGCGGCTTGCCGTCCTTGCCGAGCAACGGTCCGAGCACGGCATTGCTCAATCCTTTGAGCACCCGCCCATCATAGTCGAGGGTTGCTCTGAGCCAGGTGCCGGCATCCGACACGGCAAGAAGCGTCGTTCCATTGGGATCGAGCACCATCTCCGAATAGCCGCCGAAGAAGCTCGAATTGGCGAAGAGATTGAGCCCGCCCCGATAGATGAGCTTGCCGAACTGCTTCTGATCGGGATGCTCGCGATCGAAGTCGATGGGAATGGCGGTGATCTTGACGGGCATCGCCCGGTCGGGTGCCGCCGGCGGCTTGTCGGCGAGGGCAGGGAGGATGACGAGGCTCGCAGCGCTCGCAACGAGCGCCATAGCGAGAAAGCGCGAGGCTCTGCGCGCCGAGGGCCGCACGCTAATTGAGCTTCCGCCGCTTCGCCCGCGCCGCCGACGGCACCGAGCGGTGCAACTGCCGCCAGGCGAGATCCTCGTCGAACAGCTCGGCAAGTTTCTCGGTCATCACGCCGGCGAGCTCCTCCGCGTCGGTGACGGTGACGGCGCGGCGATAATAGCGGGTGACGTCATGGCCGATGCCGATGGCGAGCAGCTCGACCGACGATCGCGTCTCGATCTCGTTGATCACCTGACGAAGATGCCGCTCTAAATATGACCCGGAGTTGACGGAGAGTGTGGAATCGTCGACCGGCGCGCCGTCGGAGATCATCATCAGGATGCGGCGCTGCTCGGGCCGCGCCAGCAGCCGCGCGTGCGCCCAGGCGAGCGCTTCGCCGTCAATATTCTCCTTGAGCAGGCCCTCGCGCATCATCAGACCGAGGTTGCGGCGCGATCTTCGCCACGGCGCGTCGGCAGACTTGTAGACGATATGCCGCAGGTCGTTGAGCCGTCCGGGAAGCGGCGGCTTGAGCGCGTTCAGCCAAGCCTCGCGCGAGTGACCGCCCTTCCAGGCGCGCGTGGTGAAACCGAGGATCTCGACCTTCACGCCGCAGCGCTCCAATGTGCGGGCAAGAATATCGGCGCAGCAGGCGGCGACCATGATCGGCCGCCCGCGCATCGAGCCGGAATTGTCGAGGAGAAGCGTCACCACCGTATCGCGGAAGTCGGTCTCGCGCTCCTGCTTGAAGGTCAAGGGGTGCATCGGGTCGACGACGACCCGGGCGAGCCGCGCCGCATCGATCAAACCCTCGTCGAGATCGAAGTCCCAGCCGCGATTCTGTTGGGCGAGCAGCCGGCGTTGGAGGCGATTGGCGAGCCGTGCCACGGCGCCATGCAAGGCCACGAGCTGCTTGTCGAGGAAAGCGCGCAAGCGGTCGAGCTCATCGGTATCGCAGAGCTCCTCGGCATTGACGATCTCATCATAGGCGCGGGTGAAGATCTTGTAGCCGAACGCCTCCGGGTTATCGAGCACCGACAGGTTCGGCCGCCAGGGCTCCGAGCGGCGCGGCAGATCGGATGCGTCGGCTTCGCGGTCGAGGCGCTCGCTCGAGCCGTCCTCATTGACGTCGCGCGTCTCCTCGCTCGACGTCTCCTGATCGGCGCGGGCGTCCGCCGCGAGGTCGGCGCGCTGCTCGCCATCGCCGCTCTCGTCGTCCGCCTCCGCCGAGCTTTGATCGTCGTCGCTGTCCTCGCTCGATTTATCGTCGTCGCGCTGATCGAGCTGGTCGGCAAGGTTCAGCGCGGCGAGCAGGTCGCGGGTCAGCCGGCCGAAGGCTTCTTGGTCCAACAGCATGTCCGGCATGCGGTCGAGCACCGAGCGCGCGCGCCCCTCGATCCATTGACGCCAGAGATTGACAACGGCGCGCGCCTTGGCGGGCGGCGCCTGTCCGGTCAGCCGTTCGCGCACGAGAAGCCCAAGCGCATCGGGCAGCGGCGCCTCGGAACGGTCGGCAACGTCGGCGAAGCGGCTCCGCTCGTAGCGCTGCTCCATGCGTGCGGCGAGATTGGCGGCGACGCCTTGCATGCGTTTGGCGCCGATCGCCTCGACGCGGGCCTGCTCGATCGCCTCGAACACCGAGCGCGCCTCTCCGCCTCCCGGCGCCAGGGCTTCATGCAAGACCGGGTCATGGCAGGCAACAGATAGCGCCGCGGCGTCGGCATGGCCGCGGATCACCGCGATCTCGGCCCTGGAGGGAATGCGCGAGGGCTCGGGCAGCCGCGCCGTCTTGCCCGAGAGGCCGGGCGGCTCACTGGTGAACAGCACCTCGATCCCGCCGTCGGCGGCGATCGCCTTCGTGGTCTGCGTCACGGCGCGCTTGAACGGATCGAGCGGCGCCTCTTTTCGCCGCGCCGTCGTCATCTCAGCTCAAGGCCACGTTGGCGGTCGACTGCGGCAGGTCTTCGCCGAAGCAGCGCTGATAGAACTCGGCGATCAACCCGCGCTCGAGCTCGTCGCATTTGTTGAGGAAGGAGAGCGCGAACGCCGTGCCGATATCGCCGAAGATCTCGGCATTCTCGGCCCAGGTGATGACCGTGCGCGGGCTCATCACCGTGGAGAGGTCGCCGTTCATGAACGCGTTCCGTGTCAGCTCGGCGACGCGCACCATGTTCGACACGACCTTGCGCCCGGCTTCCGTGTTCCACGCCTTGGCCTTGGCGAGCACGATGTTCACCTCGTCGTCATGCGGCAGGTAGTTCAAGGTGACGACGATCGACCAGCGATCCATCTGGCCCTGGTTGATCTGCTGGGTGCCGTGATAGAGGCCGCTGGTATCGCCAAGCCCGATCGTGTTGGTGGTCGAGAACAGGCGGAAGGCGGGATGCGGTCTGATCACCTTCGACTGGTCGAGCAAAGTGAGCTTGCCGGAGACCTCGAGCACGCGCTGGATCACGAACATCACGTCGGGGCGCCCGGCATCATATTCATCGAAGCAGAGCGCCGTTTTGGTCTGCAGCGCATAGGGAAGAATGCCTTCGCGGAACTCGGTGATCTGCATGCCGTCGCGA
>Ga0187776_10001221_pt1 | contig 12743 bp, 11 predicted proteins | sample 0216_BV02_MP12_2_FD_132426 | JGI IMG/M metagenome (GOLD analysis project Ga0187776, IMG submission 132426) | Tropical peat soil microbial communities from peatlands in Department of Meta, Colombia - 0216_BV02_MP12_20_MG | ecosystem: Environmental > Terrestrial > Soil > Wetlands > Peat | place...
CGGTCCAGGGCCCGTTCCACGTTGCCCACCAGGCTGTCGCCCAGCACCTCGGCGCGCTTCTCCAGGTCGCCGCGCAAGCCGCGCAAAGCCATGTGCACCTCGTACCAGGAGGAGAGCAGCGACACCAGGGCGATGCCCAGGATCAGCGGAACGATCAGACGGACGCGGAGCAGACGCATGACTTACCTCCCGGAAGGGGAATATGCGCTCACCACGGGCAACGCCGTTAGATGCAACCGGCGGGCCAAAGCGAGTTGCGTATCTTACTGATGCTAGTGGGGATAGCTGGAGCCGGCCCAGCGCACCGTGCAGTTTTTACCCACCGAAGGCATTCCCCGACGTAGAGGGAAGGACGGTCTTAGGACGCCGAGCTAGCGCCGCTTCGCCAGGTCCTGGTCGGAGAGCGCGAGCGCCTGCTGCAGGAAGGGCTCAGGCTGGCGGCGGACGGCAGCCAGGTGGGGGCCGAGGGCGGGCTCGATCTCACGCATCGCCTGGTGGAGAGTCTCCAGTTGCGCGCCGGGGCGATCCTGCAGGAACTCCTGCGCCTTCAGGAAGCAGGCGTAGACCAGGGTCTCGGGCTGGCCGTGGCGGCGCAGGAACTGCCCGTAGTTGAACCAATCCACGGCGGCGTTGGATGGGTCGTTGACGCGGGCGTCGAGCGCGAGCGCTGCCTGGTAGGAGCGCGCCGCGTTCCCCAACTGGTTCTGGCTCGCCTGCAGTTCCGCCTGGGTGACCAGCGCTAGGCCCTCGAGCTTGGTCTCGTAAGTCTGCTCGGCCAGGTGGACGGCGAAGCTGCAAGTCTTGAGCGCCTGCGTGGGCTGCCCGCCGCGCTCCTGCGCATCGGCCAGCTTGAGTAGCACGGAAATGACCTGGCCGGGCGGCGGCCGCGTCGCTGGATGCGCGGCCACCGCCTGCAGGTACGCCTGGTACTGCCCCACGGCAGGCTCGAGGCGGCCCGCCTCGTCCAGCGACTCCGCCAGATAAAGGTGCGGGTTGACCTGCTGGGGATCGAGGACCAGCGCCTTCTGCCATGCGGCCACTGCTTCCTCCGGATGCCCAAGTTGCCGGGCGAGGATGCCGAGGTTCACCAGGGCGTCGGCGTCCTTGGGGAAACGTTGCACGATGCGCTGGTACTGCGCGTACGCGTCGGCGTACCGCCCGCTCTCCAGCAGAAGCCGCGCCAGGGCGTTCTGCGGGCCGGGCTCGCCAGGATTGGCGGCGATGGCGCGCTGCAGCGCGGCCACTGCGCGGTCCACGTCGCCCTGTTCGGCGACGGCCCGCGCCAGCCGCATCTGTGCCCCGCTGTCGTAGGGAGCGAGCGTGACCGCGGCCTCCAGCGCGGGCAGGTCGTCCAGCCTGTTGCCCAGGTAGAAGTGCGCCAGATCGAGGCCGCCCCAGGCGACCAGCGCCACCGCCAACCCGGCGCGCAACGCGCGCGCGCCCGCCGAGGCCCCGGTGAGCCAGCGCGTGAGGTTGCGTCCCGCACCGGCGGCGGAGGGAGCGCGCTCGGCGGCCGGGGCGCGCTGGTCGATCAGGAGGGCGGCGATGCGGCGGTCGCGCAGCTTCCAGATGGCGCCGTCCAGCAGAAAGTGATGGATGTTCACCAGCGCCGTAAAGATGAGGAAGCTGACGGTGAAGTCATAGTGGAAGAGGGAGCTGACCAGCCAGGGTCCGGGGATGAACAGGGCGATGCCGCCGGCGAGGAGCACGGCGAAATAGGCCGCCGGACGCCAGCGCCGGCCCTGCGCCTGGGCCTCGCGGCGCGCGTAGTAGCTGGTGATCCACAGGTACTGGGTGGAGTGCAGCACCGCCAGGATGCCGCTGCTGTAGCGGGTCTGCGGCACCTGCAGACCGTAGGCCAGGCCCAGCAGCGCGGGCAGCACGAACCACAGGAACTGGCTGGCGAACAGGGTGAGAGGAGCGGCCAGGGCGCGCACCCCCACGCGCTGCGCCAGCCGCCACAGCGCCCATCCCCCCAGCAGCACGAACGCGGCGGCGCACACCAGTTCGGCCGGCCGCGACACCGCGGCCGGGAGGCCCAGCGAGATGACCACGGGATCGTCGGAGGGGCCGGTGTGGAAGGTGAGGAAGAGCATCACGTACGAAGCCAGGAACGACAAGTAGAGGGCGTGGCGCTCGCTCGGGCTGGGCTGGGCGGCATTGCGCCGCGCGAACATCATCAGCAGCCCGTAGTTCTGTCCGGTGTAGTGCCACGGGCTCCAGGTCACGTAGACGGTGAAGAGCCAGGGCACCAGGCGGAAGGAGAAATGGGAGAGCAGGGCGGTCAGCAGCAGTAGCAGGGTCAGGTGCAGGGTGAAGAGGCGGTAGCGGGAGAACTCTTCGCGCGTGCGATAGGCGCGGTAGATGGTGGCCATGAAGTGCGGGTAGTTGAAGACCAGGGCCAGTCCGTAGAAGGCCACTGCCCAGGCCTGCTGGTGACTCTGGCCCAGGGGATAGGCCAGCAGAAGCAAGGGCGCCGACCAGGCGCTGCAGCCTACCAGCAGGTCCAGCCAGGGACGGTAGATCCAAGCCGAAGCCGTGCTCGCGGCCGGCGCGGACCCGGGATCTCCTCCCTCCCCACGGCGTTTGCGGTGCTTCGCTGTCATGGCCCTCCCACGGCGCCGGCGGCGTGCTGAGGTGCGACTGTAGCCGACTTTTGCGGACGAAGAAAGGCCCTTCCAGGCTACCGGGCGCAGCCTCCTGCCCGGGGCGGGGACGCGCCCCTAGAAACGCGCGCGCTGCAGAACGCGCTCCGCTGCCTGGGGGAACGAGGCTTCCGCCTGCAGAAAGAAGACCTTGGGCCGGAGCGCCAGGCCCACGCTCGTGACCTCGTGGCCGCTGGGACTCTGCTTGAAGGCCTCGAAGGCGGCCCGGTCCTTCCAGCGCGCCAGGCTGACGATGTGCTCGCCGCTCTCGTCCGCGAAGAGCTCGATGGAGCGTAGGTCCGGCTGGAAGCGGACTTGGCTGACCAGGAAGTCTTGCGCCAGCTCCAGGAACCGGGGTCGCTGCTCGGGCTCGCAGGTGAACAGGGAGAGGACTACGAAGGAGCGTTCCTCGGGCGGAAGTGCCGGTTCATTCATGGCTGCTCCTCTTGGGGATGACGTTCACTGGCGCGCCATCCCCAGGCCTTGCCGGTCCTCCATGGAAGCGCTGCGGCGGTCGTCGAGGAGGGCAAAGCCGCGGTTCACGCCGGTGTCGACGCGCTCCAGGTAGACGCGCAGCACCGCCTGGCGCTCGGGAGGGAGATCGGGGATCACGTCCCGCAGCAGCGCGCGCATGCGCCGCATCACCTGGATGGAACCGGCGCCGTAGTAGCGGATCTCCTCCAGCGCCAGGCTGACGAGGTCCTGCCAGCGCGGGCAGGGAAAGGCCACGCGCAAATTGCCGGCAGAGTCGTAGAGCCGTCCCGCTTGCAAACGGCGGTTGCCCAGGCAGCGCAGCAGGTCCTCGATGTAGTCCAGGGCCTGCACCGCGGTGGTGGGATCGTTGATGGCCGGGGAGAGCGCCTTGATGGCGATGTCCACCAGCAGGCGGAGGGCGTACTTCGGGTCCTGCTCGAAGGTGCGCTCCGGTCCCAGCAGGATGGCCTTGCGCAGGCCGGCCTCGGCAATGGGGGCTTGGCCGCCACGCACGTGCAGCAGGGGCGCACCGTCCATGGTGGCTTCCCCGACCGATTCGACCATCTCGATCACAGCGTCGGCCTGGGTGGCCAGGCGGACCAGGGAGGCGAGGTCCAAGGCTCCGATCACCCGGGGCGCGCCAAAATGGCAGAGCGTCTGGCGGACCGGAGGGAGCATGGGTTTGACCTGGGAGGCGGGCTCCACTGCCACGCCCTCGCCCGGCCCGGCGGACAGCGGAGGATACATCTCGACGATCACCTGCCGCCCCGTCTTGCCCACGTAACTGAGCACGTTGCTGATCTTGAGCAGGGCCAGCCGCTGCACCAGGCGCGCCAGCACCATCACGCTGGCCACCACCAGCACCACCACGCACCACGAGGTCAGCAGAGGGACGCTGCCGGAATGGGCCCGGCCCACCCAGGCCAGCGCGGACAGCGCATAGATGAAAGTCGCGGTGAAGACCCCGATGGCGTGAAAGACGAAGGGGTCGCGCGAGAGCCACAGCACCAGCCGCGGCGAATAGGCGGTGGCGTTGAACTGCATCATCACGAAGGCCAGAGAGAAGACGATGCCGGTGAGCGCCATCATGCCCGAGGCCACCGAAGAGAAGATCCCGATGGCGGCTTCGGCACTGAGGGCCGAGAACTGGCCGGGGAAGAAGCGGACTTCGAGCCGAGGGAAGGCCATCCCGAAGGCCAGCGCGGCCAGCGCATAGCCCATCGGGATCCACCAGAAGGACTCCCCAAAAGCGTGGCGGCGCCTCAGCGTCTTCATGTGACCGCGACCTCCCAGGCCGCCGGAAAAGGCAGCCTCGGCGGAGCGGGGCCCGTGGAAGAGGGCCGGAGGAGGGGCGGCTTCGCCGGCGCTCCCTCCTCCGGGTTGGAAGATCAGGTCAGCGGACCTGCTGGACCTCCTTCAGGCTGGGCCACGGGGCCTGCCACAGGACCTTGGCATCGATCGCCTCGTGCGGATACAGGCGCAGCGACTGCAGGTCGGCGGGCTGCATCACGATGTCCACGCGGCGGTTGTAGGCCAGCCACCGGGTGCGCGGGCTGCTCGACAGCTTGGCTTCCGGAAGCGCCGGATGCTGCGCGTCGAGCTCCGCCACCATGGTCTTGTCGAGTGGCTTGCTCTTGCCGAAGAACTGGATCTCGATCTTGTCGGCAGCGATGCCCTGCGCCACAAGATAGTCCTTGACCCGGTTCGCGCGGCGCTCGCTCAGCTTCAGGTTCGCCTTGGTGGTGTCGCGCGGATCGGTGTAGCCGGCGATCATGAGCTTCGCCTCCGGCGTGTGCTGGAGGTAGATGCGGAAGATCTCGGCCACGCGCTCCAGTTCCTTCTGCTGGCTGGCCACCAGGCCCAGGTCGGGATGACGCCGGTCCGGGTAGCCGGTGGGGAAGAAGATGCTGACCAGGTTGGTTTCGATCAGGCCTCCCAGGTGCACGTTGGCCGTCTTGCTGTCCGAGCCGCCGCAGACGTTGGTGGAGGCCAGGGTGTAGGTCTTGGTCTCATCCACCTTCCCGATCTGCATCTTCTCGGGCACGGGCGCGACCTCCGTGTTCCCGTTGACGTTCACGTTGCCCACCGGCTGCAGCGTGACCGCGTCGGCATGGGCGGTGGTCCAGTTCAGCTCCGTCTTCTCGTTGACCAGCACCTGCTCGCCCACCTTCAGGTAGGTGACTTCCGGCTTGGCGGAGGTCAGCGAGGACTGGATCGTGGGGTCGACGGCGACGGTCTGGGACTGCTTCACCCAGCCCCCGGGTCCGACAGCCGCGAAGTTGTAAGTGGTGGTCTTGCGCGGCGAAACCGTCTCGTCGCCCTGGGCGGCCGGCACCGGCTTGGCGGCGGCGTCGGCGGTCATGGTGGCATCGACGGTCTCGAGCGAGGACCAGGCCAGCTTGGCCGGATCATTGCAGAAGATCTGGCCGGGCGTGGCGGTGAACTGGCCGCTCGGCGGAGCCACCACCACTTGGGCGCTGGCGGCTCCCGCATCGAAGCGCGGCCGGGCGATGGGCTTGCCGGCATCCGGCCACGGCTGCATCTCCGTCTTGCCGCCCTTGTGCAGCCAGAGGATGGTCCGCATGTTGGGCTCGATGGTCACCGGGCCGGAGAACAGTTCCGTGCCCCTCCAGGTGACGGTCACCTGGTGCGTGCCCGGGGGCAGGATCAGTTGCTGGGACCAGAAGATGTGGTTGTTGAACTCATCGCCGTGTCCCACGAAGTAGTCCGGGGTCTTGCCGTTGACCAGGACGGCGTTGCGTCCCCCGCCTTCGATCTGCAGGGCGCCGAAGGGCCCCTTGACGGCCTCACCCTTGGGAACCAAGGAGAAGCTCATCTCGGGATTCTTCCCCGGCTTGGCGTCGATCTCCTGGACCTGCGGCGCGTAGCCGTAGTTGTAGACGCCGATGGTGTGTTTGCCGGGGGTCATGAACACGTCCCGGGTGTTGTTGCCGATGGGGGTTCCGTCCAGGAAGACGTAGGCCTCGGGCGGGTGAACCTTGACCTTGACCCGCGCTTCCTGGGCAAACGCCGCCACGCCGAAGACCACCACCAGCAGCAGTGCTAGTGTCATCCTCTTGTACGACATGGTTGCCTCCCTAAGGGTGTGGATTTCCGCTCTGGGTGCTCGTGTCACTCGGTGTCCGTCTCTTGCTCCGTTACCGTTGCTTCGTTTACGGGCGGACAAGCAGCCGGGCTGCCTGCCCGCCCCTGGTTGTGGAACGGCCGCTTGGGGAGGCGGACTCTCTCACGACTTCTGGCCCTGAACCGGCGCCTCTCGCATGACGGCTCGGCCGCGCGGCCGGGAGGATCTCCCGGCCCCGGGGCAGTCCGCGCGCACAACGCGCTCCATACCCTGAATGCTAGGAACACTTGCCCCTCCCGCCTACTGACAAAATTGCCAGTCCCGCCACAAATTTTGCAGAGGGACTCTGGAGCGTCCGCCGCAGGCGGCGACGCGAGCGGCTGCACCTTCCGCGGGCCTGCCCGGGGCGGCTTCCCAAAACGGGAAGCGGCCCGGCAGTTTTCCACATCACACGCATCTGTGTTCGGCGCACTTTACTGGGCGGCGATTCGGGGCGAACCTTGTCCACGTGGAAGCCCGGCCACTCCCTCCGTGGCTCTCCTAGGGCGACGTCGATGAAGAAGAGCGGGTCAACCCGCCGTCCTGGGCCCCCGCAGGCGTTCCACTCCTGGACGCTGGGCCATCGTGTCGCGTTGGAAACCCTGATCTCCGACCTCTCCGCCAGCCTGGTCGATCTGCCCGCGGGCGCCGCCGAGAAGAGGATCCACCGTGCCTTCGAGGAGATGCTGGAGTTCTTCCGCCTGGACCGGGTCTCGTTGTGGGAGTTCTCCCAGGACCGCTCGCAGATGATCCTGCTGCACAGCCGTCACTCCAAGGGCACGCCCAGCGCCCCCGCGCGGGTCAGTGCCCGCGACTATGATTGGACGGCGAGCCGCCTGCTGCGCGGCGAATCCATCCTGGTGCACGGGCCGCACCAGCTCCCGGAAGCCGCCTCCGCGGTCAAGGAGTTCCTCTCCCAGCAGGGCATCCGCTCCTGGATGGCCCTGCCCCTGCGCCGCGAGGGCGCCGTCTTCGGCGCCCTGGTCTTCGTCTCCCTTCGCCGCGAGATCCACTGGGACCGCCGCGTCATCGCCCGGCTGCAGACCGTCGCCGACATCTTCGGCAGCGCCCTGGCCCGCTACCGCGCCGAGCAGGCCTTGCGCCAGAGCGAGGTGCTGAAAACCTCGGTCCTCAACTCCATGGAGAGCCAGGTGATCGTGGTGGACCGCGAGGGCGTGGTCCTCGCCACGAACCGGGAGGTCGCGGATTTCTGCCCGGCGCAGTCGTGCTCGGAGTGCGTGAAGGTCGGAGCCGACCACCTGGCGGAACTGCATCGCTGCGCCCAGCCGGGCAACACCACGGTGCAGGACATCGTGAACGGCGTCCAGGCTGTGCTTCGCGGCGCCCGCCCGATCGCTGAGCTGGAATATCAGGTCCAGAGCGGGGCCCGGCAGCGCTGGTTCAGCACGACGGTGACCCCGCTGACGGGCAGCGAGCGCGGCGCCGTCATCGTGCACCGCGACATCACCAGCCGCAAGCGCGCGGAATCGGAGCTGCGCGAGAGCGAGGACCGCTTCCGCAAGCTGGCCGACGAGGCCCCGGTGATGATGTGGACGCGGGACGCGGAGGGCGACTTCATCCACGTCAACCAGTACGGGCTGGAGATGACGGGCTGGCGCGCCGAAGACTTCACCCTGTCCAAGTGGATGGCGGCCATCCATCCCGACGATCTGCAGAAAAACTTCACCGTCTGGGCCCAGGCCATGGACGCCCGCCAGAAGTACATGCTGGAGTACCGCTACCGGCACGCCAGCGGCCAGTACCGCTGGCTGCTGGCCTGCGGCATGCCCCGCTACCTGGCGGACGGCAGCTTCGCCGGCTATGTCGGCATCGGGGTGGACATCCAGGACAAGAAGGAAGCCGAGCAGGCCCGCCAGGAGCTGGCCGGACGCCTGCTCCGGGCCCAGGAGGAGGAGCGCGCTCGCATCGCCCGCGAATTGCACGACGACATCGCCCAGCGCCTGGCCCTGCTCACCATCCGCCTGGGACAACTGGAGAAGGAAGCTTCCCTGGCGGAAGACGCGGAGCGCGTCGCCGACCTGCGCCGCCAGGCCAAGCAGCTCTCCCTGGACGTCAGCCACCTCTCCCACCTGCTGCACTCTTCCTACCTGGAGAACCTGGGGCTGGCGGCGGCGGTGGAGAACCAGTGCCGGGAAGCGGCCAAACTGCATCACCTGGAGATCGAGTGCAAGGTGCGCGACCTGCCGCGGATGTTCGACCACGACGTGGCCCTGAGCCTGTTCCGGGTGCTGCAGGAGGCCCTGCGCAACATCATCCGACACAGCCATGCCGACAAGGTGCAGGTGGATCTGCTGGCCGATGCCGCCGGCATCCATCTGCGCGTCAGCGACGACGGTGTGGGTTTCGATCCCGCCGCGCCCGGCAACCGCGAAGGGCTGGGGCTGGTGAGCATGCGCGAGCGCCTGCGCCTGGTGGGCGGGAGCCTGACCGTCACCTCGCAGCCCGGGCGTGGCACCCGCGTCGAGGCCCGGGCCCCGCTGGCGCACCTCGACCGCCATGCCCCGGCGCACGCCCCCGACATTCTGGAGAAGGCAGGATAGGAGGAGCCATGAACCGCCATCACGGAGCCCGCCTGCTGCTGGCCGACGATCACACCCTGGTGGCAGAGGCCTGCAAGAGCCTGTTGGAGCCCGAGTTCCAGGTGGTGGGCATCGTCCCCGACGGCCGCGCCCTGCTGCGCGCCGCCCTGGAACACCGCCCCGACGCTGTGGTGGTGGACGTGGGCATGCCCCTGCTCAACGGGCTGGACGCGGGCGAGCAGATCAAGCGCCTCCTGCCCGCGGTCAAGCTGGTCTACCTGACCATGGAGGCGGCCCCGGAACTGGCGGCCGAAGCCTTCCGCCGCGGAGCCTCCGGCTACGTGCTCAAGAGTGCGGCAGCGGAGGAACTGGTCACAGCTCTGCGCCGGGTCCTGCGCGGCGAGTCCTACCTGTCTCCCCAGCTCACCAAGGAGACGGTCAACTTCCTTATCCGGACGCGCAAACCGGGGCTGCGGGAAAGGCGCATCACCAAGCGCCAGCGCGAGGTCCTGCAACTGCTGGCCGAAGGCCGCTCCATGAAAGAGGTGGCGAGCGTTCTGGACCTGAAGCCGGGGACGGTCGCCTTCCACAAGTACCGCATCATGGAGAGCCTGGGAGTGAAGACCAACGCCGAGCTGCTGCAGTACGCCATCAAGCAGCACATGATCCCTTCCTGAATCGGGCCGCCGACCGGCTCCTCGAGCCGCAAAAGCCAGCAGTTTTGCCAGTAGGCAGATTGCGGCGCGTCCAGTTAGCCTCTAAGCGTGCCACCCTGCCAAGAGGGGGTCATCCGTGGTGGAGCACGCCTTTTACGAGCGGAGCGGAGACCCGGTCGCGGTGACCTCGCGCCCCCGCGTGCTGCTGGCGGACGACAATCCCGAGATCCTGGACACGGTCGCCGAGATCCTCAAGCGGGAGTGCCTGGTGCTGGAGGCGGTGCTGGACGGGCAATCGGTACTGCGCGACGCCCTCACCCTGCGCCCCGACGTCATCGTCCTGGACATCTCGCTGGGCGACCTGACCGGCATTGAAGTGGCCCGGCACCTGCAGGAGATGGGGTGCAGGGCCAAGATCGTCTTCCTCACCGTTCACGAGAATCCCGACTTCATCCGCGCCGCCTTCGAGGCCGGCGCCAGCGCCTACGTCTTCAAGTCCGCCCTGGGCACCGACCTGATCGAGGCCATCGAGGCGGTGAACGCGGGGGAGACCTTCATCTCCTACATCTCCTGAGCGAGGCCGCGTGAGCGAAGGGTTCCTCTACTCGGGCAACGAGTGGGTGCTGCTGCTGGTCTTCCTGGCCGGCATCCTGGCCGTGGGCGAAGTCGGGTTTCGCCTGGGACGCCGCGCCGACGCCAGCCTCCGCGAGAAGGCCAAGTCCCAGGTGACGGCGGTGGAGGCCGGGCTGCTCGGCATCCTGGGGTTGCTGCTGGCCTTCACCATGTCCATGGCCGTCTCCCGCTTTGAGATCCGCAAGCAACTGGTGCTGGAGGAGGCCAATGCCATCGGGACCTCCTACCTGCGCACGCGCGTGCTTCCCGAGCCGCAGGGCCCCGAGCTCGCCGGGCTGCTGCGCCGCTACTTGGAGGTGCGGCTGCAGTCGGCGAGCGGGAGCCCCAGCCCCCAGGGCCTCGCCGCCCAGAGAAGAGAGGCGGAGCGCCTGCAGGCGGAATTCTGGTCGCGGGCGGCCGATTACGCCCAGAAGGATCCCAACCCGGTCAAGGTGGGGCTGCTGCTGCAGTCCTTGAACCAGGCCATCGACTTGGAAGCCGCCGGCTGGATGGCGTTTCACAACCACGTGCCCGCGACCGTGATCTGGGCGGATGCGCTGATGAGTCTGCTGGCGGCGCTGCTGGTGGGATACGGCGCCGGCCTGGAGGGGCGGCGGCAAGTGCTCCCGCAGTGCCTGCTGGCCCTGGCCATCACGCTGGTGCTGGGCGTCATCGTCGACCTCGACCGCCCCTACCACGGCTTCATCCGGGTCAGCCAGCAGCCCATGTTCGACCTGCAGCAGCAGATGCGTCCGCCCCAGCCCTAGATTGCCTCACCGGGCCGGGCAAGGGCGATTTCCCCTCCTCTGCAAAAACTGCTAGTTCCGCCGCTCGCCGCTCTCTCCTAGCTTAGACGTAGCCAGGAAGGCGCAATTCCCGGGAAGGAGAACCATATGCCTACGGCAAAGAAGAGCATTTTGTGGACCATCGTTCTGGTGGTCCTGGTCCTGTTGGCAGTGAGCGTGGCCGCCTCGGCGCAAGGGCGCGAGATGTACCAAGCCACGGCCCTGGGGCAGGGGACCCAGATGGGGCAGCTCTACAGCGTGAACATCATCATCGAAAGCTACTCCACGGAGGAGGACCGGCAGGTCCTGATCGAGGCCTTCACCCAAGGCAAGAACGATGGCCTGGTTAATGCCATCAGCAAGATGCCGTCCAAGGGACGGATCGCCATCACCGGCACCCTGGGCTACGACATCAAGTACGTGCGGGCATTTGCCACGCCCACCGGCAAGAAGATCCGCATCGCTACCGATCGCCCCCTGCGTTTCGGGGAACTGTGGCGCGACAACCGCTCCACCGACTACAGCCTCTCGGTCATCGAGCTGGACATCAGCGACGTCAAGGGGCAGAGCGGCGGCGTCCTTATCCCGGCGGCCAAGCTTCTGATCAGTAAAGAAGGGGAGTTGACGATCGAGGCCTACCAGAACCCCTGGAAGCTGACCAACGTCATGGCGCGGTGAGCATCGGCGCTGGGCCAGGAAAAGAGGTGGAAGCATGTTGCTCGGAATGCTGGCGGCGCTGGCGGGCCTGGTCTTCGTCGGGCTTCTCCTGTACGGCGCCTACCGCGAGACCGGGGAGGAGTGCCGGTCGGAGTCCTGGAACCATCGCGGCGCTGCCTGAACCGGGAGCATGCGGCGCATCCGGCCGGGCGAGGGAGGGGACCATGCATTCGAGAAGAAGAAGCGCCCGCGCAGTCCTGGGCCTGGCCGCCGCTGTCCTCGTGCTGGCGGCGAGTGCTGTCGCCTTCGCCCAGGGCAAGCACCAGACCTTCGGCGCCACGGCGGTGGGCGAAGGGTCTTACCTGGGCAAGACCTTCAACGTCACCATCATCCTCGAGAGCTACTCGACGGCCGAAGACCAGCAAGTCCTGCTGGACGCCTTCGCCCAGGCGGGCAACCAGGGCGTGGTCAACGCGCTCGCCAAGATGGGCTCCAAGGGGCACATCGCCATCACCGGCACCCCGGGCTACGACATCAAGTATGCCCGGGAGTTTTCTTTGCCCGACGGAGGCCGCAGGATCCGCCTGGTGACCGATCGCCCCATCACCTTCGGCGAAATGTGGAGCGACAGCCGCGCCACCGGCTATACCCTGTCCGCGCTCGAACTCGAACTCCGCCCCGGCCAGGACGAGAGCCGCGGCACCCTGGTGCCCGCCTGCCAGTTCTCCATCAGCAAGGAGAAGGAACTCACCATCGAGGCCTACGCCGACCCCTGGAAGTTGACGGACGTCGTCGTCTGGTAGCCGCGATCTTTCGCCCAAGAGCGCAGCACGCGGAAGGGAGTTTCAGTCCCCTGCCGCCGCGTGCAGGGGCACGGTGACCGTGATCTCGGTGCCGGCGCCGGGCCGGGAACTCACGTTCAGGCGGCCGTGCACCAGGCGCAGCCGCTCGCGCATGCCCAGCAGCCCGATGCCGTGGCTGCCGGGCAGGGCCTCCGGGTCGAAGCCGCGGCCGTCGTCGGCGATGCGCACCACGATGGCGCTCTCGCCGCGGCGCAGCGAGACCGCGGCGTGGCTGGCGGCGCTGTGCCGCATGACGTTGCCCAGCGACTCCTGGATCACCCGGTAGAGGCACAGGGTGGTGTCGGCGTCCAACTCGGCCGGCATGTTCTCCTCTTCCACCTCCACCTGGATGCCGTAACGCAGCGCCACTTCCTTGCAGAACTCGCGCACCGCCGGCAGCAGCCCCAG
>Ga0187776_10001223_pt1 | contig 12740 bp, 13 predicted proteins | sample 0216_BV02_MP12_2_FD_132426 | JGI IMG/M metagenome (GOLD analysis project Ga0187776, IMG submission 132426) | Tropical peat soil microbial communities from peatlands in Department of Meta, Colombia - 0216_BV02_MP12_20_MG | ecosystem: Environmental > Terrestrial > Soil > Wetlands > Peat | place...
ATGGAAGGGCCTTGGCGCCGATTCCGAAGAGAAGCACGAGCCTGCGAGCGACATCGACACTGGAGTGGCGGATCGTCTGAAAGCGCTTGACCCCAACCGGCCGATTAGAGAAGCGGACATGCGGAGCTGCACCGCACATGTCCGCTTATGGGGGGTAAAGCAGACATGATCCTGCGGAAATCCGCTTTCGCGGTGGCTATGCGGGGTAAAGCGGACATGGCTTTTTGCGACGCACGTGTCTCCTTTTGACCCAAAGCGGACATTGCGGGTCTCGCGTGCCGCAATTTGGGGATGTATTTTACGGTCTCAGAGGTAAGGACGATGGCCGACCGGGTAGCAAGCCACTACAGCGAAGACCTCAAACTGGCCGATGCAATCGCGGAAAAACTGCGGAGTGTCGGCAAAGACCTCAATAAATTGACGACCGCCGATCTCGCCGCAGTAGACGAATTTCATATTCGCGGCCGAAAAGCGACACTGGAATTGGGCGAGAAAATGAATTTGAACGCCCACTCGCACGTTCTTGACATCGGGAGTGGCTTGGGTGGTCCAGCAAGAACACTGGCCGAGACATATGGCTGCCGTGTCACCGGCATAGATTTGACTCAAGCATTCTGCGACGCGGCAACTGCAATGTCCGGTTGGGTCGGCCTCGGCAGCCGCGTGTCTTTCAAGCAAGGCGACGCCACAAACTTGCCTTTCGAGAACCAGACGTTCGATGCGGCGGTGACGATCCACGTTGCAATGAATATTGCCGCCAAGGACAAGATGTATTTGGAAGCCCGCAGGGTTCTAAAGCCCGGTGGGGTTTTTGCCGTTTACGATGTGCTGCAAGGCGAAGGTGGCGAAGTCCTTTATCCTGTGCCTTGGGCACGCGACCCGTCAATCAGCCATGTCGCGCCGCCTGACGAAATGAAATCTTTTTTGACCAATGCGGGATTTAAACTGCTCGATGTTCGAGACTCGACCGAAGAGAGCCAGAGTTTTTTCGAAAAAATGACGGCGCAAATGGCAAAAACCGGCACGTCTCCCGTCATTTGGCAGCTTTTTCTAGGTGAAGATTTTCCGGCGATGGCGCGCAATCAGGTCCGCAACGTGACCGAACGGCGGATTAGGACCGTTACTTTTATTTGCGTCGCGTGAAAGCCATGTTCGGCCAAATCCAAACAACATCTGCTTCTGAGGATGAAACAGCACTGATGTCAGAGATCGAAAATGGTGAGCGTCCATATCCACGACCCCTGTCCGGGGCAAAAGTTGGACGTCTGCCATCGGCGCTCGTGCCAGCCCGTACCGCTCTTATTGGTTGCTACGTGATGCTGGAGCCGCTTGACGCAGCGCGACATACAGCTGATCTGTTCGAGGCGTCGCATGGAAGCGAAGCCTCGCTTCGAATCTGGGACTACCTGCCGTGGGGTCCCTGGAAATCCGAAGCGGAGTTCACGAACGTCCTGCGTCAGCAGACCGCGCGCCAAGATCAGGTTTACTATGCCATTCGATTGGCGGCAGGTGGGAAAGCATGCGGCCAGACGAGCTTTCTCGATATTCAACCGGAACAAGGGGTGATTGAAATCGGATCGATCTGGTTTGGTCTGACGCTGCGGCGTACGCGAAGCGCGACCGAGTCGATGTACTTGATGTTGCGTTACGCGATGGACGATCTCGGTTATCGGCGCATGCAATGGCGTTGTAATGCACTAAATGCTGCTTCCCGTGCGGCGGCCCGCCGACTTGGCTTCCGCTTTGAGGGCATTTTCTACAACCACATGATCTCTAAGGGACGAAACCGAGATACGGCTTGGTACTCGATCCTTGACGACGAGTGGCCAGAGGTCCGCGAAATCATGGAACGATGGCTTGCGCCGTCGAATTTCGATCAAGACGGCACTGCCAAAACCTCGTTGGGCGCGCTTATGGAAGAACGCGGCCCCAGCCGCCGGGCGTGATGTCGGCGAACCAGCGGAATGTCCGCTTTTGGCCCAAAGCAGACATCACCCTTTGCACCGCACGTGTCCGCTTTCGGGAGTGAAGCGGACATCGCGCAGCCTTATCGCAAAGTCCGCGCATCAGGCGATAGCCCATTTTAAAGCGCGGCGGGCAATAAAATCTGCGCTTCATGCTGAGCGCGATGTGCAACGCATCGACCCGATGGCCCGTCAAGCGGGAATCAGGATTGCCAATATAAGAAGGAATACCAGCCCGCAGACGGTGAGCGTGGGGCCGCAAATCTCTTGCGCGTACTCTGCTCGCTTCCGTTTGGTCTCCCTGCCAATGCGGGCGAAGCGCCCCGCGACGGCAGCGCTATTCCAGTTCACAACGGCGATCGACATGGCTGCCTCCAGATTTGGTGTTCATCACAGTTAGAACTGCACTCGCGGTATGCCTGTGATGAGGGTCACAAGATTTGCGTTTGGTATCGCGCTACGGCGGAGCCGACACCTCGCGCAGTGGCTTAACAGAACGCCCAGGAGGCAAGGAGATTTTCAGCTTTGCAAAAATTCTGAGTTCCGCCCGAGCCGATTTGCCGCGTAGTGGATCAGTAAGAATTGGGACCCATATTGCGAATATGGTTGATACGTTTCCTCTAAAATACGAATTGACGACTAGACCCTGCGCAATCCACGCAGCCCGTTATCGTTGGGTCATTACTGGAAACGGTAAGCCTATACAGACATCAATGAGCTCATTCGAAACGCCGGCAATGGCCGATGCGGATGGGAATGTCGCGCTCGAAAAACTCATAAGGTCGTCGATGATTGGACAACGCGCACGGCGACTTCGCCAAGAAAAAGGTATTTAACAGACACAGGCGGTCTTCTTGTCTGGTGGGTGAAATGTCGTAAGTCGCGGAGTCCTGCCGCTATCGCAACCGCCTGATCATGTTTGCGCAGGTCAATTTCGCGAATGTCCGATAGCGGTACAGTGTTGCCGTGACAACGGGTTCTTCTTTGCCTTGTGAGGTGGAACAGGAAGCAATGCGAATTCAATCTGGAAATGTCTGCATTTGAGCCAGTACGATGGCTCCGTCGGGGCATGATTCGCGAGACGACACCAATGGCACTTTTCAGCAAGCGGACGCTCAGCCCGAGGGAACGCTTCGAGTGCGCGCTGAGGGAAAAGCAGGCGGGCCGGGAGAATCTCGCCGAACGGCTGAACGCTGCCGAAGCAATTCTTGGGCAAAGACGTGATGCGGCTGAACGGCTGGCGATTACCGGTGCTACCGACGCGCAGCTTGATCGAGCAGAGACTGAAATGCGTGCCGCCGAAGACCGCGCCAACACGCTACGAGCGGCATTGGGGCAACTCGACGAGCAGATCGTCGCGACCGAACGCGAACTGGCCGACGCCAAGGCGCAGCGCGACCGCGACATGATGGCCGATGAACTTGGGAGGATGGTCGCGGCAATCGAGCGAGCCGCGCCGGGATTTGATAACGGCGCCACAGCACTGGTGGCGGCTGTCACACAAAATGCAGCGTCAGTGTTGGAGGCAACCAACTTCGCAGCTAACGTTGATGCGGTGCGTCGCGAGGTTCTTTTGGCGGCTCAAGTGGTTTGCGCGGGACTACGATCCACCGCGGTGCGCACGCGCGCCGGCAATACGAACATTGCGTCCCCAGCGTCCGAGCCAGAGCCGCTGCGCCCGTCGGAGAATGAACACCAACTGGTCTATACGCTCAATCCGCTGCTTTGGCGGGAGAATGGTAAGGTGCGAAACGTGCCGGCCTTTGCGCGGATCGATCTGCCAAAAAAGTTGCTGCTGGTCGCGCTGCGGCACCAGCATGTGGACTACTTAAACGCCCGGCGTGTGCAGACCCTGATGAAGGTTCATGGTAGCGGTCAGTTCCAAGCCCCGCCCCATGCCGCCGATCCACGGCTCGTCGATCTCGATGCTCTCGCCGCACGTGAGCAGGAGAGCGCCAAGGCCGATCATGCTGCGTGAGTGCAGCTTCTCGGTCTAAGTTCCCAGAAGTTGGCATAGAACAGGACCGATCGGGTTTCGGACCTTCTACCATTTGCCGGGCCAATTTACCCCAGGAGCGTATGGGTCTTCGCGGTCATATGAATATGGGTTGCGGCCATACGAGCGGACCGTTGAGCCAGTGGAGGTCGCGCGAGATTGCGATTTCACGGCACTCTTAGTCTCTGCCGTCCGCTTAGCGGCAAAGCTCGGTCCGGAGAACGCAACCACCAACCCGGCAGCAAATGCCACGGCGTGAATTCTTGCCAAAATCATCCTCATCACCAAGTCGACTGGCTGGTACTTTCGTCAATTCGCAACTGCTGTCGAATCATTTGTCCGTTATCAAAAGTGAGCTTGCGGCCTCCAATTGGTTGCTTTCATGGACAAAGCGGACATGGCGCGGCCATTGGAACTTACATAAAATTGATTTCCCTCCCTTTATCGTCATCGACGACAAAGGCAACGACTTCTTGAAAAGTTTAAATCTGGGGTAAGTTGGTGAAGCCTGCTTCGCTATCGGTCCACTCGGTCGTTCAGTGGCTCGTCCACGGCGCGCGCAACGCGGCGCTGTCGCAGGAAGTGCTGACTGAACTCTGCGAGCGGCTGACCGCAGCCGGATTGCCGCTGTGGCGCGTCACTGTGTTCGTGCGCACGCTGCATCCGGAAATCGTCGGACGTCGGTTCGTTTGGCATCCTGAGACCGGCACGGTGGTCACCGACGGCAGTTTCGAGTTGCTCGAACGCCGGGCTTTTCTCGACAGTCCGATGGTGCACGTGAGCAATACCGGCGAGGCCTTTCGGCGGCGGCTCGCCGATCCGGACTGCGTGATGGACTATCCGGTCCTGCACGACCTGCGCGACGAAGGCGTCACCGATTATGTCGTGGCGCCGCTGCATTTCTCCGGTGGCGAGGTGCATTTCTCTTCCTGGGCGACACGGCGGCCCGGCGGTTTTACCGATGCCGATATCGAGGCCATCCAGTCACTGATTGCGCCGTTGGCGCGGGTCGCCGAAATCCGCGCCTGGTATCGCGTCGCCGGCAATCTTTTGACCACTTACGTCGGCAAGAATGCCGGCGAGCGCGTGCTCGCAGGACATATTCGCCGCGGCGACACCGAGGCGATCAACGCAGCGATCTGGCTCTCCGACATGCGCGGCTTCACTATTCTGGCCGATACGTTGCCGCCACAGGATCTGGTCGATCTGCTCAACCGCTATTTCGACTGCCAGGTGCCGGCGATCGTCGAGCATGGCGGCGAAGTACTCAAATACATGGGCGACGGACTGTTGGCGATCTTTCCGATCGGTGCCGAGCGCGATTTCTCGACGATCTGCGCCGCCGCGCTGGAAGCCGGCAGAGCGGCGCGCGATCAGGTTGCCGCGCTGTGTGCGAGCGACGGCGATGGCAATGGCTTGCGCTTTGGTTTGGCGCTGCATGTCGGCGACGTGCTCTTCGGCAATATCGGCAGCGGCAACCGGCTGGATTTCACTTGCATCGGCCCGGCGGTAAACTTGGCGGCGCGGCTTGAGAAGCTTGCCGGCCGCTTGGGCCGAACCATCCTCGCCTCGGAGGATTTTTTCGACCACTGTGGCGACAACGGCTTGCAAGCCATCGGCCGCTTTGCCGTCGCCGGATTTGCCGCTGAGCAAATGGTGTATGGCCTCGCCGACGAAGGGGAGGACGAAACGGGCCGAGCGCGGCGGCGACCGTGACCGGCTTCATCTGATCCTCACATTCGGACCGCTGGAATAGTGGACCGACCGGATTTTCGCGTGTCCGCTTTCGAGGTAGAGCGGACATGGCAATTGTGCCGCCAAATGTCCGCGAGTGACCCCAAAGCGGACATGATTTGCGATTATGATGTTCTTTCATCCGCCAGATATCCGTCGTTCTCGTGCAAACGTTAGCGACGGAAGCCAATGGTCCATTCCACGAACTAGTTCGGTCATCCCAACGTTCAGCCGCACTGAACTTGTCGACTTAAGGAGGAACACATGGGTTTCGTCAAAACGAAAGACGGCATTGAAATCTTCTATAAGGATTGGGGCAAAGGTCAGCCCATCGTGTTCAGCCATGGCTGGCCGCTTTCGGCCGATGACTGGGACGCACAGCTGCTGTTCTTCCTCAACCACGGCTATCGCGTCATCGCCCATGACCGCCGCGGCCACGGCCGATCTACCCAGACAGGCGATGGTCACGACATGGATCACTATGCCGATGATCTCGCCGCGCTGACTGCGTATCTCGATCTGAAGGATGCTATTCACGTCGGTCATTCGACCGGTGGCGGTGAGGTCGTGCACTATTTAGCGCGGCACGGCGAGAGCCGCGTATCCAAGGCGGCCATCATTAGCGCAGTACCGCCCCTGATGGTGCGGACGGCGGCCAATCCGAAGGGATTGCCCAAGAAGGTGTTCGACGATTTGCAAGCGCAGCTCGCGGCCAACCGCTCGCAATTCTACCGCGACCTTTCTTCGGGTCCTTTCTATAACTACAACACGACGGGCAAGCCTGCCGAGGCGACCATTCAGAACTGGTGGCGACAGGGCATGATGGGTGGCGCGAAGGCTCACTATGACGGCATCGTCGCGTTCTCGCAGACCGACTTCACCGAGGACTTGAAGAAAATCTCCGTGCCGGTTCTTGTGATGCATAGTGAAGACGACCAGATCGTTCCCTACGTTGCCGCCGGGCCGTTGTCGGCGAAGCTCTTAAAGAACGGAACGCTAAAAACCTACAAGGGGTTTCCGCACGGCATGATAACCACGCAGGCAGAGATCATAAATGCCGATCTCCTGGCCTTTTTGAAAGCTGGCGCCAAGGCGGCTGCCGCCTGAGCAAAGCGTTTGAGCAGACTTCGGAGAGACCGCCAGTAGGCGGTCTCTTTTTGCTCTGAGATGATACTGATCGATGTCCGCTTCTGGCCTTTACGCACGTGCGGACTTCACTGCGGAATGTGCTGCTAAAGCGGACGCGCCGATTGCACCGCGAAATATCTGCCTTTGATTCAGGGCGGACAACGGCTACCGTGCCCCGGCTGAGGAGTGAATTCTTGGGTCATCTCGCAATGCCGCGCTATTACTTCCACCTGACCGACGGCAAACGGGTTCTGAATAATCACAAGGGTATTGATTTGTCAGGCAATGCTGCCGCTCGCGATGATGCGTTAGCCTTGGCTCGTGACCTCAAACACGGCGCGGTAATGGCTGGATGGGATTGGGACGGTTGGTTCGTGACCATTGTGGATGCGCATGGCCATAGGGTCGACGAAATACCGATAGCAGACGTTTGAGAAGGTATGTCCGCTATTGGCCCTTAGCCGACATAGCGCGCGCCTCAAAATGCCCGCTCCTGGATGTGAAGCGGACATTCTTGCAAATCAGCGTTGATGACAGGCGCGGAAAGGTCCAGATGGCTGATAATTCACAGGAAAGTCGAAAAATCAGCCGGTGGCGCTTTTGTGTCGCTCCCATGATGGAGTGGACCGACCGTCACTGTCGGTTTTTCCATCGCCTGCTGACGCGCCGGGCGCTGATCTATACGGAAATGCTGACCACAGGTGCCGTGCTGCATGGCCGTCGCGAGCGGCTGCTCGGCTTTGATCCGTTCGAGCACCCCGTTGCGCTCCAGCTCGGCGGCTGCGATCCGGACGCCCTCGCACAGTCGGCACGCATCGGCGAAGATTTCGGCTACGACGAGATCAATCTCAATGTCGGTTGTCCCTCCGATCGGGTGCAGGAGGGTCGTTTCGGTGCTTGTCTGATGGCAGAGCCCGCCCTGGTCGGCGAGTGCATTTCCGCCATGAAGGCGAAAGTCAAAATTCCAGTCACGGTGAAGTGCCGCATCGGTATCGATGAGCAGCACCCCGAGCAGGCACTGTTCGCCTTCGCAGGAATGGTGAAGGCGGCGGGCACCGATGCGCTGATCGTTCACGCGCGGAAAGCCTGGCTGAAAGGATTATCACCGCGCGAAAACCGTGAGGTGCCACCGCTCGACTATGCGCTGGTGCGGCGCCTGAAACGGACCTTTCCGGATCTGGAAATCGTGCTCAACGGCGGGATCTCGACCCTGGAACAGGCACAGGCCGAGCTGGGCGCAGTAGACGGCGTCATGATGGGCCGCGCGGCCTATCAGGAACCGTGGCGTCTACTCGACGTTGATCCGCAGCTCTATGGCGAAGCGGCGCCTTTCGCCTCGCCGAAAGCGGCAGCATCGGCGCTCACGTCCTATATCGAACGCGAATTGGCGAAAGGCGTGCGATTGCATGCGATCACCCGGCACGTGCTCGGGCTATTTCGAGCAGTTCACGGCGCGCGTGCGTTTCGCCGGCATCTTGCGACTGAAGCGGTCAAGCCGTCGGCCTCTGCCGCCGTCATGGCTGATGCGCTCGCCCTGGTGCTGGACAGCGGTGCGAATTTCGCCAACATCGCTGCCTAGTCATTCCTTTTGCGTCGTCCGGGACATCATGATCTTGGGTTATCCGATCGGCGAGATCATCTTGCTCGCACTCTGGATCGCCGGCGCGGGCATTCTCGTTGGCATTCTCGCCGGCTTGTTCGGGATCGGCGGCGGCGCGATTATTGTCCCCGTGTTGTATGAGGTGTTTCGTCTCATCGACGTGCCCGAAGACGTGCGCATTCAGCTATGCATCGGCACCTCGCTTGCGATCATCGTACCGACCACCGTTCGTTCTTACCTTGGGCACAAACAGAAAGGCGCGGTCATCCCGGAGGTGGTGCGTATCTGGACGTTGCCGGCCATCGCAGGTGTTGTGATCGGATCCTTCACGGCATCGTTCGCGCCACCGGCTGTGTTCAAGACCGCCTTCCTCTTTTTTGTGATCTTCATTGCCATACGCATGCTGTGGGGCGGCGACCGCTGGAAACTCGGAGACGAATTGCCGGGGCGCGGTGTGCTTGCCATCTTCGGACTGATCACCGGTCTTGTTTCTTCGTTGGTTGGCGTGAGCGGTGGCGCGATTTCGAATGCAGTTCTCACGCTCTATGGGAGGCCGATGCATCAGGCGGTCGGGACTTCGGCCGGCGTCGGCGTTCCGATCACGATTGCCGGGGCAATTGGTTATACGCTGGCTGGCTGGCCGCACATGGCGCAGCTCCCGCCTTTATCAATTGGCTTTGTGTCGTTAATTGGCTTTGCGCTGATGGCGCCGGTGTCCAGCTACACAACGAGCTACGGCGTGCGGTTGGCTCACTGGCTGCCGCGAAGGAAACTGGAGATCGCCTTCGGAATATTTCTGATTCTCGTGGCACTGCGATTCATCGTCAGCATGATATGATCCGCGAAGTCAGGGATTCCCGCGCAGCCGCAACCGGTCCCCACGCACCTCCCAACTTTGCAACCGGTTAAGAAAGCTCATGCCGAGCAGATTGTTCTTGAGTTGGCCCGGTTGCACTACAAGAGCCGGCACAGAACGCTCGGTTAGTCCGCCCACAGCGAGACGATCAAGCGTCACGGCGGCGGCGCGCGTACGGCCGTTCGCGGTATCGATGTTGACTGTGTAGGGAAGAACTTCGATCGGGAGACCGGCAGCCTTGGCTGCCTCCTGGGTCAGCACAACAGAGCTTGCGCCCGTATCAAGCACCATGGGAATTCGCGTGCCGTTGATATATGCAGCTACAGAGAAGTCTCCACCGTGTCCGCGCACGACCTCAACATTGCGGCCGTGGCTGGCGACATGACCGGGCATGAGTTCAGCGATCACCCGATCGGCGACTTCACGCAGCTCGAAACGGTAGCTGTAGCCAACCACCAGGAGCAGTCCGATCACCGCCCAGAAAAGCGCCGCCTCAAAGGCTTTCGACAGCCTTTCGCGAAATAGCGCGAGCACCAGCCCACCGACGAAGACCACCATGACGAGCTTGATAGCGAGTGAGCCGACGTCATGCCGCAGCAGATTGGTTATGGCATCCTGATCGCTGCTTGCAATCAAGGCGGCCAGCGACAAGGCGACGCCAAGCAGGAGGGACCAAACAAGACGGCGGCTCACGGCATTAACCCAACGCTGCAACAGGCTTTGCGTCGTATGCCGCGAGACGGCCCGGCAATTCATCCATGATCTGGCGGCGCTCGAAATCGTTCATCATGGTCCAGCGCGCGATCTCGTCGATCGTGCGGCCGCAGCCCAGGCACAACCCGTTACGGGCGTCGAGGGTGCAAACCTTGACGCAGGGACTCTCGATCATTGGCTCGTCTCTGGCATGAATCGGATGCGACCATAAGCATCGGGGTGGGGAAGGCAACCGTAACGATTGTCGCAAGGGCTAGGTACCGGCGCGGAATAATGGCTGGCTGCTCAGCCGGCGCTTTTCCTCGGCGGACGCCTCAGGGTCGCCAGTCGATGCGATGGGTGGCGCATCTCCCGCCATAACCGGCGTCGCCGCCACCACCCGTTCTGGCGGAAACGTGACGATCACCTCGGTCCCAATACGGAGCCTGGATTTTAAATTGAATGTTCCGCCATGGAGATCGACAAGACTTTTGGCGATCGGCAGGCCAAGACCTGCGCCTTGTTCGGCCGATTTGATCGAATTCGAGCCCTGACCGAAGGATGCAAGCACAATCGGAATCTCTTCTTCCGGAATACCGGGGCCCGTATCCTTCACGCTGATGTATTGACCACCCGATGCAGTCCACCCGGCTTTGAGCCAAATCTCGCCACCCTGCGGCGTAAACTTTATCGCGTTGGAAAACAGATTGAGGCAGATCTGCCGGATGGCCCGTTCGTCGGCCCAGAGGCGCGGCAGACCCGCCTCGAAGATTTCATGGATCTGTATTTTGCGATTGCTGGCGCGCAACTTCAGCAGATGGTGGCAATCTTCGATGATGGCGACCAGCGCTACGGATTCCTCGTTGAGCTCGTAACGGCCGGCTTCGATGCGCGACAAGTCCAGAATCTCGTTGATCAGACCGAGGAGATGCACACCGGAGTTGTGAATATCTGAAGCATATTCCTTGTAGGCCGGGACGGTGTGAGCGCCGAACACTTCCGCCTTCATCACTTCTGAAAAACCGAGGATGGCATTCAATGGCGTGCGCAATTCGTGGCTCATCTGCGCGAGGAAACGCGACTTGGCGACGTTGGCAGCTTCGGCGCGCCGGCGCGCTTCATCGGAAATTGATTTCGCCTGCTCCAGCTCACCGATCAATGCGTCTTTCTCGGCACGTGCTTGCAGCGTTGCCAGCGTGCTGGAATAGAGCCGGTACGTGAGCGCGGCGAAATAACCCTGTGCCGCTACGGCCATACTACCGAGGATATAGTCGCGAACCGTACCTTGCAGCATGAAGTCGATAACGATTGCGGCGGTAACGGGAACCGTTGCCGCAAACACGGCTGCAGGCATGCTTGAGGCGAGCATGCTGGAGACTGCGATCACCAGCAGCATCACGAATAACATGACGGTGTTCGCGCTATCACCGGCACCGAGCGGATGAAGGAGAACAAACGTCCACGCCAGCCCGTAGAATAGATCGAGCACAATGAAGCGCAGGGCCCAGGCACGCGGCGAGATATCGCCCGTCGGACGTTCGAGAAACCTCCGGCATTTAATGACTATGACGACGTGAATGACGAGGACAGCGGCGGTCCATGCTCCAGCAACGATCGCGCCATTCCAGATGCTCGATATGAAGCCGACGGTCGTGACGAGAAGGAAGATGACCAGGGAGGCAGAAATCCGATTTTGCGCGTATGTGCGCAGAAGCTCGTAGTCGAAATTCGCACGAGTACCGCTGGAGGAGGTCAGGCGGACGCGGGCCTCGCGGACGTATTGCGCGGTGAGACGCCGTTTCGCCGGCGACCCTTCCGGAGGCAGCGCGGTCAGATCAGGTTGTTCGCTCGGAATTGGCATTAAATGACGCTGGCACCTGCAAAAGATCCTCGGGAGGGTTGCGCAAAATCCTTAAGACCAGGCTTAAGAGGGGCCTAAAAACCCTGGTTAATGAATATTTACGCAGGTTTGACAGTGTTTTTTGCTCGTGTTCGGCTAGCTCTGAGGGGAATTCGAACGCCCAGCGCGGGAGCAGCAGATGAAACTCTACGACAGCAAGGTCGCGCCCAATCCCCGGCGCACCCGCATTTTTCTCGCAGAAAAGGGCGTCACTATTCCGACCGAGCAGGTCGATATCGCGAAGCTGGAGCATAAGACGCTGGAGTACGCAGCGATAAATCCTTTGCAACGCATGCCGGCGTTGGTGCTCGACGACGGAACGGTGATTACGGAGTCAATTGCGATCTGCCGCTATTTCGAAATGCTCAATCCGGACCCACCGCTGTTCGGTGTCGGACCCAAGGAATCCGCGATCGTCGAAATGTGGAACCGGCGCGCCGAGATCAATTTCTTCTCCAATGTGGCCGCAGTGTTTCGGCACACTCATCCGGCGATGAAAGAGCTCGAGGTGCCCCAGGTGCCGGCCTGGGCCGAGGCCAACCGGCCGCGCGTCACCTGGTTTCTCGAGTTGCTTGATCGCGAACTCGCTAAGCGGGAATTCGTAGCAGGCGACCGCTATACGGTTGCCGATATTACGATGCAGGTCGCCGTCGATTTTATGAAGCCCGGAAAACTAACAATGCCAGAGGGCGCATCGAACGTGAAACGCTGGCACGCCACTGTCTCAGCACGACCGAGCGCGAGCGCCTGAATCCGCGCGCGAACCGGGTCTGATTGGGGGATTGAGTGAACAATATGATCAGCGCTCGAGCAGCGCGATCAGGCTGGAGGTGTCCCAGCGCTTTCCGCCCAGTGCCTGAATTTCCGAG
>Ga0187776_10001224_pt1 | contig 12740 bp, 13 predicted proteins | sample 0216_BV02_MP12_2_FD_132426 | JGI IMG/M metagenome (GOLD analysis project Ga0187776, IMG submission 132426) | Tropical peat soil microbial communities from peatlands in Department of Meta, Colombia - 0216_BV02_MP12_20_MG | ecosystem: Environmental > Terrestrial > Soil > Wetlands > Peat | place...
AGCCCGGTGGCGCGCTGGGTCGCCTCGAGGACCGTCCGTGCGGTCCCGCTGACGAGGCGGTCCGCGTGCTGTGGGAGGAATCCGACCTTGACGTTATGCCCCGTTCGCAGCTTGCCCTCGACGAGCGGCACTGCCTCGACGCCCAGCTCGCGGATTCCGGCCAGCGTCTCGATCAGGGTGGTCTTCCCCGCCCCGTTGGGTCCGACCAGCGAGACGTGCTCCCCGCGCTCGAGCCACAGCTCGGCGTGATCGAGCAGAACCCGGTCCCCCACCCTGATTCGCCCATCTTCGAGTTCGAACACCACCCGCCCGCTTCGCTCCGGCGGCTTGAAAGCGAACTGCAGCGGGGCGCCGTCGGTCGGTTCACGGGTGATTCGCTCGATCTTCTCGAGCCGCTTGACGCGCGACTGCGCCTGCCGCGCCCTGGTGCCCGCCCGGAACCGGGTCACGAACCGTTCGAGGAGCGCGATCTCGGCCTGCTGGCGCTCGATCGCCCTTCCGAGCGCAAGCTCGCGTGCGGCGCGCTCGCGACGCCACGCGTGCCACGGCCCCGCGAAGAACTTGCCGCGGCCGGCCTCGAGCTCGAGCACCGAGGTCCCGACCGCCTCGAGGAACCAGCGGTCGTGTGCCACGAGCACGATCGCCGCATCGAGCGACACAAGGTGCTGCTCGAGCCACTCCAGCGACTCGATGTCAAGGTGGTTGGTGGGCTCGTCGAGTAGCAGTAGGTCCGGGGCGCCCGCCAGCGCACGGCCGAGCGAGGCGCGCGTCAGCTCTCCCCCGGAGAAGGTGTGAAGCGGCCTGTCCAGATCGCTCTCGCCGCGGAAGCCAAGGCCCCGAAGCGTCGCCAGAACCCGTTCGCGCCAGGTGTATCCGCCGGCGTGCTCGAGCCGCGTCTGCGCCTCGGCATAGCGGGCGAGCGTCGCCTCGTCGTGCGCCCCGCCCGCCATCTGGTGCTCGAGCGAAGACAGCTCGCCCTCGATCGCCACCAGCTCCCGCGCGCCCGAGAGCACGTACTCGCGCAGCGAGAGGTCGCGCTCGCGCGGCGGGCGTTGGTCGTGCAGCGCCACCTTCGCGCCCTTCGCCAGCACCAACTCACCGGAGTCGACCGAGGCCTCGCCCGCGAGCATCCGCAGCAGCGTCGTCTTCCCGGCGCCGTTGCGTCCCGAGAGCGTCATCCGGTCGCGCCGCTCGAGCTTGAACGAGATGCCCCTGAGCAGCGGCTCCCCGGCGACGTCCTTCCCGAGGTCTGAAGCGATCACGACGGCCATTTCCAGCCCGATGGTAGGAGCCTGGCGCGTGCCTTCCCCGTGGGTAGGATGCGCGGATGCGCCGTCGCTCGCGCCAGCCTCCCTGGCCCCCGGAGCCGCCATTCGAGATGCCGCCCGCCCGGACGCTGCTCGTCCCCGGGCGCGGCGAGCTGTTCCTGCGCGACACCGGCGGCGACGGCCCGGCCGTAATGCTGTTGCACGGCTGGATGGCGAGCGCCGACCTCAACTGGTGCGGAGCCTACGCGGCGCTCGAGGAAGCCGGCTATCGCGTGCTGGCGATCGACCATCGCGGCCACGGGCGGGGGCTGCGCACGCTGGTCCGGTTCACGCTGGTCGACTGCGCCGCCGATGCGGCCGCCGCTCTCCGACAGCTGGACGTAGCGCCCGCGCTCGTCGTCGGCTACTCGATGGGCGGCGCGATCGCACAGCTGGTGGCCCGGGACCACCCTGACGTCACCTCAGGAGTGGTGCTCAGCGGCACCGCCCAGCACTGGCAGGACCCGGAGACGCGGCGGATCTGGCGGTCCATGGGGATCCTGGGCCTGACCCTGTCGCTCACGCCGCGAGCATTCTGGCGGTGGGGCTTTCGACGGTCGGGGATCCCGCAGGACCGGCGCACGGTGTGGGTCCAGTCCGAGCTCATGCGCCATTCCGCGCGTGACATCGCGGAGGCCGGGCGCGAGCTTGGCACGTTCGACTCGCGCCCGTGGCTCGGGTCAGTGAGCCCGCCCGTCGCGGTGCTGGTCACCGCGCGCGATCAGGCGGTGCCGGTGTACAAGCAGCGCGAGCTCGCGGCTGCGGCCGGCGGTCCGGTGTTCGAGGCCCCGACCGACCATCTCGGCATCGTCGCCGACGCCGCCGAGTACAACCCGATGCTGCTCAGCGCGCTCGAGGCGGTGCGCCCACGGGAGGGCGTCCAGGCCGCCTAGCGTGCGGTAGCCTTCGGGCCGTGATGCGTCGCGCCCGGATCGCCACCGCGCTGTGCGTTTTCGCGGCGACGCTGCTCGTCCTTGCTCCCGACGCGCTCGCCAAGGCAAACGGCGGCGAGGGCTGGTACGGCGAGACGACCGACAAGACGATCACATACGCGATGTACATCGTGATCGGCTTCTTCCCGGTGCTGATCAGCGTCCTCTCGCTGGTCCAGTGGCGGCTCGACAAGCGCAAGCACGCGAGGATGGCCGCCACGAAGCGCCGCGCGCTGAGCGCCGACTGGCGCGGCGGCTGGTAGCGGCAAACGAGCTCCTGCCGCCGGCTCAGATCCTGAACACCGGGACGAGCCGCTGCTCGTGCTCGGCCTCGATTCGAGCGATCACCTCGATGTGCTCCTCCAGCCCGGAGCCGTTCAGCTTCGTTGCCAGCAGCTCGTCGACCTGGAAGATGCCCGCGCTGTTCGACATCGCGATCTCGACCCGGACCGCGCGGTCACGGCCGGGGAGGATCTTGACCTCCTCGATCGCGTACGCGGACAGCGAGTGGATGTTCTGGTGGCCGGATTCGAATGGCACACGCGAGCGGCCACGCGCCATGTCGAGCGCGTCGGCGACCCGCACGATCCCTGCCTCGACCGTGAACGGCTTGCCCTTGCGGCGATGCCCGATGATCGCGTGCAGGGCCTCGGATGTGACGATCGTCCGCTCCGGCTCGTCGTAGGCGCGCGCGAGCAGCCCGCCGAGCTTGTCCGCGGTCAGGAACAGGCTGAACAGCTCGTGGTCCTGACGGTGGATCGACATCCCGACGCAGTGGAACAGGCACCCCGCGGCGATCACCACCTCGGCGTCGCGCTCGCTCATTCCGTAGTCAGCGGTGACGCTCGGGACCACGCCGCGGCGGAACAGCAGACGGGCCAGCCGCAGCCCGATGTTCAGCACGATCTGGATGTGAACCCAGCTGTGATCGCTCATTCCCAGCCGTCGCGTCGCGTTTACCGCCGAGATGTGCCACCACGCCTTGGCCTGCGGGTCGTCGTTGACAGCCTCCAGCAGCCGCTCCAGTCGGCGGTTGCCGCGCGTGGGCGCGCGGACCCGCATCTCCGCGATCGCCTCGCGCGGCGGGATCGGCGGCGCGGGCGGCGCGGCAATCGGGGGCTCGACGTCAGGCGGCTCCGTCTCAGCCAAGCGACGCCTCCAGCAGCACGCCCTCCCGCAGCCCGCCGCCGGCCACCTTCAGCGGCACGGCAAACAGCTCGGACGCGGCCTGGAGGATCAACAAGCCCGCGGGCAGCAGCCTGACTCGCTCGACATCGAGCCCGAACCGGCGAGCGACCTCCAGCGCGGGCGCGGCCGCCAACTCCGCGAGCGAGCGCGCAAACGCCGCCGCGTCGAGGATAGGCCCCGCCATCAGGCTCAGCGACGCGGCGCTGCCGCCGACCGCCACCGCTTCGGCGGGGTGGGGAACCGGTCGCTCGCCGAGTGTCGACCGGACCATGCCGAAGGCCGCCGCGAGCTGCGCCGGTGACGGAGGGTCCGACTCCAGGTAGTGGCGGACGAGGTCGCTAGACCCGAGCGCGAACGAGGCGGACCAGGAGATCTTGTCGGGGAAGCTGCCGACGACCAGCTCCGACGATCCCCCTCCCACGTCGACGACGCCGAGCTCGGCGCCGGGAGCATGGCCGAACGCCCGTGCGGCGCCGACAAACGCCAGGCGGGCCTCCTCCTCCCAGGTCAGGATCTTGACGTCGAGCCCGCAGGCGTCACGGACCGCGGCGGCAAGGGCCGCGCCGTTCGCAGCTCGGCGGATGGCCGCCGTCGCTACTGCCTGCACCTGAACCGCGCCGAGCTCGCGCGCGAGCTCGAGCTGGTCGGCCACCACGTCCGTGACCTCCACGATCTTCTCCTCCGGGATGGCGCCGTCGGGGCGCCCGCGGCCGATGTGGGTGAACACCCGCTCCTGGTGGACGTGCGCGATCCCGTCTGGACCGCAGTCGGCGACCAACAGTCGCGTGGTGTTCGAGCCGATGTCGATACAGGCGCGACGCATCAGCCCTCGGACATCAGCGTCGCCGCCGGCGCCCTTGGACCGAGGCGGCTCGCGGCCGGTATGCCGAGGATCAGGCAGGCCGCCGCGGCTATCAGGAGCGTTGTGTGGACCGTGGAACTGTTCACGCCCGAGGCCAACGCGGCACCCGCCAGCCCGGCGCCGACGGCCGCGCCAAGCAGTCGCCCCATCGACAGGAGCGCCGATGTTCTGCCGTGCGAGGCCAGCGGGGTGGCGTTCAGCGCGGCTCGCGAGGTCGGCACGAACAGCATCCCAAGGCCGAAGCCGACCGGAATGAGGGGAATGATCGTCAGCGCGTCGTGGAGCGGCACACCTGGAATCCCCAGCGCGAGCAGGCCGACCGCGGCGGCCACGAAGCCAGCGGTCGCCGGCAGCCGTTCGCCGTGTTCGTCGGCCAGCCGCCCCGCGACCGGAGCGGCGGCAGCGACCAGCAGAGCGACTACCACCAGCACGGCGGAGGCTCCCAGGGCGGAGTACCCAGCGGCGCGCTGCAGATATTGCTCGGCCAGGTAGAACGTGCCGATCATCACCGCAAACGTGAGCGCCGCCACCAATGACGCGGTCACGACCACGCCGTTGAGCACCGGGTGGCTTGTGTCCTCCCCGTGCACCGTCGCGGGCACGAAGCGCGCGATCCCGACCGCGGCGAGCAGCGCCAGCGGCACCAGCGCCCACCAATCCGCGCGCCACCCGAGGGCCACCGTCAAGACGCCACCCATCACCGGACCGAGCAAATTCGAGACGCCCGCACTGGCGCCCCAGATTCCCAGCGCGCCGCCGCGGCGCTCGGGAGGGAACCCGCTGACCGCGCCCGCCAGCGCGGCCGGGCTCACGAGCCCCGCGCCGACCCCCTGGACGACCCTGCTCGCAACGAGCAGGCCGATCGCTGGCGCGAGCGCGCCCGCGGCGGCGCCGAGCGCGAACAGACCGAGCCCCAGCAGCGCCAGCCTGCGCGCGTCGAAGCGATCGACGAGCGAGCCGCCCGGCAGCAGCGCCAGTGCGTACGCGACGAAGTACGCGCTCAGCACGACCGCCGTCGAGCCGCTCGAAACGTGGAGGCTGTGCGCGACCGACGGCAGCGCGACCGTGATCAGCGTGCCGTCCAGCTGCAGCAGCGCCGCGGCCGCCGTGCAAGCGGCCAGGCGCCGCCAGGCCTCGGCAGAGACCGGCTCCCGGACCGCGCGGCCGGTGCGCTTCGGACGAGAAGCGGAGCTGTGGCGCTTCCCGGCGAGCGCGGGCAAACGAGAGTTCACTGGCATCCCGTCTGAGGACGATAGTGGGCCGGGAGCCCCTAGCTGCCGCCGGCAAGCGCGTACAGCCGCCACTGCCCCGGTACGCCCTTGAGCTCCCGCGTGCCGCGGTCCTCGAACGCCAGCCCGGACCCGACCACGAGATCCTTCACTGTGCTCGAGACGAGCACCTCTCCCGGGTCCGCCGCCGCGCCGACGCGAGCGCCGATGTGCACGGCCATCCCGGCCATGTCCCCGTCCCGGAGCTCACACTCCCCCGTGTGCACGCCGGCGCGGACCTCGATCCCGAGCTGCCTGACCGACTCCCCGATCGAGGCCGCGCACGTGACGGCGCGCGCCGGACCGTCGAACGCCGCCAGGAATCCGTCGCCGGTCTGCTTGATCTCACGCCCTCGGTACCTAGCCAGCTCGCGGCGCACAAGCTCGTCGTGGCGCTCGAGGGTGCGCCGCCAGTCCCTGTCGCCTGCGGCCGCGGCCCTCTCCGTGGAGCCGACGATGTCGGTGAACAGCACCGTCGCCAGCACCCGCTCGGGCTCGCGGTCAGGCCTGACGCCGGTGATGAACTCCTCGACCTCGTCGAGGATCGCGTCCTGGTCCCCGACGAACACGATGTGGTCGTTGCCGTCGAGCTCGACGTAGCGGCAGTCCGGCAGTAGCCGCGCGAGGGTGTGTCCCCATCCCGCGGGCGTCATCCGATCACCCTTGCGCACGAGCACGAGCGACGGTGCGGTGACGGCGGCCAGCGCCGGACGCACGTCGATCTCGAAGTACATCCGGATCAACTCCACCGCCGCACGGGGACTGGTCCCCGATCGCAGCAGGTGCGCCCAGAAATCGACGAACTCCGGATCGTCCGCCACGCTCGGTCCCCACAGCCGCAGCCCCACGGGGCCTCCCCATCCGGTCTGCACCATGTCGACGAACCGCTCGAGCGTCTCGCGCGGCTGTCCCTCCGGGTAGTCCTCGGATTGTGTGACCTTGGCGTAAGTGCCGTACAGCACGAGATGGCTGACCCGCGCGGGAAAGCTGGCGGCATAGAGGATCGACATCGGTCCGCCCTCGGAGATCCCGAACAGTGCGGTTCGCTCGGATCCGGCCGCGTCGAGAACTGCCGCGAGGTCGTCCATGCCCTGCTCGAGCGTGGGCGGCTGACCGAGCCGGTCGGACAGCCCCTGCTCGCGTTTGTCCCAGAGGATCAGCCGTGAGAACGACGCCAGGCGCTCGAAGAACCGCCGGATCAACGGCAGCTCCCACCACACCTCCAGGTGGCCAACGAAGCCGGTCACGAACGCCACGTCGATCGGCCCGTCCCCGACGACCTGATACGCGATGCTGACATCGCCGTTGCGCGCGTAGCGTACGTCCGGCAGCCCCACGGGCGGCAGTCTACGGCCGCCTCGTGATATGAACACGCACCGTGGCTGCGCTCGCGGTGCTGTACGACATCCATGGCAACCTCCCCGCGCTCGAGGCGGTGCTCGAGGACGCCGCCGGCGCCGACGGCTTCCTTCTCGGCGGTGACTACGCGCTGTTCGGGCCGTTCCCGGCCGAGACCGTCGCGCGCCTGCGCGAGCTGGACGGCGCTCGCTGGATCCGCGGCAACGTGGACCGCTGGACGGCCCATCCGGATCAGGCGCCGGACGACGATCTGATCAAGGACGCGATCGAGGCGTGCCGGAGCGCGATGGACGCGCGAGTCGTCGATGAGCTCGGCTCGCTCGACGAACAGCTGGTCGACGGCGACACCCGCTACTGCCACGCATCCCCGATCTCGGACATGCGGTCGTTCCTGCCCGAGCCGGTAGTCGACGAGGACGAGCTGCTGGAGGGTGTGACCGAGCGGCGGGTGGTCTTCGGGCACACGCACCTCCAGTTCGAGCGCACCCGCCCGGACGGGATCCAGCTGGTCAACCCGGGAAGCGTCGGGATGCCCATGGACGGCGACATCCGCGCGGCGTACGCGATCTTCGACGAAGACGGGAGCGTGCGGCTGCGGCGCGTGCAGTACGACAACGAAGCCGCCGCCGCGGCCACGCATCAGCGCTTCGGCGAGAGCGCCTGGGCGACCCGCACGGCGCAGCGACTCAGGACGGGTCAGCCGTGAGGCGGCTCGCCGACGGCGTCTACCACTCGGCGGATTCCCCCAAACGCGATCAACGTGTACCTCGTCGGCGATGTCCTGGTCGACGCGGGGACCCGCCACGCCTCGTGTCCTATTGGCAGGACTCCGATCGGACGCTGATCTGCGGGGACGTGTTCTCCAACCTGAACATGCTCACGGGCGTGCCCGGGCTGCACGAGCCGCCTGAGATGTTCAGCTCCGACCGGCGCGCAATCACGAGTCGATGCGGCGGCTGGCCGAGTGACGGCGCCGCCCCGGTCTGCTTCGGACACGGGCCTCCTCTCCGTGACCGGTCGAAGCTGAGGCAGTTCACGGCGAGTCTCGCCGCCTGAGCCTGGCTCCCGCACTGTCATCCTCTGCCCTGATGTCTCTCCGCGCGCGAGCCTGGCACCGCAGCAACACGTTCGCCCACGACCAGTTTCCGGTCGAGCAGTTGGCCGCCGAGCGGCAGGCGACGATCTCCATCTGCCTGCCCGCTCGGAACGAGGCCCGGACGATCGGCCCGATCCTCGAGGCGCTACTGCCGCTGCGCGAATGCGGGGTTGTCGATCAGGTCGTGGTGGTCGATAACTCCACCGATGGCACCGGTGAGATCGCACGGCGGCTCGGCGCCGAGGTTCACGACCAGGAGAAACTGATGCCGGAGCTCGGACCTGTCCTCGGCAAGGGCGACGCAATGTGGCGCTCGCTGTCGGTGCTGCGCGGCGAGCTGATCGGCTTCATCGACGCGGACTCCGAGCGGTTCGGCGCGCATTTCGTGTGCGGGTTGCTCGGTCCGCTGATCACGCGCGCCGCGATCTCGCTGGTGAAGGGGTTCTACCGGCGGCCGTTCCGGATCGGCGACACGGTGTTCGCGGACGGCGGCGGCCGCGTGACCGAGCTCACCGCCCGACCGCTCCTCAGTCTGTTCTACCCGGACCTCGCGGCGGTCGAGCAGCCGCTTGCGGGAGAAGTTGCCGCGCGGCGCGAGCTCCTCGAACGGCTTCCGTTCGTCACCGGATACGGCGTGGACATCGCGCTGCTGCTCGACGCGTATCGCGTGGTCGGACTCGACGCGGTCGCGCAGGTCGATCTCGAGGTCCGCCAGAACGCGCACCAGCCCCTGCGCGACCTCGGGCCGATGGCGTACGCGGTGCTTCAGGCGGTCGCCTCGAGGCTCGAGCGCGAGGGCCGACTCCAGGGTCCGCTCCCCTCGGGCTTCGTCCTGCCCGGCGACGGCGGGCCCCTCAGCGTCATCGCCGAACCGGTCGAGCGTCCGCCGCTCGCGAGCCTGCGCGCGGCCGCGTGAGCTGTGACGAACTGCCGCCCCATGCGATTTGCGCGCACGATTGGGCTGGTCGCCGCGATCCTGTGCGTCGCCGGCTGCGGCTCAAATGGCGCCTCCGCCGGCGGCAACGCGAACGGCGCCGCGGCACTTGGCCTCCAGTCACATCCCCAGGCGATCCAGCCGACCGCCGGCTCGGTCGCGCAGTCCTACGCCGGTGGCGACGGCACGCTCGTCGGCGATCCCAGCGCGCGAGCGCCCTCGCTGGCGGAGGTCCGGCGCGAGCTCAAACAGGAGCAGAAGATCGCCCAGGAGCTGAACTCGCTGAGCAGCGGTCAGGGCTTCGTGTTCCCGATCTCGCCGTTGTCGGCGGCCCTGCCGCCGAGCACCTGGTCCCCGGACATGGGCGTCGACATCTCGACGGCCGGCGCCGCGTGCGGCAACTCGGCCGTCGAGGTGGCCGTGACCAACGGGGTGATCGTCCAGGAGGGGATATCCGGGTTCGGGCCCTACGCCCCGGTGTTGCGCGTCGTCGGCGGGCCGCTGAACGGACGCTACATCTACTACGGACACGCGGCGCCGGCCCTGGTCCCGGTCGGGTCGGTGGTCCAGGCGGGCCAGCCGATCGCCGAGGTGGGGTGCGGGATCGTGGGGATCTCCACAGGCCCGCACCTGGAGATCGGGATCAGCGCAGTGAACGGCCCCACGTGCTGCCCCGGCTACCAGGTGACCTCGCCGGCGATGGAGTCGTTGCTGGAACGTCTCTACGCGGCGTCGCGACGCGGGTAGCGGCTCGCGATGGCGAGAACGAAGCTCACGTCGGCGGGCGGCCGCGCGTTACTCGGGACGGAACGCATCCATCGCGGCCTCTGCGCCGATGCGGGACCGCTCCAGGAAGCCGTAGGTCCCGCGATCGCGCAGCTCGATCGCGGCTTCGACGAGCGAACCCAAGGCCGCGAACGCGAATGCGCCTCCGACCGAGATCCGCGCGACACCGAGCTCAGCGAGCTCGCCCACCGTCGGAGCGCCCGGCCGCACGAGCACGTTGACCGGACGGTCGACGGCGGCAACGACGTCTCCGATGTCTCGCGCGTCGGACAGTCCCGGGGCGTAGAGCACGTCCGCGCCTGCGTCCTGGTACGCGCGAAGCCGAGCGATCGTGTCGTCGATGTCCTTGCGTCCGTGCAGGTAGTTCTCCGCGCGCCCCGTCAGGACGAGTCGAACCGTTCCGTCGTGAGCCGCCCGCGCGGCCGCCGCGATCCGCTCGACCGCGAACTCCAGCTCGTAGATCGGATCATCGGGGTCCCCGGTGAAGTCCTCGATCGAGCAGCCCGCGAGGCCGGCGTCGCGGGCGAGTGCGACGGTCTCCGCGACGTCGTCCGGCTTGTCCGCAAAGCCGTTCTCCAAGTCGGCCGAGACCGGTAGATCGACCGCGGCGGCGAGCGCCGCGGCATATGCCAGCGCCTGCTCGCGGCTGACCGATCCGTCGAGCAGCCCCAGGGTTGCGGCGTGCCCGCTGCTGGTGGTGGCGATCGCCTGGAACCCGAGGGAGGCCAGGATGCGCGCGGAGCCGATGTCCCAGGCGTTCGGGAGGAGCAGCGGCTGTCCTGGCTGGTGCAACTCCAGGAATCGGGCTGCTTTCTCTGGCTGCGTGGTCATCGCCGGATCCTGCGCGATCGTAGCCGGGCGCGTCCGCCTCACCCGCGGTCGACGACACCGACTCTAACTCGGCGGTCGGCGCCTCTTCTGCGTCGCCGGCTCCGTGGCCGCGCCCCCGTTGCTCTCGAGCGACGCCTCCAGCCGGCTCGCGAAGTCGCGCAGCAGCCGCTCGGAGATGTCCTCGATCATCCCGCCGCGGCCGAACTTCGCCAGGCCCCCGGTGATGCGGTAGTCGGTGACGACGTCGACCCGCGTCGTGCCCTGGCCGGTGTCCGACAGTCGCGAGCTGATCGACGCGCTCGCACCTCCCTGCCCGCGCCTGTCGGCCCCCTGGGCAAGCATCGTCGCGGTGCGGCTTCCCTCGTCGACGCTCTCCATCTCGAGGCTGCCGCGGTAGGAGGCCGTCGTCGGCCCGATCTTGATCGTGAACGTGCCGTCGTAGCTGCCGTCGTAGTTCCGCCCGGTGATCTCCGCGCCGGGGAGCTTCGAGGCGACGTGCTCGACGTCGATCAGCGCCGCCCAGACCCGGTCGATCGGAGCGGCTACCTCAAACGACTGCTCTAGCTTCATCTCGAATCGCCTCCAGGTCTTCCTGTGTGTCTACGTCGCGCCCGGAGCAGAGCGCACTGCATTCGATCATGCGTGCGCCGCGCAGGAGCTCGTTCGCGCCGCGGTCCCCCGAGAGCGCGCCCACGGCCGCCAGCTGCTTGGGGCCAAGCGCGACCGGGTGCCCCGGCTGACCGCCGTAGGTCGCGCGCGCGGGCGCCTTCTCGTCGACGAAGCGGGCGATCACCTGTGGCGTGATCAGCGGCTGGTCACCAAGCGTCACCACCACCTTCTCGGACCCGGCGAGCTCTTGGACACCGCGTCGCAGCGACGCGGCCTGCCCCTCGCGCCACTCCTCGCACACGAGCGGCTCGGCGTCGAGGAAGTCGACGTGGTCGAGGATCCGCTGCGCGCCTGACCCAAGCACGACGACGATCTGCTCGAGCGCCGGCACCGCGGAGTGCGCCGAGATCGCGTACTCGAGCAGGGGACGGCCGTTCAGGTCCGCGAGCAGCTTCGGCTCGGTGCCGAACCGAGTGCCCTCCCCCGCGGCCAGGATCAGCCCGGCGATCACGCGGGAACCTGGTGGATCCGCCCCGCGCCCGCTGCCAGCCGCCCGCCCTCGCGCCCGTGGCGCGCCGCCACCACCTCGGCGAGAATCGACAGCGCGGTCTCCTCGCGGGCGATCGCGCCGATATCGAGCCCCACGGGCGCCGAGAGCCGCGCCAGCTCTTCCTCCCCCAGCCCTGCCGCGATCAGCCGCTCGCGGCGTGCCGCCTGAGCTCGCCGCGAGCCCATCGCGCCGACGAAGCCCGCCGGCGACCGCAGCGCGACCGTCAGCGCAGCGTCGTCGAGCTTCGGGTCGTGGGTGAGGACGACGATCGAGGTCGCGGGATCGATCCCGCCCATCCGCGCGAACGTCTCCTCCGGCCACGCCGCTACCACCTCCTCGGCGTCCGGAAACCGCTCGGCAGTCGCAAACCGGCCACGTGGATCGACCACGTACGCGCGCCAGCCGATGGCGCGCGCGAGCGTGCACAGCGGCGCGGCGATGTCGACGGCGCCGAACATGATCAGGCGCGGCGCCGGACCGACCACGTCGATGAACATCGACCCGTGCCGCTCGGAGGTGTCGGTCCAGATCAGCTCGCCCGCGAGCCGCGCGGCCTCGTCGTCGATTTCTGGCGCGCCGAGCGAGCCGGAACGCGCGCCGTCGGCCTCGATCAGGAACTTCCGCCCCAGCCCGGCGCCCTCGACCAGCGTGACCTCAGCCGCCCGGCCACCCTCGCGCGCCAGCTGCTCGAACCGCCCGCCGGGCTCGAACTGCTGCACCCACACGTCGATCTCTCCCCCGCACGGCAACCCCACGTCCCACGCATCGGAATCGGCGATCCCGAAGTGCACGAGCTGCGGGCCGGCGCCGCCCATCACCTGCTCGGCGATCTCGACGACCGCGCCCTCGACGCACCCGCCGGACACGCCGCCGGCGATCTCGCCGCGGTCGTTGACGGCCATCTTGGCGCCGGGAGCGCGCGGCGCCGAGCGCTGCACATCGACCACCATCGCCAGGGCGATCCGGTCGCCTCGCTCGGTCCATCGGGTGATTTCGGGCATTACGTCCTTCACTAGAT
>Ga0187776_10001225_pt1 | contig 12732 bp, 13 predicted proteins | sample 0216_BV02_MP12_2_FD_132426 | JGI IMG/M metagenome (GOLD analysis project Ga0187776, IMG submission 132426) | Tropical peat soil microbial communities from peatlands in Department of Meta, Colombia - 0216_BV02_MP12_20_MG | ecosystem: Environmental > Terrestrial > Soil > Wetlands > Peat | place...
CAGATGGGTCAGGACCTTGCGTAGCGCGTCTTCCGGGAAGCCCTCCTTGACCAGCGCGCGCGCCGCCTCGTTCGCGCACGCCCCGCAGCTGAGGCCGTGGGCGACGACGGCGAACATCAGAAGCTTGCAGCCCCGGGTGAGGACGGGCGACGCCCACATCTCCGCCAGGGCTTTCGCCAGCACGAGAGCGATCGGCGAGCCGGCGAAGGCCTCGACGAGCGGGGCGAACGGATACGACGGCGCGCTGTCGAGCGGCGTCGCCTGACCCCTGCGACGGTTCTTCCGCAGGGCGCGCACGATGAACGGCCGGAAGATCCGCACGTAGAGCTTCTCGGGGGCCTGCTCGAACTCATACGGAGGGAATCGCGGGCGTCGTCGCGGCGCGATTCGTGAAGTTGATGGCCGCCGTGACGAAGGCGATCTCCTTCATCTCGGCCACGCTGACGCCGGCGCCGAGCAGCGCCTGCCTGGCAGGGTCGGCCGTCGCCGGCGTGGAGCGCGACAGGGCCCGCGCGAAGGCGAGGGCTGCCGCCTCGCGCGGTGTGAGATCGGCACGGGTCAGGCTGCCCTCACTCCCCGGATGCGCTCCTCGCTCAGTGCCCGAAGATGGCCTCGGGAATCAGCGCCGAGACCACGTAGTTCGGCACGTCGACCACGTTGCTGATGCGCAGGTCGGCCGCCACGCTGCAGAGCGCGTACGCCTGCTCGCGGCTCCAGCCGCGCTCCTGCAACAGGTCGATCATGTTGAGCAGCGCGTTGCGGCAGGCGAGCGTGAGATTCTCGCCTTCGTTCACGCCGTCCTCGCGGATCGGCATGCCCATGGCGGCGCCGAAGCCGCGCGGCGAGGCCCACTCCGGCGGCGCGAAGTAGCCGGCGTGGGAGAAGCGCGGCCCCCGGAGCGCGCGATTCGCCGTCGGGCCCTTGAGCACGCGGAAGCGGACCGAGCAGGTCGCGCCCATCTCGACGGCGGTCACGCAGACCTCGCCGTCGCCCTGCGCGAAGTGGCCGTCGCCGGTCGAGAACAGGCCTCCCTCGACCGCGACGGGCAGCAGGAGCTTCGAGCCCTTCGTGAGCTGCTTGACGTCGAAGTTGCCGCCGTTCTCCCGGGGCGGCAGGGTCCGGAGGCCTTCGGTCGCCGCGGGCCCGCGCCCGGGTACGGCGCCGCTCGCGTCGGGCGGGAACACCATGCCGCCCCGCGACATCAGCTCGTCCTCGCGCGCCGTCCACGCCCGCACCTGCGCCGCCGACGGCGCCACGCCGGACACGCCCATGAAGGGCGCGCCGGGAATGCGCACGCCCGGGAGCTTGGGTGAGGTCGCCCAGCCGTCGCGGAGCTGCCAGTGCACGAGGTAGGGCGTCGTGAACACGTCGCGCAGGAAGCCGAGGCCCGGGACGATCGCGGTGAAGGCGAACGGCTGCGGCGCGATGTCGAGAAACTCCACCTCGAGCACGTCGCCGGGGCGGGCGCCCTTGACGAACACCGGGCCGGTGAGGGGATGGATCGCGCCCGCCTCCATTTTGGCCATATCGCCTTCGGTGGTGCCGGGCCCGAGCTGGCCGTCGACGCCGTCGCGTGTGGCCAGCACGACCTCCTCGCCCTCGTCCACGGTGACGAGCGGCGGAATGTCCGGATGGAATCGGTTGTGGCCGGTCGTCGGCTGATCTTTCAGGCGCTTGCCGCGGTCGATCTCGACGCTCTTCATCGACTGTCCTCCTGTAAACTACCGGGGCATCATGACCGACACGCCCCCTCACGTCTACGTCGTCCTCGGAAACGCCCAGTGGGACTTCGCCGCTTGCCAGACCGCGCTCGGCCGCGTCCCGGCGCGCATGATCCAGCTGCCGCCCTTCAAGGCCGAGGACGACATGATCGCGCGCGTGCGCGACGCCGACGCGCTCGTCGTCTCCTCGCAGCCGGTCACGCGCGGCGTGATGGGCGCGCTCGAGGGGCTGAAGGTGGTCGTCCGCACGGGCGTGGGCTACGACATCATCGACGTGCCGGCCGCCACGGAGCTCGGTGTCATCGTCGTGAACATCCCCGATCTCTGGATCCGCGAGGTCGCCAATCACGCGCTGGCCCTGCTCCTGGCGTGGAACCGCGGGGTCCTCGCCCTGGACCATCAGGTCCACGGCGGCGCGTGGAACGGGCCCGTGCCGCGCAGCCACACCGGCTCGCTGCACGGCGAGACGGTCGGCATCGTCGGCCTCGGCAACATCGGCAGCGCCTTCGCGCGACGCATCGCTGCGCTCGAGACGAAGGTGATCGCGTGCGACCCCTACGTGGACGACAAGCACTTCGCCGCGCTCGGCGTCGAGCGCGTCTCGCTCGAGACGCTGGCCGAGCGCTCCGACTACGTCTCCGTCCACACCTTGCTGAACGCCGAGACTCACCACCTGATCGGCGAGGCGTTCTTCCGGCGCATGAAGCCCACCGCTATCCTGATCAACACCTCGCGCGGGCCGGTCGTGGACGAGACGGCGCTGGCCCGCGCGCTGCAGGAAAAGCGCCTGGCCGGCGCGGCGCTCGACGTGTGGGAGGAAGAGCCGGTCCGCGCCGACAACCCGTTGCTCAAGATGGACAACGTGATCGCGACACCGCACGCGGCCTATTACTCGTCGGCGGCGGTGGCGCAGATCCCCGGGCGCTGCGGCGAGGAAGTGGCGCGCGTGCTCACGGGCCAGCGGCCGCTCCATGTGGTGAATCCGGAGATCTACGCGCCGGGGGCGGTGCGCCGCGCCCGCTGAAGTAGAGGTCGACATGACCGGCCAGAAGGTGAAGGACTTCGTCGTCGCGAACGGCGCCCGTCTCTACTACGAAAAACAGGGCGAGGGCCCATCGATACTGTTCATCGCGGGATCGACCGGGGATGCCGGAAACTTCACGCGCTCGGCCGACCTGCTGGCCGACGAATTCACCGTGGTCGCGTATGACCGCCGCGGCAATTCGCGCAGCGTGCCCCCGGAGGGGTGGGCGAAGACTTCCATCGCCGAGCAGGCCGACGATGCGGCGGCGCTGATCCAGGCTCTTCGCCTCGAGCCGTCCGTGGTGTTCGGCGCGAGCGCCGGGGGCCCGATCGCGCTCGACTTGATGATCAGATACCCGCGGTTGCTTCGCGCGGGCATCCTCCAGGACCCGGCCATTTTCTCGATCCTGCCCGATCCGGCGGCAGCGCTGGCGCCGCGCCGCGCGCTCATCGCGCAAGCGCTCCAGACCGAGGGGCCTCGGGGAACGATCGCGGCGCTGATGCGGTACTTGAACGACGACGGCGTGCTGGCGGCCATTCCCGCCGATATCCTCGAACGCATGCTCGGCAACGCCGACACGATTCTCAACATCGAAGGCCCCGGGTTCGCCGGCTGGAAGGCACAGAGCCGAGATCTCGCCGCGCTCGAAGTCCCGGTCGTGTTGATGATCGCGAGCGACACGTTGCCGGCGTACCGCCAGGTGATGGATCGACTGGCGATCCAGCTACGCGTCGAGCCGCTGACGGTTCCAGGCCGGCACGCATTCTATTACTATCGGCCGGAGGCTCTCGCGAACGAGCTTCGTCCAATTGTCCGCCGCTTCGCAGCGCGGTAGCGCCTCGATCCCGACCCTCAGCGGCAGGGACTATGCTACGCTTCACCCGCGCGCCAGCGACCGGCGATGACGACTACGAGCGAGGCGACAGTGCTGTGGCGCAGATTCTCGACCACCTGGTGAGCGCGCGAGCTACCTCGTCGCTGCACGACCCGTGAAGCGGCGAACGTTCCTAAGCGGATCGGTCGCGGCCATCCTCGCTGCGTCGCGGGCAGCCCGGGCGCAGCAATCGGGGAGGATCTACCGGATCGGTGTTCTTCACTTGACGCCGGACCTGGCGCGGATGGAAGCCTTCCGCACCGGACTGAGCGAGCTCGGCTACGTCGAGGGGCAGAACGTCGCGATCCTGGACCGACTGGCGGAAGGCAGGGTGCATCGCATCGACGAGCTGGCCGCCGAGCTGGTCCGTCTGAAAGTGGACGTCATCGTGACGGGTGGCGGGATCACGACCTACGCGGCGAAGCACGCGACCAGCAGCATCCCCATCGTAATGGCGGCGGATGACGATCCCGTCGAGGACCGATTCATCGCCAGCCTCTCACGGCCGGGCGGCAACATCACGGGGCTCTGCACGCTCGCCCGCGAGCTCAACGGGAAGCGGCTCGCGATCCTCAAGGAAGCCGTGCCGAAGATCGTTCGAGTGGCCGCCCTCATGAACCCGGCCAATCGCGCGGCGGAGCCGGGGCTCAGCAGAACGAGGGAGGCGGCGCGGTCGCTCGGGCTGCACGTCGAACCAATCCTGGTCCGAGGGCCGGAAGAGTTCGACAGTGCGTTCTCCGCGATGACGAGGGCGCACGTCCAGGGACTAATCCTCGCGCATCAGGATCCGATCTTCCACGTCCATGCCCAACGTCTTGCAAGCCTGACCCTCAAGGGTCACCTGCCGGCGGTCTTCTATTTGACGGACTTCGTGGAGCAGGGCGGGCTCATCTCCTATGCGCCGAGCTATCCAGATCTGTTCCGGCGCGCCGCCTCGTACGTCGACAAGATCCTGAAGGGCGTCAAGCCGGGCGATATACCGGTCGAACAGCCGCAGACCTTCGAGCTCGTCGTCAACGCCAAGACCGCCCGTATCCTGGGGCTCACCATTCCGACATCGCTGCTGCTGCGGGCGGACCGCGTCGTCGAATGAGTCTCGATGCTCGCCGAGCGTCCCGGTGTGCTACGCTTCGCGCGCGCGACCGCCGAAGGCCGTCGCGGGGCTGGGCCCCCGCGCCCAGAGGCGAGCTACGAAGGCAGCGTGCGCTGTAGAGGCGCACCGACAACGAGCGAGGTGCAACAGTGCGGCCGAACAAGATCAAGCAGATGTGGCGCGACGGGAAGTTCGTCACCCTGGGCTGGCTCTCCGTCTCCCATGGGTTCACCGCCGAGGTCATGGCGCGCCAGGGTTTCGACGCCCTCGTCGTCGACATGCAGCACGGCACGACCGACATGAACGACGTATGGCCGATGCTGCAGGCGATCTCGCAGACCGACACGGTGCCGATCGTGCGGGTGCCGTGGAACGATCCGCCGACGATCATGAAGGCGCTCGATCTCGGCGCCTACGCCATCATCGTGCCCTTGATCAACACTGCCGAGGATGCCGCGAAGGCCGTGGCCGCGTGCCGCTATCCGCCGGTGGGGATGCGCTCGTCCGGGCCGGTGCGCGCCGTGCACTACGGCGGCGCCGACTACCTGGCGAAGGCCAACGACGAGATCGTCGTCATGGCGATGATCGAGACGAAGGAAGGCCTCGCCAACCTCGACAAGATCTGCGCGACGCCGGGGCTCGACGCCGTGTACATCGGGCCGTCCGACCTCTCGTTCGCGCTCGGCTTGGCGCCGCGCGGCGACAATCCCGACCCGATCCACATCGCCACGTGCGACAAGATCCGCGACGCGGCCCACAAGCACAACATCAAGGCGGTCATGCACTGCGCGAGCGCGGCGTTCGCGGCGGGGGCGGTGAAGCGCGGTTTCGATAGTGTCATGCTCACCTCCGATCTGGCGTCGATGATCGCCGGCGCCAGGAAACAGCTCGACGAGCTGAAGGCCGCGACGGCGTGAGCGTCGTTCGAGTCGGTCGGCGCCGGGAGCCTCGATGACGGAGCCCCCGGCGCGCCCGACGATGCTCGAGGTCGACCTCGACGCGGCCGCGCACAACCTGCGCGCGGTCCGCCAGCTTGTCGGCCCGGAGCGAAAGATCTTCGCGGTCATCAAGGCCGGCGGCTACGGCTTCGGCGCCGCCGAGATGGGCGCGGTCTTCGCCAGGAATGGCGCCGACTGGCTCGGCGTGGCCGATCTGGCCGAGGGTATCCGGCTGCGCCAGCGCGGGATCTCGACGCCGATCCTCGTGTATCCGAACTCGCTACCGGCGGCGGCGCCCGAGGCGCTGGCCAACCGCCTCGTGCCGGCGCTGGTCGATCTCGAGGCCGCGCGCGCCTACTCGGCGGCGGCCACCGGTCCGTGCGATTTCTTCGTCAAGGTCGACGTCGGGCTCGAGCGCCTGGGGGTGCCGGCCGAGCAGGCGGTGAAGACGATCCGCGCCATGCTCGAGCTGCCCCATCTGCGCCTGGCCGGCATCTGCGGTCATCCGCACGCCGACGGCGATCCGTCGTATGCCGACTGGCAGCTCGGGCGGTTCACCTCGGTGATCGACGAGCTCGAGGCGCAGGGCGTGCGCGTGCCGGTGCGCCTGCTGGCCGCCACGCCGTTCGTGCTGCGCTTCCCGCACACGTACCTCAACGCCGTCGATCCCGGTCGGATGCTCTACGGCGTCGTCATGCCGGACGAGACGCCGCCCGTTCCGCTGAAGCCGGCGTTCCGCGCCCTCACCACGCGGGTGATCTCGCTGAAGGAGCTGACGCCGCGCGAGCGGTTCGCGGAGCGTGCGCCGTTCCCGGTGAAGGCGTCGATGCGCCTGGGCGTGATCCCGATCGGCTCGGCCGACGGGATGCTCTGGCTCAACGCCGGCCGTGTGCTCGTGCGCGGCCAGGCGGCGCCGATCGTCGCCTCGCCCTCGCTCGAGCATACGCGCATCGACCTGACTGGCGTTCCCGACGCCGTCGTCGGGGACGAGGTCGTCATCATCGGGCGCCAGGGCGATCTCGAGGTCACGCAGGCCGAGGTCGCCAAGCGCCACGGTCTCGGGCTCCACAACGTGGCGACGACGGTCGGACCGCGCGTCGCCCGCGTCTATCGCTCCTCCTCCTCATCGGGAGACTAACCATGCGCTATCGTGCGCTCGGTCGGACGGGGCTGCGCGTCTCGGTGCTGGGCTTCGGCTGCTGGCCGATGGCCGGCGACCGCTATGGAGCCATCGAGGACGACGAGGCGGTCAAGGCGATCCACCGCGCGCTCGATCGGGGTGTGAACTGTGTCGACACCGCGCCCGCGTACGGCGGCGGCCACTCCGAAGAGGTCGTGGCGCGCGCGCTCGAGAAGACGCGGCGCGACGTGATCCTCGTGACCAAGTGCGGCGTCAAGCCGCCCCCGCCCGGCCAGCTCGGGCCGCTGCGCGACGCGAGCCGCGCCAACATCATGCGCGAGATCGACCTGAGCCTGAAGCGCCTGCGCACGGACTGGGTCGACGTGCTGCTGGTGCACTGGCCGGACGCGAGCACGCCGGTCGACGAGACCATGCGCGCGCTCGAGGAGGTCGTCGGCTCCGGACGCGCGCGCTTCGTCGGCGTGTCGAACTTCACCGGCGCCATGATCGCCGAGTGCCTGAAGACGCGCCGCATCGACGTCTCGCAGGTGGGCTATCACATGCTCGACCGCCGGCAAGAGCAGGAGACGTTCCCGACGTGCCTCACGCACGGCATCGGCGTGATGGGCTACGGATCGCTCGGCCACGGCCTGCTCACCGGCGCCTTCAGCCCCTCGACGAATTTCGGCGAGGCCTCACGCGACTGGCGCGGCGGCGGCGTGGCCTTCGGCCAGCCGATCTTCCGCGGCGAGAATTTCAAGACCAACATCGGCGTGGCCGACCGGCTGCGCCGCGAGGTTGCGGAGCCGCGCGGCGTGCCGCTGAGCCAGATCGCGCTGGCCTGGGTGCTCGGCAACCCGGCGATCAGCACCGCGCTGGTCGGTGCCCGCACGCCGGCCGAGGTCGACGCCAACGACGCGGGGACCGAGATCGATCTGACGCCGGCCGAGCGCGCCAAGATCGAGACGATCCTGGCCGGCGCCGCCGGCCGGGTCAAGGAGTTCACGCCGCTCCGGCCGGCCATGGAGCCGTGGGGCGAGGAGATCCCCGCGCGGTGAAGCTCGGCCTCTCGCTCCTCAACAACTGGGGCGTCGCCGATCCGCAGGCGCTCGTCGACCTCGCGTGCCGGGCCGAGGAGCTCGGCATCGATTCCGTCTGGGTCCACGACCACGTCTTCAACGTGGGCCACGTCTTCGATCGGATCGGCGGCAAGCCCTACTACGAGCCGCTCACGCTCCTGAGCTTCGTCGCGGCGCGGACCCGCCGCGTGCGCCTGGGCACGTCGGTGCTCGTGCTCCCGTACCACAACCCGGTCAGGCTCGCGAAGGCGGCGGCGACCCTCGACGTGCTGAGCGGGGGGCGGTTGATCATGGGCGTGGGCGTCGGGCTCATCGAGAAAGAGATCCGCGCGATGGGAAGCCCCTACGCCGAGCGCGGCGCCTTCACCGACGAATCGATCGCCGTCATGCGCGCGCTGTGGACGCAGGACGAGCCCCGGTTCGACGGCAAGTTCTCTCGCTTCGGGGGCATGAAGTTCTCGCCCAAGCCGGCGCAGAAGCCGTCGATCCCGATCGTGATCGGCGGCGTCAGCCGTCCGGCGATCCGCCGCGCGGCGCGGCTGGGCGACGGCTGGCAGCCGCTCGGTCTGTCGCCCGAGGCGCTGGGGCAGGGGATCGCGGCGCTCCGCGACGAGGCGCGCGGCGCCGGTCGCGATGTCACGACGATTCCGGTCTCGATCGCGATGTCGCTGTCGGTCGCGCGCGCCGGACGGCACGCGCTCGGCACCAAGCCGGCCGAGATCGTCGAGAACGCGAAGGCCTACGCGCGCCTCGGCGTCGACACGCTGATCGTCTCGGCCAACACGAGCGAGCCGCGCGAGGCCCGGTCGGCGCTCGAGATGATCGCCCGCGACGTCGCGCCCGCGCTCGCGGGCTAGCCCAGGCCGCGCGTGAGCGCGCCGGATGGTGTCAAGCCGCGGTATCGGCGATTTGCCGACACCGAGTGCAAGGGCTACTCCGACGTCCTCTACCGGCTCGCCCTCGCGGTCTCCCACGACGACGACGTGGCCGGCTTCATCGCGGACATGCCCGTGATCCAGCCGAATCTCTTCTTCGCCGCGATCCAGTTGCTCACCGGGCCCGAGGCCATGCCGCAGACCGGCGCCGAGCTGCGCGCGCTCGTGCACCGGCGCGGCCACGAGATTCGTCAGGTGATGCTGCGGCGGAGGACGCAGACCAACGAGGTCGGCCGGTGCGCCGTGCTGCTGCCGGCGCTCCCGTCCGGCCCCGTGGCGCTCGTCGAGGTCGGCGCGAGCGCGGGCCTGTGCCTGCTCCTCGACCGCTTCTGCTATCGATATGGCTCCACGCTCATCGGCGAGACGTCGTCGCCGGTGCGCCTGCAGTGCGCGGCGGCCGGCGCAGTGCCGCTCCCGGCTAACGTCCCGAATGTCGTATGGCGAAGCGGGTTGGACGCCAGCCCGATCGACGTGGGTGACGACGACGCGGTCCGGTGGCTCCGGGCGTGCATCTGGCCGGAGCACTCGGAGCGCCGGCAGCGGCTCGAGCACGCCATCGAGCTGGCCCGAGGCCATCCGGTCACCGTCACGGCCGGCGACCTCGTCGACGATCTGCCGGCGGTGCTGGCCGAGGTGCCCGCCGAGGCCCGGCTCGTCGTGTTTCACTCCGCCGTGCTGAGCTACGTGGACGCCGAGCGGCGGCGGGCCTTTGCCGACATCCTGGTTGAGGTGTCGAAGCAGCGCGACGTCGTCTGGGTCTCCAACGAGGCGCCCGGGGTCGTTCGCGAGATGCCCACCTCTGCGCCGGCGACCGGCGACCACCGGTTCCTGCTCGGGCGCACGCTCTTCTCGAACGGACGGCGGCGAGACGAGGTCCTGGCGCTGGCGCACCCCCACGGCGGCGAGCTCACCTGGTTATGAAGACGTTCGTCTACCACGTGCAGATCAACGTCGGCGAGCCCGGCGCGATCGCGTTCTATCGGGCACTGTTCGGGTTTCTCGACTACCGGATCATGGTCGAGACCGACGACGTCCTCGGCGTCTCCAACGGAACGACGGATTTCTGGATGACCGCGACGCCACCGGCGCGGCGCGCCGTGCGCTTGCATCGGAAGAACTCCGGCCTCAACCACGTCTGCTTCGGCGTGCGCGAGCGCGGCGACGTGGACCGCTTCGTGGCCGAGTTCATGCGGCCGCGGTCGATCGCGCCGCTCTACGGCTCGCCGCGGGAGTTTCCCGAGTACCGGCCGGGCTACTACGCGGTGTTCTTCGAGGACCCCGACCGGCTCAAGCTCGAGGTCGCGCACGTGCCCGGCGTCACCGATCGGCGCTGAGCCCGGTCCTACGACTCCCGCGGACGAACTCCTCGGCCTTCATCGGCTCAGTCTCCGTACGTCGGCTTCGGCACGGCGCCCTGCGCGGCAAAGATCGAGCGATAGCCCACCTGATCCCAGCGCGATGGCAGGCGAGCCGGATACGGCTCCATGTGCACGTGCAACGGCTCCTGCCCGCGCACGAGCACGCCCGTCTTCGAGGTCGGCGCGGGAGCCGGCGTCATCGGCAGCGCGTCCGCCGACGCGTACACGTTGAGCAGCAGCGGTCGCATCCGCGAGGAGTAGTTGGCCGCAGAGGCGTGCACGACGCGGCAATGCAGGAGCACGACCGTGCCGGCCGATCCGCACATGTCGACCGCCGTGATCGGGCGCCAGATCGAACTGATCGTCGGAGGCCGCGTGCGCTCTGGACTCCTCGATCTTGGTGTCGACGACCGCGCGCAGGCGGCGGAGCCACGCGCCACCGACGTAGCCGGGAACGGTCAGAAAGCCATCCGCGAAGTATCGCTCGCGCGCCGTCCGATCGAGCACGAGCGGCGGGTTCTGCAGCACGCATTCAGGCGTCATCCTCGTCTCCTCGTAACGATCGCCGCGTCAGCCGATCAGCTCGTGCTCCTCGGTGATGAGCACCAGGCGGTCGCTGTGACTCTCGCGCGAGTGGGCCAGCGCCACGCGGCCGACTTCGGACGCCCACGCGGCCTCCAGCGCCGCCCGGTCGTCGAACCAGAGCTCGGCGATGCCGTCCCACGGCTCGCGCCCTTCGTGGGAGGTCGAGCCGGTCACGAGACACACGCGATACTTCCGAAGATTCGGCAGCTGCTTGCCGTAGGCGACGTGCTCCTCGAGCCACCAGCGATGAAAGCGCTCGCGGGTCCAGCTGGGTGGGCGCCGCAGCAGCACCACCGCCTTGATCATTGCGCGAGCGCGCCGCCGTCGATGACGAGCTCGCTGCCGGTCATGTAGCTCGAGTCGTCCGACGCCAGGTAGAGGACGAGGCGCACGACGTCGTCGATCGTGCCCATGCGGCCCAGCGGGACGCGCTCCATGCGGCGGCGCAGCACCTCGGGATCGGGCATCGCACGGTGGAGCATCTCGGTGTCGATCGGACCGGGGTGCACGGAGTTGCAGCGGATCCGGTCCTTGGCATGCTGGCTCGCCGTCACCTTGGTGAAGATGCGAATCGCGCCCTTGCTGGCGGCGTACGCGGGCTCCTGGTGCAGGGACTGGCCGATGCCGGCGACCGACGAGATGTTGACGATCGAGCCGCCGCCCGCCCGGCGCATCTCGGGGATGGCGTACTTCGTCCCGAGGAACACCCCCTTGGCGTTCACGGCCATCACGCGGTCCCACTCGGCGGCGGTGCGGTCCTCGATCGCGACGCGCGGGATGACGATCGCCGCGTTGTTGACCAGGACGTCGAGCCGCCCGTGGCGCCCGGTGGCGAGCTTGACGGCGTTCTGCCAGTCGGTCTCGCTCGTGACGTCCAGGTGCACGTACGAGGCTTCGCCCCCGGCGACACGGATGGCCGCCTCGACCTTCTTGCCCTCGGCGTCCAGGATGTCGCCGAAGACGACCTTCGCGCCCTCGCGCGCGAAGGTTGCCGCCTCGGCCGCGCCCTGGCCTCGCGCCCCGCCGCTGATCAGCGCGACCTTTCCGTCAAGCTTGCCCATCACGATCTCCTTCCCGGCCGGCGCGTCAGCGCGCGGGCGCCGGATGCGTGGCAACCCAGTGCCTGGCGATGTCCAGGCGCCGCGTGAACCAGACACCGTGGTGCTTGGTCATGTAATCGAGCGCGCGCTCGAGCCCCGCGGCGCGCGACGGATGACCGATGAGCCTCAGGTGCAGGCCGAGCGACATCATCTTGGGCTGCGTGCGCCCCTCGCGGTAGAGCACGTCGAAGCCGTCTCTCACGAACGTGAAGTAGTCGTCGGCGGTGAAGAAGCCTCCGCGCCCGAACTTCGAGTCGTTGGCGGTGAGGCTGTAAGGCACGACCAAGTGGGGCCGACCGTTCACCCGGAGCCAGTAGGGCAACTCGTCGTTGTACGCGTCCGAGTCGTAGAGGAAGCCGCCCTCCTCGACCAGGAGGCGGCGGGTATTCACGCTGGGTCCGGAGCGGCAGTACCAGCCGAGCGGCCGCTCGCCGACCGTCTTCTTCATCGACTCGACGGCCTTCCGGATGTGCTCGCGCTCCTGCTCCTCGGTGAGCTCCCAGTGCTTGATCCAGCGCCAGCCGTGCGAGCACACGTCGAAGCCAGACTCGCGAATCGCCGCTGCGACGGCCGGGTTGCGCTCGAGCGCCAGCGCGCAGCCGAACACCGTCAACGGCAGGCCGCGCTCCTTGAAGATGCGCAGCACGCGCCAGAAGCCCACGCGGCTGCCGTACTCGAACATCCCCTCGGCGGCGAGATCGCGACCCGTCACACCGGAGTCGGACCCCCCGGCCTCGGTCAGGGTGGTCTCCGAGAAGCCGTCGTCCTGCACGTTGTACTCGGAGCCCTCCTCGTAGTTGATGACGAAGTTCACGGCGATTCGCGCCTCGCCCGGCCAGTGGGGATGGGGAGGGTTGCCGCCGTAGCCGACGAGGTCGCGCGGATAGGGAGTGGACATTGGCCGG